>Ga0302322_100005589_pt1 | contig 11043 bp, 7 predicted proteins | sample Fen_T0_2_FD_203757 | JGI IMG/M metagenome (GOLD analysis project Ga0302322, IMG submission 203757) | Peat permafrost microbial communities from Stordalen Mire near Abisko, Sweden - Fen_T0_2 | ecosystem: Environmental > Terrestrial > Soil > Wetlands > Permafrost | place: Sweden: Abisko... | reverse complement strand
CCGCGCCCGCCACGCCAAATTCGGCAATACCATTTTCCATCTTGAGCCCAATCTCAAAGACTGTCCCGGCGGCCTGCGCGATTACCACCTGGCAGTCTGGTTTGCCCTGCTTTTCCATCTGAAGGAGACCAAGGAGTGGCCCCGCCAGCGCGGGGGCGTCTTCCAGAGCGCGCGCGGCGACGCCGAGGCGGCCTTCGATTTCCTCGCAGCCACGCGATGTTTCCTTCACTTCCGCCACGGCCGCGACGACAACGCTCTCGACTGGCAGTCGCAGGACGAGGCAGCGGCAAACTCCATCGGCCTGGAGACCCGCGGCACCGCAGACCCGGCCTACTGGATGCGGACCTACTACCGGCATGCACGCGTGATTTATCGCCGCGCCGCACTGCTGATGGAACACCTTCCCGCACCGGTCAGTTTTTACCGCCAGTTCCGGCGCCGCAGAATCCCCATCGCCGGCACCGACTTCCTGCTTGACCAAGGCCGCATCGAAATTGCTCCCGGCGCGCAGTTCAACGATACTAGCGCCATTTTGCGCATCTTCTCGCTGATGGCCACTCACGGCTACGCGCTCTCGCAAGCTGCCGAAGATCGCATCACCGACGCCCTTCCCGCGCTTGCCATTCACATTCCAGAAGGGCCCTATCTTTGGAATGCCCTGCGCGAGGTTCTGCTGGGACCTCACGCCGCGCATGCCCTGCGCACCATGCATGCTCTGGGCGTCCTGGAAATGCTGATTCCCGAGTTCCACGGCATCGATGCCCTGGTGATTCGCGACTCCTACCACCGCTACACCGTGGACGAGCACACGTTCCTCACCATCGACAACGTTCACGGCCTGCGCCAGCCCGCCCACGAATACGAGCAGCGGTTAGCTCAGCTGCTTCCTGAGATTGATCGCCTCGACCTCTTCCTGCTTTCGCTGCTGCTGCACGACACCGGCAAGGCCCGGCGCACCGGCGAGCACGCCGGCCAGAGCGTCGAACTGGCTGACGCCTTCCTGGCTCGGCTCGACTTCGATTCCGAAGAGCGCGAGGCTATTCTCAAGCTCATCCGGCTCCATCTGGAGATGTCGAATGCGCTGCGCCGCGATATCTTCGATCTGGAGAATGTGCGCGGCTTTGCCGAGAAGATCGGCAGCCCGGTTCTGCTGAAGATGCTCACGCTGATGACCTTTGCCGACATCAAGGCCGTCAATCCCGACGCTCTGACACCCTGGAAGGCCGAGAATCTCTGGCAGTTCTACATGTCCACGGCCAACTTCATGGATCGTTCGGTCGACGAGATCCGTTACCACGCCGCCATCGACCCCACGCTTCTGAATCGCATCCGATCCATGGTGATTCCGTCGCAGTACGACGATCTCAGGCAGTTCCTTGAAGGCCTTCCCCAGCGCTACCTCCAAACCCGCCTCCCCGAACAGATCCGCAATCACTTCCAGATGGCCCTCAACCTTGATAGCGACCCGGTCCAGCTGGACCTGCGGCCCCATCGCCAGCTTTTCGACCTGACGGTGATTACGCGCGACCGCAGCCGCCTCTTTGCCGACGTCGCGGGAGCTCTGGCCGCCTGGGGAATGAATATCGTCAAGGCCGGCGCCTTCTCCAACGAAGCCGGCGTGGTCGTCGATAGTTTTCAGTTCACAGACGTCTTCCGTACCATTGAGCTCAACCCCAGCGAAAAGGACCGCTTTCTGGCCTATCTTCACGATGTGGTCTCGCAGAAGGTGCCGGTCGAACAGCTTCTCGAAGCACGGCGTCACATGAACCGCCCTGCGAATCTCAAGATTGAGGTGGCCACGAAGCTGGAATTTGACAATGAGTCCAGCAGCCACTCGACGATTCTGCAGGTAGTTGCGCAGGATCTGCCCGGCCTCTTGCGCCAGATTGCCCTAACGCTCAGCACGCACCATTGCGACATTGCGGCCGCGCTTATCGACACCGAGGGCGAGACCGCCATCGACGTCTTCTATTTGACGGCGCAGGGAGTAAAGCTCACCGATGAGGCCCAGCAACTGCTTGCTAAAGACCTCACCGCCGCCATCGAGTCCATGCGCGCCCCGGTAAGCGTATAGTTCCCGCCTAGAAGATCGAGATGCTGTCCGCGCGCATCACGCCAAATTCAAAGGAGTTCAACTGAATGAGGCTGCTGTCTGGTTTTGTGGTTGCAGCTACCGCTTGCCGGAGCTCTGCCCGGGGAGAGCAAAGATAACCTTCTGTGAGGCGCCCAGGGTTACCGTGGCCTCGACCGCCGCATATTGTGCGCCCCGCTGGACCTGATTGTCCTTGAGCGCGATGACGCCATCGGCAATCTCCGCATCGGCGGTCCAGCGATCAAAGCGGCTGAGGATGGCGGGGCCTGTTGATGCTCCGCCGGCCACGACACCCCGCCGCCAGTCAAAATGCATTGCGCCCTTTGCCGAAGCGGCCAAATCCTCCTGCGTATAGCCCGAGAGAGCGACCCTACCTTCGGCGTCAAAGCCGGCGCCCGACCAGCGCTGCCCGGCCAACTGGCCCACCGCTGCCGGATTGAGCTTGGTCAAGAGACCCTCGAAGGTGTAGGCCGGCTTGTCTTGCGGGCTCTGGGGGAGATGCAGCGTGCCTCTTCCGTGCAGGCGTCCACCGAGCATGTCCGCCTCAAGGCCGGTGATCTCCGCGCCATCCCTCAGAATATGGGCGCTTGCCGATGCCCGGCGCAGCGTTACGGGTCCGAGGATGAAGGACTCCACTTTTACCGTGCCGTCCATCTGCGGCCAGGCCGGAGCTGGGGCGGAGGGGCGGAGCCGTGCGATCAGGGTGGAGAGCAGAGTTCCTTTCTCGCGGGCGCCGAGAAACGCGGTCTGAAGCACCGCTGCGTCGAGGGTTCCGAACTGGAGCTGAAAGATGGGTAAGCAAGGTTTTGTTGAGTCGCAATGGGCGGGCACGCGGAGGCTGGCTGTTCCCTTCACCGGCCCGTAGGAGAAGACAACCGGGTCCCAGCGAAGTTCCTTCGGACCGAGGTGGAGCGTTGCCTGGGAGATCGTTGCCGGACTGGCCAGGTAGTCGGCTCGCCAGTTGGTGTTATGCAGGCTAAGTGTTCCGGAGAGGCTATCGGCAGGGGCTGGCTGCGCAACGGCGGAAGCAGGCGTCTCCGGCGAGGAGACGGTCTCAACGAAGTGAGAGTCCAAGGGAGGCATCCAGGGGCCCTCGGCGGTTAGATCCAACGAGAGAGGGTCACCAGCGAAGGCATCGAGCACCGCGACCTCGGCAATGCCGGCCACGCGCGCCAATTCCCGGGCCCGCCTTATGGACGCCTGCCCACGCACCGAGAGCCGGTAACCGGAGAGCGTGATGTGAGTGGAGAGTGTAAGCGGGGCCGCGCCACCCGAAGGGAGAGCTACGGAAGCGGTCAGCGCCTGGGGTTGGAAGCTGCTGTCTTCATCTGCTGAAGCCGGAGCCGGCTCGAGCACGATCCGCGGAATGCGGATTTCCTCGGTGAGTCCATCGCCACTGAGCTGAAAGCCCTCAACGACCAAACTGCCGGTGAGCGGCCCGGGAGCGGCCTCATGGACCTTTGGGGAGCGCGCCTTGGCCAAGGTCGGATGACTTGGCTTCGCAGGAGCCTCCGCAGCCGGTGGAAGAGGGGCGTAGGTGAGCTTGCCGGTAGCGGTGCCGGCGGCCTGTAGTCCTGAGGCGAGGCGGCTGCGCACCGTGCGCAAGGCGTCCAGGCCTGCCGCAACGGGAATGTGGTCGAGTTCAATCGAGAATTGCGGCCTGACAACCTCGCCGAGCAGTTTTCCGGTCAGACGAATGCGTCCGTTGCCAAGGGGTGAGTCACACTCCAGGTTCTCTACCGTTCGCGCAGCGTAGTGAGAAACCATGTTGCAGTTGGCATCGAAATCCATGGGCGCGAGCGGGGCAAACTCGGCGCGATGAACTCCGGTGGCGCGCAACCTGGTTGTAAGCTGGGCCGACTCCGATGTGCCTTCCAGATGAAGCTCTGCGGTCAGATCCCCGCGCCAGCCGGCATCGGAACCGAGGAGCAGGCGCGTGAGTTGGCCAAGCTGCGCCTCGCGCCACACCAGATCAAGATGCACCGGCATCAGGCGCAATTCAGGCGACTGGCGCAAAGTGGCATCGAGCCGGACGACTCCGGTATCGGCAAGATCGAGGCTCAGATCGGTGCGCGCAGGCTGACCCTTCAGACGGAGACGCCATTGGCCGGGGCTCGGCTGCGAGATGGAAAGATCGGCATCCACCAGAGAAAAGGGCAGCTTCTCCGCGCCGCTTTTGATGTTGATGCGTGAGTTTGTAGCTTCCAGATAGGGGGTCCTGACCGCTCTCGGCGCCGAGGCGTGGCCGGTTGCCGATTGGGCCTGCTCATGTGCGGTGTTCAGGAAGGAGTCGAGATTCCAGCGGCCTGAGGGCGTGCGCACCAGATTCAGGCTGGCCTCATCCACGCTGATGGTGTCGATCTCGAGCCTTCCCCGCCATAGCGAAAGCAGACGGATCGAAGCCCTCACCGTATTGGCGTGGAGTACCGGCTCGGTTCCGTAGGCCGGATCCTCTTCAACAATGAGATTAGTCAGGATGAAGCCGGGCCTGGGCAGCAAGCGCGCTTCGACCGAGGAGAGACGCACCGGGCGGCGGAGCGAGGCGGAGATGAGGCGTGTAATGCCGCTCTTGTATCGGGCAATGCTGACCAGAGGCGGCACGATCAACACGGCCAGCAGGGCCGCCAGCGCAGCCAGGGCCAGCCAAAGCCGCTTGCGTTTGGGATGCCGGCCTTCGGTCTCTTCGGTCATGGTTTGATGTTGACGATTCTATTTTAGCGAACCAGATGCAGGGTCCGCGTCCAGCGGGTATCAGTGAAGAAGTGCAGCGCCACGTGACCCATCCAGGCCAGAGTATTGCCGATCCCGGTCTTGTCCAACTGGTTGTCCGGGGTCTCAAAGGACCAGTAATTGAAGAGCGGGCGTCCGACGATATTCTCCCGGGGCACAAAGCCCCAGTAGCGCGAGTCGAGGCTGTTGTGGCGATGGTCGCCCATCATGAAGAATTTGCCGGGGGGCACGACAAGATCGCCGTTCTCGAAATGATTGGGAAAGTCGACGGCCCAAGCTTCAGTGGCACTCATGTTCATCGATGGCGGGATTGAAGGAAACTCATCGAGATAGACTCGCTCGCCCGGATTACCGTCGGAGTTGTCTCCGTCTTTTGGCAGGTTTTGTGGAACTCCGTTGAGCACGACCACGCCGTCATGCAGGTGGATGTGGTCGCCGGGAATACCGATCAGCCGCTTGACCAAAATCAGGTATTGAGGATTGCCTTCCCGGTCCAGGTCCGGGACAGGCTTGATAAACACGACGATATCGCCGCGCTTTGGCTCGCGATAGTGAACCAGCGGCATCCATTTGGCCGGTGGGGCCAGAGTGATCCGATCCACCACCAGGTGGTCGCCGATGAGCAGGGTCTTTTCCATCGAACCGGATGGAATGACAAAATTCTGCCCCAGGAAGGTGAGGATGAACAGGCCGACGACAAGGATCGAACAGATGCTCGCCAGTGCCTCATAGGGCGTTTCTTCCAGCCGTTCTTCAACGGGCTCCTGGCTCGACTGCGGCTCCGGGGAAATGTTTTGCGGCGGTGTCTTTTTCTTAGTCATCGTTCCTTTTGCCGGTTGAGAATCTCGTCCTTGGTTGTGTTTGCAGGTCCTAATGTACGACGTGAAAGATGCGCTTCCAGCGGGCGAATCCTGCGAGCCTGGCCGTCAGTTCCCTATCGTGTCCGAGTCTATCATCCTTCGCCAGTTGAACATCGGTGGTGGATGGCCGGGTAAGCGAGAAGTAAATGACCAGCGGTTTGGCCACGATCTGTTGCTGCGAGACAAAGCCCCAGAAGCGGGAATCGAAGCTGTGGTTGCGGTTGTCGCCAAGGACGAAGTAGTTGCCCTGAGGGATGATCAGATCGCCGTCGCTGATGAGCCCCTGCATCTGCCGCCACCACTTTGCCTCCACCGTGGGATCGGTATAGTTTCTGGCTGGAAAGTTCTCGCTGTAGGGGTTCCGGGGGGCAGGCTCGAAGACGGCGTAGGGCTCACCGAGAAACACTCCGTTGACCATGACCCGGCCTTCGGCGATATGCAGCCGGTCACCGGGCATGCCCACCACCCGCTTGACGTAGAACTTCTGCGGATTATCCGGGGGATGAAAGATGATCATGTCGCCGCGTCCTACCGAGCGGTAGGGCAGCAAATTCCGGGTCAGGCTGTCGGCGGGTGCATAGACTTGCTTGTTGACCAGCAGGAAGTCACCGACCAGAAGTGTCCGCTCCATGCTCTCGGAGGGGATGAGGTAGGGCTGAAGCACGAACGTATGCAAAAAGAGGGCGATGACGACCAGAGAAAGCAGCGACGCCAGAGCCTGAGGCGCTGTGGGCAAATGCCCGCCAATCCACCGGAGCCATTGCGTGAAGGAAAGGGATGCGCCGCCGGGAGTGCTCATCTCTCTGTTTGCTCCTCCCGTGTAGCCGATTGGGAATCTGCCCCGCCCGCCTTGCCTGCATCCGCCTTGAGCCTCTCCAGGGCGCGGCGGGCCGCATCCTGCTCGGCGTTCTTCTTGGTGCTGCCACTGCCGCGCGCCAAGGATCTTCCCGGCTCGCCCTCGGCAGCTTTCAGCCGGACTTCTACCAGAAACCGCTTGCAATGGTCGGGGCCGCTCTCGCTTCTGACCCGATAGACCGGCGACCCGGCATGGGAGGCCTGAAGATGCTCCTGCAACGCCGATTTGTAGTTGCCCAGGGCGGCGCCTGAGCTTAGTTCCCTGGCCAACTGTTCGACGGCATCGGCCATGACCCAGCGGCGCACAAAGGCTCTCACCGGTTCCAGACCGCCATCAAGGAAGAGAGCGGCCAGGACCGCCTCCATGGCATTGGAAAGCACGGTGCTCTTGCGCCGCAGCCCCCCTCTCTCCTCGCCCCGGGAAAGGCGCAGATGGCTGCCCAGACCGATGGTCGCAGCGACCTCGGCCATGCGCTGGCGGCTCACCAACTGAGCCCGAACGCGGGTCAACTCCCCTTCCTGCCATTCTGGATGAAGTTGATACAGTGCCTCTGCCACCACAAGTCCCAGAACCGCGTCTCCTAAAAACTCCAGCCGTTCGTTATCGCCGGCCTCGAAGGCCGCCTCAATGCCCTTCTCCGCAGCAGGCTCGCTGGATGCCCTCTCGTTGGCCAGCGAGCGATGGGTCAAGGCGCGCACCAGCGTCTCATGCTGGACAAAGTCGTGCCCGAGTGCCGCTTCCAAATCGCCAAGTACCGCCGCCATGGGCCTCGATCCAATTCCTACGCCAGTTTTCCATCGCACTTCTGTCTATTCGACGTTCTGGCCACGGCTTCGGCCCAAGAAACAAGTGCAGTTTCAATTATCGGATGTTCAATGCAGCCGTCTTGCCGCAACGCGGGACTATTGCGGTTTTCCGCCACCATTTTGCCCCGCATCGCCCGGCTTGCCACCGTTCGGATTGGCCGGAGGTGGGCTGTCGTCGCCTGAGTCCTGATCGCAACTGTGTCCGCGAATGGCATAGGCCGTCTTGATGCCTCGCTCGGCGGCCAGCCGGGTGTCCTGCTGCCCGTCTCGATTCTTCAGGGCCTCCTGGTATTCGGCGATCGCCTCGTCGCGCTTGCAGTCCAGGTCAAGCATGCGGCCCAGATAGATGTGCGACCAGGAGAGCAGGCGCGGGTCCTTGCTGGTGGCCAGTGTCTTTTGGAATCCATCCATCGCCTGATCGGGATGGCCGGTGAGGATGGCTGCCCTGGCCAGGATAAAGCTGGCGCGTGCAGAATTGGCGACGGCATCGGTGGAATCCTGGTTGGCGTTGAGCGCCTGACGGGCCATGGAGCTGGCCGAAGCCACATCGCCGGCGGCAAGCTTCGCCTCCGCCAGATCCAATCCCTCGAGCTTGCGCGGCTTGCTGCGCGTGAGCACATCGCCGTCGGCCTCTTTGTCGAAATCGATCTGGCGAGCCCGATGCACCTGCTGGTCAACGTCCATGCTGTAGACCATCTCACCGATGGTGTCGCGCAGGCTGGCAGGGTCCTTCTCAAACTGAAGCATCTGCTCATAGAAATACTGCGTGAGGACGAATCCCTGATTCATATCGTGACGCACGGCTGCCCAGCGGACCGCATCCATCTTCTGCTGGACGAGCTGCCGTTCGTGCTCATAACGCGGCAGATCCGAGCGATCCGTGCCGGCAGGAATCTTATACATCGGAATGCCCGTGTCCATGATGCGCGCTTCGATGGCCTTGATCAGGCACTCGATGGTCAGCGGCACGATGTCGGAGCGGTAGCGGAACTCCAGCGGAGCCTCGCGGATCTCCTTCAGGATGGGCTGCGTGCGATCGACCGCAGTGGAGCGGGAGAAGAGAAGCGGCTCAATGAGGTAGTGCAAATAGGTGTGGCGGACATCGCTCAGGCGAATTTTTCCATCCACCGGCGAAACCACCACCACGTACTCGGTACCGTAGATGCGTGCGTTGATGGCGCGCGGCGAAAGCTGCGGCTCGATCACCACCACAAATCGCCTTCCGTCATAGGTGGAGGCAGGCATCTTCAAGTAGAGGTTGGTGGAGACGATCATGTTGGTGAGCGCATCGTGCAGCTTGTCTGCTTCGGCGTCGTATGCCAGGTGCGTGGCCAGCCAGATGCCGTGCAAGTCCGCCGCCTCGGCAAACTGCCGGAGCAGAGGCACGATCTCGACTACCTGGGTCGAATCCGGAGGCATCTCGCTCAGTTCCGCCGAGGTCTCCAGCTCCGGCGGCGGGGTCAGGTAGAGGGCCAGCGAAATATACTGCGAGATGTCGCGCGCGCCGCCGGTAATGTTGTGTTGTGCAATGAAGAGGCAGAGGCGGTCGCGCTTTTGGCGCGCATCCTCGCTCTTGGCGAGCGCAGCGTTCATCTCGTCGCGAACCCGCTTGCGCTCCGGGGCGCTCTCCTCCAGTCCTTCGTCATAGCCGCAGGCATTGAGCGCGGCAGCCATCAGGAAAACCGGCTCGGAGCTGACCAGCGAGACGGTTGGCCCCGCGGGATCGACCAGAGACGGCGCCTTCTCCTGGACGAATCCCGGCGCGGAGGAGGAACTTTGGCTCGCTGCGGGCTTGGGGGGGGCTGCGGGGACGGACTGGGGGCGGCCAGTGGCAGAGACAGCCGCCAACAGGCAGAAAACGGCAGTCGAGTACAGTACGGAAGAGCGAAAGCTGCGAAGCGTCATCAAGGGCCTTCCTGCAAGTCTATTTAGACGCAGCGGCAGGGTCAAACGGGAGGGGTGGAGTTCTGCCAGAAGGGCCGGAGCGGCAAGTCCAGGCGCAGACGCAGAAGAGCCCTGACAGCCGAAGCTGTCAAGGCTCTTTGAGGACGAGAACCAGACGGCGAAACTTGCTCGCTGCCCTGGGATTACCGCGCCAGCTTGCGGCGCAGTGCGCCGGCCAAGCCGACCAGGCCGGTGCCAAGCAGAAGCAGACTGCTGGGCTCGGGAATGGGGGAATACAAGGGATCGGAGATGCCGACATAGTTGTCGGTCAAAACGAAGGAGCCGATCGGCGTCGTCTCCGAGAATCCAAGCCATTGGCCTTGGTTATCCCCACCGGAGGTAATAAAGGTCAGGTTGTAGGACTCGATGAGGGCGTTGTCCGTGTCATACACCGCAATGGTGGTGGGAGTGCTGCCGCTGGGAAGGTAATTGATGAAACCGCCGACCGCATAGACAGGATTGGTGAAGGTAAATGTCATCGAGTCGCTGACGCCCCACGAATCATAGGAATCGTTCACGCCTGCCATCGGCCCCAACGCACCGGTCCAGCTCCCATTGCCGCCGAAGCCATAGCCTCCGGTGTATCCGAAGACCGACCCACTCTGGTTCGAGGCGTTGGTCGAGGTCCAGGTGTAGTTCCCGAAGGTGACGGGCCCTCCACCGAAATAGTCTTGGGCTGGAATCGGAATGGCGGCCGAGGCCGGCACGTTGCCAATAAGCACGGTCGCCCCTGCCGGCAGGGTAGCCAGAACAAGGAATGCCGCCAACAAGAAAACTATCTTCTTTGCCATAGTTTGGTCTCCGAGAAAGTGCTTTGTTCGACGCGAACAAGACTTCGTTCGTCGTAGGTCAGGGGAGCAAGCCCTCGCCGGGCCCATAGTTACCAACAACGACTGCGATAGACAATGTTGTTATCCAAAGGCATGCAATTCGCTCTCCATTACGATGCGTTTAGAATCAACGATATGCACGGTCGATGTGGGCAAATGTGCACACTTTTGCAGTTCTTTTGGGTAATTCCCTTCCCCTTTTCATGACCTTCGGAGCGGGCGCTGCCTTCAGGGAATGCGATTTCCTTATCGCAACAGGAAGATGAGGATCGGCTTGCATTTCGGCGCTGCACGTGTTAACTATTATGTCAATAGTCTTTTGATTGCTAGCACGCAAGTAAACACGGGCCGGCAGGGGACAGGACAACTTCCATGATGAAGATCGGCGCCACCATCCGCTTTCAAAGGCTACAGCGGGGCCTCTCCCAGGGCGATATCGAAAAGAAGACGGGGCTTTTGCGCTGCTACCTCTCAAGGGTCGAGAACGGCCATACGATACCGTCGCTTGACACCCTCTCGAAGATCGCGCAGGCCCTGGACCTTCCCATCACGCGGTTCTTCGTCGAGGAGCCGCAGGGCCGGCAGTTAGACACGCAGAAGCTCTCGGACGACGAATTGCGTTTCCTCACGCAGATTCGCCGCTACTCTACGAATCTGAATGACAGTGACCGCAAGCTGTTGCTGGCCATGGTGAAAAAATTCGCCGCAACCGCCTCAAAGTAACGGCCTATTCGCTTCGCACTCCGCTCCAATCGCTAAACATCGTTGCCCAGATGGAAGATGGGCTCGACGCCGGCACCTCCCGAGAGCAGTGCCGATTCTTCCGCCGCATCGAGCGGCTTGAAGTTCTGGGCCACATCCATAGCCAGACGGAAGTAGCGCTCGTCTCCGGGCGGGATGGCGGCGGTGACCGGATGGCCAAGGG
>Ga0302322_100005587_pt1 | contig 11045 bp, 15 predicted proteins | sample Fen_T0_2_FD_203757 | JGI IMG/M metagenome (GOLD analysis project Ga0302322, IMG submission 203757) | Peat permafrost microbial communities from Stordalen Mire near Abisko, Sweden - Fen_T0_2 | ecosystem: Environmental > Terrestrial > Soil > Wetlands > Permafrost | place: Sweden: Abisko... | reverse complement strand
CCACATTATTGAAAAAATCATTTTCATTCTCCTATATTATAATTAACTTACCCACTAATCTGCAATATACTGACATTCAGACACATCAAATACCTTTTTAAACCCATAATCGTCTTCCAATACAAGGTCGAGTCGTGAAGAATAATAGCCGTTATTGAGGCCGTAGCCTGGTATACGCACAGGATAACCAACTAAAGGGTTTAACGCAATCCCATACCCGTCAATTCTTTCAAAAAAAGCATCAGTAGTTAAATCAAATTCAAGACCGTCAAAGTCGGCAAGAGTCAAATCTGACAAGCTTAGATAATGTGTTTCGCAACAATCTTGATCATGATGTGAAGTAAGAACTATTCCGTTATCAAACTCCAAAGAGTCCGAATCAATACTTACAACCTTAACTTTATTCATTTTAATTCTCCTATATTATAAGTTATTTGGCTAGGGTGTTTAGCTGGTGGCTGTGAATTACTATCATTGCTCACCTGCCCAATCATAAAAATCATATACACAATTGCCCCAATAACCCCAAGATAAAATAACCCAATTCCAATGGCTACTAATATCACCACAACAAATCCTATTACTATAAACATCAAAATTAATTCCATTATTATAATCCCCTCACAAACTTATTATCAAAAATTAACCAAACCAATATTATTACTGCCCAAACCATTAAATCTAACATTTTATTCTCCTACTTCAAATACTTATTTATCAAAAATACACAAACTGAAATTACAAACATTCCAGTATAACCTATAATTATTATTGTTGTCATTACTACATCACGCACACTCATTTAAAAATTCTCCCTAAAATTACTATGACTACTACAAAAAATACTAAATTCGCTATGAAATCGCGAAACGCCATATTATTCTCCTATTTATCACAAATAATCAATACTAAAATTACTAATGTTTCTCTGAAGAACATCCCAAGGTGCCTCATGTATTGCTGCCGCTTCCTCATACCAAGGCAAATGTCCCCAAATATAATCATTGAAGTCCTGCTCAAGTGTATGCCTAATCAACTCAACTCCAACACTATAACACATGTTCTTTGGAACAATTTCTAAAAAAGAATACCCATCGTCTGTAGTAACTATTTTCGAAGACTCTATTCGAACATATTTCTGAACACTTCGCCAAGAATTGTGTAAGTCTTCTAAAAGAATACTTTCTACATGGTATTTAATTGGTATTGTAAGTATAATTTTCATATGTCTTCCTCATCATCCCATTCATGTTCATCATTTTCGCAATCCTCCAATACAGTCAATATAGTATATATTAATACACCAATACATAATGATATTGTTACTATAACCCATGCTGCCATTTTTATTCTCCTAAGTTTTTTTAAATTATGGTAATATTATATCAGTGATTTTTGAAGTTGTCAAGAAAATCTTTTGGTAGTGTTGGAAGATTTTTTTGTAATTACTTATACGATTCCTTATGAATAATCCATCTATTTCTAAAAATGGGATAATAGTAACTACTCCCAATTCAAATTTTAAAGTATATGGATAATTATTATGCTTTTTAAGGTTATCAACTGCCCAAAGTGGTCTTAGATTGAACCATCTATTTAAATATAATATATCTTCTTTACTATTTGCAATGGAAACTGGCACAAAGTGATCTAAGTGCCATAATCCAATATTATCCCATATCATACCTTCTTGAAATTGGCTTTCAATATGAACTTTTAAAAATTCAAATGTGCACCCAAGTATATTTGATGTATTAGAGGTTTTTTTAAATCTATTGTTTTTAATTGAATTATTTATTAAACACCGTATATTCATTGTTAGTTTATATAATGGGTCTATTGTTCTTTTTTTCTTTATTGATATGTTTCTTTTTATTTTAGATTCTGGGTTTTCTCTATATTTTTTACCACTTTCCTTTATATTTTCCGCATTTTCTGCTCTATATTTTGCACTATATTCCTTTATATTTTCAGCATTTTCTGCTCTCCAAATTGCAGATTTTTTATTTTGCTCTTCTGCATTTTCCTTGTGCCACTTTGCATTTTTTTCTTTTGCGCAACTTCTACAAATATAACTTAATCCATCTTTTGTGTGTTTATCTTTACAAAATTCTCCCAACTCTTTCTCAATACCACATTTTGTACAAATTTTTAACATATCCATCCAATAACCCTCAAAAAATTTTCAACAATGTATATAGTATATCACCTTCATAATTAATTGTAAAGTAAATATAAATAAACGTAAAGTGAAAAATAAATAAAAATAATGCTTGACAAACGTATTTTTATGTGCTATAATATAGGTATTATTAAATTGAGGTATTAAAAATGAATAATATTGATCCTATTGTAAAAGTTTGTCATTGCTGTGAACAGTGCCTACCAATAAATTGTTTTATATTATTGCCGCATAGAAAAGGATATTTCAATATATGTAAGCAATGTGCTTCAAGAAATATTTTGAAACGTTTGGAACTTTTTAGGAATAGCGTTGTCTGAGCATTAAATAGTAGTAAACCTGCTGCAAATCCGTCGCTAACACGGTCAGCAAAGAATAGTGTATGGCAGATGCCTATCCAGTATACGCCGATGAAAATCGTAATGGGGAGATCATTTTTAGCGTAAGGTGCAAATCCGCAAAAATCTGGAGTCTTGTCTGAATACTAGTGGGATGAGGGAATGATAAAGAGTAAGCCGCTTTATTGTTAGACTAGTACACCGAAAGGTCTTGCTAAATATTTTTCAATATTTTCAACTTGAGGCGAAGAATACACCTAACCTAAGATAATTTTTTATTGTTATCTATGGGAAGGGGTTCTTCGGCTTGCTATTCTGTAATGCTTATCCATAATGTTTTACTTAGCAGTCCTTTAATAAATCAATATAAATACTTATATAACCATTAATAGGAGTAATGGATGGAAGAAGATATAATATTAACTAAGGTATGTTCTAAGTGTAAAGAAGAGAAACCTTTAAATGAATTTAATAAAGATAAACATAAAGTAGATGGTTTAACCTCATCATGTAAAATTTGTAATAAAATAAGTAGTAAAAAATACAAATTAGAGAATAGAGATATAGTAAGGGAAAGTGCTGCAATTTATTATAGAGAACATAAAGAAGAACATTATAAGTCTCAATTAAAGTGGAACATAGAAAATGCCGTATACTTAAAAGAGTACATGAAGAAATATGGGGAAGACAATAAAGCAAAAATTAAGGAACAACGTAAAAAATATAGGGAGGAAAATAAAGAAAAAATGAATAGTTATAGAGTTGAAAATTATGATAAGATTAGAAAACAACAACGTGATAGAGAAAACATCAGATTATTAACAGATAAATTATTTAAACTAAAACATAGTATAAAAAATTTAATTAGAAAATCAATTAAGAGTAAAGGTTCAAGGAAGAATTCCAAAACCGCAGTCATTTTAGGCTGTACATTCTCCGAATTTAAGATTCATATAGAAAATCAATTTACTGAAGGTATGTCGTGGGATAATTATGGAAAATGGCATCTCGATCACATTTATCCAGCTTCAAGAGCAGTAGATGAAGAACATTTGATTGCTCTTAATCATTATACAAACTTTCAACCTTTATGGGCTGCTGATAATATAAGAAAAAGCAATAAACTTCCTGAAGAATTATTTAATATAAATACTAGTATAACAACTTTAACAATTACCGAGGAGCAATGAAATGTCAAACGTATACATGCCGCTTAGAGAAGCAGTAAAGCAAGATGTCTATCCAATATTTTTCTATTTAAACGACCAAGGAGAAGCAGTTGGTGGTCTTTGTCATGCAACTACACAGAAATCAGCTGGGGATAGGAAAATACACGTTGTTGCGCATGACGCATATCATGGGCATTTGATTCCAGCAGACAAAAAAGCAATCAAAGAAGGAACAGAAATGAAAACTTACAGTGAGTTACTATCTTATATTAATGAAGCAAAACAATCATCCCCCAACGTGTACCACTACGCAACACGTGGAGAAAATAATGGTGGAGGTCCACTTTATCAAGAAGGTTCTTTAAGTAGAGAAAAAACTGAAAAAATGGCAGGCAATAGACCATACAGAATAACTCCATTACACGCATATAAGGGCCACCTATCAAGCGTTCAATGGAATGGCTAATGGTATGTTTATCTATTATTTTTATGATGAAGTTAAAAAGTGCAATTGTGGCAGCTTTAATCATCATAAAGCCCTCAAAATGGCTGCTGGAAGGATTGTAAAACAAATCGACCCTTGGAAGTTTGAGGGTTGGTTTTATTGCTTTGAATATTTTTAAACAAATAGGAGAACGAAATGTTAGAAACAGCATCAATAGTAGCTTTGGCAGTAAAAGCAGAAGTAGTTGCATCTGCTGTCACAAGTTTATCATCATCAATTGGAATAATTTTTGCATCAGTTATAGCAGGATTAGGAAGTATTTCTGGTGTGTGTTCGGCAATTGTTTCTGTATTGCCCCACCCAACTTCGGACAATTGGTATCATAAATTGCATCATATTCTTAATATAATTGCATTTAATGTTGGTAACGCAAAAAATAAGGTTACTGGGGTAGTTCCATTACGTGAGGCTTAAGTTTATGCCAATTAAACTTTATATTTATGCAGCCACGCTCATTTTAGGCATTGGTATAGGTACTGGTATTACTTATAAAGTAATGCGGTCACAAGTGCTGTCTATGGAGCTTAAAATAGCCGATCAAAAGGTTGAGGCTGCTAAAATTCTTGCAGAAGAAACACAAAAGGTAGCTTCTGCTGAAGAAGCACAGCGAATTTTAAATATTAATTTGGATAAGGCTCATGAAGCATATATTAATACATCGAATACTTATAGTAGTAAACTTAACGATGCTATTGGCAAGTTGCGCGTCACAACAAGTAGGCAAAGTTGTAATAGCACCTCAACAAAAAGTGATAATTCCGCAATCAATCCAGCAAATGGAGAAGAGTTCGTTATTGTATCAAAAGCATTATTACGATATCTTGCAGAAGAATCAAAACGAGCAGATACCGATGGAATAGATAAAAATACTCTTTTAGATTTTGTAAAAAGAGACAATTGTGGAATCACAAAATAATTTATATAAATACTAGTAATACTAACACAAACAGGAAAAGGAAATGGCAAATATAGACTATGCGACATGGCACGCTTCACAACAAAATACGCAAACCAATTGGACTCCACTATATTATAGTGCAATTCCACTTGGACGACCTTCTGGTGGAACTATTGGCAACAATGGTGCATTAACTCTAACCACTCCTTTTGCAACAATTTATCCATACATATGGCTGTATTTTCCAGAAAATGCAGTATATTCTGGAAGTCCTTCTGGAATTTATTATGTTAGAATGTCTAGTACAACATCGGGGATAATATACGATAATGTATATCTATCTGGTACTCCATCTAATATTACTAGCCCCACGTCATTTGTTACTACGGGTCCAGGCGCATATACTCAAGCACTTAGCGCAGAAATAACATTGTATAGCAATACATTACCAGGAAATTTGCTAGGCATAAATGGTAAATTGAAGGGTATTGTTGATTATTCGTCTAACGGTAGTATTACTAATGCTAAAACACTATATACAAAACTAGGAGGGGCAATTATTCATAGAACTGATCATGTATCTGTACCAGTCTATGGAGAACATTTTATAATGAGTAATAGAGGAGCAGCAAATAACCAGGTATCAAACAGGATGAATACTTCGGTTGGTAATACTTCAAGTTCTGCTACATTAGTATATAATGCTATTGATACAACTGTAGCTCAGCCATTAATTATAACTGCAATTATGGCAGTTAATACAGATTGGGTAATAATAGAAACTCTGTGTTATGAAACATTAGCATTAGATGGGTTAGGCGATCAATTCGTTGATGTAACTGTTGGCGACACAGCAAAGCAATCATTCATGGGTTTTGGAGCCAGTCAACCAATGGATCAGGATCGGCTATTCAGTGTCTATGGAGCCCCCAAAGTTACGGCACTGTCTAATGCGGTATACAGGGATCTTGGAATGGACTGGATAAGACTCTGGGTACATGCTGAACTAGCGGATACTCTTGCAGTTATGAAGGCCGAATTTTATGCAGGGTATATAGATAATGGATATTTAAATATTATAAAGTCCTCAGGGGCGACTAATATAATACTCGCGCCCACTGTAGGGGAGTCTGCTCCTACACAAACTATGGCGGCATACGCCCAAAAAGTTGCGCAATTCATACTTGATATATATACTGAACGTGGCGTAAGAGTAGATGTGACTGGCATTGCCAATGAGCCGCAGGGGTTTACCCCAACACAATTAAGTGATGCGGCTAGACTTCTTCGTGCTGAATTGAATTCAAGAGGGCTTACCAGTGTCAGTATTATCGGTCCAGAAAGTGCTAGTGCGGATGATACCGCAGTAAATGCAATTAACGGTATTAAATCCAATCCCACATCATGGGCCGCACTACTTGGTGTTGCTACTCATAGTTATAATATGGGGGCTTGCTTTATTATAGAAGATACGATTGTCGGTACAGGTAAACAATACTGGATGACTGAAGCGGGGCAATGCTTGCCGCTTAGTTATGACGAGCAACCAGGTAATACACCAGAAGCTTCGTCTGTGGCTGCAAGGTTTTTGTCTGATATGAATAATGCGGTTACGCATTGGATGTGGTTTATCGGCATTGGTCATTACGATAGTCACCCAAACAATGATTCAGGTCAGTACCTGGCCCGACCTAATGATACTACCGGAGGAATAAAATATAATAGTGAATACTATTATCTGAAACAGCTACGTGCAGCATTCAATATCGGCGCGGTTTTTCATGAAGCTATAGACCCGACTGGTCCCAGGAAATATGAGCAACGTATGACATGGAGCTATGGGGCGAAACCAGCTATAACAGTAGCGATGGCGAAAAATCCCACAGGTTTTTGGGGGATAGGCATTGTAAATACTACTGGAATTACTAATAATGGTAAATATGCTATATTTTGTCAAGGTAAGAATTATCAAACAGCAATTAAAGTTCCAACTGATGCACTTGGGAAGGTATTTCAAGTATATCGTAGTAGGTCTGATGGATTGGGATATGATATGGCGGAGCGTCTAACACCTAATAAGTATGGTAGACTAATAGTGACAGTAGCACCTTGTGAGTTGGTTACTTTATTATCTCAATAAATGATTTGACAACTCATTATATGCGTGTATAATATAAGCATACTTTTAAAATTATAGGAGGACAAATGGTTAGTATATTGGCAATAACAATTATGATAGTTTCATTTTTAGTTGCCGAAAAGATAAAAACTAAAACAAAACGATAAAGAACCACTTAATAACCTTACAAAAGTTCTAATGAAGGAGATAGAACTTTAAACTGACTCAAAGAATTGTAATTCATATTGAAAATGCATCTTGAGAAAATTGGGCAGATGTATTTTATGATACGGATGATATATTTTACATTTACCCAGAGGTATTTTAATGAGAAAGAACAGAATGGACAAACACCCCCGCCAAAATTCCCACTATACCGAAAAATATGAGGTAGCAGTTGCAAAACCCAATAGAAGAAGAAATGAAGAAGCTGAACAAGAAAGATTGAATCAGTTGGCACAGCAGGAGTATGAACTTCAAAGTGCTCCAGAGAAAGTAATTCCACCACTTCGCGCACTTACGCAAATACAAGGAGAATATATAGCTGCCCAAAGAACTGCTGATATAGTAATTGGGGCAGGAGTGGCTGGCACTGGGAAGTCCTTTGTAGCAATTGCGCTGGCTTGCGAACAATTACAAAATCATGAAGTTGAAAATATTTATATAGTACGTCCATTAGTCGAATCGGGAAGACAGTTGGGTGCACTTCCTGGCGAGCTAGATGCGAAGATCAGTCCGTATTTTCTTCCTGTTATTGCAATTTTAGAAGAAAGATTAGGAAAAAGAAATTTGGCACTTTATTTAAAACGTGGACAAATTAAATTTCTACCATTAGAATTACTTCGGGGTTCCAGCTTTAATTCGTGTGTAGTTATTTTGGACGAGGCTCAAAATGTTACTGCTGCACAAATGTTGATGTTTTTGACGAGAATGGGGAAGGATTGTCGTATAGTGATTAATGGCGACGATCAGCAGCTCGATTTGCGTGGTACTAATGCGTTGAGTGATGCAATAAAGCGATTAGAACATATAGATGGTGTTCGCGTTGTTAGATTTGAAATCGATGACATAGTTCGCAATTCTTTAATCAAAAGTATAATTCTCGCCTATAGAGGAGTATAAGTTTTAATTTTAAATATAAAGGGCTTTTATAGCCCTTTTTTATTGCCCAAAATTTTTATATAAATACTAGTATATACTTATTTATACTAAAATTGGGAGAACTAAAATGAAATATGAAGATATTAGGCAGCAAATAAACTCTGGTGATATTTTAGCGTTTCGTCATACCGGATGGAAGACATGGAAAGACCTTAAATGTCAATTTGTAAAATTTTTTACTAAGTCAGAATATAGTCATGTAGGGCTGGCTTGGATTATAGGCGGTCGCGTTTTTGTAATAGAAGCTGTGATGCCCCTCGTCAGAATCTTCCCAATCTCAAAAGTATTGCCGTTTGACTTGATCCCTTGCGGATCAAAATATTGGCAACCAATTATCGAGGAAGCTTGCCTAACCTATGTTGGCGAAGAATACTCCCAATATCAGGCAATTTTAGCTGGTATTAATAGATTAAAAGCTGGAGCAGATTCTCGATGGGAGTGCGCGGAACTTTGTAACGTTGCTCTTGGTATGGGAAATCTTCTCAAGACGGACGAAGCACTTTCAACCCCTGCCGATATAGTTCGCCATCTTAATGAGAAGGGATTCCCAATAATTCCTATAGAATAATTTTATATAAATACATATATAACCACTTAAACGAACCAGTCGAGGATTTTCTATGTCAGTTTCAAATATTTTAACAACATCTAGCGGCGGCTCAAACGCAACAAAGGAATCGATTGGTTTAGCAAATGTTGATAATACTTCGGATATAAACAAGCCAATTTCTACAGCAGTTCAAAATGCCTTAAATCTTAAAGTAAATATTGGCGATGCATTTAATAGTACATCAACAATAACATTTTATATGGGTAATAATATATTACCAACCCCAATCGCAAATACTGTCAATAGTATTGCCCCATACCCATTATATATTAATGAGTATGTGGTTACATCATCTGTTAGTAATAGTACTTCACCAGTTATTATGAATACTTATATAAGTGAACCTGTCTCTGTAGCAGTTTTAAAAGCTGGATATTATACCTATCATCATTGGATAAAACATGATACGGGTGGTGCTCTTGCAACAATTACTTATAGATGGAGTTTATATCATGCAGATGCAACTAGTACTGTAATTTTTACACATACTTCTAATACCATTTTATTGACCTCATATAGTGACTATTCATTATCTGCAAATCAAGCATCACCAATTCCATGTTTACCAACGGATAGATTATATTTAGAAATCATCGTAACCACACCAAATGTAGCACCAATTAATGTTAGTTATATTCAGGGTGGCATTAGTAGGAATAGTACTATAACAACCCCAATTGATGGTGGTATAAACTCTATTACCCAATCTGCTTTAAACTTAAAAGCAAACATAGCAAACCCAACATTTACTGGTGGAATTATAACCGGAACAGGAACTGATTCAATTCCTCCATTAAAAATTCTAACAGGAGCACTTTTAACTACCCCTGTATTGGGTGCAATAGAATTTGATGGTACTAACTTATATATATCATTATAAAAACTGGAGAATAAAATGGCAACAAGATATAAAATATTAACAACCAAAGACGGAACGTTATCTGGAACAAACACTGGGGATCAGACTTCCATAGTTGGTATAAGTGGTACTACTGCCGAATTTAATGCTGCTTTGACAGATGGTAATTTCGTTGTTGGTAGTGGAACTTTATCTGGAATAAACACTGGAGATCAAACTTCTATAGTTGGTATAACGGGTACTACATCACAATTCAATGCTGCATTAACAGATGCAGATTTTGCCACTGGTGGTGGAACAGCTACTGGTACTAATACTGGCGATGAGACACTTTTTTCAATTAAAACTAAATTAGGACTTACAACACTATCTGGTGTAAATACTGGCGATGAGACAATTACAACAATTAAAAATAAATTAGGAGTTATTACCCTATCTGGCTCAAACACAGGAGACGAAACGGCAGCTTCAATTAAAACTGCACTAGGGGTTACAACTTTAACAGGAAATAATAGTGGAGATCAAACTTCTATAGTTGGTATAACTGGCACTACTGCGCAATTTAATGCTGCTTTAAGTGATGGCGACTTTGTTACTGGTGGTGGTACAGCATCTGGTACTAATACTGGCGATGAAACCTTGACATCAATTAAAACTAAATTGGGTATTACTACTTTATCTGGCAGTAATACTGGTGATGAAACAATTTCCACAATTAAAACTAAATTGGGTATTACTACTTTATCTGGCTCCAATACTGGCGACCAAACATCAATAGTTGGTATAAGTGGTACTATTGCACAATTCAATGCAGCTTTAAGCGATGGAGACTTTGTTACCGGAGGTGGAACAGTTACTGGTACTAATACTGGCGATGAAACAACTGCCTCTATTAAAACTAAATTGGGAATTACTACACAATTATTAACTGAACCAGTAAATACTATAAATGATTTATTAGTGCAACAACAATCTGGTACTAAAACTACCTTGGGCTATCATGCAGCTGGTGATGGTGGTAATTGCAGTTATGTATTCGATCCAAATACTCCAAAAAGTTCTCACAACGGTGGAGCTATAATAGACCCAACTAGAACTTTCCCATCAGATTGGACCGATGATACACAAAAAACCACATGGTATACCCCTACTACAAGTGGTAGTGGTTGCTGGATTGCAATCCAATCTTCATTATACTTGGATG
>Ga0302322_100005585_pt1 | contig 11046 bp, 8 predicted proteins | sample Fen_T0_2_FD_203757 | JGI IMG/M metagenome (GOLD analysis project Ga0302322, IMG submission 203757) | Peat permafrost microbial communities from Stordalen Mire near Abisko, Sweden - Fen_T0_2 | ecosystem: Environmental > Terrestrial > Soil > Wetlands > Permafrost | place: Sweden: Abisko... | reverse complement strand
GACTTTGTGAAACTCATTTGCCAATTCCTCCCTGGTTAAACTTAAACCGTTTGAAAGAGTTTTTTGCAGAATATCTGTGGTTTTGGAGATAACAGATTCTGTCAGACCCAATTCATTGTGACGTGACTTTACAGAGGATTTTATTTTTGGGACCGAAAGCTGAAGCATCCAGTAAACATCATCTGCCGATATTAAATGCCATGTTGGCCGTAAAACATGTAAACGAATTATTTCTCCTTTATCAATTGATGATTCAACTGCTTTTTGGGTCACATTTGATAACCTGGCACCAATAGCCCATTTTGCCATAGAATAATCCTGGGCCTGGATTGCGCACATGAAGCTCACAATTTCTTTCACGGTTTTAAATTCCGGAGCTGCAATTTTCTGGCTGATAAGCCGGGCATTTGATATTTCCATTGAGGTCATCAGTGTACTATAAAGTTTAATAAATTGTATTATCAGGGCTTTTTATTTTTGATTCTGATAATAAGCTCAAGATTAGCAATATAAAGATTTTAAATATCTGATGGTAAAATTAGATTGTCTTTTACTTCCGGAATTCTCAGGATTTGATTTAATTTGCACCCTTTTCCGGCCCGTAGCTCAGCTGGCAGAGCACGTGACTCTTAATCATGGGGTCGAGGGTTCGATTCCCTCCGGGCCGACTAAAATATAGGATAGTTACTATTTTGATTCGCAGTACTTTTTGAAATTGTTCAGAATAGCCTGCCATCCGCCTTTTTGCATTTCAAGGGAATTCTCATTTTCGGCTTCAAACGATTCAGTCACTTTTGTACCGGTACCCAGATTCATAAATGTGATTCTCACTTTTCTTCCGTCAACGATGGAATATTCGATTGCTTTATGTCTGAGTATTTTTGTGTAAATACCTTCAAAATCAAATGCGGCGCTACCGTCCCTGGCAGCCATCCTGATTCTGAACTTCCCGTTTACCTTCAGATCGTTCCCGGCATGAGGTGCATACCAGTCATCTGAGGCAAAGTACCATTGCGTAATATGCTTTGGTTCAATCCAATAGCTCCAGGTTTTGTTTATCGGAGTTTCAATAGTCGTTTCGACAGTTATTGTCTTTTCCTTTACTTTTTTCATATTTTGGATTTTTATTTGTCACTGATAAAAACTAAAACACCGGATTTTAGTCAAAGTTCAAAAGTCAAATGCTGTAATTATTTTTACCGGTAAGTCCTAAGCGCTTCTTCCTCGGAAGGCACCTCCTATTGCTTAACTGCCATGCTACTCGGGTAGATTCTGAAACTGTTCAATCCAGCTGTTTTTTGAAATCCTATTTTTCTCCAATCCTGATCGGTGAAACACCAGTCATATTCACCATTAGGTCCCTCGATAAAACCATCGAGGCTCACCGCAACGCCCGGAATTACTTTTTGCATAGCCTGAGTTTATTAAAACCGGATCCAGGTCAAAAACAAATAAATGAATGTGTTGTTTGGAATGATCTTCTCTCAACGATTTCAGTCCTGATGGTTCTTTCCTGAATTTTTATTTTACTGTTTAATAATTTTCTTTATTATAGTTCTGTTATCGTTTGAAACTATTCTGATAAAATACAACCCTGAAGGAAATTGGCTCATATCGACTTCAGTAAGAATATTGCTGATTTTCGCAGAATAAACAGGTTGTCCGGATATGGAGACAATTGAAATACTTGTTATGGGAATAGAATTTGGAACGGTTATATACAGTTTGTCAGTTACAGGTATAGGATAGATGCGAATATCAGAATCCGAATATTCCTTTATACTCATCGGGGATCCGGGCTGAATTACCGTTACCGTTTGCGGTGTTACATCATTACCTGAGATGGTCAGGGTCGCAGTTCTTGGTAACGAATTGGTGTTGACCGACGAATTTATGGTCACTTTCCCGCTTTCAGAACCTGATGAGTTACTTATGGTTAACCAGGGCTGATCGGAGCTGACACTCCAAGTCGTATTTGATATTATATCAAAAGTTGATAAAGAACCTTCAGATGACAATAAATTTAATATACTTTCTGAAACAGACAAATATGGTGATTTATTTCCCAGTGTCAGTTTTACAACAAAAGTGGTATCGTTATTAGAATAACCGATAAAAGAGCCGAGAGCAAACATACAGGAGTTAACAGTACTTGCAGCTAAGGATTTTTTCCCTCCCTCATCAGATGTAGTATCTTTAAGTGTAACAATATCATTTATGTTATTTATATCAAGAGGGATCTTAAAATCGTTATAAATTGTCCCATTGACATTAAAAGTGGCAACTGATGAAGGACCCTTAACATAAATTATGGAATCTTCCTGTTCAGCTTTTGCAAAAATCACATCTATTCCATTTAAAAATGGAGACAGTTTCTGGTTATCAATAAATGTTTGATCGAGGGCTCCGTCTTTAGAGAGTTTTACAATTCTGTTAGGGACGGGTATCCCATTAAAATTTTTAAAAAAACCTCCAATGATCATTTCACCTGAGTCCAGGACTTTTATCATTGTAACTGCATCATCCGGTCCGGTTCCTATATTAAATGTGTTATCAACAGATGCATCCGCATTCAATCTTACCAGCCGGTTTACATTTGTTCCATTAAACTGATCAAAATTTGAACCATAAATAACTTTGTTCCCCTGAAGATCAAAATCAAAATCTGTGAATACTCCTCCGCTGATTCCGGTGCCAATATCAAAGGCAGGATCTTCCGTTCCGTTTGAGTTTAGCCTGTAAATATTGTTAGCATCACCTGCAATTATTTTTCCATCGCCCAGTACTCTGAATTTTATCACCTGGTAGAGAGTTTTAAAATGCTGAAAGTTAAAATCAGTCTGGATTTTTCCTGTAGCATCAACTTTAAAAAATTCACTGCCCGTACTTACCAGCATACTGCAATTGCCTAATATTTTTATCTGAGTTACAGCTCCCAAATTTTTATTCATTATAAAGTTTGGATCCAATAAACCTTTTTTGTCCAATAATGCGAGGCCATATGTCTCAATGCCATTGACTTTTATGAAATCTCCGGCAATTACTAATTTGCATTTAAAGTAATCCCCGACTTTTACTGCTCCGAACCTGGCGAGTTCCGGAACGAAAGTTTCAATGAGGTTTCCGTCCTGATCGCATTTAGATAATCCAAAGATGCTTCCTGTGATTGTGGAATTATTAAAAATCAGATTATTTTGAGCGATTGCCATACAAAATTCATTCGAACCAAATTCATCCAGTTTAAAAGGTTCAAAAGTTGTATCCAATGAACCATCAGGCTGAAGCCTGAATAAATAAAAATTATCCTCAGAATTTAATTTAAGAGGAGCTGCCAGATAAATTAATGTGCCTGCAACCGATATATCTGAGGATTGGCCATTTAAAACAGGAGGATTGAAGCCGGTATCTAGAGAACCACCTTGGTTCAACCGGACTATTCCATGAGTTGGTATCCCATTGAAGTAATTAATAAATGACCTTCCAATCATTATTTTGCCATCGGCCTGAAAGGTTAATGACCCAATATAATCAGTTGTACCGGAGCCTGCATCGAATGTATTATCAATTGTGCCATCGGTTTTAAGTTTAACAATGTTATTTTTTGTAATTCCTGCAAACTTTGAAAACCCTCCTGCTACAAAAATGCTATTATCCACAGCTATGACATATGTGACAATGTCATTAAATGAAACTTTATTATTAAAAGACAAATCACCTGATAAGTCGCTATTAAAGCGGTATAAAAAGCCGGATTGTCCTATTCCACCTGCAATAAGGATTTTATCATTGCTTTGAACTGAGATTGAATTGACATTTGTAAGTGTATCAATTTCCTTTTTTATATCTCCGTCGGACCCGAGTTGGAACAGAGAAAAATTGGGATCAAAAGAATTTATCAGAGACTTATATCCTTGTGTAAGCACAATGATATCACCGGTACTTTGAAATTCGATATTCTTAATTATAAGGGCCTTACTGCCCATGAATGAAAATGTTTTATCCAATGTTCCGTCAGCATTCAACCTGATGAGGTTGTTTACTGAAGTGGTTTTATAAAAATCAATGTTGCCTCCTGCAAGTATCTTATTATCAGGTAGAACTTTTAAACATTGTATCCTGGCAGGACGAATCGGAAGTGGCTCCTTGAAAGTACAGTCCCTGGTCTGGGCATCAATTAATGATAAATTCATTAGGAAAAAGAACCCTAACAGATAAATTGATTTCATTTCCTTTTATTTGGTCAGACAAATTTGTATTTCAAGTTAAAGATAAGATATTTTTTTACTTTAGATTATGATAATTATTGTTTATATTAGTTGAATCTCATGATAAGTACCTTTCACACCTCATGCCTCACACCTCATGCCTCACGCCTCACACCTCATGCCTCACGCCTCACGCCTCACACCTCACATCTCACGCCGGTTGCCCAAATAATTTTGTTGCATCCTGAACATTTAATACTTAATTTTGGTATTAAGCGGATAAGCTGTATGAGTTTTGAACATATCCGGTATATAAACAAAAGGTAAAACATCTGATTTATAACTTATTAAATAATTGGAGGAAATCGTTATGAAGACTAGAAGCTCTTTTTCGGTATTAATCTTTTTTATCATTATTGCTATCGGTTTAGCGATTGCGTATTCGGCAGATAAAGGTCTTTCAGGACCTGGAACAATGGTTATCGGGGTTATTACATTCCTGGCTGCCATTATTATTTCCTCTGCCATCAAAATTGCCGACCAGTGGGAAAAAGCTGTTGTATTGCGTCTGGGTCGTTTCCAGTCGCTGCGCGGACCAGGGTTGTTTTTTATCATTCCAATCATCGATAATGTTGCATACTGGATTGACATTCGCGTTATTACAACTTCCTTCACAGCTGAAAAGACCCTCACTAAAGACACTGTTCCGGTCGATGTTGATGCTGTACTGTTCTGGAAAGTTCTTGATGCCAAGAAGGCTGCATTAGAAATAGCAGAATACAGAAATGCAATCAACTGGGCATCACAGACAGCACTACGTGATGTAATCGGGAAAACTATGCTGTCGGAGATGCTCGAAGGCAGGGACAAAATGAGTGCACAACTGCAAAAGATCATCGATGACCGTACCGAACCATGGGGTATAAATGTCATCTCGGTTGAGGTAAAAGATGTTAATATTCCATCTTCCCTGCAGGATGCAATGTCGATGCAGGCACAGGCTGAAAGGGAACGTCAGGCAAGGGTGATTCTTGGAGATTCCGAGCGGCAGGTAGCAGAAAAGTTCGGTGAAGCAGCCAAAACTTACACAGATAATCCTGTAGCTCTTCACCTGAGGGCAATGAATATGCTCTACGAGGGACTCAAGACTAATTCTACAATTGTAATTGTACCAAGTTCGGCGCTCGAAACCATGCAACTGGGTAATCTTGCAGGTATAACGGCTCTTAGTATGGGTTTGACCGGCGGTGAAAAGAAATCTGTGGAGCCGCCGAATACGAAATCATGAGATTTTGTAATATTAGTATCTATTAAGAACTTACACAGAGTTACACAGAGGAATCACAGAGTTACATAGAGAGTGCTGAAAATAGATTTTCAGGCTTTACTTTTGTCTTTTTACATTGACGAGTTGGTAAGTGCTTTCACTGTGCTTCAACTTTTGTCTTTTGTCTTTTGTCTTATACCCCACACCCTGTGCCCTGCGCCCTGCGCACTGTGCCCTGCGCCCTGCGCCCTGCGCCCTGAGCCCTGCGCCATTGAACATTCTGACTCTCCAATCGTTAATCTTAATTATTTTCTGATAATTAAAAATTGAATTGTTGTATCAGTAAATGAGGAAAGAGGATTCAGTTCATGAAAAGAAAAGAAATAGATGAGAAGCAAATCAGTCGTAACAATCTCGATAGATCATCATCCCCTTATCTTCTCCAGCACACTGATAACGCTGTATGGTGGCAGGAGTGGAGTGATGAACTGATAAACTATGCGGCAAAAAAGAAAAAACTTCTGTTTGTGTCTGTAGGTTATGCGACCTGTCATTGGTGTCATGTAATGGCTTCGGAAGCCTTTTCAGATACTGATACTGCCAATTACCTTAATAATAATTTTGTCTGCATAAAAGTTGACCGTGAACAACGGCCCGATATTGACCAGTTCCTGATGGATTTTATAAATAATCAGAATGGGAGAGGAGGATGGCCTCTGAATGTCTTCATGACATCTGACCTCCGTCCGGTTTATGCACTTACATATGCGCCTGTCAGATCAAGAGATTCGATGCTCTCTTTTCTGCATATAGCTGAGAAAGTTCATGAATATTTTGAAAAAAATATTGATAAAATCCCTCCATTTCTTTCAACAGGAAATCCCCCGGACAAAGCTGAAGAATCTTCGCTGGCTGAAACACTTTCAAAATATTATGATCGTGAAAACGGTGGTTTCGGTACGGGACAAAAGTTTCCACCACACTCATCATTGCTGTTTCTTTTATATCAGGTGGCTTTGGATGATAGTCCGTCAACAAAAACTATCTGCAGCAAAACTCTCGACTCCATGCTCCTGAGAGGATTAAACGATCATCTCCAGGGGGGTATTTTCAGGTATTGTGTCGATCGGGAATGGACTATTCCCCATTTTGAAAAGATGTTATACGATCAGGCGATGTCGCTGTGGTGCTATTCCCTTGCCTACCGTGTGATAAGAAAAGAATCATACAAACATATGGCTGAGAGTATTTTAAGATGTCTCGATGAGTGTTTTAAGATTGATGGGTTATATATTGCCGGACACGATGCTGACACTGAACATAAGGAAGGAGCAACATATCTCTGGAGCTACGAACAACTTAAGGATGGACTACTTACTGAAGAATTTGAAAAGCTTTCCAATACCTATTATATTGATAGATCAGGGAACTTTGAAGGTTTGATTCATCTTATCAGGATGAATGATAATCCCCTGAACGATATTGAAGACAAACTACTTTCAATCAGGCTGGCCAGAAGGCAACCTTCAAGAGATGAAAAAATTCTTTGCGGTACAAATGCGCTTCTCGCTATAGCATTGTTACAGGCAGGCAGATTTCTGGAAAGACCGGATCTGGAAAAGAATGCAGCCGGGCTTATACAAAAGCTTTTAGACAAATTCTGGGACGGAAAGACTCTTTCACACTCTTATTATAATGGGGTTATACAGGAACAGAACTTTCTTTTTGACGCTGCAGTAGTTCTTACAGCAATAAGTATGCTTTTCGAGAATGATGCTTCATGGCGAAGCATAATGGATACTATGGGTATCTATCTCGAAACATTTAAAAATGATGGGAAATGGATTGAGTCATGGGGCGGCGATTTTCAAATGGTTTATGCTTCGTGGCTTGATCATCCTGTTCCTTCAAGTGTCAGCCTTGCAGAATTTGGCCTGGCCCGTGTTGCACTTCTTACAGGCAGAGAATTATTACCAAAAGAATGCATGGAGCCGTTTAAGTCCGATTTTTATAATATTACCGCGATGATAAGTAATGGTCTTTTTCATCTCTTTGAATCTAAAAAAGTTTTACCTTGGAATATTTTACCGGTCAATTCGATCAGGATAATTGGTAATCACGAGACTGATTGTTTTAGAGGAACGTGCAGTCCATTGGAAAAACGGTTCTTAACGGAGTGAACTTTCAGGCTGACTCTATGTTATATTAAATAAAGATTAGCGCCAAAATCGCTGGTAGTTAAGATAACAAGACAGATTCAGTAAAAGAAATTCCAGGCAGTCTCTAAATTCAAATATATGCAAACAATATTAGGAGCAAATGGCACGATCGGTTCAGTACTGGCAAAGGAATTAATGAAGTACACTGATAAAATCAGACTTGTAAGTCGTAACCCAAAAAAAGTGAATGAATCGGATGAGCTTTTTCCGGCTGATCTATCAAATCAGGGAGTTGTTGATCAGGCTATAGAAGGTTCTGATGTTGTTTATGTTGTAGTCGGTTTTGATTATAAACTTGAAGTATGGGAAGAGAAGTGGCCAAAGTTTATGAGAGCTGTGATAAATGCGTGTATTAGACATAACGCAAGACTGGTATTTTTCGACAATGTTTATCTGTATGATATTAATGAAATTCCTCATATGACTGAGGAGTCTCAGATTAATCCACCAAGCAAAAAAGGTGCAGTGAGAAAACAAATTGCACAGATGGTAATGGATGAAGTAAAAGCTGGAAGACTTATGGCCCTTATCGCCCGTTCTGCAGATTTCTATGGCCCCGATAATGACAAAAGCTTTGTGAATGAGATGGTTTATAAAAATTTTAAAAAGGGGATGCGGGCAAACTGGTTCATTGATGCCGATAAGAAACATTCATTTACTTTTACTCCTGATGCTGCAAAAGCTACTGCACTTCTCGGCAATACTGATGACGCTTACAATACTATCTGGCATCTTCCAACGGATAAAAACGTATTGACCGGCAGGGAATTTGTCGGACTCTTTTCGAAAGAGATGAAAGTTGCAAATAAGTTATTTGTCATGCCGGCATGGGTAATTAAGATTGTCGGAATTTTTGTGCCGGTTATGAAAGAGATGCCGGAGATGATGTACCAGTATGACAGGGATTATTTTTTTGATTCATCTAAATTCGAAAAGCGTTTTAAATTCAATATAACAACCTATTCAGAGGGGATAAAACATACGGTTGAACAATCCAGATGATTCTTGAGTAAAATTGTTGAAGGATTACAGAACAATCTGGAAACTGATTTGTTACTCAAAAAAAACAGCTATGAAAAAAATTCTACTCCAATTCCTGTTCTTAACAATTTTAGCAAATCTGAATGCACAACAGACCTTTACAGTTAATATGGGCTCAGACGGTTTTTCATTTGATCCTGCCCAGCTGACTGTAAACCAGGGAGATATCGTTCATTTTAATTTACCTGCTCCTCACAATGTAACTCAGGTAAGTCAGACCACCTGGAATGCAAACCAAACAACTCCTCTTCCGGGAGGATTTTTGTTCCCCAATGGGTCAGGTGATTACACTGCTAATACACCAGGAACAATTTATTATGTCTGTACCATACATGTGGCGAGTGACGGAATGAAAGGAACAATAACTGTCAATGTAGTAACCGGAATTAATGATATTCATTATTCTGGCGCAGGGAAACTGTATCCCAACCCGGCAACTGATTATATTACTTATCAGATCAAAGGGACCTCAGTTGTTCATGAGATAAAAATTGTAGATATAACCGGTAAAACAGTAAAAATTCTTCAGAAGCCTGAAGTTTCTGATTATCAGGTCATAATTGATATAGCCAATCTGAATAAAGGCATCTATTTTATCCTGGTAAAGTCAGACGATGGAATTGAATCAAGGAAATTTCTGAAAGCATAATTATCATAGAATCTGAATATTCATCAAATTATTGTACCTTCGTGCGTTTTAATTCCTGAATAATCCCAGCCTTTTCCGGCAGTTTTTATTTCAGTTAGTATTTACTAATAAATTTTTTATGCATTTTGAATCATTAAACATTATTGAACCAATCCTAAAATCGTTAAAAGAAGAAGGCTACACAATACCAACACCCATCCAGGTACAGGCTATACCAATTGTCTTACAGGGAACAGATCTTATAGGATGTGCACAGACCGGCACAGGAAAAACCGCAGCTTTCGCGGTACCAATTCTTCAATTGTTAAGCAAAAACAAAACATTCGACAGAAAGAAAAAAATCCGCAGCCTGATTGTTACTCCCACCAGGGAACTGGCAATCCAGATCGGGGAGAGTTTCACAGCATATGGTCGTTATACCGGATTGACCTGTACTGTTGTTTTCGGCGGTGTTAATCAGAATCCTCAGACAAAAGTGTTGCGAAACGGAGTAGATATTCTGATAGCCACACCCGGACGGTTGCTTGATCTTATGAACCAGGGATTTATCTCACTAAAGGATGTTGAAATCTTCGTACTTGATGAAGCAGACAGGATGCTCGATATGGGTTTTATCCATGATGTCAGACGGTTGCTTGCAGCTTTGCCGCAAAAGAGGCAATCTCTGTTTTTCTCTGCTACTATGCCTCCCGAGATTGTCAAACTGGCAGGATCAATAGTTTATAAACCTGTAAAAGTTGAAGTAACACCCTCTGCATCAACTGTTGATATTGTTGATCAGTTTGTGTACTTCATCGACAGAGGAAATAAGAATTCTTTATTACTGGAATTATTAAAGGATGATAAGATAAAAACGGCTCTTGTATTTACCCGTACAAAATACGGTGCTGATAAAGTCGTGAGGGTCCTTAAAAAGAAAAACATCAGCGCTGAAGCAATTCATGGAAATAAGGCGCAAAACGCCAGGCAAAAAGCGCTTTCAGGTTTCAAAGCTCAGACAACAAGGGTACTGGTAGCCACCGACATTGCTGCAAGAGGTATCGATGTAGATGACCTGGAGTATGTTATAAACTTTGAAATACCTAATATCTCCGAAACATATGTACACAGGATAGGAAGAACAGGGAGGGCCGGTGCAAAAGGTACTGCTATTTCATTTTGTGATGCTGAAGAAAAAGAATATCTTAAGGATATCGAAAAGCTAATAACCAAAAAGATCAGGGTAATACAGGATCATCCTTTTCCATTAATTGATAATTTCCCGGTCAAGGCTGCCAAACAGCAGTTCAATAACCGTAACCCGAACAGATTTGGTTCTTCGAAGAACCTTGTTCCTGACAAAAGAAATCACAGGAGGTAAGAAAAGGCGCAAAAGCGTAACGGCGCGACGGCTCAAAGGTGTAATCCCGTCTCCTTGAATGACAGATTTGTTCTTAATTTGCCATACTTAATTAGATTATTGAACTTATCCAAAATCAGTTTGTTTAATAAAAAAACATATTGCTATGAAAATACTTGTTGGAATCATTCTGGTGTTAGCAGGCATTATTATCCTGTTATTAATAATAGGATTATTTTTAAGGAAAGACTATTCAGTTGGTAAGGAGGTAGTTATAAACAAGTCAAAAATAGCTGTATTTGATTACCTGAAACTTCTGAAAAATC
>Ga0302322_100005583_pt1 | contig 11047 bp, 7 predicted proteins | sample Fen_T0_2_FD_203757 | JGI IMG/M metagenome (GOLD analysis project Ga0302322, IMG submission 203757) | Peat permafrost microbial communities from Stordalen Mire near Abisko, Sweden - Fen_T0_2 | ecosystem: Environmental > Terrestrial > Soil > Wetlands > Permafrost | place: Sweden: Abisko... | reverse complement strand
CTTGACCTGGGGCACGTGCGCGGCCGCTACTTCCTGGTCTTGGAACTTGTGGACGGCTGGGATTTGAGCCAGATCCTGGCCCGCGCCACCAGCGCCCAGTTTCCCCTGCCGCCGGAGATCGTCCTCTACATCACCGCCGAGATCTGCCGCGCCCTGGCCTATGCCCACGCGCGCGAGCGGGACGGCCAGCCGCTGGCCATCGTTCACCGTGATGTGAGCCCGCAGAACGTCCTCGTCAGTGAACAGGGCGAGGTCAAGCTGACCGACTTCGGCATCGCCAAGGCCATGGGCCGGCGCGAACGAACCAACCAGGGTGTGATCAAGGGCAAGTTGGCCTTCATGTCGCCCGAGCAGGCCTCGGGCTGGGTGCTCGACAATCGGTCGGACTTATTCGCCCTCGGCACCATGCTGTATCTCATCTTCACCGACCGGCGGCCCTTCGAGGCGCCCACCGACCTCGAATCCATCATGCGCGTGCGCGAGTGCAAGTTCACGCCGCCCGAAGAGGTCAAGCCCAGCCTCAACCCCGAGTTGGTGAAGATCATCCACCGCGCCATGCAGGCCTTGCCCGCCAATCGCTACCAGAGCGCGGACGAGATGCTGATGGACATCGAGAGCGTACAGCGCACGGCCTACAAGCCGGCCGGACAGACCGAACTGAAGCGTTGGCTGTCGGAGCTTCAGCAGCGGGACAATTGCCCGACCATCTCCCACGCCACCTCGGCCGAACCGGTATCGGCCGAGGATGAAGCGCTCGACATCGGGGCTGGCGCAGAGGTCGTCTTCGACGATGAGTCGAACATGATCCAGATCGAGGATGTCCTGAGCGGCATGCAGGCAACGGTCGCCGCCACGCCCAAACAGATTGCGCTGCCCCCGCCCCTGCCCCCAAGGGAGGACAAAACCAAGGCAGAGGTTCCGGTCTCGCCGAAGTCGAGCCGTATCCCTACACGAATCATCGTCCTTTCATTGCTGGCGGCCGCCATCACCGTCGGCGTTTGGCTTGTACTTCCGGGTGACAACCGGGCCCCGGCCAAACGCGGCCACGAGCCTCCGGCCAAGCGGGCGGTAGCCGTGCCCCCCGAGGTAGCAAAACCCGAAGGCACACCCGCGCCCGTTGTGGTCATCGACGCTGGCACCAAGGCCCCTGCGGAAATGGCCAAACCCGCGCAACCGCCTGGCACGCCCCCCACCGCAGCAAGCGCCGAAAGCGAAGAGGAAGAAGAGAATCTGCTCAAGAACGCCGAACCCGACGATCACGAACGCGTGATTGACGAGGACGAAGGCGTGAAAAGCGGCAAGAAGAAGACCGCGGCCGTGCCCAGCAAGCCAAGCGCGGAGCCGGTTTCCGTGCACGTGGTATCCACGCCCGAAGGCGCCGTCGTGAGTTTGGGCAAGCGCGTATTCGGCCGCGCGCCGATGAACTTGCGTTTCCGCCCGGGCATCACCTTCGAGCTGACCTTGGTCAAGAAAGGCTACCTGCCCGCGACCAAGCGATTCACGGCCACCGGCAAGGTCAAACAAACCGTCAGGGTCGCGCTGAAGAAGAAGCCGGCGACCTCGCCGACACCCAGAAAATCTCTCTTCCGCCGCATCTTCGGCGGCAGATAGAGTGTTGAACTTCTGACCTAATCCCCGCCAGGATTGTAGACACCGGGCAGCCTGGGCCCACGAGTCGTTTCGCTTGGCTCGCCGCCACGTTGGGGACCACGCCGGCGGCGGCGTTTGCGCTTGCGGTCGCCGTTGGCATCGCCAGCATGGTGACCGCCCTGTTGCTGCTGCGCTTGCGGTCGGTGATGGTTGCCGCCGCCTTGGCTCGGCCGGGGCTGTCCGCCGCCGTTGCGGTTCGTCTGCATCACTGGCAACGACACTGGCGACGGCGCGATCCATTCTACGAAAGGCCGGATGTTGGCATCTCGCACGGCTGCCCAAGCAGTTTGGAAGGCCTCGGGATCGCCTGCGTCCCCGGCCGAGGCCGCCATGTCGCCAAGCCAGGCGTCGTTTTCGCCAGGCTCAAGCACAATCTCGCCGGCCGACGGCACACCCGGGCTGAACTCACCTTCCCAGATCGTTGGGTCGATGACGGCATCGCTCTCAGGCGGCGAAACCCAGGGCAGCGGCACGGTGGCCGGCATGACCTCGGGAATCGCGGTGGCGAACAGGGGCCGTTGCTGCTTCTCCACATGCGCGGCCACCTTGCCTGGCGCGATCGGCTTGTCCGCCCCGCGGCGGCGTCGGCGGCGTGCCCGGCCGTGAAAATCCGTGGCCGCGTGTAGGCCATGGCGTTCGTCTGCTTCCCCGGGATCGAAGACCTCACTGTCGAGCCCAGCACAGGAATCGCAAAGCCCGCACTTGGGGCCCGGATCCTCGCCGAAGTACGTGCGCATCATCTGCACACGGCAGCTCTGCAAGTTCATGTACTTGAGCAGCTCGGCCAAGCGGCGCCGATCGGAAATCCGCCGCGACTCGAACACCATGGAGGCCTTGTCGATCTCCTGGCGTGTGGGGCGCGGCTCGACGCCTGCCCAGCGCGCGGCCCGCACTTCCTTGGCCACGCCCATGGCTTCGAGCACCGAGAGGACCACGCGCACGCGGCGCTCGGGCAAGGCCATCGACAGTGCCAGGTCGCGCACCGAAACTTCCTTGCCCTCGTCGCTCCACGCATAGAGCCCCTCGGCGACCGCGCGGGCCTGGGTCTTGGTCGGGTGCGCTTCCTTGAGGAAGTGCTCCTGAATGGCGATGTCATCGGGTTGGAAAAGCAGCACGCAACGCGCCGGCTTGCCGTCGCGGCCGGCGCGGCCAGCCTCCTGCACATAGGACTCGGGCGAGCCCGGCATCTGGTAGTGGATGATGTAGCGAATGTCGGGCTTATCGACGCCTAGACCAAACGCATTGGTGGCGATCATGACCACCTTGCGGCCCGATGACATGAACGACGCTTGCGACTTCTCGCGCTCGTCACTAGTCATCTTGCCGTTGTAGCGTTCGACCGGAATCTTGCCGTGGCGCAAAGCCACGTACAGATCATCCACCGCCCGCACTGTCGCGCAGTACACGATGCCGGGACGGCGCAACCGTTGAATGAGTTTCCCCAGTACGCGCAGCTTGTCGGCTTCGCCCGCCACTTTGCGCACGTCGAAGGCCAGGTTGGGCCGATGGAACGACACGCGGCAAACGTGGGCGTCCTTCATGCCCATCTGAACCAGGACATCCTCGGCGATGGCCGGGGTCGCCGTGGCGGTCAGACCCAGGATGGGCGGCCGGCCAAGCACCTCGGCCGCGCGGCGCAGACCCAGGTACGAAGGCCGGAAATCGTGCCCCCACTGCGACACACAGTGGGCTTCATCGACACAGAAAAGCGAGAACTTCACCCCGGCCAGCGCGTCCTGAACGGCGGGCGAGCAAACCGACTCGGGCGTGATGAGGACGAGTTTGATCTTACCCTCGCGAACCGCCTCCAGATCGGCGGCGCGCTCTTTGGCAGTACGGGTGGAATCAATGCGCGCCACGGGCACCGAGCAAGCCTTCATCTTGCCAACCTGATCCTCAATCAGCGCCAGCAAGGGCGAAACCACCAAGGTCGGTCCCGGCAGCCACAGCGACGGAAGTTGATAGGTCAGCGACTTGCCGCTGCCGGTGGGCATGACGGCCAGGGTGTCACGTCCGGCCAAGACCGATTCGATGACCTCGGCCTGACCAGGCCGCAGGTCGCGGATGCGCAGGACCGCCCGGGCGCGGGCCAGGGCCTCGCGCAATGCTGGTGAATACTCGCGCACCGGTTCGGCCGTGGCAGGCGCCACCACCGACGTATAGACGGGCGGCTTTGCAACCGGCCGGACGGGATGAACAGGCCCATCCTCGTCGTCGGAAAGATGAATCACGAGCGTGGGCTCGGAATCACCGTTCTCGGGCTCGGGTTCCTGGACGCCTTTGTCGGCCTCCGTGTGCGAAGGCTCACCGGCAGCGGCTTCTTCAGCCTGCTCGCCATCAAGTGGGGTACTCAGTCTCGACTCCTCTCAGAACTCTCTCAGCGTGAATTGTTCGCGTTTGTGGGTACCGGCCTTCGCTTGCCCTAACCGAACCCTATGCTGCGGCTACCTTGGGGGTGGGCCTAAGTAGCCATCGACCCAACCGCGTTCGGGCAAGTACCAAGCTCGCCTGGCGAAAACGCAACCTTAAGGTAGCACGACCTTTGTCCAGAATACAAGGATTCGAGGGATTGGCATGACGCGTGCTTCGTGATTGAGCATGCCTGCCATGCTTGCCCTGGCCCCCGAAGACCGCCCCCGCGAACGTCTCCTTGCCCGAGGACCTTCCAGCCTATCCGACGCCGAACTCCTGGCCATTCTCCTCGGTTCTGGCCGCCAGGGGCAGAATGTCGTGGAAATCGCCCATGATCTACTGGCCCACGCGGGCGACCTGCGGGGACTTGCGGAAAGTTCGGAAGCCGAACTGTGTACCTTGTCTGGGGTCGGTCCGGCGCGAGCCGCGGTCATCCAGGCCGCCATCGAACTCGGCCGCCGGGTGACCGGATCCCGGCCAGAACGTGGCCAATTTCTCGGCCACGCCGCCGACGTCTGGACACACTACCGGGCCCGACTGGGGGCATCGCCGGTGGAGGAATTCTGGATGCTGGCCCTCGATGTGCGCCATCGCGTCCTACTCGAAACCTGCGTGGCCCGTGGTTCGCTAACCGGGGTCGAGGTGCATCCGCGTGATGTGTTCCGCACCCTGATCCGCGGTGCCGCCGCGTCGGTCATCTTCTGCCACAACCATCCTTCGGGGGATCCGACGCCGTCGCGCCAGGATCTCGAACTAACCACCCGGCTCAGACAGGTTGGCGAACTCTGTGGCATCACCGTGCTCGACCACGTAGTGGTAGCCAGCGATGGATTTGTCAGCCTGGCCAGCCGCGGCTGGTGCTGATTCGCCATGCAGGCCCAGTGGACGACCCGTGGACGAGCGGTGGACGACCCGAAGCGACGCGAGAGCTATTTGGCTTGCGATCACCTACGCCCTATGATGCCCCCATGGTCTTGAGGATTCTTGCTGCCCAGCTTGTAGGTGTGACTTGCACGGTTGCCTTCGCCCAGCCGGCGTTCGCGGACGGGATCCTTTTCCCAACCCCGCGGCCCTTGGGCACGGGCGGCGCCATGCGTGCCGTCGCCACCGGTGATGCGGGCCCGCAGCTCAATCCCTCGGGGATCTCGCTGCTTCGCTCGTACCTTCTCGAAGGCAGCTACCAGTACGGAAGTTCGGCGGGCTCGCACGATGCGCGCCTTTCCGCCGTGGATTCCACCTCGGGATTCAACATCGGCGGTGCGCTCTACTACACTTACCACCGCGATTCCCCCAGCGACGGCGTAAACCGAACCGGTCACCTTTTCGGCGGGTCGCTATCGTTCCCACTGCTGGACAAGATCTTCCTCGGCGGCAGCGCCAAATACGTTCGCTTCACCGACGAGACGGGCACCAACCACAAGGGATTCACCTTCGACGCCGGGCTGACCGTGCGCCCGATCCCCCAGCTGTCTATTGGCGCAGTCGGCTATAACCTTCTGGATCGCGAAACCCAATGGGCACCCCGGGCCGTCGGCGGAGGTATCGCGGTGCTCCCCTCGCCCATGTTGCTCTTCGTGTTCGACACGGTCATGGAGAAGTTCTACGGCAATAGCACGCGCGACAAGGTCATGTACTACATGGGCGGCGGCGAGTTCTCCTTTGCCACCTCGATCGCGGTACGCGCCGGCGGAGGCCACGATGGCATGAGCGGAAACGCCTATGTTTCGGCGGGCGTATCTACCCTCTCAGCGGACATTGGCGCTCTCGACCTCGGTCTGCGCCAGGATGTGTCCGGCCAGAAGAAAGTCACCGTGCTCGGAATCAGCGCTCGCATCTTCGTTCCAAGCATGTGATCAAGCTAAACTCATTGCTCCTTGTCATTCCCTAGGAACTATTTGGCCGCCACGGTGTCAGTAGAAACGTGGAGGCCTCACTGCCGAAAGCAGCCCAAGCGGTCATCGCCGCCGAGGCCGACCACGCCCGCACCGTGCGCAGGTTTCACCAGGGGCAGGCTTTTCAAATGAGCATCGGGGAACGCATTCTGCTCAGCCGACTGGTCAAGCGGGATGAAGACGCCTTCAACGAGGTCGTTCGCAGCTACAGCGACCGCGTCTACAACCTGATCTTGCGTCTGGTGGGCTCGCCCAGCGAGGCCGAAGACATCGCCCAAGAGGTCTTCGTCACCGTGTTCAAGAGCATCGAGAGTTACCGTGGTGAAGCCAAGCTTTCGACTTGGATTCTGCGCATCGCCGCCAACCACTCGAAGAATCGCATCAAGTACCTCTCTCGCCGGCGAACCAGCGGGCAGGAATTGCGCGACGGCACGGACGCCACGGAAATGGCCGACGAAGGCAAGGCGCCCATGCAGGCGCACTTCGACGCCCCGGATGTGGTGCTGGAAGCCGCCGAGACCGAGAAGATCATGCAAGAAGCCATCGCCAACCTGGACGAAGAGCAACGCCTGCTGGTGGTCCTGCGCGACGTCGAAGAACTTTCCTATGAGGAAATCGTGGAGGTCACCGGACTACCAGAGGGGACGGTAAAATCGCGGCTCCACCGCGCACGTATGGCGCTCAAGGAACTGCTCGAAGGGAAACTCAAGTGACCGCGCCCGACAGCCACCAGCGAGCTACCGAGGCCTTTTCCGCCTACCTCGAAGGCGACCTGGGCCCCGCCGAACGCGCCCACATCGACGAGCACCTGGCAGCGTGCATGCAGTGCCGCGTATCGATGGAGCGCTTCCGCCGTACCGTGGGCCGCCTCAGCGCACTCAAAAGGACAGCGCCAGTCAGCTTTCTGGAGAACGTCCAGGACCAGATCAACCGCCGCTCGCGCGGCCGATTCTTCGGCAAGCGCGGCCTGCTCTTCGGCCGGATTCCCTGGGAGTGGGTCTCGCTGGCCATGATCGTGGCCATGTTGGTGTACTACATCGTGGTGTTGCAGACCTCACCCACCGGCGTTGTGCCCGGGAAGTAGTACGGATTCAAACACAGAGGACGCAGAGGTCGGATGAGGACAGGATAATCCGGATCTGGATCCGGACCCCTCCAGTTCTCTGTGTTCTCTGGGTCCTCTGTGTTGAATCCGCTATGTGACGTACGCGAAGAGGACCTTAAGGTACTGGCCCTCGCCGAAGCCTGGTGGCAAGGGATGGTCTGGACCGGGGCCGTGGCACTCAAGGATGCGAACTTCGCGATTAGCCTGCCGGGCACCCGCGGCAACGATTCGCTCGAATTCGACCATGCCCACGTTCTGCGAGCATGAACAGGTGACCAGCACGGCGCCTGGAGCACAGGCCGTGAGGGCAAGTGCGTTCAGGCGTTCGTAGCCCTTGATGGCAGCTTCGAGATCCTTGCGCGCACGCGCGAACTTCGGGGGATCGACCACCACCAAGTCATAAGCGCGCGGCGTGGCGGTTTCCAAAAAACGGAAGGTATCTGACTCGACAGCCCGAATATCGGCGCCATTGGCCTTGGCGTGGGACTCAACGCGCGCCACGGCGCGGGCCGAACTGTCTACAGCGGTGATCTCCCCTGCCCCGCCTCGTGCGGCCTGCAACCCGAAACCGCCCGCGTAGGCGTAGCAGTCGAGCACCCGCGCGAACTTCTTTGGCGCCGCCCTCACGATCTGTCCCACCCGAATGCGGCTTGGGCGTTGGTCGAGAAACAGGCCGGTCTTCTGTCCTTGCAGCGGTTCAGCCTCCAAACGGATGCCGTCCTCAAGACAAGGCACTTGCGCGCGGGACTCGCCCCTCACCACGCGCGTCTCGGACACGAAGCCCTCGACGTCCGCGAAACTGCCTGCCGCGACTTCGTAGATCGTCTTAGGCGACAGAACCTCCTCGATGGCCGCGGCAATCTCCTCACGCCATAGAGACATTCCCAGGGTGCTGATCTGAAACGCGGCCGCATCCCCGAAGACATCGACCACCAGCCCAGGCAATTGGTCCCCCTCGCTGTTGACCAAGCGATAGGCGGTGGTTTCGGCACTGGGAAGGGCAAGGGCCACTCGCAGTGCTTGGGCCGCGCGCAGCCGGCGTACGAAGAAGGCGGCGTCGATGGCTTCCTCGGAACGCGCGAGCAGCCGCACCGGAATCTGCGAGCGCGAATTGTAGATGCCGCGGCCGATAAACCGCCCATCGTGGTCAAGCAGCGACACCACGCACCCTGGCTCGGCCTCGCCCTCGACGCGATCAACGGCGTTGGCGTAGACCCAAGGGTGGCCAAACCACAGTGGCCGAGCCTTCCCCCGTCGAAGAACGATCTTGGCTGCCGAGTCGCGCGTCACGCCATGCGCGGGGCTAGAATCGGACGTGGTACTGCTCGTGAACGTTGCTCGTTTGCGTGACATCGACGCATTATAGACCCCGGCTTCGATGTTGCTCGCAAGTGCCTTCACGGCTTTTCGCTTCCGGATCGTGTGGCCGGCATGAAACACCTGCTCGAGAGGCGATTTCTCGTGCTCGCCGGCAAGGGCGGTGTGGGGAGAACCACCGTGGCCGCCGCCATTGCACGCGTGGCCACCCGGCTGGGCAAGCGGGTCCTGCTAGCGCAAACCAACGCCCCTGAACGCCTGGGGCGAATGCTTGGATGCAAAACTACGATCGGCGCCGTGGTCACGCGCATCGACGAGCGACTTTCCGCCGTCAACATGACGCCCAAGCAGTCGCTGCACGAATACGGGGTTATGCTGCTCAAGTACGAGCCCCTGTACCGGGCGGTGTTCGAGAACAAGCCCATGCGCAGCTTTCTCGGCGCATTCCCCGGTCTCGACTACTGGACCATGCTGGGCAAGGCGTGGTGGCACACCACCGAACTGGAGAACGGCCGCCCCAAATACGATCTCATCTTGCTCGACGGGCCGGCGTCGGGGCACGCCGTGGCCATGCTGCGCATTCCCGACGCCATCAAAGGCGCCATGCCCAAGGGCCCCTTAGCGCGTGACGCCGCCCTGGCCCGCGCCCTGCTTTCCGACGAGAAGCAAACCGCGGTTGTGCTGGTGACCTTGCCCGAGGAACTTCCCGCGCGCGAAACCTCGACCCTGGCGCGAGACATCCGCGAATTGCGCATGCCGCTCGGCCCGCTAATAGTCAATGCGATGCCGCCAGCCGCGGCAACCGATTCTGCCTTGGACAAAGTGCTGGCAGCGAAGGCCGACACCCCGCCTCCCCCAGAATTGGAGGGGATTCTCGCCGGCGTGAACATTTTGGCGGCGCGTCGGCGCGATGCCGACCGCATCCTCACTGGAATGGCCAGCGACCCTGGGCTGCCCATGCTTGAGTTGCCCCGCCTGCCGAGCAACGACCTAGGTCCCGAAGAAATCGGCCACCTCGCCGACCTTCTCGCCCGAGCACTATCAATCTAGAACAGAGCGGTCGGGCGACAGTGGAAGAAGTCCTTCCTCTGCGCCCTCCTCTGCCTCTGCGCTCTCTAACTCTCCATGAAGCTCTTGAGGCGCTTGCTGCGCGACGGGTGTCGCAGCTTGCGCAGAGCCTTGGCTTCGATCTGGCGGATGCGTTCGCGCGTGACTTCGAAGTCTTGCCCCACCTCTTCCAACGTGTGATCCGACTTCTCGCCGATACCGAAACGCATGCGCAAGACCTTCTCTTCACGTGGGGTCAGCGTGGCCAGCACCTTGCGTGTCTGCTCGGCAAGGTTCATCGAAATCACCGCGTCGGCGGGCGACACGATGCTCTTGTCCTCGATGAAGTCGCCAAGATGCGAGTCTTCCTCCTCGCCAATCGGGGTTTCAAGCGAGATGGGCTCCTTGGCGATCTTGAGGACCTTGCGGACCTTGTCGAGCGGCAACTCCATCTTCTCGGCGATTTCCTCGGGCGTGGCTTCACGGCCAAGCTCCTGCACCAGGTAGCGGCTGGTACGGATGAGCTTGTTGATGGTCTCGATCATATGCACCGGGATACGGATGGTGCGTGCCTGATCCGCAATGGCCCGGGTGATCGCCTGGCGGATCCACCACGTGGCGTAGGTCGAGAACTTGTAGCCGCGGCGGTACTCGAACTTGTCCACGGCCTTCATGAGCCCGATGTTGCCCTCCTGGATGAGATCCAGGAATTGCAGACCGCGATTGGTGTACTTCTTGGCGATGGAGACAACCAAGCGCAGGTTTGCCTCGACCAGTTCGGCCTTGGCCTGCTCGGCCTGGTGCTCGCCGTCTTGGATCTCGCGCACGGTATCGCGCAGGCTGGCCTCGTCGAGCCCAGCCTCTTCCTCGATCTTCTTCACCTTCTTGCGGGCGTTGGCGATGTTCTCGGAGGTTTCCTCAAGCTCCTCCGCGCGCAGCCCCAAGCGCTTGGTGACCGTCCGCTGGCGCAGCGTCGAGCCACGCGATTCACGCAAGGTCTTCTTGAGCTCGCGCTCGCTCATACCTACGCGATGTTCGACCTCGCCGATCTCGCGCCGGGCGGACTCGATGCGCGACACCAGGCCCTTGAGCCTCGCGACGATGCGATCGATCTGCTTCTTGTTCAGCCGCAGCTCTTGCAGGGTGTCGAGCAGATCTTGCTTAAGCCCCGCGATCTGCTTCTTGGCCTTGGTCTTGCTGCTTTCAGACTGGCCCTTCTTGGCCGTCTTGTCGTCGAACTTCTCCAGATCCTTGTAGACCTTGCGGACCTTGTCGATGATCTTGCAAACGCGCTCGACGTGAAAAGCCTCGTCAAACTCCTCGTCGTCATCGTCGGCGTCCTTGACGACCTCCTTGACGCGAACCTTCTGCTTGCGCAGCTTGTCGCCCAAGTCGAGGATCTCCTCGATGGCCACAGGTGAATCGAGTACCACCTGAAGCACGCGGCGCTCGCCGTCCTCGATGCGCTTGGCGATCTCGACCTCGCCTTCGCGGGTGAGCAGCGACACCGAGCCCATCTTGCGCAGGTACATGCGCACGGGATCGTTGGTCTTGGAGTAGCCGTCGTCTTCCTCCTCTTCCTCCGCCTCTGCGGGCCGCGGCGTGGGTTCGACTTCCGCTTCTT
>Ga0302322_100005582_pt1 | contig 11048 bp, 4 predicted proteins | sample Fen_T0_2_FD_203757 | JGI IMG/M metagenome (GOLD analysis project Ga0302322, IMG submission 203757) | Peat permafrost microbial communities from Stordalen Mire near Abisko, Sweden - Fen_T0_2 | ecosystem: Environmental > Terrestrial > Soil > Wetlands > Permafrost | place: Sweden: Abisko... | reverse complement strand
CGCCTCGGCGACGGCCTCGGCCATGGCCTTGGTCGCGCCGGCGAACTTCTCGAATTCAAACACGCCCGGGGGACCGTTCCAGATGACCGTCTTGGAATTCACGATGGCCGCATGGTAGAGGCCGATCGTCTTCGGGCCGGCGTCGAGGCCCATCCAGCCGTCGGGGATGCCCCCGATGATGTCGGCGGGCTGCGTGTTGGCGTCGGCGGCGAACTTGTCCGCGCAGACGAAGTCCACCGGGAAGATCAGCTGGCAATCGCGGGCCCGGGCCTTGGCGACGAGCTCCTGGACGATCTTGGCGCCCTCGGGATCGTAGAGGCTGGTGCCGATGGGCATGTTGTGGAGAATCTTGTAGAAGGTGTAGGCCATGCCGCCGCCGATGATGATCCGGTCGGCCTTCTCGATGAGATTGTTGATGAGCGGGATCTTGTCCGCGATCTTGGCGCCGCCGAGGATCGCGAGCAGTGGGCGCTCGGGATGGTCCAGCACTTTGCCGAACGCCTTGAGCTCGGCCTCCATCAGGAAACCGGCGGCCTTGATCGGGAGGGTCACGCCGACCATCGAGCTGTGCGCGCGGTGCGCAGTGCCGAAGGCGTCGTTGACGAACACATCGCCAAGCTTCGTGAGCGAGGCGCGGAATGCCGCGACCGCCGCCGGATCGGCCTTCTTGGACGTGCCGTCCTCAAGCTTCACCTTGCCCTCCTCCTCGATGTGGAAGCGCAGGTTCTCCAGCAGCACGACCGTGCCGGGGGCGAGCTTGGCGCAGGTGGCCTCCACGGCCGGGCCGACGCAGTCGTCGAGGAAGGTGACGGGCTGGCCCAGGAGCTTCTCCAGCTCCACTGCCACGGCCTTCAGCGAGAACTTCGCGATCTTCTGGCCGTCGGGCCGGCCGAGGTGCGACATCAGCACGATCGACGCGCCCTGCTCGAGCACGTACTTGATCGAGGGCAGCGCGGCGGCGATGCGGGCCGTGTTGGTGATGGCGCCGGTGACCTTGTCCTGGGGGACGTTGAAGTCGACGCGCATGAGCACGCGCTGGCCGGAGAGCTTGAGGTCGCGGAGGGATTTGAACTTGGGCATGGATGGGGAAAGTAGTGGGTAGCGAGTAGTGCGTAGTGCGTAGCGGGTAGCGAGTAGGTGGAAAAAGAAAAGCGAGTAGGAGCTTCTGGATGCTCGCTACTCGCTACTCGATGCTCGCTACTTGAGGCAGCGCAGCTGTCTCAAAGCTGCGCGGCGATCTTCTGGGTCAGCTCGACGACGCGGTTGGAATAGCCCCACTCGTTGTCATACCAGGACACGAGCTTGAAGAACTTGCTGTTCAGCTCGATCGAGGAGCCGGCGTCGTAGATGGACGACAGCTTGTCGTGGATGAAGTCGCTCGAGACGACCTCATCGCCGGTATAGCCGAGGACGCCCTTGAGGTAGGTCTCCGACGCCTTTTTCATGGCGGCATTGATGTCCTTGAGGGAGGTCTCCTTGGTGCTGCGGAAGGTCAAATCCACGACCGACACGGTCGGGGTCGGCACGCGGAAGGACATGCCGGTCAGCTTGCCCTTGGTCTCCGGCAGCACGAGCGCGGTGGCCTTGGCGGCGCCGGTCGAGGACGGGATGATGTTGATCGCAGCGGAACGTCCGCCCTTCCAGTCCTTCTTGGAGGGGCCGTCCACGGTCTTTTGCGTGGCGGTGTAGGAATGGATCGTGGTCATCAGGCCTTCCTCAAGACCGAAGCCCTCCTTGAGGAGGACATGGACGATCGGCGCGAGGCAGTTCGTGGTGCAGGAGGCGTTGGAGATGATCGTGTGCTTGCTGAGGTCGAGCTTGTCGTCGTTCACGCCGAGCACGATGGTGATGTCCTCGCCCTTGGCCGGCGCGGAGATGATGACCTTCTTGGCGCCGGCGGCGATGTGACCCTTGGCCTTCTCGGCCTCGGTGAACAGGCCGGTGGACTCGATCACCAGCTGGACGCCGAGCTTGGCCCACGGAAGTTCGGCCGGGGTCTTGGCGGAGACCACCAAGATGTCCTTCCCGTTGACCACGAGGACGTCGTCCTCGGCCTTGTCCGGGGCGGACTTCTTGGACGACACGGTGCCCTGGAACTTGCCCTGGGTGGAGTCGTATTTGAGGAGGTAGGCCAGGTTGTCGGCGGGGACGATATCGCCGACGGCGACGACATCGAGCTTGGTGCCGAGCAGACCCTGCTCGACCAGCGCGCGGAAAACGAGGCGGCCGATGCGGCCGAAACCATTGATTGCTACTTTGACTGCCATAGTGGGTGTGGGTTGGTGGACGTTGAGGGTGAAAACTGAAGTGCGCGGCCTGCGCTTTGGCAAGTGCGATGCTCAAAATGTGCCGGAATCCGCGCAGCAGTAGGCATTATTTGCGTAATAAACAGTGCTCCCCGGCGGGCTGCGGCTCAGTAGCAGGATTCAAGGGCCCGGCAACGGGCCGCCCCCCGCCCGCCTTTGTTACTTGTTACGTGCTACTTGTTACTTCACCCGGTTCAATCCACCCGCCAAAGGCTGCAGCCGAGCCCGGGAATGAAGACCCCCGCCGGCGACAGTTGCGCGGGTGCAGGCCGGCTCTCCGGGTAGAAACATTCATGGTCGGCCAGCAGCTCCCAAGCCAGGCCGGCAAACTCCCCGACGGGCAGCGTCGTGTCGTCGACGTGCGGGTTGACCGCGAACATCAGGCGGCCGGGACCCTGGCTGAGGTCGGCGTTGTAGACGACCACCATGGCGGGCTGGCCGGACGCGGAAAAGCACTGGAAGAAACCCTCCGAGGGTCGCGACCATTGGCGCAGCAGCTGACCGCGCGCCGACCGCCGGAAAGCGATCCAGTCGGCAAAATACTTGTGCGTGGCCGGGTACCGCGCCATCCGCCGGTAGTCGAGGGCGTTGAGGTCCCCGCGCTGGTAGGTGTTGTTGACGCCGTGCTTGCCGCGCAGGAAATCCTGGCCCTCGGCCAGCAGCGGGATGCCCACCGAGGCGAGCAAAATCGCCGCCATCAGGTGAGTGCGCTGCCGGTCGTTTTGCGTCGGGTGGAAGCCGTTGTGGTCCGGGTTCTCCGTGATGTTGTCGATCCAGGTGCGGTCGTCGTGTGACTCGGTGTAGTTGACGGTCTGCGCCGGCCAGTAGGCGAAGTGCCACGGCGAACCCTTCAGGAAATACTCCAGCGAATCCGCCCCGCCCCGGCCGTGCACGTAGTCGCGCAGGAAATTCCGGTAGTTGTCGTTCCACGATGCGTAACCGGTCGGCCGCAGCGCCGCGGCGATGTGGCCGCGGAAGCTCCACGGCTCGGCGATCAAAATCACGTCGGGCTTCACCAGCTTCACGGCGGTCTCGATCTCGCGGAGCACGTCCACCCCGATCAGCTCGGCCAGGTCGAAGCGGAAGCCGTCCACGCCGTAGACCTCGATCAGCTGCACCAGGCTGTCGATGATCAGCCGCTTGGTCATCGCCGAGCGGCAGCGCAGGTCGTTCCCGCAGCCGCTCCAGTTCGCCAGCGTGCCGTCGTCCCCGAGCTCGAAGTAATACAGCTTGTCGACGAACATCAGGTGCGCCGGCTCGCCCACGTGGTTGTAGACCACGTCGATGACCACCGCCAGCCCCTGCCGGTGGAAGGCCGCCACCAGTTCCTGCAGTTCCTTCACCTGGGACGCGTGCGGGCCATCCAGGCCGTAACTGCTTGAGGGAGCGAAGAAATTGGTCGTCATGTAGCCCCAGTGGTATTCCTCGCGGGTCTTGCCGTCGGCCTCGTGGACCGGCTGCAGCTCCACGCAGTTAACCCCGAGCTTCTTCAGGTAGAAGTCGGGGCTTTCCACCCATTTCCGGAGACCGCTGAACCCCAGCCGCTCGTCGGCGCTGAGCGGGAGCGGGGCCAGCGCCGTCAGGTCGCGCACGTGCGCCTCGACCATCACGAGGTCTTGCCAGGCGGGCGTGGCGAACGAGCGGTCGCCCGGCCCCACCCACGCCGGGTCGAGCACGATGCCCGGTCCCTCGTGGCCGACCGTGGCCCGCGCGTAGGGGTCGAGGATCTTTTGCCCCGGGTGAAAATGGCCGAAGACATCATGCGGGCCGCTCACCGAATACCAGTAATACCAGCCGTGCAGGTTGCGGTTGAGGTGCGCCTCCCAGACACCCTGCCAGCCCCCGGTTTCCGCCTTCCGGTCCAGCTCGTAGCCGTAGGCCTGGCCCATTTCCTCGAGCTTCTCACAGAGGAACAGCCGCACGTGCCTCGCCCGCGGCGCAAAGAGCCGGAAGGTCGTCTCGCCGCGCCCGATCAGCGCGCCGAGCGGCAGTTCGCTGCGCATCGCATGGAAGAATTTCCCCAGCCGCACGCGCGTCTTGGGCGCCTCGCGGCCGTCGCGCATGTGGATCACCGTGTAGGTCTGGTGCAGGAGCGTTGGCTCGGTCGTGGTGAACTGGAAAAGATTGCGCCCCGTGCGGTCGCGGAAGATCGCGCGGTTGAACCGGCCCTTGGGATCGGCCACCAGGTTCGGCGCGTCGCGAGGCAGGTCGAGCCAGCGGTTGTCGGCGGTCACGAACTTGAACTGCTGCGGCGGGTCCGTCAGCAGCGGGCCGGCGGGCTTGCGCAGCAGGAGCACGCTGCGCCCGTTCAGCTCGCCGGGTACCATCGTCCACTCCAGCTGGCCGATGGCCTCCTGCCAGCCGTTGAAATCGCCCGCCACATAGATCGGCGTCACGCTGAAATCCACCCAGCTGTGCTCGGCCGGATCCAGCATGAACACCAGCGAGCCGACCTCATCCACATAGTAGGCCGCCTCGTCGGCGTAGAGCGACGGCGCCGCCGGGCTCAGGTCGGTGAACTCAAAGGCCTTGTCGCCCGGCGCCAGCAGGGGCAGCGACTCCGCCGTCCAGTCCGCCCCCATCTCGATGATCCCGGTGGAGGCGGAAATCAGCCAGGCGCGGCTGATGCGCGAGGCTTGTTCAGTGTTGAAGGGGGTGCGGGAGGGCACGGCAGGAAAAAGGGAAGACGATCTTTCAGCAGAAGCCGCGCCACCGCAAGCGAAGTGTGTGGGGCACAGGAATCTCGTTCTGTAGCGGCGGTCTATGACCGCCGGGTCGCAGGCGCAATCGGCGCTCATGGCGCGCCGCCACAGGAAATCCTGCTTCTCCAAAATTAGTGTTCAATCGTGGCCATTAGTGGTTTCTCTCCATCCATGGCCCGCATCCTCGTCGCCCTCTCCGGCGGAGTCGACAGCTCCGTCGCCGCCCTCCTGCTCCGGCAGCAGGGGCACGACGTCGTCGGCGCCTACATGAAGAACTGGATCAACGAGGACAACGTCCTCGGCGACTGCCCGTGGATGCAGGACATCGCGGACGCCCGCGCGACCGCCGAGGTTCTCGGCATCGAGTTCCGGGTCGTCAACCTCATGACGGACTACCGCCGCCTCGTGGTGGACTACCTGCTCGACGGCTACCAGCGCGGCCTCACGCCCAACCCCGACGTGATGTGCAACCGCGAGATGAAGTTCGGCGTGTTCGCCCAGTATGCGAAGGCCGAGGGCTTCGCCGCCGTCGCCACGGGTCATTACGCGCGCCGAATCCCAATCGAAAATCCAGAATCGAAAATCGAGAATTCGTACGCCCTCCTCGAGGGTTTGGACCCGAACAAGGACCAGTCCTACTTTCTCGCCCTGCTCTCCCAGGCGCAGCTCCGCGACGCCGTCTTCCCCATCGGCCACTTGACCAAGCCCGCCCTGCGCGAGATCGCGGCCGCCGCCGGCCTGCCCACCGCCCGCAAGAAGGACAGCCAGGGCATTTGCTTCATCGGCGAGGTGAAGATGGCCGACTTCCTCACGGCCTACGTGCCCCCGCATCCCGGGCCCATTGTCCGCGCCACCGACGGCAAGGTCCTGGGCGAACACCGCGGCCTGCATTACTATACCATTGGCCAGCGCCGCGGCATCCGCATCCCGTCCAACACCGACCACCAAGCCTATGTCGTCACCGGCAAGCGTGCCACCGATCATGCGCTGCTCGTCGCCTTTGACCAACCTGACGCCCCCGGCCTGTGGGCGACCGAGTGCCGCGTGCACAGCCTGAGCTTCCTTGGCGAACCCCTCACCTCGCCGCAACCCATCGAATGCCGCGTCCGTTACCGCGACCCGCGCGTCGCCATCGACTTCACGCCCGGGCCCGACGGCACAGCCCATGTCAAGTTCTCCGCGCCGCAGCGTGCCCTCGCCCCCGGCCAGATCATGGCCCTCTATCGCGGCGCCCAGCTGCTCGGCGGCGGGGTGTTTGCCTAGGGTACGTCTTCAAAATCAGCTGAATGCCTCGATCGGTCTGTAGGAGGGGCTTTACGCCCCGACGGGATATCAGTTGACCACGAGGTCGGGGCATAAAGCCCCTCCTACACTCAAGCCATCTGGCCCCACCGGAATTTGAAGACGTTTCCTAGGGCGTGTTTTTAAACCGGGCTGTCATCCTGAGCGCAGCGAAGGATCCACGGGGTCTGCACGAGTCACACCCGCCGGAGTGGAATCTTCTCCCGCGGCTGCGGGATCAGAATGACAGGTTAAAGGGTTTGGCGGGTTTGAAGACACGGCCTTGCCGGCCGCGTCCGGTGTCTTCCGACCGTAGGTCCGGTCTCTGACCGGACTTCCGGCGAGTTGCAGGTTGGTCGCCACCGGCGCGGAGCGCAGTCCGCGCCCTACCCCGCCTCGCTCAAAAGGCCGAGATGACCGGATTCTCCGCTGCCGGGTTCGGCTCTTCCTCTTCCACCTTTTCCTTGGGCGCGTTCAGGGTGGCCAGGTAGCCCTGCCACGCCTGCACGAAAGGGTGCGCCAGCAGGACCGCGGCGAAATCCTTTTCGCGTTCCGCCCTCTCCCACGGCCTGGCGTCGGCCCTCTCGCCGGCCAGCCGGGCCGCACTGGCCTTCAGCTCCCACAACGGTCCGGCCGCCGGCAGTGCCGCGACGACCTGGCCGGCCGCCTCCATCGCCCGCCACAACCGGGCGAGGTCGGTGACGCGCGCCAGGTCGGGCGACGCGTGATGGCGGGCCGGGTCGAGCTCCAGCAGCTTGAGCGACAGCTCATCGCGCTGCACCGGCGGGAAGTGCAATTTCGACTCCAGGCCGGCAAGCTTGGCCCACGCATTGAGATAAAGCGGATCCAGCTCGACCGCGCGGCGGAAGTGCCCGGCCGCGTCCGCCGGACGCTCCTCCTCCATTCGCAGGTAGCCCATCAGGTAATGGAGCTGCGGCTTGTCCGGCCGGGCCGCGAGCATCGTGGTGAACACCTGCTCCGCCACACCCTGGGATTTCTCGCCGGCAAACACGTGTTCGCAGCCGAAGCAGTGGCTCTCCACGCGACCGAAGCTGTCGGGCATCAGCTCAAAGGCGCGGCGATAGTGCTCGGCCGCCTCGTCGATCTTGCCTTCGGCCGCCAGCCGCACCGCGAGCCGGGACTGGATGCAATAGGCGTCCTGGAAAAATCCGAGCGCCTGCCGGTAAAGCGCGATGGCATGGACGTAGGCCCCGGTCTCGAACCAGCGGTCCGCCGTTTCCGAAAGTCGGATCGACCGGACCACATCCTCGAAGAATTTCGCCTTCGCCTTGTCACCCTTGCCGCGCAGGGCCTGCGCCATGAAGGCATACACGCGCATCCGGTCGCCCCGCCCCTCCTCGCCGTCCGAAGGGTCGATGGCGATCGCCTGCTGCAGGAGCGCGATCGCCGGGTCCCATTTCTTGGCGTCAAGCTCGAGCCGCGCGCGCCAGATGAGCGGACGCTCCTCGTAGCGGTCCGCCGCCGTGAGTTTCGCCAGCAGCGGAACGGCCTCCTTCTTCGCCAGCCCGAGCCAGGCCTCGTAGACCGCGTCGGCGCCGGGCGTCGCGACGAGCTGCGCCTCGAGGATCCGGCGGGCCCGCGCCGGGTCGTTCTGGTGCAGCGCCACCTGCGCGACATAGTAATTCACCGGTCGTTTGTTCGAGGCGAGCCGCTCGGGCAGCAGCCCGCTGGCATCGCGGGCGTTCCACCCGGGATTTTCCTGCAGGAGGGCGAGCGCCTCCGGCCAGCGGCCGAGCTCGACCGCCGCACGCAGCTGCTCGCCGAGGAGATTCCGGAGTTCGTACTCCGATAGGGACCGTTTCATCTCGTCGTTCTCCTTTGGTGGTGTCGCGCCGGCCTTCAGCTGGAACGCCGTCACCCGCCCGAGGGCGGCCTGACCGAGCCGGTAGCCTTCGGCCAGCCGGCCCAGGCTGTTGAGCGTCGTCACCAGCTTGACCGACGCGTTCAGCCCCTCGGCGGGGGCCGCCTCCCAGCTTTTGTCCAGCAGCAACTCGGCCAGGGTGTAAACGCCGACGAAGCCGGTGGCGTCCTCGCGCAGGTCGGCGAGTTGCAGCAGTTTCACGGCATTGTCGATCTGGCCGGAACGCTCCTCCGGGGTGGCAGCGGAAAATGCCAGCAACGATTCCAAACGGGCCACGGCCGCGGCGAGGTCGTCGGTCGCCAGCTCGGCCCCGGCCTGCATTTCCTGCACCCGCAACCGATCCAGGCCGGCCAGGGCGCCGTTGGCCGCCATCTCCCGGAGCATGGACCGCAATTCGTCCTGCCGGCCGAGTTGCGCCGAGAGGCGGTTGAAGCGATCCCATTCCCTCGCCGCCGGGAAATGGCCGAGCCAGTCCCGGAGGAATTCCCACAAGGCCGGGGCCTCGCCGCTTTTCTCCAGCGCCTCCATCACCTCATAGGGGAAATGGGGATCGAGCCCCGCCCCCGGGCGGCTGGCAAAGGCGACCGCGTCCTGCGTGCGGCCCTGCTGGATCAACCCGACGAGGTAGTAGCCGCTCGCCCGCAGGAATTCATAGGCGTGATCTTCCTTCGCGTCCGGGGCGGGAAACCGCCCAAGCATCGCCTCGAAGAGCGCCCCTTGGTCGACGGCGTCCGCCAAGCCCCACGAGGGGGTCTTCAGGTCGGCGATCAGTTCCCGCGCCAGGTCCCGCGCCAGTTTGCTCGTGGCCGCCCCGCTTTCCTTGCGCAAAGCCAGACTGGCGCGCAACTCGAGCGCCCGGCGCAACAACACCTCCGCCTGCTCGGGTCCGACCAGCTTCACCAAGTCAGGCACCTCAACGCTCGGGACGAAATTGTCCGGTGCCGCCGGGTCCTGCTCCAGGCTCATGAGGTAGCGGGCGATGAGGGGGTGGTTCATGAAGGGAGCCAGCGCATCCCGGTCCGCCCCGTGCTCCGCGGTAAACTCCTTGGTCAGGGCCTCCATCTGTTTGTTGGCCGCAACCTTGTCCTTGGTCTTGTCGTATTCCTCATACACCGCGGCCATCTTTCCGTCCAGGACCTTGGCCGCGGCCAGCAAGCCCTCGAGCCGCGCAAAGTTCTCCTCGCCGCCCAATTCGCGCTTCACCTCGGACAGGACCAGCGGCTCGAGCAGGAGCAACTCCTGTTCGAACCGCGCGAGGGCATTTTCCGACGATTCGCCATTTTCCGCCTCCGGCGGGGCTTCAAGGCTAGTCCGCAAAGTGCCCAGGACATAGGCCAGCCGCGTGGTCGGCTCCTTCTCCGCCGGGGGCAGCGCCGCCAGCACGGCCGCCCGGTTGCCCAGCAGGTAGTCGAGGAGCCACCCGCCCGCCAGCAGCCGTTGCCGCTCGAAACCCTCCGGGGCCTGATCCGCCGCCGCGGTCAGGTTGAGCCGCAACTGCGGCCACTCCGCCGGCCCGGGCAGCGCCCGCAGCAGGCCGCTCATGGTCAAGGCTCCCGGCTTGGCCGGCCGGGAAGAAAAATTGTTCTCCACCTCCAGTTCCGGCTGCGCGGCATAGCGGCGGAACTCCGTGATCCACGACGGGGCGGCAGCCGGAGCCTTGGCCTTCTTGTTCGCCGCTCCGGCGCCAAGGCCCGCAGCCAAGACCAAAAGACCGACCAAAATCAGACGCAGGGGCTGGTTCATCGCCCGACAAATTGTCCGTTCGCCCCCACGTTGACCAGCCCAACGTGGACACCGGATGAGGGTCCTCCCATTTTATCTGATCCCCGCCTGTCCAGTGCCCCTGGTGCCCAGCAAATATCCGATCGGAAATATGTAATATAATACGTTACACATTGTCGGGCACCTGAGGTACCCCTCGACCGCGTGGTGGCCTGCCCGATCGAACGACGGGGGACAGCACACCGCCCCGCTGGAAGAACCCGAGCCAACCGAGGAGCAGGAGGGTGCGCTCGGCATCCAAGCAAGCCGTCTTCGCCTTGAGACAGTCTTGCAGGCGCTGGCGAGGCAGGCCGAGCAAACGCGCCAATTGCGCCTTGGCGCCACGGCGGCGCAAATGCGGCCGCACCTGCCGCACGAGTTCATTCCATAGCGGCGTGTCAACGCCGGGCCGTCGGGTGAGCCGCCGGCGCAACGGTCGGGGCGCATCCCGCGTTTGGACGACACGGACAGCGCGCGCCGCCTCAACCGCGGCTTGAATGAGGTCCTCGACAAATAGTAACGGCAGTGGGGGTGGACCAAAGGCGGCTCGGCGGAGGGTCAGAGATGGCATGGCAATGTGTAATATAATACGTTACAAATTTCCGGTCGGGGGATTTCCTGGTGCTGGTCGCACGGGGTTCGGTCGACCGGGCCCGGCTTGATAGTGAGCTGGCCTAAACGCATCAGGTCTCGCACTGGCGCGGTCCGTGGGTTTCGGGATGAAGCGGACTTTCGCCGATCGCGGAAGTTGGCTGTGGTTGGCTAAAGCCAGCGTCCCATTCCTGGGCTGTCTCAATACGGGCCAATGCTGCATGGTGACGGCCCGATGGGGAAACCGTAGGTTCTGAGCCCACGGCAGCAATGGCAAAAACTTAGCCCTCCAGCAGGATTCAGCCTCCTTGAAAAGCCCGCTAAGTGACGCGCGTTCACCTTCGCCCTCTGTTCCCAATGCGGCGGACGAGACGGCTCCCGGCCGACGCTCTCCTCAGTGCCAGCGAAGAAGTTCCAACATGTCCCGGTCACTTCAGTGCAGACACCACGAGAAACACGCCCAAGGCCAGGATCGCCAAGCCTGAGACCAGGTTGATTCCCTTCATCCAGCCCTCGGATACCTTG
>Ga0302322_100005581_pt1 | contig 11049 bp, 12 predicted proteins | sample Fen_T0_2_FD_203757 | JGI IMG/M metagenome (GOLD analysis project Ga0302322, IMG submission 203757) | Peat permafrost microbial communities from Stordalen Mire near Abisko, Sweden - Fen_T0_2 | ecosystem: Environmental > Terrestrial > Soil > Wetlands > Permafrost | place: Sweden: Abisko... | reverse complement strand
GTTCATGATTGATTTTTCAATTTCCTGGATCAAACTTTTTTCCCACGGTTTGATAAAAATACTTCGCGCATCAGGAGTCGTAATGGACGACACCTGGCTCAGTGGACTCATCGCGCCATAATAGGAAACCATAATACTGTCAAGCATGGAGGGATTGGCTTTCCCCGCACGGATTTTTGCCAACTCACTCGACACGTGTGCGATCGCTTTGTTCATCCGGTCTTTGGCATCTTCTAGGTATAATTCTAATTCTTCCATAAGAGTAGTAAGTTCTAAGTCTTAAGTTCTAAGTTTTAAGAAAAGAGAATTTTAAAATCTCAAATTAGCTAATCAATGTTCCTGCTTCTTCGCCTTTGGCAATGTGCACCAGGTTTCCTTTTTTGTTCATATCAAAAACAATGATCGGCAGTTTGTTTTCCATACACAATGTGAAAGCCGTCATGTCCATGATGTTCAGATTTTTTTCATACGCTTCCTGAAACGACAGTGTGGTATAGCGTTTCGCATCCGGAAACTTCAATGGATCTTTTGTATAAACGCCATCTACGCGAGTTCCTTTCAACACCACGTCCGCCTGGATTTCAATCGCTCGCAAGCTGGCTGTTGAGTCTGTAGTAAAATACGGGTTGCCAATACCAGCACCAAAAATAACGATCCGTCCTTTTTCCAAGTGACGGATCGCTCTGCGTCTTATAAATGGTTCGCAGACTTGTTCCATTCTAATACCGGCCATCAGACGAGTATACACGCCATGTCGCTCAAGGGCGCCTTGCAGTGCCATCGCATTGATCACTGTGGCCAGCATACCCATGTAATCACCCTGCACACGGTCGATACCCAATGTATCAGCCTGGCCACCACGAAAAATATTCCCGCCACCGATCACAATCGCCAGTTCTACACCCTGTTCTTTCACCAATTTTATTTCTTCGCAATACTGTTCCAGCACGGCCGGGTCGATGTTGGTGGTTTTTGAGCCCATCAGCGCCTCACCGCTAAGCTTTAAGAGGATGCGTTTGTATTTCATGTGTTTATAATTTCTTTTTAGCGGTCACATGGAATGGCCAAATTGGTTGCTTAGCACCTGCACAACATGGTGCTTGGCCATTTCATCTGATTATTTCAGCAAATATGACAGGGATTTCAGGATTTTACAAAAGTTCTGAGCGAAGTAATGATTAGTATTTTTTAGTGAGTTAATCCAGTGGACTATAGTTGAGGCTTTCCAACATTACGGAAGCCAAAATTTTGTCTCCGTTTTATCAAAGGCCAAATCCTTCAAAATCTCCGATGAATTGCTTTTAACCAAGAGTGCTCATCCAACCAACCTGCACTTTGGCGACCTCAGCATCAATTCATGCTTCATCACCATCGATCTTTGCTCAAACAAATAAAAATATGGACATAGAAAATACTCTTTACTACACCGATGGCCATCAAGTTACCATCACCGACTCGGGTATTAAAGTGAAGAAAACACTTTATCGCCTCAATGGGATCACACGCCACGGATTGTCTATTATTTCTCCTCCACGAGTTCCTTTTCTAATTCTCATTGGACTTGGTACTTGTCTATTCATAGTCGGAGCCACGAACCTAGTTCCTGCCACTTGGAATACTAACATTCATATTTTCAGTTTTTCTTTTATGGTTCTCTCCGTATTTATGACTGGTGGCGTCTTCCTCGTGCTAATGGGCATCTTTGTTATGTTGAGGTTGCGGGAGAAATACGCTGTTCAAATTATTACTGCCGAAGGTGAAAAAAATGTGGTGGTGAGTCGCAGCCGAGAATATATTATTCAGATTGTGGATGCGTTGAACCGCGCTTTCCTCGATTTAATGACGTCACGGGGAAAAGAAGAAAAGAAAGTTTCGAAATAAGAATCTCACCTCAACCGATCAGAATCTTTCACCAAATTTTCATCCTTGCGGATTAAGCGATTGGCAATGGCATTGCACACCATCGCAATAGCAGGAAAGAAAAGTGACACACCATAACTCCCACTGATGTGGTTAGCTTGAATAAGTTTAATTGCGAGATATGCAGCAGAACCCATACAACCGGCCATGAACAATGAATTGAGTGCGCCTAACTTTAGCTGCAATAATCTATTTTCAAATTTTCCAATCTCAATCGCTGAGATAGTCGCTGCTGCAATGCCCAGAATGGCGATGATTGAATAAGGAAAATAAACGACAGTGTTGGCATCACCCGTTTTCACTCCATAATAAAGGGGGTACAATACCCATCGTGTAGTGTCATCTTTTGCTTCCCACACGGGGAAAAAAATCATTCCTACCAAGCAGGCAATTGCGATTGCCAGAAATACCGTTTGTTTTCTTTGCCACATGAGTTGTTGGGTTTAACTTGCAAAACTGAATTGCAAAAATAACAATAGAACTGAGAAGTCGCTTGGTTACTCGAAGTGATCGGGCGACTCATCCATAAAAAAATTAAATGAAAACTGCTTACATCGTTGACATTCTCCGCACTCCCATTGGCAAATACGGTGGCTCGCTTGCTTCTGTCCGTCCGGATGATATGGCTGCGTTGGTGATCAAAAAATTATTGGAACGCAATCCAACCATCGATGTCAACCAAATTGAAGACTTGATTTTTGGCGCAGCGAACCAAGCGGGCGAAGACAACCGCAATGTGGCACGGATGGCTGCCCTCCTTGCTGGACTTCCAACTTCCGTTGGTGGTGTTACAGTGAATCGTTTGTGCGCTTCTGGTTTACAAGCAATCATGGATGCCTCAAGAGGAATTCTTCATGGTGATGGCGAAGTTTACATTGCCGGTGGCGTGGAAAGTATGAGTCGTGCACCATTTGTGATGGCAAAGAGTGATGAACCATTTTCAAGAAAAGCTGAAGTGTATGATACTACGATCGGCTGGCGATTTACCAATTCCAAACTTTCGAAACTGTATCATCCGTATAGCATGGGCGAAACAGCGGAGAACGTAGCAGAGAAATGGAATGTGAGTCGGGAAGACCAGGACAAGTTCGCTCTAGCATCGCAACAAAAATATTTTCAAGCACAAGCAGCTAATAAATTTAAAGAAGAGATAATCACCGTTTCAGTCTCGAAAGGCAAAGAGAATTTTGTTTTCGATAAAGACGAATACCCACGCGAAACTTCATTAGAAAAATTGGCTGCTTTGAAGCCAGCGTTCAAAGAAGGAGGAAGCGTGACGGCAGGAAATTCATCTGGAATCAACGATGGTGCCGCAGCATCACTGATTGTGAGTGAAGAATTCTTAAAGAAAAATAATTTGAAACCCTTAGCGCGAGTCGTCTCGGTTGCGATCGCCGGAGTTGATCCTGCTTACATGGGCATAGGGCCTGTGCCGGCAACAAAAAAAACATTACAACGCGCGGGTTTAAAAATTTCTGATCTCGGTTTAGTTGAATTGAACGAAGCTTTTGCATCACAATCATTGGGGTGCGTGCGTGATCTTGGGCTTAATCCTGAAATAGTGAATGTCAATGGTGGAGCGATTGCAATCGGTCATCCACTAGGTTGTAGTGGTGTGCGCATCAGCGCAACACTCATTTACGAAATGAAAAAGCGAAAAGTAAAATACGGATTGGCTACCATGTGCATTGGAGTTGGGCAAGGAGCAGCGATTGTGTACGAGAATATTCAATAGACGTAAGACATAAGTAGAAAGACACAAGACAGAACGAGTCGGAATTTGCTAATTTTGATTTGCTAAATTTTATAAATCATGGCCATTCGCAGACCTTTTAGTTTAAAACAGTGGATCACCGACAATCGGGATTTGTTGAAGCCTCCGGTAGGCAATAAAAATCTGTATGCCGATGCCGGCGACTATATTGTGATGGTAGTAGGTGGCCCAAATGCACGCAAAGACTATCACTTTAACCAAACAGAAGAATTATTTTATCAGCTGCAAGGCAATATCAACGTGCGCATCCAGGAAGATGGAAAAGCAGTGGACATCCCCATCAAAGAAGGGGAAATGTTTTTGCTCCCGGCCAACACACCACATCGTCCGGAGCGACCAGCTGAAACAGTTGGTCTTGTGATTGAATGCAAGCGATCTGCTAATACCTATCAAGACGGACTGATCTGGTTTTGCGACAAGTGTAATAATAAACTTCACGAATATCGTTTTCATCTTGATAACATTGAAAAAGATTTTCTTCCTCGCTTCCGTGAATTTTATGGTTCACCAGAATTACGCACCTGTAAAAAATGTGGCGCCGTGATGGAAACAGACCCAAGGTTCGTTTAAAGAAAATGCTAGGTCGCTCCTACTTCTCTTCACCAGTCGGAGAATTAATAATTGAATCCGAGAACGAAAAAATAATCACGCTCGGCTTTCTAAAAGATTATAAGCAAGAAGAAACTAGCACTCCAGTAATTGATCAGTGCATTGAAGAGTTAGAAGAATACTTCTTTCGGGGTCGCAAGTTTTTTTCTTTTGAGATGAATTTAATCGGAACTGAATTCCAAATTAAAGTCTGGAATGAATTACTTAATATTCCCTTCGGAAAAACTATTTCTTACGAAGAGCTGGCCATTCGTGTAGGCAATATAAAATCCATTCGAGCAGTAGGTCTGGCTAACGGACAAAACCCAATCGCCATTGTTGTTCCTTGTCATCGCGTAATCGGAAAGAGCGGTGATCTCGTTGGTTATGGAGGTGGTTTGGATAAAAAAATCTGGCTGTTGCAACATGAAGGTGCTCTTCAGGAACAGCTTTCTTTATTTTAATACCTTTAGCTTTTAATTCCCTTCATGAAATTTGAGTCATCCATTCAGTTTGCAAAAAAATTAGACAGCCAGGATCCGCTTCGCTCATTTCGGAACAAATTTCATTTACCAAAAATCAATGGTAAGACCTCCATTTATTTTACTGGAAACTCATTGGGCTTGCTCCCCAAGTCAACAAAGAAATTTGTTGATGAAGAATTAAATGATTGGGCGAAGCTGGGTGTAGAAGGTCACTTTCATTCTAAACGACCCTGGCTACATTATCATAAATTCAGTAAGAAGGCATTGTCAAAAATCGTTGGAGCAAAACCAAGCGAAGTAGTGGCGATGAATCAGCTTACAGTGAATTTGCATCTGTTTATGGTCTCGTTTTATCGGCCGACAAAAACTCGTTTTAAAATTTTGACTGAGGCCGGAGCTTTTTCTTCCGACCAATATGCGTTTGAATCACAAGTAAAATTTCACGGACTTGATCCTGAAAAAACGATAATTGAATTAGCTCCGCGGGAGGGTGAGTACGCATTGCGAACGGAAGATATTATTAAAGCGATTGAAGAAAATAAAAACGAATTGGCGTTGATTATTTTTGGAGCAGTTCAATACTATTCAGGTCAGTTTTTTGATTTAGAGAAGATCACCAAAGCAGGTCACGAAGCCGGAGCAATTGTTGGATTTGATTTAGCCCATGCTATCGGCAATGTCCCTTTGCAACTGCATAAACACGAAGTTGATTTTGCTGTTTGGTGCGGATACAAGTATTTGAACTCCGGGCCAGGGGGATTGGCCGGTGCATTCGTTCATGAAATGCACGAAAATAATTCTAATCTTCCTCGGTTTGCTGGTTGGTGGGGCCACAATGACAAAGAGCGTTTTCAAATGAAGAAAGGATTCAAACCCATGGAGGGTATTGATGGGTGGCAGGTTTCAAATTTTCCTGTTTTATCAGGAGCAGCTCAATTAGCCTCGTTAGAAATTTTTGATGAAGCTGGGGGAAATAATCTCCGTCAGAAAAGTATTTTGCTCACAGGCTATTTAGAATTCCTTTTGAAGTCAATTGAAAACAATCAGGAATATTTTTCAATCATTACTCCGTCTTATAAAAAAGAGCGTGGCTGCCAGCTTTCCTTGTTGATGAGAAAGAATGGGAAGAAAGTCTTTGACATAATCACCAAGGCGGGCGTGATTGCCGATTGGCGCGAGCCTGACGTAATTCGCGTGGCGCCAGTACCATTGTATAATACGTTTGAAGAAGTATTTTTATTCTCTAGGATTTTTCAAAATGCCCTTCGATAAAAAACAACACATCGCCATTGCAGGTGCAGGCCTTGTTGGCTCTTTACTCTCGATTTATCTCGCACAGCGTGGGCATCGAGTTTCAGTTTATGAACGGAGGCCTGATATGCGTAAGCAAACAGTCAATGCAGGACGGTCGATCAATCTTGCGTTAAGTAATCGTGGTCTTCGTGCGTTAGATGAAGTTGGACTTACTGCTGAAATAAAAAAAACGGCGATTCCTATGCATGGTCGGATGATGCATGATCGGCAAGGGAAACTGACTTTTCAGCCTTACGGTAAAGATGGGCAATTCATTAATTCCATTTCGCGAAGCAATTTAAATGTGGTGCTGATGGATAAAGCAGAATCGCTCGGAGTTGACTTCCGTTTCGAGCAACGAATCAATTCAGTTGATCTCGAGAAAACGAGACTAGTGATCCAGCAACCAGCATCAAGTCCCGATAGCTATCGGGACCAGCATAAAGAATTTGATTCGATTATCGGAGCTGATGGCGCCTTCTCTGCCGTGCGTGGTTCCCTGCAAATCACCGATCGATTTGATTATTCACAGGATTACATCGCTCATGGTTATAAAGAGCTTCATATTCCGGCTGCTGAAAGTGGAGCTTTTCAATTAGAAAAAAATGCGCTGCACATCTGGCCAAGGGAAAGCTTCATGCTCATTGCGCTTCCCAATCCTGATGGAAGTTTTACTTGCACTTTGTTCTTCCCTTTTGAGGGAACGCTTTCATTTAATTCATTGAAGACAGAAAATGATATTAAAAGGTTTTTGAAAGAAACTTTTTCGGATGCTTTTGATTTGATGCCCACTGCGGTTGAGACTTTTATGAGCAGCCCCGCTTCATCGTTGGTTACTGTCAAATGTTTTCCCTGGACAAAAAATAAAACGTTGTTAATCGGTGATGCAGCTCACGCTATTGTGCCATTCTATGGGCAAGGAATGAATGCGGGGTTTGAAGACTGTCGTGTGTTAAATCAATTGCTCGATCATTCATCTGATTGGGTAAGCCTTTTCAGTGAATTTCAAAGATTAAGAAAACCTGATACCGATGCGATTGCGCAACTTGCTTTGGATAATTTTATTGAAATGCGCGATTTGGTCGCTGATGAAAAGTTTCTGTTAAGAAAAAAAATAGAAGCTAGGCTCAATCAACAATTTCCGGAAAAATGGATTCCCTTGTACTCAATGGTTACATTTCACGATAACATCCGTTATTCCGATGCGTTCGCCACAGGGCAAAAACAAAAGCGAGTCATGGATGAAGTCATGCAGCGAATTAATATAGAAACAACCTGGGAGCAATTGGATTTTGAAAACATCGTGGGTAAATTGTAACCATGCCCAAAATTTCTGAAACCGATCTTATTCTCAATTCCGATGGCAGTGTCTATCACTTAAACCTGTTACCTAAACACATCAGTGACACGATCATCGCCGTAGGCGACCCAAGCCGGGTTTATATGGTGAGTCAATTTTTTGATGACGTAGAGTTTGAAATGAACAAGCGTGAGTTTATTACACACGTGGGAAAATACAAAGGAAAAAAAATAACTGTGATCAGTACCGGCATCGGGACGGACAACATTGAAATTTTCTTTTCAGAGTTAGATGCCCTGGTCAACATCGATTTGAAAACTCGTGAGCCTAAACAGCGGAAGAAAAAACTCAAGATAATCCGTATCGGCACCTCCGGTGCACTACAGGAAGATATTGCTCTTGGCACTTCACTAGTTTCTGATTTTGCTGTCGGCTTTGATAACCTAATGAGCTTTTATGATTTGTCGATGAACGATGAAGAGACAGGTCTTGCGCACGATATTCAAAAGAAAACTGGTCTGCCCTTTATGCCCTATGTGGTGCGCGGATCAGAAAGTTTAATGAAACAGATCGGGTTTGATATGCGTGTGGGCAACACCGTTACTTGTCCTGGATTTTATGGGCCCCAGGGAAGAGGGCTTAGGGCACCAATTCGTTTTCCTAATTTGGTGGAAGATTTAAACTACTACCACAAGGGTGATTTTTGGCTCACTAATTTGGAAATGGAAACAGCAGGATATTATGCAATGGCCCGTTTGTTAGGGCATGAAGCCCTCAGTGTGAATGCTATCCTTGCCAACCGGATAAAAAATAAATTCGCTAAAAACCCTAACAAGATTGTTGAATCGCTCATCGAAAAAGTTCTTGAGCGGATCTAAGCAGTAACCATGCTGTCCATGCGCATGATATGCTTGCCCGCATTGAGTGGATCATCATTATAAAACCCTGAAAGGATGCGATGGGCAATCTGCTCAATCACTAATTCATCGTCTGATTTCTTTTCTTTGCCTTGCCAGAACACGCGCTGCGGATGCTTTTTCATATCATCCACATACGCTTTTGCATGAACATACTGCTCCTGAGTGTACGTAATAGTAAAGCAGGTTTTCACTTTTTGAGTTTCCATGACTTTTGTTTTGCAATAGTTGTGCCTAAATTTTCTTTCAACTTTCGAAAAAAAAACATATTCTGTCAACTCCTACGTTCGGTGTCGGACAAGAGTGTCCGTTGATGAGAAAATTTATGATGAATTGATGAAACTTCTAGTAGTAGTGTGCTGTTACAACCTAAACAAATCTAACTATGAACTATGTCATCACTGGCTCGTTGGGCCACATCAGCAAACCTGTTGTACAAAAACTAAGAGCAAGTGGTCATTCGGTCACTGTTATTACGAGTAACGCAAGCAAATCAAAGGACATCGAAACTTTGGGTGCGAATGTCGCCGTCGGCTCCGTGGAAGATCGCAACTTTTTAAAGAAAGCATTTGCAGGAGCGCAAGCAGCTTATTTAATGATTCCCCCAAACTGGGCACTCACCGGAAGTTGGATTGATTATCAAAAGGGTGTAATCAATAATTACATTGAAGCACTTAAAACCAACAGAATTAAAAATGTTGTTCTACTCAGCAGCATTGGTGCGCACATGGGTAAAGGAGCTGGACCTGTTGATGGATTGTCTGTCGCAGAATGGCATCTTAGTCAACTCAAAGATGTGAACGTAAAGATTGTTCGTCCTTCTTATTTCTTTTATAACCTGATGGGAATGATTCCGATGATTAAGAATATGAATATAATGGGATCTAATTTCGGAAGTTCAAAAGAAAAATTAGTGCTTACTGCCACCTCGGATATTGCAGAAGTAGTGGCGAATGAATTGTTGAATTTAAAATTCAAGGGACATACAATCCGTTACATTGCCAGCGATGAGCGTCATCCAAAAGAGATTGCGGAAATCCTGAGCAAGGCTGTAGGAAAACCCGGGACACCCTGGATAGAATTTAAGGATGAAGATGCATTGAACGGAATGTTACAAAATGGATTGAGCAAAGAGATTGCTACCAATTATATGACTATGGGTGCTGCTCTTCGAAATGGAAAAATGCAAGCTGACTATTGGAAAAACAAACCGGCACTTGGTAAGGTGAAACTGGAAGAGTTCGTCAAAGAGTTTACTGCAGCTTATAATTCGTAAGAAACATTTTACAGGGAAAGGAGCCTCAACCAAAAAAGTCGAGGTTTCTTTTTTCATATCGGGTAGAAAATTTCCAGGCGATCTGATTCAATATTTTCCTCAGACAGTAATCTTCCCTTTATTGTTGGGGCTTTGATACCCTCACCAAAAGATCGCTGGGAGGTGAACACTCTGGTTTCGTCCCAAAGATTGGCTTCCATAAATAACTGAAGAGTTTGTGCCCCTCCTTCTACCATTACGGATTGAATATTTCTTTTGAAGAGATCATGAACCAATTCTTGTTGAAAATTATTTTCATTAATTCTTACCAGCACAAGGTTCTTGTGCTCCTCATGCTTAAGCACGTTATAGCAAATTGTTTTTTCTTTTTTATCAAATAATTGCAGGTGGTCGTTGAGTCGCAAAAACCGATCGATAACAATTCTTGTTGGATTTCGACCCGTCCAGTCACGCACGGTCAATGAAGGGTTATCGTGTGAAGCTGTATGTGTGCCAACCAAAACTGCATCTTCTTCACTTCGCCAACGGTGAACCAACTGCCTTGATAATTGATTGCTGATCCATTTTGATTCAAAATTCTTTTGCGCTATAAACCCATCGGCTGTCTGCGCCCATTTCAAAATAATATACGGGCGTTGTTTCTCGATAAATGTGAAGAAACGCTTATTCAATTCCCAACCCGCTTTATCTAACACACCCACGGTCACCTCAATTCCTTTTTCCTTTAACTTCATTATACCAAAACCCGCCACCAATGGATTGGTATCAAGATTGGCAATCACTACTTTCTTTACTTGATTTTTAATTAGCAAATCAACACAAGGTGGAGTTTTACCAAAGTGTGAGCACGGCTCGAGGTTCACGTAAACCGTACTTTCCTTTAAAAGAGATTGATCTTTTACCGAATTCACTGCATTCACTTCGGCATGAGCTTCGCCAAATTTTTGATGCCACCCTTCGCCAATGATTTTATTATCATGCACAATCGCGCAACCAACCCTGGGGTTGGGGCTCACCTGGCCTATACCCAGTTGGGCAAGCTCAAGGACACGTTGCATGAAAAGTTCATCGAGAGTCATTGGCATTTATTATCATTGCAAAGATGAAAATGAAGCCGACCAATTCCAAAGCGGTTTTTCAGGAGATCAAATCCAAATTGACATTGGATGATCCGGAAGAAGTCCACGCTATTGCACTGGCTTTAATGGAAAAGTATTTCGGCTTGACATTGACAGATGTCCTTTCAGAAAAGGAAATTGAATTTCAAGATCTTTCCACTATCACCACGCGATTGAACCAGCGAGAGCCACTGCAATATGTTTTGGGTGAAGCTGAATTTTATGGAAGAAAGTTTCTTGTCAATTCATCCGTATTGATTCCTCGGCCTGAAACAGAATTGCTGGTGCGAGAAATTTTAGAAATTAAATTAAATGCTCCTCGAATACTGGATATTGGAACTGGGAGTGGCTGTATCGCAATAATGTTAAACCTAGAAA
>Ga0302322_100005579_pt1 | contig 11051 bp, 9 predicted proteins | sample Fen_T0_2_FD_203757 | JGI IMG/M metagenome (GOLD analysis project Ga0302322, IMG submission 203757) | Peat permafrost microbial communities from Stordalen Mire near Abisko, Sweden - Fen_T0_2 | ecosystem: Environmental > Terrestrial > Soil > Wetlands > Permafrost | place: Sweden: Abisko... | reverse complement strand
ACAAAGCTCATCTTTCCCTCACCACCTTCACCACCATCCTCGCCGCCCTCTACGCCAGCTACGAACCGATCAAGAAACTCGGCAGCTTGAACAACGAGGTGAAACGCGGCATCGGCGCACTCGATCGCATCGAAGAAGTCCTCAACACGCCCGTCCTGATCATCGACGAACCCGGTGCCATCGCCATGCCAGAGGCCACCGGCACACTCTCGTTCGAAAACGTCTCCTTCGCTTACGACCCGCAGGAACCGGTGCTCCGCGAGGTCGCGATCAAGATTCCCGCCGGCACAGTCTGCGCACTCGTTGGCCCCAGCGGCGCCGGTAAATCCACCTTCGCCAACCTCGTCCCGCGCTTCTTCGATCCAGTCGGCGGCGGAGTCCTTCTCGATGGCCACGATCTGCGAAAAATCCGCCTCGCTGATCTCCGGCGCAACATCGCCATCGTCTCGCAAGATCCAGTTCTCTTCAACGACACGATCTACAACAACCTCCTAATCTCGCGCCCCGAAGCCAGCACCGACGACGTTCACGCAGCGGCCAAAGCCGCCTTCGCGCACGATTTCATCAACAGTTTTCCGCAAGGTTACGACACCATCGTCGGCGAGCGAGGTGCCCGTCTCTCTGGCGGACAAAAACAACGCCTCGCCCTCGCCCGCGCCTTCCTGCGCAACGCTCCGATTCTCATCCTTGACGAAGCGACCTCCGCCCTCGACTCCGAGAGCGAAGCCTCGATCCAGAAAGCACTCAAGCAACTCGTCATCGGCAAAACCGTGCTGATCATCGCGCACCGCTTCAGCACGATCCGCGACGCCACGATGATCCTCGTTTTTGATCAAGGCCGCATCGCCGCCTCCGGCTCCCACGCCGAACTCTACACGAACAACACGCTCTACAAATCACTTTACGACCGCCAGAATACGGCAGCATAACCCGCCAGATATAACCATTGCCCATGCGACCAAGTTTCTGCTTGCTCGCGCCTTTTGCCAGCTCATGCCAACGGACCGCCCGCGCATTCTTATTATTCGACGCCGATACCTCGGCGACATCGTTCTGCTCGGAACCTTTTTTCGCAGCCTAAGACGGCACTGGCCAGATGCGGTGATTGATGTGCTCGTTGAAGAACAATACGCAGCAATCCTCAGCCTCAATCGCGACGTCAACGGCGCGCAAAAGCTTCCTAAAAAAAGCACCGCCATCGGACAATGGGCAACGTTGATCCGTGCCTTGCGATCAGCGCACTACACTCACGTGCTCGACCTGGACAATACCGAGAAAACCGCCTGGCTGGCGCGGGTCACAGGAGCTCCGTTGCGTGCCGTCCTCCACCTGCAAGACCGCGCCGTCCGTTTCCCTTTTCTTTATACCCACCACGAACCGGTCGAGTCGCAGTTTCGCCGCACGAGTCACATCACGGCCTACTATAACCGGCTGCTCCGCGCCATCGAGGTGCCCGAGGATAAATCGCCGCTCCAACTTCAACCTTCGCCGGCCGATCGCATTTGGGCACACGCGCTGCCGGCGATCGCGGCGCAATCAACTAAAAGGCCTAAATTGCTTCTACACCCAGGTAGTCGCAGCGCTTTTCGCATCTGGCCGGCAGAGAATTTCGCCACCGTCTGCGACCAACTGCAACGCGAGGGGCTGGCCAGCGTAACCCTGATCGCGGGCCCCGCCGAGCACGCTGTCGTCACCACGATCCGGGAGCGCATGCAGACTCCGGTTACCGTGATTAACGAACAAGTATCCATCGTCCAACTAGCCGCGCTGTTCCAGTGCTTCGACCTCCTGCTTTGCCACGACAGCGGTCCGATGCATCTTGCGACCGCCGTCGGCCTGCCCGTCGTCGCACTTTTTGGTTCTCAAAACATCAACGAATGGCGCCCTCTCGGCGCGGGCAACACCGCCCTTCAACCACCGTTGCCCTGCCTCAACTGCGTCGCTCCCGGTGTGTGCAAACCCGACGACGCATACCACAACTACTGCGTACGCAACATCGCTACCGACCGCGTACTCGACGCCATCCGCGATAAGCTCGCCCACGCCTCGCACGCCTGAGCCCGCCGCCGACATGGACATCACCGCCAGCATCGTCGCCTACAACTCAGCTCCGGTGATCGGCGATTGCCTACAACGCTTGGTTGCAGCGGGTGGCCGATCCCTCGAAATTGTCGTCGCTGACAACCTGAGCTCTGACGATACCCTCGCGCAGCTCTTACCCTGGCGCCCCCGGGTAAGAGTGATCGTGAACAAAGAAAATCTGGGCTTCGGCCGGGCACACAACGCGGCTCTGGAAGGAGCGAAAGGACGCTACTTTCTCATTCTAAATCCAGATATCGCACTCCCACCGGGCGGGCTCGATCTTCTTGCCGACCATCTCGACGCCCACTCGGAGTGTGGTGCGGTCGCACCGCTGCTCGACGAAGGCGAAGGCAACGTCTGCGGTTACCTCAACAAGTATCCAGGCCACCGTTACACGGCGACTGCGTTCACCTCGCTCCCTGGCAAAATCGCCATCTTGCAAGGCGCCTGCCTCCTCGTCCGCGCCAGCGTCTACCGCGCAATCGGCGGCTTCGACCCTGGTTTTTTCCTCTACGCCGAGGATCTCGACTTGAGCCTCGAAATCAGGAAACAGCGCTACGAACTCCACTGCCTCGAATCGCTAACCGTGCGTCACATCGGCGGGCACAGTGAGCGCTCTTTTCAACCCCACACTGTTTCTGCAAAAAAGCACCTCGGCCTTTTACTGTTTTATCGGAAGCACTATTCCCGCCGCGTCCGCGCATTTCTGATTGCCCGCGATTGCCTAAAGTCCGGCTTTCGTCTGCTCGCTCTCGTGGCCGCCCGTTCACCTCGGGCGATCGCCCGCCGCAATGAACACCGCGGCCGCCTCCAAGCCACGGTGGCCTATTTTAGCGGTAAGAACCGACTATAGCAGCGCTGGCCCTGCCGGGCTTCGCACAGGACACGCGTCAATGCTTCGACGTGTTCCGCCATCGTCGACGCGGGCACTGCAACGATGCTGGGAGATGCAGAGCTTTCACAGCGCGCCCTGATCATTTCAGCCAGTACCTCTGGTGATCGGTTTTGCAAACACGACCCCCAATCCGGCGGCAGCACCTCGGCAGCTCCCGCACTCTCCCCGAAAATGACCGGTGTTCCGCATAACGCCGACTCAACGTAGACAAGTCCAAACGGTTCGTAAAGCGACGGCATCACCGTGAGGTCGCACGCCGCGTAGACGTGCTCCATCGCATCGACGAAGCCCGTCGAAATCACGTCGACACCATTAGACATCTCAGGAGCCGCACGCCCTGCCACAACCAATGCATATCGATCGACCGGGAGCCGCCGCATCGCATCGACAACCAAAGGAAGCCCTTTTCGCTCATGGCCTGTGGAAGGGAAAAGGATGAGTTTCTTGTTGGCCGGCAACTTCCAGTGAGCGCGGAATTCCGCCTGCCTCGTCCGCAGTCGTGTATTGAACCGAATGCGGTCAATCGGTGGATAGATCACGCTCATCTTCTCCTCATCAACGCCATAATCGCCGCGCAATTCATCCGCAATGAGGCGCGCCCAAGCAACCACACGCCGTGCTTCACGATAGGCTTTCTTCTCCACCGCGATCTGCACCCGATCGCTCCACGAGGGTTGGCGCTGCATGGCACGAATAAATCCGCAATGTGTACCCGCGTTGGTAATCACATCGTGCCCGCTGTTGCGGGCCAGCGAAAAACTCGCAAAACCAGGCCGTGCAGCCAGACGTCTTCGAAACTGCCGATCAAGGTACCACGGTCGCAACTTCTGCGGCACCCAGCCCGCGCGCACGGATTCCACCGTGCAACCCTTCGGCAAGCTCTGCACTCCTCCGCTCTTCCCCACCACTAGGTGCACACGATTGCCCGCTGCACAAAACCCATCAACCAAGTTCAACAGGTAGGTTTCCGCCCCGCCTCTGCGGGCCAGGGTCGTATGCGTAATGAGGATATCCATGGAATAAACCGAGCGCCAGCAGACAGCCGCCAGCTCGCCCGAGGCAACGAGAAATGATTTTACTGCGTACACGCTCTCCCCAACGTTGGTGGAAAACACGGTCAGCCGCCCAATGCACATCCTTCTCTTCGAGCCAAACACCCAGGGCCACCACTTGATTTATTTACGGTGCCTCGCGGAGGATTTGCTCAGCGTTGGCCATATGGTGTCACTCGCGCTCGATAACCGACCGTCAGCCCAGCCACCCGTTCATGCCCGCCTTAGCCACGTACTGCCCGCCTGCCGCATTGTTCCACTCTTCGACGACGCTGGGCGGCCCCGGTTTTCGTCCAAAATCAAGACCATCGCCGCCACCCTGATCGAAAGCGGCGCAGATCTAATCTTCCTGCCGAATTTCGACGAAATTTCATCCAAACTCTGCCGGCGCGCCGCCTTCGGATTGATGCCGCCCGCCGTACTCAAAGGACGGATACGGGGCATTTTTATCCGACCCCGCGTGATCGATCGGCGAATCTCAGGAGGTTTTTCACAATGGCTGAAACGTGTCGGCTTCGCCCGCTTCTATCGTCAAGGCTGGATCGACCGGATGTTTGTGCTCGACGAGACACTGCCCGCCGCATTGCGCAACGGTTTCGATCCGTTGTCGTTTCCAACGCTGCCCGACCCTTGGTACGGCGATTTCAAACTCGACCGCACAGCAGCGCGTAAGGCACTCGGCCTTCCGCAGGATCGTTTTATCTTTCTCCATTACGGGACATCCAGCCGGCGGAAAGGCCTGCATCTCGTGGCGCGCGCCGCAGCGACGCTTGAGTCTGACCAAGACTTCATGTTTGCCTGCGCCGGCAAATGCGCGGGTGACGCCGATTCGCGCGACGACCTGCAGCTCCTGCAAAACCAGGGACGCGCCACCTTGTTCAACCGACACATCGACGACGCCGAAGAAAAGCTCCTGCTCGCCGCAACCGACGCCGTTGTCCTCGCCTACTCGGGCCACTACGGTTCGAGCGCGATTCTCTCCCGCGCCGCCGCCGCCAACCGCTGGGTGATCGCTTCCGACGAAGGCCTCGTCGGCCACCGCGTACGCAACCACAACCTAGGCCTCACGTTCAAAACCGGCGACGTCGCCGCACTGCGCACAACTTTATCTCAAGCGATCGCGCTCAAACCGGAAGACATCGCAGCCTTTACGCCTGGTTTGGCGCGTTTCGCCGCACAGCATTCACGCGAAAGTTTTCGCACAGCATTGCTCGCCCAATTTCCAACAACCGCCCAAGCTCGTCCGCTCAAGCTTTGACCACGGCCACCGCACTCCCTCTCAGCGTCGTCATCGTCGCGAAAAACGAAGCCCACAACCTGCCGCGCTGTCTCGCCAGCGTGCAAGGCTGGGTCAGTGAATGTGTGGTCGCCCTCAACGACACGACCGACAACAGCCAAGCCGTTTGCCAGCGCTTTAGTGCAACCATTCACCACCTGCCGTGGCAGGGCTACCGCGACACAAAAAATGCCGCGCTTGCGCGCGCTTCGCAAAATTGGGTTCTCTCGCTCGACGCCGACGAAGAGGTATCCACCGAACTGCGACGCGAGATCGGAAATTTCTTCGCCAGCGGCGCGGCCAGCCGTCACAGCGGGGCGTGTTTCCCTCGCAAGGTTTTTTTTATGGGTCGCTGGATCGCCCACGGCGATTGGTACCCCGACTATTGCGTGCGTCTTTTCCGGCGCGACCAGGCACACTGGGGTGGCGACACCCACGTACACGAGAAAATCGAGATCGCCGGCTCAGTCGTTACACTCCACGCCGATCTGCTGCACTACCCGTTTCCAACCTTCGCCAGCTGCGTGGTCAAAATCCCCGTCTATGCCGAACTTTTCGCCAAGCAACAAATCGCCCACGGCCGGCGCTTTTCCTTTATCTCCGCGCTAGTCCGCCCTCCCTGGCGCTTTTTCCGCGCCTACATCATCCGCCGCGGATTTCTCGACGGATTCCCGGGCTTGTGCGTCGCCTGGCTGACTGCCTTCGGTGCTTTTGTGCGCTACAGTCGCTGGTACGAAATGCAGAACGAGCGATAATCGCCCCATGCCTGACGAACCATCAAAATTTAGCCGGGCCGCCGAAGAATTGATCGCCAGTCTTCGTCGCCTTCCCCTCGAAATCCCTCGAGGCATGCGCAAGCGTCCCACCCAAAATCTCGGGCCTTTGATCGAGGAGATCTTGGTTCGAAACCAAATCGGTCGCGATTCACCGGAGCAGGCCATCCGCGATAAATGGGTCGAAATCGTCGGCTCCGCCAACGCCAGCTACTCCCATGCCGCGCGCATCGAGCGCGATCGCTCACTGGTCGTCCTCGCCTCGCATTCCGTCGTGCGCAACGAACTCTTCCACCACCGCATGCTGATCTTGGGCAAGATTCAGAAACTCCCCGGCTGCGACCACATCCGTGAGATCAACATCCGGGCGGGATAACCACACCCATTTTCCTGCATCCGTTCCTAATTTCCTGAGTTCTCCGTAAATATTTCTCAAACCTTCCCGTCCCTAAAATTTCGCTTGCGCCCCTCCCCCCAAGTCGGGATACAGATACCTTGCGTTAGTGGAAGTCCGTCGGTTGCGGACTCCCACCATGACTGGTCCCGCATCCCGCGGGATTGGAACGGTGACACCGGCCGCAAGGCGGGTGTCACGGGAACTCAAAAATCCCCTACAGTCGTGAAACTCAATCATTAAACCATGCCTACCGTAGTAAAACCAGAAATCATCGCCGAATACAAAATCCACGACAAGGACACCGGTTCATCCGAGGTCCAGGTTGCGCTGCTCACCGCTCGAATCAATCACTTGACCGAGCATCTGCGCACCCACCGCAAGGACTTTCACAGTCGCCGCGGCCTCCTGCAAATGGCCAGCCGCCGCCGCAAGTTGCTCGATTACCTCAAGAAGCACAATCTTCCGAAGTATAACGAGCTCTTGCAGAAGTTAAGCCTCCGCAAGTAACCAGTTTTAGCACACGGGCGATCCGATCCGCGGGTCGCCTGTTGTCGTTCCCGACACTCGCTGTCACACCGGGGACATTTCCGTTTGCCGCCCGTCGCTCATGCGGCGCCAAACGGAAATCTCTCGGGTTTTCAGACCGAGGATGCAAGGGCCGGTTACCGCCCCAAAGTCCCGCGCGCTTATGCACTGCGGGCCGTTTCCTTTCAAGGAGGCGATCAAACCCCGAATCCGTCCGCCGCGTGTCGCGAACTGTATTCGTCTAACCGAGACACGCCTATCCGTATCCGAATAAAATGAATCAGAAACATATCGTCACGGTCCCAGAACTTGGGATCACGTTCTCCTCCGGCACCTATGCCCAGCTCGCCAACGGCGCAGTCAATGTCTGCGTCGGCGAGACCAATGTCTTCGTCACCGCCTGCGTCGCACAAAGCATGCGCCCCGGTCAGGACTTCTTCCCGCTAACCGTCGACTACCGCGAAAAATACGCCGCCGCCGGCCGTTTCCCCGGTGGTTACTTCAAACGCGAAGGCCGTCCGTCCGAGAAAGAAATCCTCACGTCCCGTCTCTGCGACCGTCCCTGCCGCCCCCTCTTCCCGGCCGGTTTCCTTAACGAAGTGCAGATCATCGGCCAGCTCTTTTCGGCCGACCAGTTGAACGAAGCCGACATCCCGATGGTCAACGGTGCCAGCGCCGCCCTCGCGATCTCCGACATTCCGTGGAACGGGCCGATCGCCGCCGTGCGCGTCGCCCAGATCGACGGCCAGTTCCTCGCCAATCCCACGATCGAGCAGATGTACTCCTCGACCCTCGACCTGATCTACGTCGGTAACGACAAAGACATGCTGATGATCGAAGGTTCGGCTGACCAGATCACCGAAGAACGCTTCGTCGAAGCCCTCGCTTTTGGCCACCAGGCCATCCAGCCGATCATCAAAGCCATCAAGGAACTCGTCGCTCTCTGCGGTAAGCCCAAGGCCACGTTCGCCCTCGTCGGCGCCACGCCAGAAGCCCGCGCCATCATCGAGCGCATCGTTCCTGCCGAACGTCTCGCTACCGCCATCTTCGGCAAAGAAAAAGCTGCTCGCGCCACCGCGGTTAAGCTCCTCAAAGACGAAGCCAAGACCGCCCTCACTGCCGAGCTCGGCGCTGACAAGTTCACCGACGTTGACCTCAACGTCGTCTTCGAAGACCTCCAATACATCGCCTACCGCAAAACCGTCCTCGAAAAGGGCGTGCGTGCCGATGGCCGCGATGCCAAATCGCTCCGCCCGATCAGCGCCCAAGTCGGCGTTCTCCCCCGCGTTCACGGTTCCGCCACGTTCCAACGCGGTGACACCCAGAACATCGCCCTCATCACCCTCGGGCCGACCAAGGAAGCCCAAGATCTCGACGGTCTCACCGGCGGCGCCACCTCGAAGTCCTTCATCCTTCACTACAACTTCCCTCCGTTCTCCGTCGGCGAAACCGGCCGCTTCACCGGCCCCGGTCGTCGCGAAATCGGCCACGGCGCCCTCGCTGAGCGCTCGCTTGTTCCCGTGCTCCCGCCCGAGGACATTTTCCCTTACTCGATCCGCGTCGTCTCCGAGATCATGGCCTCCAACGGCTCGACCTCGATGGCCTCGATCTGTGGCGGCTGTCTCGCCCTCATGGATGCTGGCGTGCCGATCATCGCTCCCGTCGCTGGTATCAGCTGCGGCTTGATGACCGAAAATGCCGCCGACGGCAGCATCACCAAGTGGACAACCATCACCGACATCCTCGGTGAAGAAGATCACTTCGGCGACATGGACTTCAAACTCGCTGGTACAACCAAAGGCATCACCGGCTTCCAGCTCGACCTCAAGATCAACGGCCTGCCCTTCGAGATCGCTACAGCGGCCATCTTCCAAGCGCGCGATGCCCGTATCGAAATTCTGAAGACGATGCTCGCCGCGCTCCCCGCGCCCCGCGCCGACCTCAGCAAGTACGCTCCTCGCATCCAGACGATCCAGATCGATCCAGAAAAGATCGGCCTGCTCATCGGACCTGGTGGCAAGACGATCCGCCGCATCACGGAAACGACCGGTGCGCAGATCGACATCGCTGACGACGATTCCGGCAAGGTCTTCATCTATTCCAACAACGGCGACGCCATGGCTCGCGCGATCAAGGAAATCGACTCCCTCTGCGGCGGCGCAGGTGGTGGCGGTGGTGGCGAACCGATCGAAGTAGGCAAACTCTATCGCGGCGTCGTCAAGGGCACCAAAGAGTTTGGCGCCTTCGTCGAATGCACCCCCGGCAAGGAAGGCCTTGTCCACATCAGCGAGCTCGCGGACTTCCGCGTTCGCCGCACCGAAGACGTCTGCAAAGTAGGCGACGAAATGTGGGTTAAGTGCGTCGGCATCGACGAGCGTTCCGGCAAGGTCCGTCTCTCGCGCAAGGCCGCCATGAAGGAAATGGAAGCGCAGAAGCAGCAGGGTGAACAACCCGCCGCTCCGGCCGCGAACTAATCGTTCTCGCTCTTCTTTATCGTTCTCCAGCCGGAGGCTTAATCGCCTCCGGCTTTTTTATTTTCCGATTCCAGTGTTCCTGTGTTCCAGATTAACTTTTGCTCTTACCGCATGAAGCTCCTCCTGACCAACGACGACAGTATCGAAAGCGTTTTCCTGCACGAGCTCGTGCACGCTCTGCGCAACGCGGGCCACACGCTCTATGTCGTCGCGCCAAAGACAGAGCAAAGCTGGATCGGCGCCGCCAAGTCCCGACACCGCCCCGTCCACTCCACACCTGCCGATCGCGGACTGGGTTGCCCGACCTGGATTGTCGACGGCACGCCCAGCGACTGCGTTAACATCGCGCTGGCCCACCTGCTGCCCGAGCGCCCCGACGCCGTCGTGAGCGGCATCAACATCGGACTCAACGCCAGCCTCGGATTCATCCTCGCCAGCGGCACCATCGGCGGCGCATGGGAAGGCGCGGTCCACGGGCTGCCGGCCGTCGCACTCTCGCAAGACCTGCCTCTCGAACAATTCGAAATCGTCCGGCAAAACCGTGGGCAACCCGACGCAAAGATTCTCGCGATACTCCGCGCCTCATGCGAACACGCCGCCAAACTCGCGCCGAAGTTTATCCATGCGACCGCCGCACGCGGCTTCGTCGTCCACAATATCAACTTCCCGTATCCATGCCGTCCTGACACCGACGTACGCCGAACCATCCCGGCCCGCGTAGTCATTCCAGGATTGTTCAGCCCGCAAGCCGACGATGGCACGCACCGTTTTATCTTCAAATTTGGCGAAGACATCTCGCCACCTCAGCCACTCACTGACCGCGCCGCTCTCGCCGCCGGCTACATCAGTCACACGGTGCTGGACTACTCCCGGTTGGGCATGGAATGATTCCTCCCGTGCAAACCGATCCCAAACAAGGCGAGCGCGATTACTACACCAAGATCGGCGCGGCAGGCCTTGCGCATTCAATTAGGAAACCGTTTTCCGACGAAGATTGCGCAAAATATTTGGCGGCGATGACCGCCATCTTTGCCCTGTTGCCGCCGCCACCCGCCCGCGTGGTCGAGTTCGGTTGTGGCACCGGCTGGCTTTCGCTCTACCTCGCCGAACGGGGTTACGAGGTACTGGGCGTCGACATTTCCGCCGACGCGGTTGCCCAGGCAAATATTGTCCGTGACTCACGGAATCTCGCCAACGCGAAATTTCTCGCAGCGGATTACGAATCTTTTTCCGGGCAGGAAAGCTTCGATTGCGCGGTATTCCACGACGCACTCCACCACGCCGAAGATGAACGCGCGGCGCTGCAGTGTTGCTGGAATGCGCTTAAACCGAACGGTATCGTCATCACGATCGAACCAGGTGTCGGGCACAGCAAAACGCATACGTCGCTGAACGCTATCAAAAGGTTCGGCGTGCATGAGAAGGATATGCCGCCAAAGCATATTATCGCCCTCGCCCAGCAGATCGGCTTCCGACGGAGCTTGGTTTTGCCCAACCCGCACGACCTCAACCGTTCTTTTTATCGGAACGCGTATCTCAAGACCACTTCCTCATACGAGCTCTTCACGCGCTGGCTG
>Ga0302322_100005578_pt1 | contig 11054 bp, 11 predicted proteins | sample Fen_T0_2_FD_203757 | JGI IMG/M metagenome (GOLD analysis project Ga0302322, IMG submission 203757) | Peat permafrost microbial communities from Stordalen Mire near Abisko, Sweden - Fen_T0_2 | ecosystem: Environmental > Terrestrial > Soil > Wetlands > Permafrost | place: Sweden: Abisko... | reverse complement strand
GGCAATGATCTGAACCGTGGATGTCGTTGTAAATTTCCGTGCTGTGGATTTTGTTTTTTAATTCGGTTGAGGTGATCACATAATCAATCCTCCAGCCGACATTGCGGCTGCGCGCGCCGCCGCGCATACTCCACCAGCTGTATTTCACGGTTTTGGGGTGCTGGCAACGCCAGCTATCGATAAAGCCCGCTGTCGTTAATGCGTTGAAACCATCGATTTCTTCCTGCATATAGCCTGCGTACTTATTATAATTTTCTTTGGGACGCGCCAGATCAATTTCTTCATGCGCCACATTAAAATCACCACAGGCGATGACGGGTTTGTGTTTTTCGAGTCGCTTGAGATAGCTCAGGAAATGTTTATCCCATGTCTGTCGATAGGAAAGTCGTTTTAATTCGGCGCCGGAATTAGGGGTGTAGACATTCACGACGTAAAAATCCTTGTACTCAGCGGTAACCACGCGACCCTGGTCATCATGGTCAATGTGATTAACGCCGTAAGTTACTTTGATGGGTTCGGTTTTGCTGATGAGGGCGGTGCCGGAATAGCCTTTTTTTTCAGCGCTAAAAGAATAAATGTAATATCCCTGAAGCCAGGAAAGCGCTTCCTGTACCTGGTCATCCTGTGCTTTGGTTTCCTGCAAACATAGGACATCAGCGCGCAGCGCTGTAAAAGATTTGTGAAAATCCTTTTTCATGACAGCGCGTATGCCGTTGACATTCCAGGTGACTATTTTCATAACGCAACCAGCATCTTGACGCCATTGGCAATAAATTCAACGGCAATCGCTGCAATAATCAAACCCATCACTTTGCTCGAGATCGCCAGTGTCAGTGGGCTTATTTTTTGGATCAATATAGAGGCCATGCGAAAAAAAATCCACACCACTATGCCAAGGAGGAAGATACAAAAAGCCAGCGAAAGTAAATGAACGAGCGAGTTGTGATGCGAAGAATAGACAATCACGGTGCTCATCGCTCCCGGCCCAGCCAGCAGGGGAATTGCCAGGGGCACCACGGCATTCACATCTTCATTATTGCTACTAATGACATTGCTAAGTGTCGAACTCTGGAACATCTGGTAAGCGGTAATCAGTAACAGCAAGCCACTGGCAATACGAAAGGAGCCGGTGCTGATACCAAAAAAAGCCAGGATAGTTTCGCCCAAAAACAAGGCGACCAGTAATGTAATGGTGATGGTGAAGCCGAGTAGTGATGGCAGTTTCTTTTTTTGTGCCGGCGCCATTTGTTCGGTCATCGCGAAGTAAATAGGCAGGGCCGCCAACGGATCAACGATAGACAGGATGGCAATAAAAAACTTGGTGTATTCTGTGTATTCCATAAGTACAACCATACATGGAAAAGTAGCCAGAGTAAATTTTCATGTTAAGCTTTATCTATGGAATTGATCAGCGCTAAACAACTGGAACAATTGATAAATGCCGAGCTCGACAAAGTCGAGCTCACGCGAGGCCTGTTTATCACAGTTCAAAAAACCAATGTGGTTTTTGAGGATGGTAATAACTGGATGTCTTATATTGAACCCAAAAAAGAATATAAGGAAAGTTATACGCCGTCGCCTGAGGCAAAAAAAATGATACTTAAGCTGATGGGTGATATGCGTTTGAAATACAATCTTGAATAAAAATAGTCAGGAATAAGTCGAGAGTATTTTTAAATCGTGATGATTTCACCCACAATGACCTCGCGATAATTTACTGTCAGGTTGGCGGCTTCGAGAATGGCATGTGGATCAGGGTGTATCCATTGATGTGCCAGATGCGTCACCAGCCCGCGTTCTTCCTTGTGCGCATCGTGCGTGCGTATCACTGTATTCGGCTTTAATATTTTAATCAGTGAAATCGCATAATCGCTGCCGAGGTTCACAGTGCCTCCCAGCCAAGCCGGCAATCCATAATAACGAAACGTTGTTAAAAGCAGAGCCGGTGCGATATTGAGCAGCCTGTCGTGTAATGCACCCGTTTCGGGAATTACAAAACCATGCGGCGCATAAAAAATGGATTGATTGGTTTCAGTGTTTCGCAATAAAAGAGCATTGTGTGTCGGGTCAATCAATTTATCCGGGTTGAAACTGGTGATTTCCATCGCACCATAATTTTGTATACCTTGCGTATGATTCCAGCTGAATAACGGTTCAACATGATCAAAGTGATTCAAACGCCTAATGCGCCTGGCCGCAGCAGGCACAGCAAACACTCGAATACTTTTTGGAAGCTGCAATAGCGTCTCCTCGCTGCAATGATCAGAAAAGGGATGCGAGATAAGGATACAATTGACATCGGATATTTTATCGATGGCCACTGCAGGCGTGGAAAGCCACTGGCGACTGAACCAGGGTGCAATATTAATATCATCACCGACCAGCCATGGATCCAGCAACACATGTGTGTTGCCAAATTGGAGAGACCAGCTTGAATCATCATTTAATCGTTGCAGCGTTGTCATCGGCACAGTTTACAACAGATTGCATTAATTCTTTTAGGTCGGTTGAGATATGAACGAACTTTCTATTATCGATGCGCTGCAGGAATTGGAAACAACATTGCTCCAACTGGGACGGCTGGCAGACGCGTTGCAAGTCAGCGAAGTCCAGCCAGGTGTTACTTGCCATGCCGTATGGAATGCCCAGGCGCAAACCTATACCTATCACACGCATGTTGTTGTGCCCGGTATGAAGCCATCGATTCTCACCCAGTTGAGCGATTTATTTTTTAATGCCTATACGCTGCAGCAGCATGGCTGGTACTCTCAGTTTGTGAGTGGCGTGATGGCACCGTTACCTGCTTCAACCAATATCCAGGGAGAGCATCAATTAGGCCAGGGTTATTTTGATTTTGGTGTCGGTGCGTTGCGGCGTTACCATTTGCTGTTTTCAAAAATAGTAATTGACCAGAACACACATGCCGTTGTCCTGCGCAGTGTCCATGAAAATATGCCCGTGTTAAAACCGTCGAAGCAGGTTTATATTTTGCCGCCGACGGGCGATGTGTTTTCCATCGATCATGCCGGCTTGCACTGGCATCACATCTGCACCACCAGCGGCGTACGTTTGTTGCCGGGGGTGCTCGATCGCTGGTTGATGAATGCGTTGCGTGCGACAGGCCTCGATGGCAAGGAGAGAGAAACCTATACCACCGAAGCCGAAGCATTTATACAATTTGTAAAAACGCTCTGACGTTTAAACAGGATTAGCCGTGGTGATGTCCGCCCGGTCCATGCACGTGGCCATGTTCCAGTTCTTCATTGGATGCTTCGCGCACATTTTCGATGGTCACTGCAAAGTGTAATACTTCACCGGCGAGCGGGTGATTGCCGTCAATAGTGATGTCATCGCCATCAATGGCGGTAATACCAACGCGTTGTGCATGGCCATTTGGGCCTTGTGCTGTAAATTCCATACCGATTTCCAGTTTGCTCACACCGGCAAAAGCAGCTCGTGGCAGCACCTGCATCAGTTCAGGGTGGCGTATGCCATAACCGTCTTCGGGTTGAATGGTTACCTTGAACGACGCGCCTTTTGTTTTGCCTACGAGCGCATCTTCAAGGCCGGGAATAATATTGCCAGCGCCTTGCAAAATGGTGAGTGGCTCGGCGCCAACAGAACTATCGAGTTCTTCACCGCGGTTGTTGGTTAATGTGTAATGGAATGTGACAACGCTATCATCACCGATCATTAAAGACATGGAGGATTACCTGTGTGAGATGAATGGGCCAGGGCAGCGGCCCGGGAGGAAGGCGCATGATACGCAGGTGATTAATCAAAGTAAAAATCAACATGAAAACGGTAAAGTTTTTTGTGAAGCCATAAATTTTTACATTGTTCAATACGCTGAATTAGCCAGCCTTTTTGGGGTATTCTGCCCGCCCGCATCCTTGCTTTCTTTATCGCCGCGCTTTACATTGTGGATGCGATGTAAATCCGGATTAACGATCTTTCCTCTATAAACAGGAGCCAACCATGAAATTCTCGCTCACCCTCACCTTTAATCCCGCTGACGACCAGGTGCCTTTGGCAGTAGCCGCCGACCAGATGGGCTTCCACTCCATCAATATCGGTGATGGCCTGTTTTTCTATGATGAAACCTCTGTTACCTACCCCTACAGCGACAGCGGTGCGCGTTACTGGAATGCCAAAACACCTTTTCTTGACCCTTTTTGCGCTATCTCGCACATGGGTGCGCTCACCAAAAACATTCGCTTCCTCGTCAGCGTACTTAAACTGCCGGTGCGCCGCCCCATGCTGGTCGCGAAACAATGCGGCACTACTTCGTACTTAACCAATGACCGTTTAACGTTGGGCGTTGGCCTTTCGCCCTGGCCAGAAGATTTCTCCATCAACGGCGAAAACTGGGAAGACCGCGGCCCGCGCTCGGAAGAGATGATTGAAATCCTGCGCAAGGCGCTGACCGGCGAAATGTTTGAACACAAGGGTAAGTATTACAACTTCCCCAACATGTCGATTAACCCCGTGCCGAAAACACCGATGCCGATTGTGATCGGCGGCACCGCCGATGTGGTATTGAAACGTGCGGCACGTGTCGCCGACGGTTTTGCCTCACCCAATACTAAAGCCGCTGATATTGGCGAGATGGTTCGCAAGATTAATGTGTATCGCAAGGAATACGGTACGGATAAAAAACCTTTTGAGATGATTTCAGTGGCAACCGATGTATTTGACCTCGATGGCCATAAACGTTTGCGCGATATGGGTGTCACGGAAGCCTGCGTGATGCCCTGGTTTTACTACGGTGGAAAATTCAAATCCGATCTTCAATTCAAGATCGACACCATGAAAAAATTCCAGGATGACGTAATGTCAAAAATGTAGTTGTCCAAAATGTAACAGAGGTTGTTTATGTCTGGCTTTATCAAAATAGAAAAACCGCGCACGGGTATTACAGTCATCAAATTGAATCGTCCTGAGCGTATGAATGCGATGGCTTTTGATGTGATGGTGCCGCTCAAGGAGGCGCTGGAAGAAGTCAGCTTCGACAACCAGTGCCGCGTGGTGATACTCACTGGCGAAGGTGCCGGGTTTTGTTCCGGTGCTGACTTGCAGGACCCGGGTTATCTTTCCATTTTTGATGGGCTCACTATGCCGGGTATTGCGCGCCGAGCGATGAAAGTGCTCGACGATGTGATCCATGCCGTGCAGACCATGCACCAGCCGGTGATCGCCGCGGTGAATGGCCCGGCTATAGGCGGCGGCTTTTGTCTCGCCATGATCACGGACATTCGCATTGCATCACAATCGGCAATTTTTCGCGCTGCGGGAATCAATAATGGTTTAACGGCGGCGGAACTCGGTTTGAGCTACACGCTGCCGCGCGCTATTGGTTCTTCAAAAGCATTTGAGATTATGCTCACCGGTCGTGACGTCAGTGCTGAAGAGGCTGAGCGTGTCGGCATTGTGTCGAAAGTGGTGAGCGATGAACAGCTGATGAATGAATGTTATGCGATGGCAGAAAAAATTATCGGCTATAGCCAGCTGGGTGTCGAACTCACCAAACAGATGTTGTGGGCGAGCATGAGCGCCAGTTCGCTGCAAACCCACATGAACCACGAAGGCCATGCGCAGCTGTATGTGCGCATGACCACAAAAAATTTCGAAGAGGCGATCAGGGCGCGCAAGGAAAAACGGCCGCCTGTGTTTAAAGACTAGGAGTTTAAAGATTAATTTGGGCGTGATGAATTACGCCCACTACACGTCAGTGAGGCCATTATGAAAATTTTTGATCCCATCAAAATCGGCACCATGGAATTAAAAAACCGCATCGTGGTTGCACCGATGACTGTCGATTACGCCAATCCCGATGAAACGCCTTCTGATAGACATCTCGCCTACTATAGTGAGCGCGCCAAAGGTGGCGCCGGTTTAATTACCCTGGAAGTGGTGACCGTTGATGGCGACCATCGCTATCAGCAAAACTCGCTTGGACTTTATAACGACTCATTAATTGCGCCGCATAAAAAACTGGTTGATGCAATACATGCACACGGCGCCAAAGTGCAGCCGCAACTGTCGCACACCGGCCCGGAATCCCTGGGCGGTTTTTTCAAAGGCATACAACCCGTGGGCCCATCTGTGGTGCGCACCGCAACGACATTGCAAGTATGCCGGGAATTGGGCGCGGATGAAATTCCTCGACTGGTGAGTATGTACGGCGATGCCGCAGTGCGTGCTCGTGCCGCCGGATACGACGGCATTGAACTGCATGCAGCACATTCCTATATGTTGCTCGGCTCCTTTTTGTCGCCGTTGCGCAATCATCGCACCGATGAATACAAGGGCAGCAAGCTGGAAGGCCGTATCAAGTTATTGCTCGAAGTGCTCGCGGATATTCGCAGCAAGGTTGGCAAGGATTTCCCTATCACCCTGCGTATCTCCGGTTACGAACGCGAATCCGGTAGCCGCGAAATCAACGACACCGTGCGTATGGCGCCCTTGCTGGTCGCAGCCGGCGTGAATGCCTTTCATGTCAGCGGCGGCGTGGGTGATCTGAACATCACGCAAATTATTCCCGCCAGTGATTATCCGGTTGGTTACAACGTGGCGATGGCAGCAGCGATCAAACAGGTGGTGGATGTGCCGGTGCTTGTGGTGGGTCGCATTATGAATATTGAAGATGCGGAGAAAGTATTGCAGAGCAACCAGGCCGATATGGTGGTGATGGGCCGCGCCTTTTTTGCTGATCCGCATTTAATGAACAAAGCCAAAGCGGGCCAGTTTGACGCGATACGTCCCTGCATTGTCTGCCAGGATTGTGTCGACACCATTATGCCGGGTGGCGGAAGTGCTTGTGCCGTGAATGCGAACAGCGGGCGCGAACAGCAGTTGCCAATGAAGGAATTGGCAGCAAAAAGTAAAAGTGTCGTGGTCATTGGTGGCGGCATGGCCGGGATGGAAGCAGCGCGTGTGTGCGCAGAGCGTGGGCACAAGGTTACGCTGCTGGAAAAACACAAACAGCTCGGCGGCAATTTTATCCTGGCGGCACAATTGCTGGACGATTTGCAGCCTTATCTCGACTGGATGAAACGCGAGATGAATCGTTTGCCTATTAATGTAAAACTGGGTGCGGAAGCGGATGAAAAAATTATCAGCGCATTAAAACCGGATGCCATTATTGTTGCGGCGGGCGCGAAGCTCGCGGAGCCAGCGTTTGCTGGCAGTGAGCTGGCTCATGTGATCAGCGGCGGCAAATTACATAAATTAATAGCAGAAGATTTCAAAGGGCTAAGTGGTGACATCGTGGTACTCGGTGGCGGAGTGATTGCGGTCGAGATAGCGGATGCGATCGGCAAGAAAGGCAATAATGTGACGATGATCAACTGGGACAATCGTGTTGCCGAAGGCGCCGGGCGCAAACGCCGCGGCGATTTGTCGCGCCGACTGGATAAAAGTGGCGTGAAAGTGCTGACAGGTATGCCGATAGTTGCGATTACCAAAGACCAGGTGCAATTTAAAAATGTCGATGGTACGGTGCGCAGTGTGAAAGCGACAGCAGTTTTGGTTGCTGACCTGCCGCAAGCGAATACGGAATTGGTTGAGCGGTTTAAAAACCTGGCGCCGGAAATAAAATCTGTCGGCGACTGCGCGGGTTTTGGGCTAGTGAAAAAAGCCATCAAGGATGCGACGCTGGCGGCACACTCCTTGTAAGCAAGGAAATTTTATAAGTCGGGTTCCCTGAACCAGGGCCACAATTTTGCCCTGAGCCTGCTGATCCAGCTGTTCACATAATAATCTTCATAGTAATGGCGATAACGCTCGCTGTATTCGGGATTCGGCGACAAGGGCAAAGGTGCGTGCATGGTGCTGAGCCATTGTTGCAGCGCACTTTTTAATTGATTGGCACGCTGCGGATCACTGTCGACGAGATTCTGCTTTTCTGCCGGATCGTTTTCCAGATCATAAAGTTCAACATGATCGCTATCGAGATACTGGATCAGCTTCCACTGTTGTTGGCGGATCACAGCGGCAGGCCGTTGCTGGAAAACGCGATCAGCGGCATGGTCGTAATGACCGGCGACGTAGCCGGGAAAGTACCAATACAAGGATTCCCGTTCCAATGATTTTCCTGCGGCATGAAAGAGTGGCGACAAATCGCGCCCATCCAGCGCTTGATTGACCGCTGCGACATTTGCGGCGCGCATCAGCGTGGGAAAAATGTCGATGCCAATCACCGGTTCGTTGCTGACGCCGGCACTAATATGATGCGGCCAGTGCATTAACATTGGCACACGAATACCGCCTTCATAAAGCAGGGATTTTTGTCCGCGCAATGGATCCATGTAGGCAACACCGTCGTAACCGCCGTTATCGGAAGTAAAAATAATAAGGGTGTTATCGGTGAGGTTTTCTTCTGCCAATGTTTTTTTTATGTTGGCGAGTCCCTGGTCAACACGTTCAATCATGGCGGCGTATTCAGGCACCATGGGTTCGCTGGAACGGGGTTCTTTTAAATTGTTACGCGTATTTTTTTTCGCGGTATATTTTTTTATCAGTGACTCGGGAGCCTGGTAGGGATAATGCGGCGCGAAATGCGAGAGGTAAATAAAAAATGGCCGCGTGTCTTTTTCACGTATGACTTTAAGGGCTTCATCGTTGAGTCGATCGGTGAGATATTCCCCCTTGGGGCCATCCTCAATTGCTGTTAAACCATAGGGAGAAAAAAAACCGTTGTGGGCATCACCCATGCGTGAGCCAGCGATATTGATATCAAATCCCTGTCCTGTCGGGCCGCGCACATTACCGGTGCCGAGATTCCATTTGCCAATTTGGGCGGTTCGGTAGCCAGCAGACTTCAACATTTCTGCCAGTGTAATCACTGCCGGCTCGAGATAGGTTTTATTGGGTGGCGTTTGCACGCGGCGCAGTCGGGCATCGCCCATGTCGCCTTTAATCATGGTGTAAACATTGGTTCGCGGTGCGTATTGACCTGACACGATAGCGGCTCTGCTCGGTGCGCAGTTGGGTGCATTGGAATAGGCGTGATTGAATACCAGGCCTTCTTTGGCCCACTCGTCGAGTGTCGGCGTTTCGACATAAGTGTTACCCATAAAACCCGTATCACGCCAGCCCATGTCGTCCAGCAAAACCAGGATGATATTGGGTTTGTCAGTAGCAGCATTTGCTGTTGTAACAAAGGCACAGAGACAAACAAAAAACACACGAATAGAGAAATAGTTTTTCATAGATGCGGCGTGACAAAAAACCAGAAATACAAACAAAACCACGCATAAAATGCGGCGAGCACATCGTCTATCATAATGCCAAAGCCGCCTTTGACTTGTTGGTCCAGCCAGCGTATGGGGAATGGTTTCCAGATATCAAACAGGCGAAATAACAAAAACCCGGCCAGCACTGATTGCCAGCTGACAGGAATCATCAGCATTGTTATCCAGTAACCGACAATCTCATCCCAGACAATGCCGGAGTGATCATGCACGCCCAGGTCGCGCGCAGTTCGCCCGCATAAATAAATGCCGAAAATAGAAGCAGTAACAACAACCAGCAGGTAATAGATGATGGATAAATGACAAAGCAGGAGAAACAGTGGAATCGCAACCAGTGTTCCCATCGTGCCCGGTGCTTTTGGCGCTAAGCCACTGCCAAAACCAAAGGCGAGAAAATGCACGGGATTTTTTATCAGTTGCCGGATATTCAAAAAGCGCCTTCGTTAAAAGTGTAAGTAACCCGATGATGAAAGTATGCTTGTATCAAACAATTGACCGTCGGAATGGTAGCACGTAACGGCTTGTGCGGTGTTCTCTGCGATATCCGTGATGCGGCCAATCACCGTCACCGGGCATTCCATGTCTTCACAAATGCTGGCGATTTTGCGGCAGCGGGATTCAGGCGCCGTAAAACACAGCTGGTAATCATCGCCGCCCGTCAATGCCAGCTTCAACGCGATTTGTTTGCCAAAGGTAGCGATAAGTTCAGGAATCAGCGGGAGTTTATCAATTTGAATTTCTGCATGCACCATGCTGGCGCGACAGATGTGGCCGAGGTCAGCCAGTAATCCATCGGAGATATCAATGGCGCTATGGGCGTGGGCACTGTTGAAAGAATTTAATAATGCCTTTCCTAAAGCAATGCGAGGCTGAGGATAAAAATAATCCTGCATAAACAACTCTTGTGCATGAGCGAATTCATTTTGACCAGGCTTATGCTCCTGCATCAGGTGTACATAACCCGCGCTGTTGCCGAGATAACCCGAGACCAGAATCATATCGCCGGCTTTGGCGCCGTTGCGTTTGAGTGCCTTGTCTTTTGGCACGCAGCCCTGAACCTGCAGTGTGATGGCAAGCGGGCCTCGGGTGGTATCGCCACCGACCAGCGAGCAGGAAAATTCGCGCGCCGCATTTTTTAGTCCCAGGCTGAAGGATTGAATCCATGTTTCATCGGCTGAGGGCAAGGTTAATGCAAGTGTAAAACATAGGGGCGTTGCGCCCATGGCTGCGAGGTCGCTGATGGCGCAACGAAAAGCGCGTTGTGCAATCTGCTCTGCATCTGCACCGACAGGGAAGTGTACGCCTTCCAGTTGCGTATCAATGGAAAACACAAGGTCCTGTGTTTCAGGAATATGAATGATGGCGCAGTCATCGCCAACACCGAGAGTTACTGTGGCAACAGAAGGAGAGTGAAAGACCAGATCTGAAAAATAGCGCCGGATAATTTCAAACTCTGTTAGCGCCATGAGGGTTATTTATTTTCAGCGGCAACTTCTGCCTTGCGCAAGGATAGGGCCAGCTTGTCCAGGGTGCCGTTAATAAACTTGTAGGCATCTGTTGGGCCGAATTTTTTTGCCAGTGAGACCGCTTCATTGATGACGACTTTGTAAGGGACATCCGGGCGCGCTGTAAATTCATAGGCAGCCATGCGCAATAAAGCCAGCGAAATCGGATCCAGTTCGCGCAGCGATTTATCCTGCAATACAGGTTCAATCGTTGTGTCGAGGTCGCTGACCTGCCGCGGCGCATTGCTGATAAGGTCGTGAAAATATTCTGTATCGACATGCTTCATATCATTGT
>Ga0302322_100005576_pt1 | contig 11056 bp, 7 predicted proteins | sample Fen_T0_2_FD_203757 | JGI IMG/M metagenome (GOLD analysis project Ga0302322, IMG submission 203757) | Peat permafrost microbial communities from Stordalen Mire near Abisko, Sweden - Fen_T0_2 | ecosystem: Environmental > Terrestrial > Soil > Wetlands > Permafrost | place: Sweden: Abisko... | reverse complement strand
CGGCGAGGCCGCCGCACATGTCGCCGTAAAGCGTGCAGTAGCCGACGGCGACTTCGCTTTTGTTGCCGGTGGTGAGCAGGAGCGAGCCGAACTTATTGGACAGAGCCATCATGATCACGCCGCGGACGCGCGCCTGGATATTTTCCTCGGTGACGTCGGGCTTGCGTCCAGCGAAAACCGGGCCGAGCGCGGTCTCGGCGGCGGCGACGGCGTTGGCGATGGCAATCGTTTCGAAGCGCAGGCCGAGCATCTGCGCGAGAATGCGCGCGTCGTCCTTCGAGTGCTGTGACGATATGGCCGAGGGCAACGAAACGCCGATGACGTTTTCCGCGCCGAAGGCTTCGGCGGCAATGACGGCGACGACGGCGGAATCGATGCCGCCGGAAAGCGCGACGAGGGCGCGTTTGAAGCCGGATTTCGTGGCGTAGTCGCGCAGGCCCAGAACGAGCGCGGCGTAGATATCGCCAGGGCTGTCGTCGGCCGGAGTGGTGACCGGGAAGGGTGGAGTTGAAGCCGCTGCGGCTGCTTTGCGAGCCGTGACATCCACTTCAATAACCTTTAACTCTTCGGCAAAAGCCGCGAGCCGCGCGGTTACTTGTCCTGCCGCGTCGGCGACGAGTGAACGGCCGTCGAAGATCAACTCGTCATTACCGCCAATGGCGTTGCAATAAACAAGCGGGCAGCGAAGCGTGCGCGCTGAGTCGATCACGAGTTGTTCGCGCACGTGGCCTTTGCCGTGGTGCCAGGGACTCGCGGAGAGATTGAGCACGAGATCAACGCCTTTGGCGGCGAGGCTGGCGACGGGATCGACGCGATAGAGACGGCCGGTGTCGATCGCGGGATTTTTCCAAATGTCTTCGCAAATCGTCAGCCCGATTTTCAGACCGGCGTGCGTCACGATCACGGGTTCGTTCGCGGCCTCGAAATAGCGGTCTTCGTCAAAAACGTCATAGGTCGGCAGCAGACATTTGCGCGCGATGACGGCGATTTCGCCGTGCTGGCAAAACGCGGCGGCGTTGAAACAGCGGCGGCCTTCGTTCGAGGGATTCGTTTCGACGAAGCCGATCACCGCGGGAACTTCGCCGATCTGCGTGGCGATTTCGGTCAGCGATTCCTCGTTGTCGGAAACGAAGCGGCGCTTGAAGAGCAAATCGCGCGGCGGATAGCCGCAGACGATCAGCTCGGGAAACACGACGAGTTCGGCCCCGCGGGCGACGAGCGTGTGGTAGGCGTCGAGGATTTTGCGACGATTGCCGGCGAGATCACCGACGGTCGAGTTGAGCTGGGCGAGTCCGATGCGCATGTGAAAGGCGCGAAACTGAACGGCTTTCCGCAGGCTGACAACTCGCAAGGCGGCATGGGCGCGTTCGCCCGCGAGTATTACCCACTTGCGCCGAAGCCGGAAAATCGCGTCTGCTCGGCACCTTCCGTTTATGCAACGCCCGCTTTTTTTCGGACTCGTCTTCGCCCTCGCCACTTTTGACCTCCAAGCTCAACAAGCGCCGCTCGACCTCGCAGGCGTGTTTGGCGCGGTGGAAAAGGTTAATGTCAACGTGCTCGTCAGCCGCGAGTCCGTTTCGCAGGCGATCGGGCTTGCAGGCCAGCAGCGGGCAAACCTGCTGCCGCGCGTCAACCTTGATGCGCAGCAAAAGCGTTCCAGCTCGGTGACTGTGGTCAACGATACTCCCGCCGACGGCGGCCTGACCAACCGCTTCGATGGAAAACTAACCGGTACCTACAACTTGCTCAGCCCGGCCCAGATCGCGGCGTATCGTGCGGCCCGGCGCGGCGTGGGCGTGGCGGAGTCGGACTACAAATTGACTTTGCAAGGCGTGCTCACGTCGGTGGCGCAGACGTATTTTTTGCATCAACGAAACCTGCAGCGCATCGCCGTGCTCGACGCGAACATTGAACGCGCCCGCGTGCTGCTCGACCTCGCCAAGCGTCAACTCGACGCCGGCGTCGCGACCCAGATCGACGTCACGCGTTCCGAGGCACAACTCGCCGTCGCCGAACAAGCGCGTTTGCAGCAGGACACGACGGTGGTGCAGAGCGATCTGCAGTTGAAACGCCTGCTTGATCTCGATGCGGGCGCGACCTTGAAACTGGCGACCTTCAATGTGCGCCGCGCGAACCAGGATCTTTTTGGCGCCAGCTTCGACAAGAGCGCGCTGGAGCAACGTGCGGATTATTCGAAGGCGAAAAAAGCGCTGGAGCAAAACAAGGAAACCTTGCGCGCGGCGAAACTCCAGCGGCTCGGCACGTTGAATTTATTTGGTGAATACGGCTACGCCAGCGCCGTGGCCTTCGACGGCAAAGAGCGCACCGCGTGGCTCGGTGGCGTGGATTTCAATATCCCGGTTTTCGACGGGCTGCGCGCCAATGCCGACAAACGCGCCGCGCTTTCGCAGGTGCGTTCGCAGGAATATCGGCTGCACAGCACGGAACTGCTTATCTCGTCGGAGCTGCGGCTGGCGGCGCAAGACGCGCGTTCGCGTTTCGCGCAGGTCGAGGTGGCGGAGCGCAGTCTGCGGCTTTCGCAGGATGAATTGCGTCTCGCCCGGCAGCGTTACGAGCAAGGCGTGGCTGACAACCGCGAAGTCGTCGACGCGCAGAACAGTTTAGCCCAGGCCAGCGACAATCTCGTCGAGGCGGTTTACCAATATAATCTGAGCCGTCTCGAACTCGCCCGCGCCAAGGGCGAAGTGCGAGCGATCCTGAGCGAGAAAGCCGATTGATCATGGTTGTGCCACAATCCCGCCTGATTCTCGCGTCGGCCTCGCCCCGCCGCAAACAACTGCTCGGCGAACTCGGGCTGACGTTCGATGTCGTCGTCGCCCAGGTCACCGAGCACGAAGATCCTGACACCGATCCCAAGCACATGGTCACCCACAATGCCGCGCTCAAGGCCGACTGGGTCGCCGAGCGGAATCCGGACGCGTGGGTGCTCGGTGCCGACACGACGGTTTTTATCGACAACACCGTGCTCAACAAACCCGCGGATCTGGCCGGAGCCCGTGCGATGTTGAAACGCCTTGCCGGGCGCACGCATGTCGTTTTCACCGGCGTGGCCGTGCGGCACATCAGCCGCGGCGTGCGCATCGACGAAGGGGTGACTAGCGAAGTGACGTTCAAAGCCTTCGACGATGCGGTGATCGACGCCTATTTTCGCGTGGTCAACCCGCTCGACAAAGCCGGCGCCTACGGGATTCAGGAAGGCCGTGAACTCATTATCGAGGGCTGGCGCGGCTCGTTCACCAACATCATGGGGTTGCCGATGGAAGCGACGAAACAAATTTTGTCTAGTTGCGGTCTGTTAAGCGGATTCTAAATTCAGCTTCGCACCCATGAGCCAACTTCTCGGCCGCCCAACGACCAAACTACCGCGCCCCAAAAAGGTGAAGCGGTCGCTTGCCCAAGATGACGCTGACACCGAGTCGCTGATCAGCGGCATGATCCTGGCCGCGATTATCTGGCCAACCTTCGTGCTCTTGCTCTGGCTGGGCACCCGGCACCTCGGCGCTGATTCAAAAGCGACGCCGTTCAAGCCTGCCCGCCGCCCCGACTTCAATATCGAGCTGGCACCCGACGAGTACCTCATGCCGCGCAAGCCGCAGCAGGCTCCGCCGAAATTCGTCGAGACGAATCCCGACGCGCCGGAAAACATGCCGGACAAGACGACTAATTTTGCCGCGCAAAATCAGCAGGCCGCTCAGGAAAAACCGAATCCGGATTCCAAGGGCGATCACGCCGCGACCGAAGGCAAAAAAGACTTTGAGAGCACGCAGATCGTAAGCGGGCGGCTCACGCCACCGACTAAGGCACCGCCGCCCGAGCCACCGCCCACACCTGAAGTTGCCAAAGCGCTCGAAAAAGCTGCCGCGATGCGAAAAGCGGAAAGTCCGCTGCCAGGTTTCGAAAAACGTGAAGGCACCAGCGCCGATGGGTTCGGCATGAACGAAGCCAAGCCCACGGATAACGCGACCGCTGCGACCGAGAAAGTCGAAGGAGCCAAAGACGCACCGACGACCGTGGGCGAAATGTCCCCGGCTCAAGTCGCCATCGATCCGCGCAAACCCAAGCCGCGCGTTCAACTCGCCCAACAGCATGTGCGGCCTGCGATTTTTGCCGAAGACAGAGTCGGCGCAAAAAATATTGGTTTGGCGGGATACGATGCCAAGTGGAGCAATTACGGCGCGTACCTCCAGCGGCTCGTCGATTCCGTGCAGATCACGTTCGACAACATCGTCGAAAGCAGCGGCGTTTTTCCGCCTACAGGCACAGTGGTCACGATCCGGTTTCGCATGGATTCTGAGGGCAAAATCGCCGAAATCATGAGCGTGGACAGCACCGGTGGTCAGCAGGCCGCATCGCAGTGCACGACCGCTATAACCGCGCGCTCTCCCTACGGCAAATGGACCGACGACATGGTCGCCATGCTCGGCGATTCACAGGAGTTTACTTGGAAATTCTACTACGGCACACCTTGACCAACGCACCGGAAAGCTTTTGGGCCAAACTCCCGCTCGGCCGCGACGTGCAGATTGTCGCGCGCGATCCGAACGGACTCGTCGCCTTCGCCAAACCTGCCGGTGTGCTCTCGCACCCGAATGTGGCGCGCGATGAACCGCGTTCGCTGCTCGTCGCGCACTATGACACCGTCGGGGAGTTTTTCCACTGGCCAGCGGTCGAAGGCCGCGCTGCCGGTAAGCTCTGGTTGGTGAACCGACTCGACTCGGCGACCTCGGGCCTGTTGCTCGCGGCATCGAGCGAAAAGCTCGCGCAGGAAATCCGCGCCTCGTTCCAACGCCGCCACATCAAGAAGATCTACAACGCTCTCGTTTTCGGTGCGCCGCACACGGCGAAAGACATTTGGCGCGACCGGCTCTCGGTGGATAAACGCGGTGGCCAGATCCGTACCGCCACGACCGGTCACGTCCCGTCCGAGGCGCACGTGCATGTGCTGCAGACCCAGCGCGGCGCGCGGGTGCTGTCCTTGATCGAGCTGGAACCCAAAACCGGTCGCAGTCACCAATTGCGCGTGCAATGCACGAAACGCCATCTGCCGATCGTGGGCGACGCGACCTACGGCGACTTCAAAGCCAACCGCGATTTTGCCAAAGCCACCGGCGAAAAACGCCTGTTTCTCCATTCGCTCCACACCGAGTTCGAATATACGCTGGACGGTCGGATCTGCCGCTTTTCCGCCACTGCGCCGCTGCCCGATGAATTTCTGAAGACGTTTTAGGCTTGTTTGTTTGGTCGTGAAGTCCACCAAGACAGTAAAACAACAGCACTGAATCGAGCGCCGTTGCTAGATAATGCAGTAGCCGGTAGCCGCTGCCCTTAAGCAGCGGTTTCAGGAGCATGCAAACCCGTGTCATAAGGGACGCGGCTACGACAGCTTGAAAATGCACTAAAATCCAACCGTGGCACTCTGGCGTATATCTGCTGAAGAGGCTCCGGCGAGGATGCGCCATTCGCCGGAGGGAAGCGCATAGTCGTTTTTCGTGCTGTCCCAGCGACGCAGCGCTGAAAAAGGAATAGCGATGGCGACAGTTTTGGTTTCGCCGCGCTTCACATGAACGCGCTTGAAGCCGCAGAGCGATTCGCGGGCGCGGGGGTGCGCGGAGGCTGGTTCCTGAGCGTAGAGCTGCACGACTTCGTCTCCGTTGCGTTCGCCGGTGTTAGAGATGTCGATTGTAACGGCGAGATTGATGCCGTCGGCGGTTTTGCTCACGTGGAGGTTTTTGTAGGCAAAATGCGTGTAACTCAGGCCGTATCCGAACGGATAAAGCGGCTGGCCGGCGAAGTAGCGATAAGTGCGGTTGGTCATCGCGTAATCCTCGAACGGCGGCAAATCCGAGGTTTGGCGATAGAAGGTGATTGGCAGTCGACCGGCGGGATTGACCTTGCCTAGCAGGACGTCGGCGACGGCGGTGCCGCCCGCCTGTCCGGGATACCAGGCTTGCACGATGGCATTGACGTGCTCGTCGACCCAGGGAAGGGCGATGGCGCTGCCAGACAGAAGAACGAGAACGACGGGCTTGCCGGTGGCATGCAGTTCCTTGAGCAATTGCTCCTGTACGGCGGGCAGTTCGATTCTCGTGCGATCGCCGCCGGAGAAGCCGTCGAAGTTAACCTTCATTTCTTCGCCTTCGAGCTGGGCGGTGATGCCGCCGACAAAGACCACGACTTCAGCGGCGCGTGCCTTGGCTACGGCGTCGGCAAAACCCGATTTCGCTGCGGGCGCTGTCCAATTGAGTGCGATCTTCGCCGGGCCGTTGTGGTGAAAATATTCGAGGCGTACCGGCAGACGCGCTGTCTGGGGCAGATGGCGTGTGATTGTCTTTGTCTTGGCGCCCGGAGTCCATGCATCGAGCACGAGTTCGTCGCCGAGATAGAGCCGGAAGCCGCCGCTGGCTTCGATGTTGATTTGGTAATCGCCTTCGAGTCCGGTGAGCAGCCAGCCGCGCCAGCGCACCGAAAAATCCGCGCCGGAAATTTGGGGCGGGAGTTTGTCTTTGGTCCAATCGAAGTCCACTGGGCAATCGCGACGGCGTACGGCAGGAGCGCCGGTCAGGTCGATGTTGGCAAAATATTCGGCGTTGAGGCCTGCGCGCTCGCCGTTGTCGAGAGCGGTGCGCGGGATGACGCTGAGTCCCGAGGCCGAGCTGACGGCGTCGCAGCCCGCGATATAGTCTACGGCGACTTGTTCGCCAAGCGCTGCCTTAAGGCCGGCGAGAAGGGTGACCGGTGCGGAAGGCGTGCCGTTGTAGTTGCCAAGGAGTGCGGCGAGCGAATTGGCGTTGGGGCCAACGACAAGAACGCGTTTCAATGCGCTCGCTTTCAGCGGGAGCGTGCCGTCATTTTTGAGGAGCACGATGGATTTTTGCGCCGCTTCGAGCGCGAGCGCGGCATGGGCGGCGGAGTTGTTTTCCGCGAAGGGGATTTTTGAATACGGCACTTTTTCGGGCGGGTCAAAAATGCCGAGCCGGAACATCGTGCGCAGCAGTTGCCCGAGACGCCGATTGACTTCGGCCTCGGCGATGAAACCGCTCTTCACGCCTTCCGCGAGTGCAGGACTGTCGTCGCCGCAGCGCAGGCAGAGGCCGGCCTTGATCGACATGGCTTCGGCTTCGGCATCGTTGCGCGCGACTTTGTAGCTGCGCGAAAGGTCAAAGATCGCGCCGCAGTCGGAGACGACGTGTCCGTCAAAATGCCATTGGTTGTAGAGGAGGTCATAGAGGCGCGGATTGATCGCGCACGGATAACCATAGACGGAGTTGTAGGCAGTCATGACTGCTTCGACGTGAGCTTCGCGAACGAGCGCTTCGAAGGCGGGCAGATAAGTGTCGTGAAAATCGGCGTCGCTGGGAGACACGTCGAAGTTATGCCGCAGCGACTCCGGCCCGCTATGCACCGCAAAGTGTTTCGCGCAGGCCGCGGTCTTGAGGTAGCGCGGGTCGTTGCCTTGCAGACCGCGTACAAAAGCGACGCCGAGCCGTGCGGTGAGAAAAGGATCTTCGCCGTAGGTTTCTTGGCCGCGGCCCCAGCGCGGATCGCGGAAAATATTGATGTTGGGCGTCCAGAACGTGAGGCCGTAGTAGCGCTCACGATTATTCTGGCGGATGGCTTCGTGATATTTGGCGCGCGCCTCGGTGCTGATGGTGTCGGCGACTGTGAACATGAAGTCTTCATCCCACATGGCCGCGAGTCCGATCGCTTGCGGGAACACCGTGGCCTCGCCCGCGCGCGCGACGCCGTGCAGCGCTTCGTTCCACCAATCGTATTTTGGTATGCCGAGGCGGGGCACGCCAACCGAACCATTCATCATCAGGCAGGCTTTTTCCTCGACGGTCAGACGTGAAACAAGATCGGTCACGCGGGCCTCAAGCGGTTGCGAAGCGTCGAGGTAAGTCGGCGCAGCGGGTTCAGCCAGCGCGGTCGAAAGAAACGAGAAAACGAGCGCGAGAATTTTGGGTAGCAGGGGTAGACAACGCATACAGAAATATTGGCCAGAAATATAGGCCGATCGAGATGGAATTGCGGTCCACGCGGGAGAAAACTTGACGAAGCGTGCGCGGCGGCGGGAGATGTCAGTATGAAAGCCCCGCATGCCGTCACCGGTGGAATAGTTTAAATGAGCGAAGTCTTTACCACGCATTTCCCCCGCAACCGACAGCTCTTCCTCGTGGCGCTTTTGCTGCTGGTGATGCCCGCCTGCCTTTATTGGAACACGACGTGGGTGCCCTACGGTTTGCGCGACGATTACTCGGTCACTCGCGAGTCGCGCGAAGAGTATGGCAAAGAAGTGAAGTTCTGCGGATCGCAGGCGCGGCCGATCTATGGCTGGCTTCTGCAGAATACGTTCAAGCATATCGACCATATCCGCGACATGTCATGGTCGCGGTTAATTGGTTCGGTTTGTCTGGGCGTCATTGCAGCGAGCGTCTGCCTCATTCTTGTCCTTATGCATGGTTGGTCATTGACGACATCGGCCTGTCTGGGAGCGATGTTCGCTTTGGTGCCGACAGCTCAGGTCATTGCAGGCTGGAGCATTCTCTGGCCCTATGCGGGCTCGACCTTGCCCTCGATGGCGGCGTTTGTCGTGGCGGAAACGGCATTTCGCCAGCCGGAAGGCGCTTGGGGGCGTCAGCTCGCCTTGTGCCTTTTGGCAGGACTGCTGGTTATTGTGAGCGCCTGGACTTTTCAGCCCAACGGTTTATTTTACCTCGTATTTGTAGCGGTTAAAGCGGTTCGGCGTGGCGAAATGTTGCAACCGGCGCCCCGCATCCGGCTGGTGCAACATCTGCTTCTGCTCGGAGGCGCCATGCTGATGGCTTACGCTCTGATCCGGCTGGCGTTTGCGATCGATCTGCTGCCGATGTCGAAACGCATCGCATTTGAGCACGACATACCGGGGAAGCTCTGGTGGTTTGTGCGCAATCCACTGCCCAATGCACTCGCGCTGCTGGTGCTGAACGATTTTCAGGGACGCACGGCTCCTTGGTATCAACTCGCGGTGGGCGCGATGGTGTTTCTACTCGTTTGGGGCGGATACATGGTTGGGCGGCGGCGGGGCTGGCGTGAGGGAGCGGTTTGGTTTGGCGGTCTGCTCGTGCTCACGACCGGGGCTTATGGCATCAACCTCATGGTGTCCGAACGATGGTTTAGTTACCGGACGATTTACCCGCTGACCGGCGTCATCCTGGTTTTTGTCGCCGCAGCGGTGGAGGTTCTCGGCGAGGCGATCGTGCTGATCAAACGAGTGCGTTTTATTTTGGCGATTACCCTGGTTTTGGTGGCGGCTTTTCTAGCGCGGCGCCAGGCGTATGAATTGATCGCGGTGCCGCAAAACAAAGAATACCGGCTGGTGGAGCAGGAATCGAAAAAACTCGATCTGACCCGCGACCAGCGCGTTTACGTTATAACGCCCACGCCGGCGCTTGCTCCGGCGCGATTACTGTATACGGATGAGTTCGGTTCGCTGTCGACCGACTCGGATTGGGTGCCGAAGGAAATCCTAAAGCTCATTTTCTACGAGAAGTACCCGACGCTTCCGCCCTGTCGTTCGCTCGATCACATGGTCTCGGGCGAAAATCCGCCGCCGGCTGGACTCTACGACGTGGTGCTTGATCTGCGCGGCTTGCGCGGGATGACCGAGTAAGCGTTGATTTCCGCCAACGTTTTATTTCGAAACCGGCACGGCTTTGCCGGTGGTGATGCGCCCGACGACCCACTCGATGATGGCGGCATCGTTGGTTTCGTTCTGGCGAACGAGGCCGAGAAACTCGACTGGGTTGATGTCGTGGGTCTTGAAGAAATTCCTGTCGCCGCCGCAGCAATACATGAGCGACGCCGGCAATTCGCCGCGGAGTTTGGCTTTGGCCTTTGGGATGATGCGGGGCAGCCACTCGATACCGCGCACGGCGGCGGTTTTGGCGGGCATCTTTGTTTCGTCAAGGACGACACTGGAAGGTTTGCCGTGCTGGTTGAGTAAAAAATAGTCGCGCCGGATGGATTCGATGCCGAGGGCAATATCGTAGCCGGGTTCGCCGTAGTTGTTGTGATCCTCGGCGTAGTCGTAGAGGTGTTGTGCGGTTATACCATTGGCGGCGAGGAAGGCCAGTTCGTCGGCGGCAAAGAAAGTTTCAGCGCCGCGCTGGCCCTTGGCGTAGAGCCCGACCGCTTTGTCGTAGAGAGCGTGGAAGGATTTCTGGAAATCGTAGTGCTTCATGGAAAGTGGAGACGTGTTTAGCTTAGGAATTCAGAAAACCGAGAAACGCAAACGGCGCCGCTGGAGATGTGGAAATCAGGGAAAGGGGAATCGAACAGGATAGGTGGGAAAGATTGAAATCTGGAACCCTGGAACTCAGGAATGGAGGTCTAGTGCGGCTTGCGGTTCGTTCCAGTGTTCCCGAGTTCCATATTAATCCTTTTCAGGAATATTATGTTCAGGCAGGGCGAAAATCGATGAGGCGTTTGAAGCGGTCAACTTTGTCGACGACGACGGGTAGGCGCTGATTAAGTTCGAGACGTTTTTTAGTGCGACGACCGACCAGCATCGTGCCGGCGTTGTTGAGCTGATATTGATCGTCGACCAGCGAGTTGACGGAGATGAAACCGAATGTCATCGACTCGACGAGTTCGATAAAGAAACCGTTTGCGCGCACGTCGGTGATGACGGCTTCGAAGCGCGTTTTTTCTTTCTTGGCGAGTTCGCGCTCGAAGAATTCGAGGAGCTTGATCTTCACGCTTTCGCGTTCGGCCTCGGTGCTGTTGACCTCGGTGAGGCTGAGGTGTTCGCCGAGCGTATCCATGCGACCGGCGGAGTAACCAAAGGTGTAGCCGGTCGGAGCGGGATGTCCGCCGTGCTTGATCAGATAATGATCGAATACGCGGTGAACGACCAGGTCTGAGTAGCGGCGAATGGGCGACGTGAAGTGGGTGTAGTCTTTTTTGTTGAGTCCGTAGTGGCCGTCGGGCGTGCCGCGATAACAGGCTTTGCGCAGGCTGCGCAGGAGCTGCGTGCGCAGCGTGTAGCCCTGCGGAT
>Ga0302322_100005574_pt1 | contig 11057 bp, 10 predicted proteins | sample Fen_T0_2_FD_203757 | JGI IMG/M metagenome (GOLD analysis project Ga0302322, IMG submission 203757) | Peat permafrost microbial communities from Stordalen Mire near Abisko, Sweden - Fen_T0_2 | ecosystem: Environmental > Terrestrial > Soil > Wetlands > Permafrost | place: Sweden: Abisko... | reverse complement strand
TAGTGATAGCGTGAGTGTGACAATGGCGCAGCGCACGTTCGCGATCGGCGATATTCACGGCTAGACCAAGCACTTGTACAGGCTGATGTCCTGCTTGCCGAAGCTCGACGCACAAGACACGGTGGTATTCCTCGGTGATTACGTCGATCGCGGGCCGGCCTCGGCGGAGGTGGTGGAGTTCGTGCGCACGCTGCGTCACAAGACGCCGGCCAAGGTAGTCGCCCTGCGCGGCAACCACGAAGACGCTTGGCTACGCGTGATCGACCGTGGCTGGGACGAGTTCGTGACGCCGCCCGGCAACGGCTGCCTTGCCGCTTATCGCTCCTTCGTGGGTGGCCCGGTGCCTCGCGAAGACGAGCTACCGAAGCCGAACGAGGCCATGATCTTCACGTCTGGCGAGTTCTTCCCCGCGCAGGTCGTAGCTTGGTTCCGCAGCCTTCCCTATTGGTACGAAGACGAACACGCCATCTACGTGCACGCCGGCCTGCCGCGCGCCGCACAGGGCTTCGTCCACCCGAGCGCGGTGCCCGACCCGATCGTGCTTTTGTGGCTGCGCGACGACCATTTCTTTCGCAATTACCGAGGCAAGTTGGTCGTGTTCGGACACACGCGAACCGAATACCTGCCACCCGAGCTCTCCGGCTACACGCCAGAAGATCCGACCGATCTGTGGGCGGGCGAAAACGTCGTGGGCATTGACACGGGCTGTGGCAATGGCGGGTTTCTGACGGCGCTAGAGCTGCCGGCAATGAATGTGTACGAGTCGCGCGAATGACAGAGAGGGCACTACGGCCGTCGCATCACCTTTGCGACGAGCGCGCGCAGCGAGCTCCCGGTAAATGGCTTCTTCAACTTCGGGTTCTCGACCGACTCGATGAAGTGCGCGGCAGGCTCCGCGAACGCACCACCGGTCATGAACACGAGCTTGTGCTCCTGGCCTGGATGACGAAGACCGATCAGTCGATACACCTCGACCCCCGACATCTCCGGCATCATCACGTCGCAGAAGATCACGTGGAAGGGCGTGCCCTCGGCCAATTTTGCCAAGGCCTCCGCCCCGGAGGTCGCCAGCACCACTTCGTGCGAAACGAGCACACGGCGAAAAGCCCGCAAAATCGCCGGTTCATCGTCGATCACCAGGATCCGCGCGCGGAACCGATCGCTGGAAAACGGCGGTACGCTCCAGAGCTGCGGCAACGCCGAGGGCGGGTGCTGCGCCGCCGGCAAGCTCAAGAGCACTCTCGTCCCTCGGCCGTGCACGCTGTCCAGGTGGATCTCGCCGTCCAGTTCGCTGACGATGCGATGCGCGATCGACAAGCCGAGCCCGGCCCCGACGCCCACTGGCTTGGTGGTGAAGAACGGATCGAAGACGCGGCTCAGGTTCTCTGCGGCGATACCACAACCCGTGTCCTCGATCTCGAGCGTCGGTCGACCGCGATGATCGAGCCGCGTTCGCACCGTGATCGCATTGCGATCGACGGCACCTGGTTCGATCGAGTGAGCGGCATTGATCAGCACGTTCAGGATCACCTGCGCGAGCTTGGCCTCCGTGCCCAGCGCGGCCGGAACACCTTCGAACTCGCGCACGACGCGCGCGCAATAACGGATCTCGTTGGCCGCTACGCGGAGCGCCTGCTCCACCGCGCGTTCCAGATCGACCGCCACGGCACACGCATCGAAAGGACTCGAAAGACTACCCAGGTCGGAGACGATGCGGCGGACTCGTTCGGCGCCGTCCAGGCTATCGTCTAGCACGTCCCCGAGTTCACTCACGGCCTTCGGCGGCAGGCGCTCCCCTCCCTGCGAGAGCAGGCGCTTGACGTATTCCAGGTTGGCGATCACATAAGACAGTGGGTTGTTGATACCGTGCACGACGCCAGCGGTCAGCGTGCCGATCGAGGCCATGCGATCCCGACTCTGCAGGCGTTGTTCGAACTCGGGCGCTCGCAACGAAGCAGGCGACGTGCGATTTTCGTGTGCCTCGACCAGTGCCAGCGCTCGACCCGAGTCGTCGACGAGCCCCGTGAAAGTACAAGGGACCAGCAGCTCGAAGCCCGGCGCATTGACGCGAAACTCACGCTCCAGACGCGCTCCGGGCAACAGACCGTGAAGCTCCGAACTCAGGAAGCGGTTGTCGGCGCCCATCGGTTCACGCGCCACCAGCTCCTCGAAAGTGGGCGCCGCAAACAGCGTCAAGGCCGAGCGATTGGCCCAAATCAGCTCGGTGCGCGCCACGTCTACGACCCAAACCGGGGTTCTGAACGCTTCGACGGCGGCTTTGGTTGCGTCCGAAAAAGTGAACATCCTGGGGCCACGGGAGAAACGGCCGAAGCGAGCTCAGCTTCAGAGTGAGTGAGTGACCGAAGCAATGCCCGCTCGGGTGAGACTCGCACGTACATGGGCACGCGATTCAGCCGCCCCCCATCGGCCACTCATCGCCCGGGTAAGGAACGCCGGTGCCTGGCACTCGGGCCCAATAGCTCAGGGCCAAAACGGCGCCCTCGAGTTCGATTTCCTGACGCACGTAGCCAGGCCCCTCGAACTCGTCGAGCGCGGGCAGAGCGCTCGACCTGATTCGATATAACTCGCCCAGAATCGCGCGCGACCCCGGCACCAATGCCGGGTAGCCGTCAATGACGCGCAAGGCGAAGCGCGGCGCCGTGCGCACGGTAGCTACGTATTCGGCCGCCTGAAGTTCCGAGTGGTTGGCTCGCCCGCGCTTGAGCGAACCATAGACGAACAAAAGGCAGCTCGTTCGAGTCATTACCCACGGCGGCACGAGACCGCGTTACTTGAGGATTTCCGGCACAATCGTGCCGCAGTCGACGAAATTCAAGTCCGTATCTGCTCGGAAGTTCGAGTCGTAGGTGTGACGCTCGTTTTGGAACATCTCGAAGTCGTACACCTTACCCTTGACCAATCCGAGCTCGGTCGCGCGGGCGTCGATGTCGATCGATGCGTCCTGCGCGCCATGCACACCGCCGAGGTCGATCGCGAGCTTGCCGTTGATGAATACCCAAACGTCGTCGTCGCCGGTAAATTTGAAGGACTCACCGCCGCCATACTTGAACCGGGTGTGGATTTCAGTCGTGAAGTGGAAGTTGTGGCTGTTGTCTTCGTTACCCCAACCCAGGCCATCGATCGGAAAGAAGTCGCTGCTCTGAAAACTGCTCACGCCCGAGTTCGGGGCGAACCAGATCTCCAGCTCGAACGCTTTGTTCAGCCCGTCTACCGTGCGGTACCAGTCCGCGAACTGCGCGGGATTCTTGATCGTGGTGGTCGACCCCGCGGGCGCAAATACGGGCTTGCGATCGGCTCCGAGCGTCGGCAAGACCAGATTTCGATCGTCGCCGGTGCTGCCTTCGAAATTCTGACCATCCGCCTTGAAGTCGCGAATCACTGCCAAGATCGTGGTTCCGCAGCTATCTGACGTGCTGGCCGCCGTATTCGTGGCTGTTCCACTCTCCGCGGTGATCGCCTTCCCCACTCGGTAACCGCCGAACCTATTTGCAGCGGTAAAGCCAACCGGCAACGTTTCGGGATACGGCACGCTCGCCGTGCCGCCGGTGCTGTCACTGCCGGCGGCTTCGATCGGCAATTGCAGGCTCAGGCTGCCTGCTTGCGCGCCCGAGCTCGCGCGGTCGGACGAGCCTGCCGCTCCGGCGGCGCTCGAACCGGCGCTCGCCGGCAGATTCGCAGCACCGGCGCCCGCCGATACTTGATTGACATTCGGCGACCCGCTGCAGCCGGCGATCGATGCGCTGGCCGACAGCGTGATCGCAAACACGCTGAACCGTGTACTTTGCATGATCTCGCTCCTCGGAACTGTGTACCGAGTACTACGGACGTCTCGAGCCGAGCCCGCTAATTATTGTGTCACGACTCGCGGCCGCGAGCGCGCTCTGTCCCACCTTCACACCGTGCGCCGCTGATCAGTCGCTGGGCGAGAGCTCGCTCAGGATAACTTTGTGCTGAAACTGTGGCGTGCCGAAGTTGCCGCGGTGACAGCTCTTACAGTGCAGAGGCGAGCCCGACTTGGTCTCGAAATCTTCCACGAGGTGAGTCGTCATCCATTCGCTCGCGAACGAAGTGTTTCGCGGATCACCCAGAAACTTTGCGCTGCTTTTTCCGGTCGATTGGTGGCAATCGTTGCACCAGGGGGCCTGGGCTCCGCCCTTCTTCCGCAATGCGGGAATGAGCTCGGCCGCCATCCAATTGGCAATCTGTTTCCGGTGCGTCATGGCGCGGTAATCCGGAACCAGGTGGCAGAATTTGCATTGCACGCCCAAGAAGTGCGTGACCCCACCCATGATCGTGTACACCTCGCGCTGGCAGCGTGCTTTGGCGGCGACGCCGGTGTAGACACGTTCGAGGGCTTCTGCGGGCGGCTTGCCCGGCTCTTGCCGGCAATCATCCGGCAAGACCGCTCGCTTCGGGGCACTGGGAGCCTCGCTGGCGGCAACCTGGGGAGCGCGCGCCCGCGGCTCAGGTGCCCCACCGCATGCCGCGAGCAGCTCGCCGCCGAGCAGCACCATCACCAGCCCGAGGCCCGACCAATTCACGAAAACGACCATACACCAGGCGATCGCGAAACGTAGACGGCGCAGAAAATGCCAGCGGAATTGCCAGCTTTCAGCCTGAGCGGATGGCTGTTGCTGCCCGATTGTTGCTGGTCTACTCCGCTCTCCCGTTCGGGCCCGTCAGGTCAAAGAATCCCAGACGTTTTCACTCAGCCCGACGGTAACTTTTCCCAGAAGTGGTACGGACCACCGGTTGGCGATCTAGCCAAAAGTCACAGCATTACTCAGGAGCAATTCGATCATGGCACGAAAGAAGATTGGGCTCATCGGCGCGGGCAACATCGGTGGCGAGCTCGCAAACCTCGCAGCAACCAAGCAGCTCGGCGATGTCGTGCTGTTCGACATTCCCGCGAAGGAGAAATTCGCCCAGGGCAAGGCGCTCGACCTCGAACAGTCGACTGCGTTGTCCGGCAGTGACGCGAAGATCACCGGCACGTCGAACTGGGCAGATCTGGCTGGCGTCGACGTGTTGATCATCACCGCCGGCATCCCGCGCAAACCAGGTCAGTCGCGCGACGATTTGGTGGGCTCGAACCTGCCGATCATTCAAAACGTGGCCGACAACGCCAAGATCCACTGCCCGGATGCGTTCGTGATCGTGATCAGCAACCCGCTCGATGCCATGGTCTATGAGTACAAGCGCCGCGTCGGAGCACCGCGCGAGAAGGTCGTGGGCATGGCAGGAGTGCTCGACAGCGCGCGTTTCTCGCTGTTTTTGGCGCGTGAAGTGGGCGCCAGCATCAAGGACGTGCGCGCGACCGTACTCGGTGGCCACGGCGACGACATGGTGCCGGTGCTCGGCTACACCACGATCAACGGCATCCCCGTGCAGCAGCTGATCAAAGAGGAGCGCTTGGCGTCGATCGTCGATCGCACCCGCAAGGGCGGCGGCGAAATCGTGGGTCTGATGGGCACCAGCGCTTATTACGCGCCGGCTTCCAGCGCGATCGCGATGGCCGAAGCTTACTTGTACGATCAGAAACGTGTGCTGCCGGCCGCCGCCTACCTCGAGGGCGAGTACGGCTACAAGGATCTGTACTTGGGCGTGCCGGTCGTGATCGGTGCAGGCGGCGTGGAGAAGATCATCGAGATCGAGCTCACGGCAGCCGAGAAGGTCATGCTCAAGACCAGCGCCGACAGCGTGCAAAAAGTCGTCGATATCGTCAAAGCCAAGTCCTGAGCCGCTTCCCATGAAAATTCACGAATACCAGGGCAAGCAAATCTTCCAGCGCTATGGCATCGCAACCCCTAAGGGTTATCCGGTGTTCACGCCGGGCGAGGCCGAGGAAGCGGCAAAGAAGCTGATCGACGAAACCAAGATCCCGGTCGTGGTCGTCAAAGCGCAAATCCACGCCGGCGGGCGCGGCAAAGGCGGCGGCGTGAAGGTCGTCAAGGGCGGGCCGGCCGAGGTCAAGGCCGTGTCCGAGAAGTTGCTCGGTATGCAGCTGGTGACGCACCAGACCGGCCCGGAAGGGCAAAAAGTGCAGCGCCTGTACGTCGAGCAAGGGCTCGACATCGCGCGCGAGCTGTACCTCGGCCTGGTCGTCGACCGCGAAGCACGTCGCATTGCGGTCATGGCTTCCACTGAAGGGGGCGTCGAAATCGAGACCGTAGCCGAGCAAACGCCGGAAAAAATCCTGATCGAGCACATCGATCCCGTTACCGGCTTGGGCGCCTTTCAGGCTCGCAAGCTCGCCTACGCGCTGGAGATCGGCAAAGGCACCCCGAGCCCAAAGGACACGATCGCGGATTTCGTGAAGCTCCTGTTGAAGCTCGGGACGCTGTTCGAGAAGGAAGATTGCTCGCTGTGTGAGATCAACCCGCTGGTCGTCACCAAAGACGGAAAAGTAGTCGCTCTCGACGCGAAAATCACCTTCGACGACAACGCCGCTGGTCGCCACAAAGAGTGGGTAGAACAGATGGACAAAGCCGAAGAGGATCCGGTCGAACTCGAAGCCAAAGACGCGGGCCTCAGCTACGTTTCTCTAGACGGTGACATCGGTTGCTTGGTGAACGGCGCAGGCCTAGCCATGTCGACGATGGACATCATCAAGCACGAGGGCGGCAATCCGGCGAATTTCTTGGACGTGGGCGGCGGCGCAACCAAAGACCAAGTCAAGAAGGCCTTCTCGATGATCCTGTCCAGCAGCAAGGTCAAGGGCATCTTCGTCAACATCTTCGGCGGTATCATGAAGTGCGACGTGATCGCCGAAGGCGTCGTGGCGGCAACCAAGGAGCTTGGCCTCAAGGTGCCGCTGGTCGTGCGTTTGGAAGGCACCAACGTCGAACTGGGCAAGCAAATTTTGAAAGACAGCGGGCTCGCGATTCAGCCCGCAGACACGATGTCCGACGGTGCCAAGAAGATCGTCGCCGCCGTGCGCGCTGCGTGAAGAAGGTAGAAGAGCATGGCAATTCTGGTCGATAAGAACACCCAGGTCCTGGTTCAGGGCATCACCGGCTCGGCGGGCTCCTTCCACGCCAAGCAATGCATCGCTTACGGGACACGAATCGTCGCGGGCGTGACTCCCAACCGCGGCGGCGAGAAGTTCGAAGCCGAAGGCCCGGACGGCAAGAAAGTCATCGTCCCCGTCTTCGATACGGTAGCGGAAGCCGTCAAGCAGACAGGCGCAGATACCTCCTGCATCTTCGTGCCGCCGCTGGGCGCGGCCGATTCGATTCTGGAGGCGTTCGACGCCGGTTTGTCCTTGGTCGTGTGCATCACCGAGGGCATCCCGGTAATGGACATGGTGCGCGTGCGCCGCTCGATAGAAGGGCGCAAGGGCCGTCTGATCGGCCCGAATTGTCCGGGTATCATCACGCCCGGCGCGTGCAAGATTGGCATCATGCCCGGTCACATTCACCGCGTCGGGAAATACGGCGTGGTCTCGAAATCCGGGACGTTGACCTACGAAGCGGTCGGCCAACTGACTGCTCTGGGCATGGGTCAATCGACCTGCGTCGGTATCGGCGGCGATCCAGTCGCGGGTATGGACTTCGTGGATGTGCTCAAGCTGTTCAATGACGATCCGGACACCGAAGGCGTGATCATGATCGGCGAAATCGGCGGCAACGCCGAAGAGCAGGGCGCTGAGTTCATCGGCAAGTACATGAAGAAGCCGGTCGCAGGCTTCATCGCCGGTACTACGGCTCCGCCCGGCAAGCGAATGGGGCACGCGGGCGCAATCATCAGCGGCGGCAAGGGAGCCGCCAAGGACAAGATTGCGGCGCTCGAAGCCGCCGGGGTGCGCGTCGCGCCGACCCCGAGTGACATGGGCTCGACGCTGAAGAGCCTGTTGAAGTAAGGGAGCAGAGGGGGCTGCGCCAGTATTCGCGTAGCCCCCTTGCCCCGCTGCGGTTTCGGTCGAAGTCTCGGCTGGTCATGTGGTTCGAGCCTCGCTTTTCCGCTTTGTCATCGCGAAGCCGCGTACTTTTGCTCTCCGCGCTGCTCGTGGGTCTGGCACTGGCGCTGCCGGCGTCGGCGGTGCAATTCGGTCCGCTCACGCCGAGCACGAAACCCGCGGCCAGCGGCGTGAACCCGGCCGGCGCTGCTGCGACGCTGAGCGCCGAAGAGAAGGCCGCCCCGGACTCGCCGCGAGTCGCGATGGGCGAGTTCACCGAACTCACACGCAGCGGCGACTACGAAAAGGCCGCGCGCTACCTCGACTTGTCCGCGGTCGATCAAAGCGACGGCCCGATCTTGGCCAAGCGCTTCCGGGACGTGCTCGATCGGCACCTGTTCATCGACGTCGAAAAGCTGTCGCCCAATTCGCACGGCAACACCGAAGACGGCTCCCCCGCCGACCGCGCTGAGCTCGGGAGCGTGCCTGGCTCGGCGGGCAAGCCCGAGCCGGTGGTGATCGTTCGACGCGTCGAGCGCGGCGGGGCACGCTGGATGTTTTCCGCGGCGACCGTGGCGCACATCGATGCCTGGTACGAACACCTGGAAAATCGCTGGCTGCTGGAACACCTGCCCAAGTGGTCGTTGCGCTTCGGCCCGCACGAGCTCCGCTGGTGGCAGTGGCTCGCGCTCGTGCCGCTATTGATTTGCGGCTTTCTGGTCGGGTTCGCGATGACGCGCCTGTCTCGGCTGGTGATTAAACGCTGGCTGCCCCTGCCCAGCGCCGAGACCGCCCGCCGCATGCGCGGTCCCGCGACGCTCGCCTGGACGGTGCTCACGAGCTACGTGCTTCTACCCTGGCTCGCCTTGTACGAACCGGCGGAGGCCTACGTACAGCGCGGCTTGTCGGCCTCGCTCTTGGTCGCGTTATTTTGGGCGCTTTGGCAAGCCGTCGAGCTGTCCCAGCACACGGTGAGCAGCGCCCGCTGGGCCAAGAACTCGCTCACCGCGGCGTCGCTGTTGATGCTCGGCGCACGGCTCGGAAAATTCGTGGTGGCAGCCTTCGCATTCGTCGCGGTGCTCGCCGAACTGGGCTACCCCGTCACGAGCCTGATCACCGGACTCGGCATCGGTGGCGTCGCGCTGGCGCTGGCCGCGCAGAAGACCGTCGAGAACCTATTCGGCGCGTTCTCGCTGGCCATCGATCAGCCGTTCCGCGAAGGTGACGTGATTCAGGTCGATACCATCACCGGCACGGTAGAAGCGATTGGCCTGCGCTCGACCCGTATCCGCACCGTCGAACGCACGTTGATCACCATCCCCAACGGCAAACTCGCCGAAATGCGCGTCGAGACGATCACCGCCCGAGATCAGATGCGCTTTTACTGCCTGCTCGGAGTCGCGCACTCACCGGCCAAACAAGTCAGCCAAATTCTCCATGGCATCGAGCAGCTTTTGCGCGCTGACTTGCTGGTCCTGCAGAACAGCATCAGTGTTCGCTTGGTCGGCTTGACCGACTCGGCGATGAACCTGGAGATCGCAGCCATGCTGCAGACCTCGGAGAACGCAACGTTCCTCGAGGTCCGCCAGGGTCTGCTGCTCGGCATCGTCGGAGTCGTCGACGCCGCCGGCAGTGCGCTCGCTCATCCGGTGACCAGCATCCGGCTCACGGACCGTGCGCAAGCCCAGTTGGCCGCGGCGGCGCTCGACTCCAGCGACGCGAAAGCGCCCTGAACCGCTTAGAAGCCGCCTTCGCAGCCCCAGCGGCTGCCATTGCAGAAGCACGCCACTTCCTTGTCTACGCCCCAAGAGCAGGTCCGAACCGCAGTGCAGAGCGGGTCGAACGGCTTGCTGGGAGGGCACATCGGCGAGTTGCCTTGGCAGACCCAGTGCGCTTCGAGGTTGTTGCCGACACAAGCGCAGAAGTCGTTGCCCGGATACGGGCACTCGATGCCGTCGTTTGGCTTGCACGACGCGCCGGCAGTGGGCTTCGTATCGGGACACACTGCGCCGTCCCCGTAGCACGCCCACTTCTTCGTAGGATTGGGGCCACCCGAGCTATCCAAACAACTGCACGCCTGCCCCGCGTAAAAGCAGCTGTTCGGAGTCGTGACGTCACAGCTTTCGTTCTTTGGTGGGGGCTTGGCCGGACAGGGCGAAGCGCCGCCGGCTGCGCCGGAGCCGCTCGAACCGCCCGACCCAGCGCTCGAACCGCCCGACCCAGCGCTCGAACCGCCCGACCCAGCGCTCGAACCGCTCGACCCAGCGCTCGAACCAGAAGATCCGCCGCTGCCCGACTGAGCGCCGCCCAGTCCACTCGAGCCGGCGTTCGTTCCGGAAACACCGCCCGAGCTCGCTCCCCCACCACTCGCACCGGCGGCACCGGGACCACCACTCTGGCCACCGCTCGCGCCGCCTGCCGGCGAACCCGCCGCTCCAGGTGAACCGGCGCTTGCCTTGCCTGCGCTGCCACCGCCGACGCTCGGTTCACCGGCAACGCCGACGAGCCCGCCGCCGCCGGCAACCGGACTCGCACCGCTCTCGCTCTGACCGCCCGACGCGCTATGCGCGCCCGCGCTGCCTGGGTCGGGCGCGCCGCCGAGTTCGCTGAAGAAACCGGAATTGGGACCAGAACCGCACGCGCTCATCAACGGAAGACAAGCCGAGACCACGCTCACCAATGCAAGAGTACGCGCGAAATTCATATATGCTCCGAAGAACTACACTCGCTGCCGGCGAACGCCGGAGACAACACGATCGATCTAGTTGTAACTAGGTGTCCGCTCGATCAGGCAACCGTCGAGAAAACGACGAAGAGCCGCGCGAATGGCTCAACACGACGATACGATGTTCACCCACTTTTCGCGCCAGTGTGGTGACCGGCGGCACACGAATCAGTGCACGTCGATCACGCGCAGACTCACCATGTCGAGGCTTTGACCCGTACCCGGAAATTTCCCCCAGATGCTGACTTCGTAGCGACCCGACTCACCGCGCTTGCCGAGCGGAACGTCGATCCGAAAGTGCTTGCCGCTGACCTCGACGGGCTTCTTCGTCACGAAGCCCTTCGGGAAATACAACTCGCTCGGTGACGGCACGGCATAGGTATAGGTCGTGTTCAAGTAGGCCGCGGTCAAAGG
>Ga0302322_100005570_pt1 | contig 11060 bp, 11 predicted proteins | sample Fen_T0_2_FD_203757 | JGI IMG/M metagenome (GOLD analysis project Ga0302322, IMG submission 203757) | Peat permafrost microbial communities from Stordalen Mire near Abisko, Sweden - Fen_T0_2 | ecosystem: Environmental > Terrestrial > Soil > Wetlands > Permafrost | place: Sweden: Abisko... | reverse complement strand
CGCCGGCATTGCTGGAGGAGGAGCTGCCGCTTGACGATGCCCGTGCGACCCTCGTCGCGCGCACCCGCCGCGAGATCGAGGCGATCCTCACCGGCGCGGACCCGCGGCTGCTGGTCGTGGTCGGGCCCTGCTCCATCCATGACCCGGCGGCGGCGGTCGAGTACGCACGGCGGCTGCACGCGGCCGCCAAGAAATACGCCGGCGAGCTGCTGCTCGTCATGCGGGTATATTTTGAAAAGCCGCGCACCGTCATTGGCTGGAAGGGGATGATCAACGACCCGTTTCGCGACGGCAGTTTCCAGATCAACGCCGGCCTCCGCCTCGCGCGGAAGCTGATGATCGATGTCACCGGCCTCGGGCTGCCGGTGGCGACCGAGTTTTTGGACACCACCCTGGGGCAATATTATGCCGAGCTGGTATCCTGGGGTGCGATCGGCGCGCGGACCGTCGAGAGCCAGGTGCACCGCGAGCTGGCGTCGGGACTCTCGATGCCGGTCGGGTTCAAGAACCGCACCGACGGCGACGTGCAGGTCGTGGTTGATGCCATCCGCTCGGCGCAGCACCCGCACTGGTTTCCCTCGCTGACCCGCGAAGGGGCGCCGGCGGTGATGGGCACGGCGGGCAACCCCTTTGGCCATCTCGTGCTGCGCGGCGGCAGCCGCGGGCCGAACTATTCCGCAACGCACATCCATGCCGCAACCGCGCTGCTGAAGAAAAACCAACTGCGACCGTTCCTCATGGTGGACTGCAGCCATGGCAACAGTGTGAAGGACCCGGAGAAACAGGCCGAGGTTGCAGCCGACCTCGCAGCCCAGATCTCTGGCGGTGAAACCACCATCGCCGCCGTGATGCTCGAGAGCAACCTGCTCGGCGGCGGCCAGGATTACCAGGCGAAGCCGCTGGTCTACGGCCGCAGCATCACCGACAGCTGCCTCGCGTGGGAAAAGACCCAACCGATTTTCACGCAGCTGGCCAAGGCGGTCAAAGCCCGGCGGAAAAAGAAATGACCCCGGCTGCCGCCATCGTGGCGGGCCTGCGCGCGCAGTGCAGCCCGCACAACGTCGAGGGCCAGCGGCGGTTTGGCATCACCCCAAAAACGGAACAGCTGGGTCTGCCGTTGCCGATCCTGCGCGGCATCGCCCGGGAGAACCGGCGCAATCACGCGCTGGCGCTCGCGCTGTGGGCCACGCGGGTGCATGACGCCCGCCTGATCGCGGCGTTCATGGACGACCCGAGGCAGGTCACGCGCGGGCAGATGGAGGCGTGGGCCCGCGATTTTGACACCTGGGCGGTGGTGGACGGCGTGTGCTGCACGCTATTCAACCGCACACCCTTTGCTGAGGAAAAGGCGTACGCGTGGAGCAAGCGCCGGCCGGAGTTCACCAAGCGAGCAGGCTTTGTGCTCATGGCCGGCATGGCCGTGCACCGGAAGGAACTGCCCGACGCCACCTTCCTCGCGTTCCTGCCCGTCCTCCACCGCGAGGCGGCGGACGAGCGGCATTATGTGAAGAAAGGGGTCAACTGGGCGCTGCGGCAGATCGGCAAGCGCAACTCGCGACTCCGCCGTGCAGCCATCGCCGAGGCGAAGCGGATCAAGAAGATCGATTCCCGGTCGGCACGCTGGATTGCAGCGGACGCACTGCGGGAACTCACTGCATCGCACGACTAGGCTTCGAAGCTAATTATCCAAGTTCAGTTCGAATGACCGGTTAGCTCAACCTCCTGGGGGACGATGAAGAACATGACACAACCCGTTCTCGAAAAAACCGGGTGCTTGGCTCCGGGCGGGGTGTAGAGGTAATCGCCGGCGTTCAATTGGTTGGGTCCAAAGCGTACCTCCCCCTCCAACACAAAAACTTCCTCACCCCCGGGATGATTGTGATTCGGGTAAGAGGCCCCGGGATCGAATTTCAGCAGAAAGGTGGGGGCTCTTTGGCTGGCTTGGTCAAAACGCAGTGCTTTCACGTGAATTCCGTCGGTTTTTACGCCGGGTTCGACGAGTGGCTGCCAGGCCAGTTGCGTGCTGTTCGTCACGATCGGTTTCATGATCCAAGGATTATGGTTACGGTGGGTGTTGAAGCAATTTTGCTATTTTTCAGCCACCGCCAGCTGACCGCAGCCGGCGGCGATGTCGATGCCGCGGCGCTGGCGGACGGTGCTGGGTACTCCGAACTCGTCGCCGAGAGTGCGCTGGAAATGTTCGACGGCATCGGTCCGCGTGGGCGCTCCGGTATAACCCGCGGTGGGGTTGAGTGGGATGAGGTTCACTTGCGCGGGCAGGCCGAGCAGCAGGCGGCCGACGGCGCGGGGTGCTCGATCGACTCGTCTGCCACTCTAACATGCGGGTGACTTCCGACCAGACGTTTGGTGAGCGACATTCCGGGCGGGTCAATGGGTGATCCGTTTCACGGACTTGAAAAATTCCCGGCCACCGGCCGCGGAATAGTAAGTTTTCGGGGCGCGGTAGAAAACGAGGTAGATGGACTGGTCAATCATCACCAAGCGATAGTCCATGCAATAATCGTCGACCGTATCATCATGGGTATATTCGATCACGTAGCGCCGTCCGACCAGGCCGGCGATGCTGATGAGCTCATCCCGCATGAGGCTACCAGCCCCCCTAGCCAGCAAATTTTTCTTGGTGCTCTCAAAGATCGCCGCCACCTGGTCATCGGGAATGGTGACCGGAAAAGTCAGCCGGGAGATGCCAAACATGACCTGATCCTCGATCACCGCGCGAGTCGCCTGCCGGACCGTGCCAAACGAGGCGGGATACTCGGAAAACGTCTCATTGGGCGTGCCCGAAAAAGCGCCGTCCAAGGCCCAATGGCCCGGGCCGAAACGAGCCGCGGGCGGGGGCGCGGGCGGGGCCCGGTGAACGGTGATGCTGCTTTTAGACGAGAGCGTCGGGACCTTGGCGGAGTCGCCGGTGGCGTCGGTCTCTTCCGTTCTGGGCTGGATCGAGAGGAAAAAAGCCTTGGCCCGTTTCTTAGAATAGCCGTCATCCGGCGCTTGATAACCGGCGAGGTAGAGGGTCTGGCCGATCAGGGTGACGCGAAAATCGCCACGCTTATTTTCTTCCGGAAACGCAATCAGCCAACGGCGGCCGTTATGGTCGGCGACCGCGATTTTTTCCTCCTTCGTCAAGACCCCCTGTCCTTCGCCGAGCTTACCTTGCTTGGCGATTTCATAAAACGCCTCAAGCTGGTCCGCGGGCGCGGTATGGGACAGGACCATTTGCACCATCATGAAAGTCTCTCTCTCATCCCCTGACGCGACGGTGACCATCTTGAATCTACCGATGGGAGATTGTTCTTCAGCGGATTCCACCTTGGGGGCCGCAGGAAAAGTGGCGGTGAGGTCCCAGCCCGGGGGCGTGGAATATACGACGGCGGCCGGGCCGGCCGCGCTGACCAGCGGGAGTAAGCCCAGCAACAGACCGAGGTAATTTTTCATCGGATGGGAAGCAGACTGGCTGGCGGTCCAGCGCGGTCAATGCGCGTTCATCTGGTTGGTAAATGCGCCGGCCAATGTAACGGGCAAAAAGGGCAGCTCACGGGCGAATGGGTTCCGACTTGGCGCAAAACTCACTTCTCCGCCACCGCCAGCTGCCCACAACCGGCGGCGATGTCGATGCCGCGGCGCTGACGGACGGTGCTCGGCAGCTTGAATTCCTCGGCGAGGATGCGCTGGAAGTGCTTGGCGGCGTCGGTGCGCGTGGGCTCACCCGCGTAACCGGCGGTGGGGTTGAGCGGGATGAGATTCACCTGCGCGGGCAGCCCGTGCAGCAGCCGGCCGACGGCGCGCGCGTGCTCGGCGGAGTCGTTTTTTCCCTCGATCAGCGTCCACTCGTAGAAAATCCGCCGGCCGGTAATCTCGCTGTAGGTGCGGCAGGCGGCCATGAGCTCGTCGAGCGGCCATTTTTTCGCGGCCGGCACGAGCGCGGCGCGTTCCGCCTGCGTGGCGGCATGAAGCGAGACCGCCAGGTGCAGCGGTCGTTTCTCTTTCGCGAGCCGCAGGATGCCGGGCACGACGCCGACGGTACTGAGGGTGATCCGTTCGGCGCCGATTCCGAGGCCGGTCTCGTCGCGGAGGATGTCGGTGGCGTGCATCACGGCGTCGTAGTTGTGCAGCGGCTCGCCCATGCCCATGAGCACGACGTTGCGGAGACGGTGCGGCTCGCGGGCCGTGCGCAGGGCGCGGGCGACGTGGACGGCCTGCGCGACGATCTCGCCGGCGGTGAGGTGCCGCGTGTAGCCCATCTGGCCGGTCGCGCAGAACACGCAGCCCATCGCGCAGCCCACCTGGCTCGAGATGCACGCGGTCACCCGGCCGGTGAAACGCATGAGGACCGTCTCGATCTTTTGGCCGTCGGCGAGCTCAAGCAGGTATTTGCGGGTGAAGCCGTCGCTCGAGTCCGTCTCAAACGCCGTCGGCAGCACGCCGAAATGCGTGTGGGCCTCGAGCCGGGCGCGCACCCGCGGCGGCAGTTCCGGCATGGCAACGAGCGAGTCGGCGAGGTCGAGATAGAGGTAATTCCACAGCAGCGCCGCATGCACCGGCTTGAGATCCCAACGCACCAGCTGCTGGCGCAGCTCCTCGCGGGTGAGGTCGTAGAGGTTGAGGGACGCGGTGCGCACCCCGCGGACATAGGCGCTGGGCGGGGAAATGACAGTTTTTTCCTTGGGCGGTTGCCTCCGGTCTATTGCTACGTTTGCTGTCGGTATGAACTACCGCGCCTTGGGGACAAGCGACGTCAAGGTCTCGGAAATCAGTCTGGGCTGCTGGACAATGGGCGGGCTCAACTGGGTCAACGGCACACCCAACGGCTGGGCGAACGTCAACGAGGACGAGGTCGCCGCCGCCATCAAGCGCGCGGTCGACGCCGGCGTGAACCACTTCGACAACGCCGACGTCTACGGCAACGGGCGCGCCGAACGCATGCTGGCCCGTGTGCTCAAAAAACTCGGGCTCAAGTCCACCGACTACATCATTGCGACCAAGGTCGGTCATTTTCCCGGCACGGCGGAGCACGCCTACGACCCGCTGCACATCCGCCACCAGTGCGAGCAGTCGCTCAAAAACCTCGGGCGCGATTACATCGACCTCTACTATCTGCACCACGGCGACTTCGGGCCGAAGGGCGAATGGCTGCAGGGTGCGACGGACACGCTCAACGCCCTCGTGTGCGAGGGCAAAATCCGGCTGAAGGGGCAGAGCGCGTACAGCGATGATCATTTTGCGCGCGCGGTGCCGGTCGTGAAGCCCGCGGTGCTGCAATCATGGGCCAATGCGCTGGCGCCCGATTTCCTCCGGCCAGGCGGGGTCGTGCCGAAACTGCTGGTCGAGCACCGGATGTCGTTCGTTGCGTTCAGCCCGCTCGCGCAGGGGCTGCTGCTGGATAAATTCGATCCCGAGAAACCGCCGCAGTTCGAGGAGGGTGATCACCGGAAAAACAGCGGCCGGTTCACACCGGAGAAACTGCGCGCGCTGAAACCCAAGTTGGCGAAGCTCAAGGCGCGGTTCGGCGCGACGACGGAGGACCTGGCCGCGGTCGCGCAGCGCTACGTGCTCAACCATCCGAATGTCGCGTGTGTCATCCCGGGTTTTCGCAATGAGCGTCAGGTGGCGTGCAATCTCGCCGCCGTCGGCCGCGAGCTGAGCGCGGCGGACATGGCGTTCATCACGCAGACGCTGGCCTAGGTTTTTCGCCGTGAAAAAAGTCGTCATCGCAGGCGGCGCGGGATTTCTCGGCCGCGCGCTGGCGCGCTCGCTGGTGCAGGACGGCTGGGAGGTGGTCATCCTCTCCCGCCGGCCGGCGCCGGCTGACGGGTTTATCAGGACTGCCGTCTGGGACGGAAAAAACGCCGGTGCCTGGGCAGCCGAGTTGGACGGAGCGGAGGCCGTGGTGAACCTGGCCGGGCGCAGCGTGGCGTGCCTCCACACGCCGGAGAACCGGCGGGAGATCGTCGATTCGCGCGTGAATTCGGTTCGCTCCATCGACCAGGCCTGCCGGCAGTGCCGCCAGCCGCCGACCGTGCTGGTGCAGGCGGCATCGCTGGCCATTTACGGCGACCCGGACGACCGGATCTGCGACGAGACTTCGCCGCATGGGACCGGTTTTTCCGTGGAAGTGTGCGAGGCGTGGGAGGGGGTGTTCTTTGCCGGCGCGGCGGCTGGTGGGGCGCGGCGCGTGGCGTTGCGGATCGGGTTTGTCTTCGGCCGCGACGGCGGGGCGCTCAAGCCGCTGGCAAATCTCGCCCGCTGGTTTCTCGGCGGCGCGGCCGGCAGCGGCCGGCAATACATCAGCTGGCTGCACATCGACGACTTTTGCGCGATGGTTCGCTGGGCCATCGATAACCCTCAGACCCAGGGGGCCTACAACGCCACCGGCCCGGCGCCTGCGACCAACGCGGATTTCATGCGCGCGCTGCGCTCCGCGCTCGGTCGGCCGTGGGCCCCGCCCACCCCGGCATGGGCGGTGAAACTCGGCGCGCGTTTCATCATCCGCGCCGATCCCGACCTCGCGCTGGGCGGCCGGCGCTGCGTGCCGCGGCGGTTGCTGGACGAGGGTTTTGCCTTCCGGCACACCGACCTCGGCGCGACGCTGCGCGAGCTGCTCCGGCCTCAGAAAAACGTGTAGTACTTCCCGGCGGCCATCCGGGAAATGAGCAGTGCGAGTTCCATCGCGTGGTAATCACCCCACATGGACGACTCGCCGCACGGGACTTTGCGGCCCTTCGGGATGTAATCCCAGCCATTCGGCCGGTGATAGACGCTGTGCAGCAGCAAGCCCTGATGTTTCGGGTTAGTGGAAAGATAGGGCTCGGCGAAGAGGGTATTTGCGACGGTCAAGCCCGCCTGCAGGTATTTGTTCCCCGCGGACTTCTCGCCATGGGCCGCCAGCCAGTTGCCGAGGCGGATGAAGCCCTGGGCGGCGATCGCGGCGGCGGAGCTGTCCACCGGCTCGTAGTTGTTGAACGGATCGGCGGGCCGCGCCTGGTAGTTGCCAAGCGCGTGCGTGTTCATCGCGCCGGTGTCCCAGTACGGAACGCCGTCCTTTGCCGAGTAGCCGTCGAGGTAGTAATCGCTCGTGGCGCGGGCGGTCTTGACGAAGAGATCAGTCACCGCGCGGCGGCCGCCGGCGGCGTCGAGGCTGGCGCCCGGGACGGTGTCAAGAAACTCCAGTTGCTCGGCGTAGCCGCAGATGATCCACGCGGCGCCGCGCGTCCAGGTGGTGAAGGGCGAGAAACCCTGCTGGCTCGACGGGCAGCGGTAGTTGCCATCGTTGCGGTTGAAGATGGACTCGTGGGCGACGCGTCCGCGCACGTCGTAGCTGTCGCGCCCCTCGCCGAAGTAGACATTGAAGCGCGCGGTGGTCTTGGCGTGCTCGAGCGAGCGGTGGAGCAGGTTGGTGGGCTTGTCGCCCTCGCCCATCAGCACGTGCCCGAGCTGGTGGGCGACCGCGAGCGAGCGCATCGAGCGGATCGTGTCGGCGAAGAGCGAATGCGGGCCGTTGAAGGAATAGACGTAGCCGGTGCCGTAGGCGGTGGTCGAGAACCGCGCCGCCTGAACGGCGCCGGAGACCTTGAGCGCGAGCTCGGTGAAGTTGAGCTCGTCCTGATTGAAGGGAATCTGTCCCTCCAGCATCAGGCGGCGGAGGTTGCCGTAGGTGGAGACGTTGTTGAAGCCGTGGTCATGCACGCCGATATGCGAGACGTGCGAGGCCATGAGCTTGACGGTCTTCTCGCGGCCGAGCCGGAGCGAAGCGGCGTCACCGGTGGCGTCGAAATGCAGGAACGCCAGGCCGAACTGGAAGCCCTGCGTCCACTCGGTCCACCCACGCGAGGTGTAACGGCCGCGCACAGTGAAGACCGGCGTGCCCTTCGCGGGATCCCACGCGGCGTCGAGCGCGTGGATTTTTTGGCCCGCGAGATCGAAGACGCGGGAAACTTTCTTCTGGAGCCGGGCCGGGGTGAGGGTGGCGTCAATTTTCATGGCAGACGCCGCGACGTTGCCGCCTCGCCGCCGGCAAAACAAGGGCGAACTCCGGCCGGCGCGGCGATCAAGCCCCTCAACGGGCTCGGGGCCTTGAGCTTGTCGAAACGGCGGCATGGCGCCGGCGACCCGCGTAGCAGGTGTCTTCGCAAGGCAAGCACGGCGCGGGCTTGCGGTCGGCGCGCCCGCGGGAGAGATTGGTGCCATGGCCGGCATGACAGAAAACTTCCTGAAGGCGTTCATCCCGCTCTTTGTGGCGATCGATCCGATCGGCCTGGCCGCGGTCTTTCTCGCGATGAGCGTGGGGGTGCCGGAGGCGCGCCGGAAGAAGATCGCGACCCAGGCGACGTGGACCGGCGGCCTGGTGGCGCTGCTGTTTCTCTTTCTGGGCCAGACGATTTTTACCGCGCTCGGGATCACGCCGGGCGACTTCCAAATCGCGGGTGGACTCATCCTGTTCATCATCGCCGCGCGGGACATCATCCTCTCGGCGGTGGTTGAGCCGGCCAAGCTGGCCGATGACTTCGGGGTGGTGCCGCTGGGCATGCCGCTGATCGCCGGGCCCGCATCGATCACCACGCTGATCCTCCTCGCGGAGACGCTGGGGATGCCGGTCACGCTGCTGGCGCTGCTGGTCAACCTCGTGCTCGTCGTCCTCGCCTTCGCCTACAGCGGGTGGCTGGGCCGCAAGCTCGGCGTGTCCGGCATGCGGGCGCTCTCCAAGATCGTCTCGCTGCTGCTCGCCGCCATCGCGGTAAACATGATCCGGCACGGCCTGGCGAACTAGGCTGCTAAAGCCGGCCGAGCAGATCGGCCAGGATTCGCTCAAGCAGGGCAACCTTTTCCAAATCCACAGGCGCGTGTTCGCGATTAAACGTTTGGCCCTGCTCGCTGAGGAAATCCGCGCAAAAGACCGCGGTGTAGAAATCGGTGACGGCGCGCCCTTCGGCCTTGGTCTCCAGGAGCTCCAGCCAATAGCTCACATAATCGGTATCGGCGCCCAAGGCTAACAGTGACATTTGCGTGAGTCCCGCGGTTAGCAACGGATCACCAAAGCACACCTCATCGACATCCACAATTCCAGTGAGCCGGCCATGGTGCACGATCACATTCTTGGTGGTGGTGTCGGCGAGAAATGGCGTGGGCCGCACCCGGGTGAAGTGTGCTTTAAATTTACGCAGCCATGGCGAAATGCGATCGACCAAGGCGGCATCAACCACACCACCGGATTTAAGATGCCGGCGGCTCCGCTCCAGTGAAGCGGTGATAACCTGCAGCCAGCTTTGGCAGCGGCTTAGCGCAGGATCCTCGTAGGAAAAGGCGTGCCCAAATCCGGTTGCTTCGGGCAATCGAGAAGTGCGGATTTGCGCGTCAACGATCCCGGCAGCCACCGCTCGTTTGCCAGCATCATCGAGCTGCGCATAGACGTTTCCAAGGTCATCTCCAGGCAGGCGCTCCAGGATCACGTGAGGAATTGGAGCCGATAGGTCCGCATGTAATTGGGCGGCGAGCGGCACTCCGAGTGGGCGCAACAACCCCTGCCAGTAGACACCGCCTGCTAAAAACTGCTGGGTGTGAGGCCCAGCCAATCGGGCGACGACCCTGCGGCCATCGGTCAGCTCCACCTCGTAAACGTAGTGGCATAAACCCGTAGGAAACCTTCGCGCGGACACCGATTTGACGCCGAGAGCACGTGCCACCAGCAGGCGCGCATCCTGTTCGGTGGGCGCCCTCATTTTCACAGCGAAAGCAACCGAGGGATTCCTAGCCGCGGAAATTCACTAGCAGGTCGGCGTAGATCTTGGCCGTCGCGACGAGGTCCTTCACGCTCGCCCGCTCGTCGATGGCGTGCTCGTTCGCGCCGCCGGGGCCGTAGCCGAGCGTCGGGATCTTCAGGTGGTGCGCGAAAAAGTGCATGTCGTTGAAGCCGGACGAGACATTGAAGCGCGTCGGCGAACGGCGCACGCGGGTCACGCTTCTGGCCATGGCGGCGAAGAACGGGTCCTTGGGCGCGTGATAGCACGGGTGATTGTGCGACACCTTGGCCACGGTGATGCGGCACCCGGGAATCCGGCGGGCGGCGGCGGAGAGAAAGGCGCGCAGCTCGCGCTCGGCGGAAGCGACGGTCTCGGTCGCAATCACGCGGCGGTCGATCGAGAAACGGGCGAGCGAGGGCACAGTGTTGATCTTGCCGCCATCCCCGGAACTGAAGACCCCGCCGAGGTTGAGCGTCGGGCACATGACCTTGCCCTCGGGCGTGGTGAAGGTGCGGCGGGCGAGTTTTCGGTGGTGGTCCCCGAGGGCGAGGACGAGCGCGGACATTTTTTCCAGGGCGTTGACCCCGTGCCGGGGCATCGAGCCGTGGGCGGCGCGGCCGTGGACGGTGACCTCGAGCCAGACAACCCCGTTGTGGCCGCAGCAGACGGAGCCGCGGCAGCCGCCCTCCATCACGATGGCGTAATCGGGGCGGATCGGGGCGTGCTCGACCAGCCAGCCGGTGCCGAGCGCCGAATCGGTCTCCTCGTCGGCGGTGAACGACACCTCGACGTTCATCCGCGGCGCGGTGCCGGTCGCACGCAGGGCGCGCAACGCCAGCAGGAGACTCGCGTGCGAGCCTTTCATGTCGGCGGTGCCGCGGCCGTAGATCCAGTCGCCGTCGATCCGGCCGCTGAAGGGATTGCCGTGCCGCCACCGGCCGGAGACCGGCACGACATCGTAGTGGGCGTTGAAATGGACGGTCTTTTTCGCGCCGGGCACGGCGAGTTTGCCGAGCACGTTGTAACGCGGAAAAGTCCACTGCTCCGCCGGCAGGCAGCGGCGCAGTTGCGCCCGGGAAATCGTGTAGCGCTTCGTGGCCAGGCCGAGGTCGCGGAGCTCGCGCGCGAGCACCGAGGTGATGGCATCGTAATGGGCGCCGGGCGGGTTGACGGTGGGAAAATTGACGAGCCGGCGCACCAAGCCGGTCAGGTCGGCGACATGGCGGTCGAGATAGGCGGCGGGAGACATGATGATGCGCCCAGCCTACAGGCAGGAGCGGCCCGGCCGAAGCTTAAAGCTGCCTA
>Ga0302322_100005567_pt1 | contig 11061 bp, 8 predicted proteins | sample Fen_T0_2_FD_203757 | JGI IMG/M metagenome (GOLD analysis project Ga0302322, IMG submission 203757) | Peat permafrost microbial communities from Stordalen Mire near Abisko, Sweden - Fen_T0_2 | ecosystem: Environmental > Terrestrial > Soil > Wetlands > Permafrost | place: Sweden: Abisko... | reverse complement strand
GGGATCGGCGGGAATGTCTTTCGCGATATCATCAGGTCCCCTTTGCCGCGCGGCCGGCGCTGTTGGCAACGGACTCGCGCCTACCCCTGCTACTGCCAAAGTACTCACATTGACCAGCTTGCCGTTGTGGGCTACGCTATCCAGAGAAGAGCTTATGGCCAGCTTAGTGACCAGGGGGCTGTTGGCGATAAGGGATTCGATACCGCCGGAGAAGTAACGCCGGCGGACTTGGTGTTTGGTAGAAGGGTCCTGTTCTTTTTTAATGTAGTTATAGATGCCTTTCTTGAAGGCCTGGGTATAGAGAGAATAGATTTTTTCTTTGGCCTGGGGGTCGTTGATGTCTATGCCTTTGATATTCTTCTGGTTGATGTAGTGCTTATAGAATGATTCTTTGAATTTATCCTTGAACCACTTGGCCAGGATCAGGGAGTAGTAGATCTGGCGTAACGTAGCAAAATTCTTGCCGGAATTAATATCATCGGTGATTTTTGGTACTACGACTTCGCGCATTACATCCGAAGCCACCTTGTTGGTTTGCCCTGCTTTTTCATCCTTCGTTCCTTTCTGCAATGCGAGAAAGTCTTGTTCGAGCATTGCCTTAAGCGTAGCCTGGTTTATCACTACGGTGTTCTTGTATTCATAGACCTCTGACTTATCGGGAGTGATCCAAATCTTGTTGAAGGTATTTATCGGTAAATTATCGGTTCCCGCTAATTTACCGATTTGAGAGTAAACCGATTGCCAGTAATTCCTTCCGATAGAATTTTCCGGATGGGTGAGGCTGGAGACTAATTGCTTTAAGATATAGTCCTGGGCTAACATATCTCTCCCTACATCGGTATGTATCGCTTCATTGGTGATTACCCGGTCTTTTTCATAAACGGATAAGTTGACCCAGAGGTCGTTTTCCGGGATGGTTAATCCTGCTAAAAAATACCTGATCAATTTATCGGCCTCTTCCTTGTCTACCGTGTCTTTGCTGGCAGTATCGATGATAAATTCTATCTGCAGGGGGTTAGCCGGGTTAAGTTTTAATCCCTTTAATATAGGAAAGGAGTAGGTTGCTGAGAGATTCAGTAGCTGGGTCGGTTCGGGCAGGGCCATGGCGGCGTGGGCGTAATTCACGCCTACGCTTGTGCCCAGGAACGAAGACAAAACAAGAATGAAAACGAGTTTCGAAAATAATTTCTGCTGGGGTTTGGCGAGAAAAATAAACATTGGGTCAATCCTCCGTTATTTGTGAAAATCTTGTTTTTATTGAGCGAACAGGCTTGCCGGTATGACAAGGTAGGAAGATATAACATATTTTTGCGGGAAAAACAAGAGCAGACAGAAATTTTTTTGAAAAGGCTTTCAGCTGTGTATTCAATTATTTATAAGGGTCTAGGGAGAATAAAGTTTGCGGGTAAAAAATCCGGAAAACTATATGACGCGATGAGTAAGAATCGGTGGGGTATGGATTTATCCGCGGGTATTTCGATTGTAGCCTTTATTCCCGACAGCGGCTTAATCGTATATAGCATTTCAAGTTACTTTACAGGAAGTTAGGAAGTTTGGGGAGGAAAATAAGAAGAAAATTTCTCTCGCTAAAGTCGCAAAAAACAATAATATTTTCACATGCAGAGCACGCAGGGTGTTTCATTGCTGTCCAAATTATAGAAACAATAAAACATCTCACATGTAGAGCTTGTAGGGCATGTAGAAAAAAGCATACAAACCCTTTATCTATTTTCTACATTTTCTACATGTCCTACATGTAAAATTTATTTTAATCTTCGATTTCTTTAGTTATTTTTGTGCGTGTTGTTGGGGAAAATGTTTGTTTTTATCTGCTTTCTGCTATTATTTTATTTTTCCGGCCCGGCTGGTGAGGAATTTCGTAAATCGTTCCGGGAGGGGTGCCTGGAATTCAAGCCATTTTTCGGTTACGGGGTGGTTTAAGCCTAAGGAGTACGCGTGCAGGAATAATTCGTTATATTCGTCTTTTATACCGTATTTTTTATCGCCGATAATCGGACATTCTAAGAATTTCATATGCACCCTGATTTGGTGCATCCGGCCGGTATGGATGTTAATTCCGATATAGGTAGAATCACTGAAATAGTTAAGGACGCGGGCGGTAGTCAACGCGTTCTTGGAATTCAGGAAGCTTATCTTCATCCTAAGCCGGTTTTTTTCATCGCGGGCTACGGGCATGTCGATTGTTATCTCGTCTTTGGCGATTTTTCCCCAGACAATCGCCCGGTATTCTTTTTTAATCAGGCGGCGGCGGAATTGGCCGGTAAGATGCAGGTAGGCTCTATTGGTTTTAGCGATTACCATTACTCCGCTGGTTTCCCGGTCCAGGCGATGGACTATCCCCGGCCGCAGGGGATTGATCGGAGCAAGTTCTTTTTTCATATAAACCAGGGCGTTTACCAGGGTATCGGTCGCGCCGGCCTGGGGCGGATGAGTTGTTATCCCCTGTGGCTTGTCGATAATCAGTATATCTTCGTCTTCGTAGATAATCGGGATATCGTATTCGAACGGCGGGAGCTCGATCGCCGCCGGTTCGGGTATGTCGACGGTTATGGACGAACCGGCGTGGAGACGAAAACTGGCTTTTTTATCTTTGCCGTCTACTTTAACTTTTCCTTCAACGATAAGACGGCTGATTCTTGTCCGCGAGACCGAATCGAGCGCAGCGCTTAAAAATTGGTCGAGGCGTTTTTTATCGCCTTCGGGAGGGACTCTGATAGTTTGAAGCATGGCAAGTTGGTTTGGTCCACAGATTTCTCAGATTTATCGGATTGAAGATTGGATAGATTAATGCAATATTTTAAAAAAATTAATCTTTTTTTTGAATCCGCAGAAATCTGCGTAATCTGTGGACTAATTGTTTTTTGTTTTTTTAAAGGAATCTATCAGCAGCAATCCTGTTCCGGTGGTAATGCACGAATCCGAAATATTAAACACCGGCCAGACGCGGAAATCGAAATAATCCACGACGTATCCTAAGGTTATCCGGTCGCATAGGTTGGATATTGCGCCGCCCAGGATCAGGCCGCAGGATACCATAAAAAGGGCATCGCGCCGCTTTTCGCTTTTCAGGAATAGTAGAAAAAGCAAAATAAAGATAACACCGGTATAAATTAAAAAGTTGGTTTTTCCCGATAGGAGGCTGAAGGCGGCGCCTTTGTTAAAAACTACGGTTATGTGGAAAATATTTTTTATTACCGGGGTAGAGGTAAACGCGAAGTATTCACGCAGGTAGGTTTTGACAACGAAGTCTACGACAAAGACAATCGCTGCCGTAAAGAATACCGTTCTATTATTTTTTGCTTTGCTAATTGAACAAAATGAGCTTGCCTCATTTTGTTCAATTAGACTTTGTTTTCTTTCTCTATCTCTTCCTGGCATTTTTTGCAGTATTGCACGTAAGGGATGGCATTAAGCCTGGTTGCGTTAATAATTTTTTCGCATTTGTGGCATATACCGTATTCTTTATCTTCGATGCGTTTCAGCGCTTCTTCTATCTCCAGAAGCATCTTCCTTTCGTCAGATACGATGCCGATATTGAATTCTCTTTCGTAATTATCGGTAGCGACGTCCGCCATGTGGATGCTGTAGCCGGACATATCTCCGGACATATCTTTCTGTGATTTCATCAGCGTATCCTCAGATATGTCTTTTATCTGCTCAAGCATCTCTTCCTTGAGGTTGAGCAATTTTTCTTTATATTCTTTTAGTTTTTTTCTATCCAGACCTTTTTTCATTTTTTTGAGCCTCCTTTAATGAGCAGACGATTTACAAATTTTGGTAAAAATTTGTAAATCGTAGGGCGAAGCCCGTCTGCGAATTAAACCCCGCCCTTTTGGCGTTATCGATAAATTAAAACATTCTTTTTAGCAACCGCTTTAACCCCGCTTTTTTACCTAAACACTCAGCCAAAAGGGCGGGGCAATAAAACTTGGCCCGGTTTACCGGGACTTAGTTTTATTGATCCGACTACCGATTTTTTCTGCGCCCCTTTAGGACTTAGAAAAATCGAAGTCTCATTTGACCTCCCTTAAAGCGTCGCTGCATCGTTTGCAGACGCCGACAAACTCCTTATCGCGGTCAATATCGTTTTTCCAATTCCAGCAGCGCAGGCATTTTTGCCCCCGCGCTTTTTCTATTCTGATTGAGGGTTCCCCTTCTTCAATGGTTACCCCGGAAACAATAAATACTTCCCTTAAGGCATCGGCGCAATTCTTATAAAAATCCAGCGGCGCGCCATTAAACTTTAAAAATACTTCCGCTTCAAGAGAACTTCCGATAACCGCTTTTTCCCGCTGATTTTCTATTTCTTTTAGTACCGGCGGCCGCAATTCGAATATTTTTTTCCATCGTTCGATTACGCTGTTATCAATCCAGTCCTTCCGGTAATCTTCGTCAATCGTGGTCTTAAAAATCGAATCTTTTTTATTCTTTAAATTATCCCACGCTAAATACCCTTCTTCGCTCGTGTAGGATAATATCGGCGCCGAAAGTTTCAGAAGTATTTTTAATATCTGAAAAAGAACGAACTGGCAGCTTCTTCTTCCCTGCGAGTTAGGCGAGAAAGTATATAGCCTATCCTTTAAAATGTCAAGATAAAAAGAACTCAAGGAAAGGTTACAGAAGTTAAAAATCGCTTGCCCCGCTTTGTAAAAACTGAATTCTTCATAGCAGGAATTAACTTCTTCGACCAGCAGCATTGCCTTAGAAAGCATATATTTATCGACATCGCACAGATCTTTATATTCAAAATTATTTTTTTCGATATCGAAATCATTGATGTTGCCCATGACAAACCGGATGGTGTTGCGGATCTTCCGGTAGATGTCTACCAGTTGCTTGATGATGCCGTCGGAGATCTTCACGTCTTCGCTGTAGTCGCTGGACGCTGCCCAGAGGCGTAAAATTTCCGCACCGTAATTTTTGGATATTTCCTGCGGGGCGATGACGTTGCCCATCGATTTCGACATCTTGCGGCCTTCGCCGTCGACGACAAATCCATGGGTAAGGATTATTTTAAACGGGGCCCGCTTTTCGATCGCGACCGACGGTATCAGCGACACCTGAAACCAGCCGCGGTGCTGGTCGCTTCCTTCTAAATACATATCCGCGGGAAAATTCAGGCCGGGGTTTTGCTTGACCACCGCTTCAAAGCTCGCTCCCGATTCGAACCATACATCGAGAATATCGAATTCTTTGGCAAATTCTTTTGCCGCGCATTTCGGGCAGGTTAATTCCGGGGGCAGGAATTCTTTCAAATCAAGAATAAACCACGAGTCCGAACCTCTTTGCTTAAAGATTTCCGAAGCCTTTTCTAAAACGGCGGAATCAAGAGTCACTTCGCCGCACTGTTTGCACTTTAGCGCCGGGATAGGTACACCCCATAGCCTCTGGCGCGATAAACACCAGTCCGGCCTGGTCTCCAGCATCCCGGTCATCCGTTCTTTGCCCGAACCGGGCACCCATTTGACCTTATTCGTTTCCTCTATCGCCAGTTTACGTAAATCCTTATGGTCGATTTTTAGAAACCACTGGAAAGTCGCGCGAAAGATTATTGGATTTTTACAGCGCCAGCAATGCGGGTAAGAATGCTGTATTTTTTCCGCTTTTATTAGAGCCTGCTTTGCTTGTAAGGTTTCGATGACGGCGGTATTGGCGTCTTTGATGTTTTTGCCTTTAAATTCTTCCGGCGTGTCAAAAATGCCTTTTTCGTTGACCGGCATAACCATTGGAAGGTCTTTATACTTACGCGTCAGCGAAAAGTCTTCTTCGCCGTGCCCCGGCGCGATATGCACGCAGCCCGAACCGTCTTCGTGTGACACAAAGTCACCCAATAAGACTTTACGTTCGGTATTATCATTTAAGAAAGGGTGTTGCAGGATTACTCCCTCAAGCTCCCGGCCTTCTATTCCTTGTTTGACTACCGAAATATCCCATCCTAATTTTTCTTTTAACACCGACAGGCGGTCTTCAGCCAAAATAAAACGTTTTTCACCGACCTGCACGATTGCGTATTTTAACGAAGGATTTACCGCGACCGCGACGTTAGAGATTAATGTCCACGGTGTAGTCGTCCATACTAAAAAATATGTATTTTTAATGTCGGATATTTTATTTTTGGCGTCCAGGACGGCAAAAATAAAATATATTGAATGAGATTCTTTATCGGCATATTCCACTTCCGCTTCGGCTAAGGCCGTTTCGCAGGCCGCGCACCAGTTTACCGGTTTGCGTCCGCGGTAAATATAGCCTTCTTTATTAAGCCGCCCCAGCACCTTCATGATCGAATATTCGTATTCCGGATTTAAGGTTAAATAAGGCGCGGCCCAGTCGCCAAAGACGCCCAGCTTTTCGAATTCTGCGCTTTGCAGCTTGACGTACTTGAGGGCGAATTTTTTCGCCTGCCGCCGGAAATCGACAATTTCCACGTCATGCTTGGTTTTATTCAGTTCTTTGAACAGCTGATGTTCTACCGGCAGGCCGTGGCAGTCCCATCCGGGAATATAGGGCGTGTAAAACCCGCGCATCGCTTTATATTTGATAATAATGTCTTTGAGGATTTTATTCAGGGCGTGGCCGATATGGATCGAGCCGTTGGCATAAGGCGGCCCGTCGTGGAGTAAAAATTGCGGCGCGTCCTTGCGCTCCGCGAGGAGGCTTTTATAGATATCGATTTGCTTCCAATGGGCCAATATCCTCGGCTCAAGCTGATTGAGGTTGGCTTTCATGGGGAAGTTGGTTTTGGGTAGATTCAGGGTAGTTTTATATTCCATATAATTTTTTACTCCGTAAAAAATTATCCGTCATCCGCTTCGCGTGAGTATTTACGGTATCAAAAACAAGTTAGTTTTTTATATTCGTCAAATCTTTTCTCTATGTCCTTTTTTGTTACTTTCGCCAGCCGGCGCAAACTAAAATCCTCCACGGCAAAAGTTGCCATAATATTGCCGTAGATGATTGCCCGGCGTAGATTTTCTTCGGTTACCTTGCCGCATTTGGCCAGATACCCGATAAATCCGCCGGCAAAGGTATCGCCCGCGCCGGTAGGGTCGTAAACTGATTCCAGCAGGTATGCCGGGGCGCAAAATACATGGGCTTTCGAGAATAGCATCGCCCCGTGTTCGCCTTTTTTAACGATCAGCCGCTTTGCCCCCATTTTAAAGATGGCTCTTACTGCTTTGACCACTCCGGCTTCCCCGGATAATTGTTTGGCTTCTGATTCGTTCAGAAGAAAAATATCGACTTTTTTGAGCAGTTTGATCAACTCGGCGCGTTTGCTGGAAATCCAATAATTCATCGTATCGCACAGGATAAGTTTAGGTTTATTCACCTGGCTTAAGACTTTAGTCTGGATCACCGGGTCGATATTGGCTAAAAATAAAAATTCGCTGTCGCGATATTGCGCCGGGATCACCGGGTCGAAACTCGCGAAAACGTTGAGATGCGTGGCTAAGGTCTTCGGGTCGGCGAAATCCCACCCGTATTCCCCTTCCCAGCGGAAAGTCTTGCCGTTTTTGACGATTTCCATCCCCTTCAGATTAATGCCTTTAGCCATCAGGAATTCGATATGTTTTTTAGGAAAGTCTTCACCGACTACCGCGACCAGGTTGACCGGCGCGAAATTCGAAGCGCTCGTCGACGAATAAACCGCCGACCCGCCGAGGATATCCTTCACTTTGCCGAAAGGCGTTTTTATCGTATCCAGGGCCACCGAACCTACTATCAATACCTTCATGCTATCTCCTTGCTTCTTTTTTGGCCACAAATTAATCAATGTGTTTAGCCACTGATGCGCACGGATCGAACACGGATATTTTTTGTTTCATTGAAATCCGTGTTTATCCTTGATAATCCGTGGCTAAATAAAACCAATGGCGTCGTTTGCTATTTAATATACTTTCCGATGATTATTTTCAACTTCTTTTTTGTTTCCACCGGGATGATTTTGCGATCGGTGATAATTGCGTACTTCAGCGCTTCATGACAGCTGCAAATTTTATCTTTTTCGATTAAAGGGATCGTTTCCTTGATGATTTGCTTGGCGTTGGCCACGTTTTTATTGAGATTGGCGATAATCATCTCCACGGTCACGGTTTCGTGGGACTGGTGCCAGCAGTCGTAGTCGGTAACCGCGGCAATGGTAACGTAGCATATCTCCGCTTCTCTCGCCAACCGCGCCTCGCTCATATTGGTCATGCCGATGATATCCATCCCCCAGGAACGGTAAAGCTTTGATTCGGCCAGGGTAGAAAATTGCGGCCCTTCCATATTGACGTAAGTCCCGCCGAAATGCATGCGAGCCCCGGTCTTTTGCCCTGCCGCGTAAACTTTTTTCATCAAGCAACCGCAGGTCGGTTGGGCAAAGCCGATATGCGCCACAATACCTTCCTCAAAAAATGTCTGTTTCCTGCCCTGGTTGGTGCGGTCTAAAAATTGGTCAGGCAGGACAAAATCCATCGGAGCTAAATCTTCTTTCAACGAGCCGCAGGCCGATACCGAAATTATATGGGTAACGCCTAATTTTTTCATCCCGTAGATGTTGGCGCGATAGTTTATTTGCGACGGGTTAATCCGATGGCCTACACCGTGGCGCGGTAAAAATACGACATCACTACCGGCGAGCTTGCCGGTGATATATTTATCGGATGGTTTGCCGAAGGGAGTTGTCAGGGTTATTTTTTTTACTTTAGTTATCCCTTCGATATTATATAACCCGCTCCCGCCAATGATCCCTATTTTTGTTTTATTCATACTTAGCTCCTGGGTAATGGTAAGGGTAACGATGCCCGTATAGGCTAAAGACTTGGTCAGGGTAAAGGTAAGGATGCCAGTATAGGTTAGGGTTAAGGTAAAGGTTTTAAGATTAGTATCAGCCCTAACCCTTGCCGTAACCCAAACTGGCTTCGTTACCCTAGCCCTAGCCTTAACCGATTTTTACTAAGAATATATTTTAGCTATCTCGTCGCCGCGTTTGCGCGCTGCGTCGATTGCCGCGGCGATTATTTTATCCAAATGTTTCGCTTTGAACACTTTGCGGCCGGCTTCGGTCATCCCTTTTCTGGAGGTCACCTCATCGGCTAAAACGCCAAAATCTTTGCCGCTGATCACGGAAAGTTTCGCCGCGCCAAGAAACACTTGGTTTATCATTGCCTTAGCGGTTTCCCGATCAAAGCCCGCCTTCACGGCGCCCTGGTAGATACTGTTCATGATATGGTAAACAAAACCCGGACCACATCCGGCGATTGCCGTAGCCTTGTTAATCGAGCGCTCATCGATTAATGCGGTTTTTCCTACAGTATTAAATATTTCCCGCGCCAGGCCGATGTCGTTGGCTGAGGCTAACCTGCCCTTACAGATAAACGATATAGATTCGCCGACACGCGCGGCAAGGTTCGGCATTACCCGTATCACTTTAACCCCGGTTAAATGTTTCTCAAAAAATTTTATGTTTAACCCGGCGGCGATGGTGATGAACAAGGGTTTTTTGGCGATAAAAGCATTCTTATGGGTTTCGATAAAAGTCTTAATGTCTTGCGGCTTGATCGCTAATATCGTAACGTCGCTGTTTTTAATGAGTTCAGCGGGATTTTTTACCTGGTAGAGGTTTCTTTGCGTTTCGGTTTTCGGCGCGATATCGTAGAAACAAACTTTACCCTTGTTTAATGCGGCCAGAGCCGTACCAATCGCTTTACCCATATTACCGAACCCGATAATTCCTATATTCTCAATCATATTTAAGGTGGTGAAGCCTTATAGTTTTCTGTAATAGTTGGGGCTTCACCCTGAGACAGAAATCATTCATCCACCGCATCACCTTTTGACTACGCGCAGCGCAGGCGTGAATTTCTGTCGAATGGGTAAGATAGCATAAAATATTCGGGGTGTCAAGAATTAGCGGGAAAAGAGGGTTTTAGGAAGGTTTTATCGTTACCGGGCCGCCTACGGCTTGCAGCTTCATGGCTTTATTGATTCTCAATGGTTTGTTTTCTCCGGCGCCGTAGACACCGGTTTTTATCGCTACCGTGCCGTAGCTGTTGACTTGGGTTACTCCCTGGCTGACCTTGGATAAGGGGTGCTCAGGGGAACCGTCAGCGGTTCCGGAATTGGCTTTATCTACGAATATTTTATTATAGTTTACTCCTGACGAATATACTGTTCCTTGATAAGAAAGGAATTCGCTTTTTGTCACTACGATATCATAATCGTCGGATTGAGTTATGATAAGGGAAAATACAGCGTTGCCGGACGCGTCGGTAGTAGCCCGCCAGTAATCGCTTGGTGCGTTAACGGTAGAAATGGTAACCATCGCTTCTTCGATGGGGTTATTTTGTTCATCGGTGACGCTAATGGTGATGTTTTCATTGGTGTTTATCTTTAAGGAATCAGGCTGCGAGACTTTCAGGTTTTTGGGTACCCCGGTCCAGAATCGGGTAGCGGGATCGCCGAACCAGTGCCACTCTTCGAAAGTTATGTTTCCGCCATTCCACAGGCGCGATTTTCCATATAATTTTGCGTAGTTTAGCGCATCTCCCATCCCCCGCGGTGTTTCAGGGCGGGGATATAACGTATATTCCGAATATTCCGGCCAGAGGTAGTTCATCAAACCCCAGGTTAGAAAGCCGCAGTCAAAAGTTACCGCTACGCGTGAAGAGGCTACAATGCCGATTGCCCCGCCGTGGGGATTCCTTTCCAGGGCTTCACTAAAACAAGTATCGGCCGGGGTACCGGGGGGATCCATTCCATTGGGAGTATGAATTAAATCGAAAGCGCCGGTTAAACAAGTCATGCTCCATATCATCGGAAGTTTGTTCCCGTTGGTTAAATTGACGACATCGCTGGTGGAATAAGGTAGCGAAATAAGCCCCATGGTGCTGCCATGGCCGCTAACGTAGGTCAGCAGGGAACAGCCGGAGTTTATCGCCGATTGGATATCCGTGTTCTTACCGTCCCAGGCAAATTGGGGTTTTTTAAGGAAGTCCGGGATAGTACCGTTCATACTTCCTGCGGGGCCGGTGTCATTACCCATGTAAATTGGAAAAATGG
>Ga0302322_100005566_pt1 | contig 11061 bp, 12 predicted proteins | sample Fen_T0_2_FD_203757 | JGI IMG/M metagenome (GOLD analysis project Ga0302322, IMG submission 203757) | Peat permafrost microbial communities from Stordalen Mire near Abisko, Sweden - Fen_T0_2 | ecosystem: Environmental > Terrestrial > Soil > Wetlands > Permafrost | place: Sweden: Abisko... | reverse complement strand
GCTGGTCGACGGCCATGCCGAAGGCGACGTCGAGACGCTGTTGATACCGCCGGAGCGACTGCGCGCGCTATTGGTCGCGGAAGCCGATCTCGGCGAGCGCATCATGCGCGCGCTGATTCTGCGCCGGGTCAGCCTGATCCAGGCCGGCGTCGGCGGTCCGGTGCTGATCGGCCCGTCGAATTCGGTCGGCGTCATCCGCTTGCTGGGATTCCTCACCCGCAACGGCTATCCGCATCACCTCCTCGATCCGGAAAGGGACCACGACGCCGCCGAACTGATTGCGCGCTATTCGCCGTCGCCGGCCGACTGGCCGCTGGTGGTGGCGGTCGACGGCAGCGTGCTGCGTAACCCAGGCGAGTCGGAGCTGGCACGCGCGATGGGCATGGTCCGCGAGCTTGCCAAAGACAAGGTCTACGACGTCGCCGTGGTCGGCAGCGGGCCCGCCGGTCTTTCCACCGCGGTCTATGCGGCATCCGAGGGACTGGCCGTCGCGGTGTGCGATACAAGGGCGTTCGGCGGCCAGGCCGGCGCCAGCGCCCGCATCGAAAACTATTTGGGTTTTCCCACCGGAATTTCCGGGCTGGCGCTGACCGCCCGCGCCTATAACCAGGCGCAGAAGTTCGGCGCCGAGATGATGATTCCGGTCGAGGTCAAATCGCTGGATTGCTCGCGCGACGATGGCGCGTTCGGGCTGACCCTCGATAATGGCGAGGTGCTGCGCGCGCGCTCGGTCGTAGTGGCGAGCGGCGCGCGTTACCGGCGACCCGAAATCGAACACCTCAGTGGTTTCGAGGGCCGCGGCGTCTGGTACTGGGCTTCGCCGATCGAGGCGCGGCTCTGCGCCGAGCAGGAAGTCGTGCTGGTCGGCGGCGGCAATTCCGCAGGCCAAGCCGCAGTGTTCCTGTCCGGCCACGCTCGCAAGGTCAAGATGATCATCCGCGGCGGCGGCCTCGGCGCCAGCATGTCGCGCTACCTGATTGAACGCATCGAGGCGACGCCGAATATCGAATTGCTGTTCAACACCGAGGTGGTGGCGCTGCAAGGCAGCGACGACGGCTCGCTGGCGCGGGTGCGCTGGCGCAGCCGTCTCGGAGGCGACGAGGAGGGCGCCGACATCCGCAACCTCTTTTTATTCGTCGGCGCCGATCCCGCCACCGGCTGGCTTGACGGCTGCGGCGTCATGGTCGATCGCGCAGGTTTTGTGGTGACCGGCGAACTGTGCAAGGAGGGCGAGACCCAGGCGGCATCGGCGCTGCAGACTTCGGTGCCCGGCGTGTTCGCCGTCGGCGACGTGCGCTCGGGATCGGTCAAGCGCGTCGGCGGCGCCATCGGCGAGGGCGCGCAGGTGGCGGCGGCATTGCATGGATTTCTCGGCGACAGCGCGAAACCGGCGCTGTAACTTGCGCGTAATGGCGGTGGCTCGATCAAAGGGAGAATACGAATGGCTGATCTGGTAGTGCTCTACAAGACTCCGAAGGATCCCGCTGATTTCGACAAATATTATTTCGAAAACCACATTCCGATCGCCAAGAAGATCCCGGGCCTGCGGAAGTACACCGTCAGCAAAGGCCCGGTCGCAACGCCGGCGGGACCCTCACCGCTGTATCTTATCGCGACCCTGACCTTCGACAGCATGGCGGCGATCCAGGCGGCTTTCGGCAGTCCTGAAGGAAAGGCCACTGCGGCCGACGTGCCGAAATTCGCTAGCGGCGGTGTCGAAATGCATCTGTTTGAGACAGCCGAGGTATGAGGCGTTGATGGCGAAAGGCTGCAATCATATCGCCGGCATTCGCGACGTCACGCCGAGTGCGCTCGGCTGCGAGGAATGCCTGAAGAGCGGCAGCGTGTGGCTGCATTTGCGGATCTGCCGCAGCTGCGGTCATGTCGGCTGTTGCGACGATTCCCCCAACAAGCACGCGACCGCACATTTCCACGCCACCGGGCATCCCGTGATCGAGGGCTACGATCCGCCCGAGGGTTGGGGATGGTGTTTTGTGGATGAAGTGCTGTTCGACCTCTCTAGCCGAAAGACGCCGCATAACGGCCCGATCCCGCGCTATTATTGAAGGCGAAAGGCCGTTCGGCGAAGCCAATTGTCGGGCCGGCAGGGCGGCGGCGACGCGGTTGAGACCGACTGTCGTAGTGCTGCAAAGAACCTGGGCAAGCGCGCGTTTTTGTGATCGCACCGCATGCCAGAATTACCGCCGGCACAGCCGTCGCGTGTGGCAATTTTCCGGGCGGAGTCGTAGCATTTGCTGTCTTAAAAGGGGGAGCGCATCATGATTTTGGGTATGAGTCTGTCTACCTTTACCACCGTGCATGTGGTCATCAGCCTGATCGCAATCGTGGCCGGCATTATCGTCATGTTCGGCATGCTCGGCTCCAACCGGATGCCAGGTCTCACCGCGATGTTCCTGCTGTTCACCATTCTGACCAGCGCCACCGGCTTCCTGTTTCCGTTCAATGGGGTGACGCCGGGAATCATCATCGGCGCGCTATCGCTGCTGCTGCTGGCGATCGCCTGCATCGCGCTGTACGGCACGAAGCTCTCCGGCGCGTCGCGCTGGATCTATGTGTTGACCGCGTTGATCGCGCTTTATCTCAACACGTTCGTGCTGGTGATCCAGAGTTTCCTGAAAATTCCGGCGCTGACGACGCTCGCGCCGGGCAATCCGCCGTCCGGGCCGGTGTTCGCGGTGCTGCAGGGCGTCCTGCTGGTTCTGTACGTGCTTTTTATCATCGGCGCCATCAGGCGATTCCGGCCGATGCCGACCTATTGAAGGGACGTCGTTCGGAGGTGACACCAACCGGTTCGCGCAACGGCGCGCCTCCCGGGATGACGGCATGTACAAAGGAGCCCTGCCATGTCGACGATCGCGACCAAGGACGGCATCGAGATTTATTACAAGGACTGGGGCAACGGTCAGCCCATCGTGTTCAGCCATGGCTGGCCGTTGTCATCAGATGACTGGGACACCCAGATGCTGTTCTTCCTCAATCACGGCTATCGCGTCATCGCCCACGACCGCCGCGGCCACGGCCGCTCCAGCCAGACCGGCGGCGGTCACGACATGGACCATTACGCCGACGACCTTGCCGCTTTGACCGCGCATCTCAATCTGAAAAACGCCGTTCATGTGGGCCATTCCACCGGCGGCGGCGAGGTGGTGCATTATCTGGGACGGCACGGCGAGAGCCGGGTGGCCAAGGCGGCGATCATCAGCGCGGTGCCGCCGCTGATGGTGAAGACGCCGGCCAATCCCGGCGGCCTGCCCAAGGAAGTCTTTGACGGGTTGCAGGCGCAACTCGCCGCCAATCGCTCGGAGTTTTACCGCGCGCTTCCGTCGGGCCCGTTCTATGGCTTCAACCGGCCGGGCGCCAAAGCCTCGGAGGCCATCATTCAGAATTGGTGGCGTCAGGGCATGATGGGCGGCGCCAAGGCGCACTACGACGGCATCGTCGCCTTCTCGCAGACCGATTTCACCGACGACCTCAGGAAGATCACCGTGCCGGTGCTGGTGATGCATGGCGACGACGATCAGATCGTTCCCTATGCCGACTCCGCGCCATTGTCGGCCAAGCTTTTGCGAAACGGCACGCTGAAGACCTACAAGGGCTTTCCGCATGGTATGCCGACCACGGAGGCCGCCACGATCAACGCCGATCTGCTGGCGTTCATCAAGGGATAGTCGAGAATGAAAGTCATCCTGTTCGGCGCCACCGGCATGGTCGGGCAGGGCGTATTGCGCGAATGCCTGCTCGATCCCGGCATTGAGAGCGTGCTGGCGGTCGGGCGCAGCCCGACCGGAGCGTCCGATCCCAAACTGCGTGAACTGCGGCACGACAATTTCACCGATTTCTCGGCGATCGAGCCGCAGCTCACCGGCTATGACGCCTGCTTCTTCTGTCTCGGCGTCTCCTCGGTCGGCATGGATGAAGAGCGTTACCGGCATCTGACCTATGACATCACACTTGCCGCGGCGACGACGGTTGCAAAACTCAATCCGCAGATGGTGTTTACGTATGTCACCGGCCGCAGCACCGACCCGACCGAAAAGGGCCCGATGATGTGGGCGCGGATCAAGGGCAAGACCGAGAACGACCTGCTGAAATTGCCGTTCAAGGCGGCTTACATGTTCCGGCCCGCCGGGATTCAGCCGCTGCATGGCGTGAGGTCGAAGACCCCATGGGTGCAGGCGATTTACGTTGTGGCCGCGCCCTTGCTGTCTTATCTCACCCGCGTCGCGCCGAAATACATGACCACCTCGGAGCAACTCGGCCGCGCCATGATCAAGGTGGCGCGCGATGGCTTTCCGAAGCCGGTGCTGGAAAGCGAAGACATCAACGCGATGTAGTCCACCGTCATTCCGGGTTCGATGCTTCGCATCGCTCCGGAATGACGATTGATGTCGCTCCCGAATGACGCCAAGCCCCATCAAATCGCCGCAAATTTCATCGCTTTTGCCATCGGGACCCCATTCGCCCTATACTTCGCGGATTGGGAAAAAGCAGGAATTGCCATGGATCGCATTCGCATTGTCGGCGGCAGCAAGCTCAATGGCACGATTCCGATTTCGGGCGCGAAGAATGCGGCATTGCCGCTGATGATCGCCGGGCTTTTGACCGAGGAAACGCTGGTTCTCGACAACGTGCCGCGGCTGGCCGACGTCGCGCAGCTGCAGCGCATTCTCGGCAATCATGGCGTCGACATCACCTCAGTGGGGAAGCGGCCCGGCGACCATGAATATCAGGGCCAGACCCTGCACATCTCGGCCGCTAATATCATCGATACCACGGCCCCCTACGAGTTGGTGTCGCGGATGCGCGCCAGTTTCTGGGTGATCGCGCCGCTGTTGGCGCGGATGCACGAGGCCAGGGTGTCGCTGCCCGGCGGTTGCGCCATCGGCACCCGGCCGGTCGATTTGCTGATCATGGCGCTGGAAAAACTCGGCGCCGAACTCACCATCGACGGCGGCTATGTGATCGCCAAAGCGCCCGGCGGGCTCAAGGGCGCGGCGATCGACTTTCCCAAGGTTACCGTGAGCGGCACCCATGTGGCGCTGATGGCGGCGACATTGGCAAAAGGCACTACTGTCATCACCAATGCCGCCTGCGAGCCGGAAATTCTCGACGTCGCCGACTGCCTGAACAAGATGGGTGCCCGAATCTCCGGCGCCGGCACGCCGCGCATCGTCGTTGAGGGTGTCGCAAAACTTCACGGTGCGCGGCACACCGTGCTGCCGGACCGGATCGAAACCGGCACCTATGCGATGGCAGTGGCGATGACCGGCGGCGACGTGCAACTGGCCGGCGCACGGCCCGAACTATTACAATCGGCGCTCGACGTACTGACCCAGGCGGGTGCCGTGATATCGGTCAACAACGAAGGCATCCGCGTCACCAGAAACGGCGCCGGCATCAGCCCGGTGATCGTCTCGACCGCGCCGTTTCCGGGTTTTCCCACCGACCTGCAGGCGCAGCTGATGGCGCTGATGGCCTGTGCCGGCGGCTCCTCGCGCATCACCGAGACGATTTTCGAAAACCGCTTCATGCATGTGCAGGAACTGGCCCGGTTCGGCGCGCGGATAAGTCTCGACGGCGAAACCGCCACCATCGACGGCATCGCCAAATTGCGCGGCGCGCCGGTGATGGCGACCGATCTGCGTGCCTCGGTGTCGCTGGTGATTGCAGGCCTTGCCGCCGAAGGCGAGACCATGGTCAACCGGGTGTATCATCTCGACCGCGGCTTTGAGCGGCTCGAGGAAAAACTGTCGGCCTGCGGCGCTTCCATCGAGCGCATCAGCGATTGAACCAGGCAAGGTGAAGCGGTGACAGCCCAACTCAAATTAATCGCGCTCGATGCCGACGACCTTGCGGTGATTTCAGCGCATGTGCAGGACGCCCGCGTGCAGACCGCGGACATCATCTGGCGGCAGGACGAAAAGCGGCTGGTGATCGGCATGAACAGGCTGGACTGGGAACAGACGCTTGCGGGAGAAACCGCGCCGCGCCGCCTGATCGCAGCACTCCGTTTTGATCGGGTGCTGGCCTGCAAGTCGCGCAATATCGATCTGGCGGCGCCGGACGCCGCCCTGGAACTGGTGGGAATCGAATTTCATCCCGGCGACGAACCGAGCGGCAGCGCGCTCCTGCACTTCAGTCATGGCGGCGCGCTGCGGCTCGACCTCGAATGCCTGGAATGCGAGTTGACCGACCTTGGCGCCGACGACCTCGGGACCAGCAATGCGGGCGAAGACGTCGCGCCGCCGGGACTGGATGCTTGAAGCATGGCCCGGCGCCAGCTTTCCTCTCGTTCTTCATCACCCGGCTGAAAGCGATCCACGAGACGGCGTCGATACAGACGTGAACGACCAGCCGATACCGCGTGCGCCGCTCCGACCTTTGCATCATCAAGCTCGATCTGATCGACAACCGCCCGGCGGGGTCAAAACGGCAATTCCCAACGCAGCCGCTATCCCTCAAGTATCACGAATTCGGTAAGAAAAAATTCCACTACGCGCCTGATGGAATCGATGGTGCAGTGGCGGAAATCATCCAGCCACATCCCCTTCGAGCTGGAGTTGAGGATCATTTCGTAGCTGGGGAAGTAGTGGACGTTGTCGTGTTCGTTCGACCATTGATCCACCGCCGCCCGCAGGATCGATTTCGAAGCCGCGTTGGCGACGACAATGTCCGTTTCGCGGAATGTCGCCAGCAGTGGGATCGGCGAGACCGTGACGACGATCTGAAAACCATCGGCACAATGTCGGGAAAGGATTGCACTGATCGCGTTCAGCTCTTGCAGCGTTTCTCCGCAGGTAGCCACCCGGAATTGAAACCGGCCGGGGAAAGCGCTCCACAGCTCCCTGGGGGGCGCAGAATTCAATACCCGTCCGGTCTCGCGGTCGTACCACACCTCCGACAGACCGAGCGTTATGATGACGACGCGACAGTCCCGGACTGTGGAGATCGTGGCGTCGATCCAGCGGCCCACACGTTCCGCGTCGGCAGTGGTCAGGACGGTGTGACATCCCGCGTAGGGATCGACGCTGCGGCCGGGTTCGACCTCAAGCAGCCGATGCCGCGCATCGGGATGTTTCGGCTCCAGTGCCCACGCCAGGCTGTTCCGGATCGAAAAGACATTGTACCGATGCCAAATCGTCAGGTCGGCCGTCAGGCGTTCGTGCATGGCGGCGATGTCTGCGGGAACGTCGGATTTGTTGACCCGGCTCGGGACCTGGAAGCGTGGCGTCAGAAAGCCTTCGACGTTACGGGCAAAACAGGATCCGATCGTGAACACCTTCTCGCCAGTTCGCATTGGAAGGCGCCGGTCGCAATCCGGACGGAAGAAGTCTTCCTCCGGATTTTCGCGCATGATCGGGGGCGGACGCCACCGGCGGTATTTCATCGGCTCGCTGCCAGCGACTGGAAATATGCGATCTTCGGATCCGGCCGCACGATGAAGTCGATGCTGACCCGGGTGCCGTCGGAATCATTGACGTGGCATCCGTGCAGCAGGTTCAGGCTGTCGAAGAACATCGCCTGGCCATAGACCATGTCGTAGGGCTTCATGTCATTGGCGCCTTCCTTGCTCTCCACCCATAACGTGCCGCCGCCGGAAACGCGGGTGAAGGGCAGCCATATCTTGAGCGAGCCGCGCTCTTTCAGATAGTCGCGGTCGCGATGCATGTGCGATGTCGTGTTTTGGCCCTTCTCGTGGACCCGCAGGTTCGGATAGACTTCGGTCCAGGGTACGAAGGGTACGCGCGGCACGACATATTCGCGCACGAAGTCGGCGAACCGTTCCCTGATCTCGCCGGCAAACGCTTCTTTCAACTTGTGCGTGAAGGTATAGACCCGGTGGCCCGGCGACCTGGCGCCGTTGCACGGGTGCTCATGCAAGGTCTCGAGGTCGTCGTATTCGAGCACGGATTGCGCCCATTGGCGGAACTGGTAGCGGCCCGTGTCGTACCTGAAGATATCAATCATGATCCACTCTTGGCTTCCGGTCGCTCGGTTCGGTAGCGACGATTCCAAGTTCGCGAGCCCGTGCCGGATTTTTCGGCAGGAAGCGAAAATCGAAGCTCACCCGCGTCGACCGCGTATCGTTGGCGTAGGACCCGTGTTTCAGATGATAGGCATCGAAGATCAGGATTTCCCCGGGCTGCAGCGAGACGGGGCGATAGTCCTCCGATCCCGGCTCCGACTCGATGTAGAGCGAATTTCTGCCGCCTACCGGCGTCAGCGGCAGCCAGCCGTTGATCACGCCCGGGGTGATCCGGTATTCGGGATCGCCGTCGCGGTGGAAGTCCGACGCCGAGCCTGCCCCCGCTAGATGGCAGCGAAAGCTGGGCACGTTCTGGCGCAAATTGATGCCGTCGAACAGCGGCGCCACGAAGCTGGCAAGTTCAAGATACTGGTCGACGACCGCTGCAAAGTTGTCTCCGAGGAGATTCTTGTAATAGTTCAGGCGACCAACATAATTCACAAACGGAATTGGATCAGGACGTAGATGCAAATCCTCCAGGCTCTCCACCGCGAGGATGGAGCGGGCCCAGGGCCGAAAGTCGATCCGATCAAGCGGATAGCTCAGCACGAGCATGGACGGTCTCACCAACGGCGCCGATTTCGACGTTAGCTCCGGCATGGGACCGTCCAGCTCCCGATCGCTCACATATTGACGACGATTCAATCCTTTTTCTTGTTCTTGCCGGGCGCCATTTGAGCAGCCTTCGCGGCAAGGTCAGCGGATGCCTTGGCGTCGGACTTGGCGTCGGCCGGGGCGGATCCCTTGCCCGGTGGTCGCTTGTCCTCTTCCGCCAGGGCGACGACTTCGACCACTTCGACGACTTCGACCGCTTCGACTTCGACGACCTCCACGGCTTCGACCGCTTCCACGGCTTCGACGGCCTCGACGGCCTCGGTGGTAGCCTTCACCACCAGAACCAGCGCGATCTGAACGGTGATGGTGGGCGGGGTCGGGGTGGCCGCCGTGGTACCCGTAAAGTTGGGAGCTGTCGGTTCGCCGCCGCTGTCCCATTTGGTTCCGCCAAAGGTCTTGTTGCCGCTGCTCATCAAGAGGGAAATGATGACGTTGTCGGCATTTCCCGACCCGGTAAACCAGGCCAGTTGGTCGACATCCGGGTTCGGCGGCGTGCCCTTGATCCCGGTATAGAGCGCGTTGGCGATCTGCTTGCCGTTATAGGTCACCATCGGCGCGTTGATGACCAGCGTACTGTCCTTGTCCCATTTGGAGCCGTCCTGCACGAAGGTGTTGTAGGTGCCGTTCCAGCTGGTCAGGGATTGCGGTGGCGGCTGCGACGATCCCGAAATGTTGTTGCTCGACGGCAACGGGCCGCTGCCGGCAACATAGGCCCCGTAACAGGTCTTTCCGTTCGCGGTCACCATGAAATACATATTGGCCGACGACGCGTTGCCGTCCGCGGCGTTCCAGGCCACGGTGGCGCCGATCGTCGGCTTGTTGATGGCCGCTCCATCGACGGTCACGCTAGCGTCATCGCCGATCACGATGAAGGGACCGGGTCCATATTTTCCGGGCGTAGTCTCCAAGAATGTCATGTAGGTACCAGCTATTGCCAAACCCATGATACGCTCTCCTTTTCCACGGAAGTCTTTGAAGCCAGCGTTGGTGTGGTCGGTGTCGGCGCCGCTCGCCGGCTAGCCCACGGCCTTCAAGGGCACGTATTCCTCATCGTCCGAGGGGGTGTCGGCCCTGATCAGGCGGACGCCCTGGATCGCCTGCGTCACCGCCGCCGGCGTCGTGGCGTATCCCTTGGACCGCAGCCAGTCGCACAGCGCGGCCTGATACTGGCTGGGCGCGATTTCGTCGCGCATCAAAGCGGCGTGTTCGACCTGCTGCTGCGCCTGGTATGAATCGGCGAGATACGGACGCCGCAGCGCGTCATGGACGAAGCGTTCAGCCTCCCTGGCGGGTTCCGCCTTGAACATCATCCGGATGATGCCCATGTGCCGCATCCGCAGATAGTGGCGGTCGCCCTCGGTCAGCCCCTCGCGCGCATTCATGAAGCCGCCGGGATCTTCCCGGTACGCGCGCAGCGCTTTGACGTTGACCGAGAGTTCGTACAGCGTGTCGTACAGCGCCTCGCTGGCGTGGCTGAATTTGTAGCCCGGCGGGACGGCATGATTGCGGTTATTGCGCTGCGCGACTTCCTTCAGTCGCGGGTAATCCAGCCGGTCGCAGATCAAGGGTGTGCTGCGCGAGGGACCGACCTTGAGGCCGAATTTATCCGCCACCGACTGATCGTTGCTCGCGACTTTCGCTGCCCGGATGAAAAACGTCGATATGCCCGTGATTGACGCCTCGACCTTGGGATCGCGCAGATCGCTGATCTTGTGCGTCGCCATGGTGGTCTCGGCCATGTTGAACATCGAAGCGACGTAGTTGACGACCTCATGATCCGGTCCGTAGACCTCCTCGAGGTAATCGACCAGCATTCCGAAGTTCTTGTTTTCGAAGCCGTGGAACTTGAAGCCGACGTCGCCGACGCAGCCGACCTGGAACACAATCAGGTTCATGGTCGGATCGATCCGTCGCTGCCGCAGCAACAGGTCGGTCGCCTCGAAAATCTGCAGGCCGGGGATGCTGGGATCGACGCCGAGATCGGCGTAGAGGCAATCCTCCGCGGAAATTCCCGGCAGCATCTCCGCCTCGTAGCCTTCGCGCCGCGCGATCGCGATCGCATTGTGCGAGGGCGTGACGAATACACCGGGATGACCGTAGAACACGGCGCAGACGTATTTGCCGGCGCGCACCTCGTCCAGCATCCGTTCGACCATCTGGACATAGGTGACGATGCGGTTCTTGTCGTTCGCGTAGTACTGATAAAGGTCGAAGGAGTTCGGGTTTTGCTTCTCGATCCACATGTCGGTCACGGGATCGGCGGCTGCGTACAGGACGATGTCGGCCTGCTGAATGTGGGCCTGCGCCTCAAGCGTGAACTGGCCCACCGCCTTGATGCCGGATCCAACGACAACGAGTTTACCGTTTTTGGCCATAGGCCCCCCTTATTTCCGTTTTCC
>Ga0302322_100005562_pt1 | contig 11063 bp, 8 predicted proteins | sample Fen_T0_2_FD_203757 | JGI IMG/M metagenome (GOLD analysis project Ga0302322, IMG submission 203757) | Peat permafrost microbial communities from Stordalen Mire near Abisko, Sweden - Fen_T0_2 | ecosystem: Environmental > Terrestrial > Soil > Wetlands > Permafrost | place: Sweden: Abisko... | reverse complement strand
CAGCCCGTTCAGCTCGCTGAACACGGCCGCCACGACCAGCGCGATCCCCAGCCCGACCAGGATCGCCAGCCAGGCACTGGCCCCGGCGGCGTACGTGGCCACCGACACGATGCCGAGGAAGTTGATCGCCGCGAAGGCGAGACCGGCCGACGTGGCGGTGGCCGTCACCGTGCCGACGGCGCGCCGCAGGGCTGGCGGCGATGCGGCGGACGGATCGCTCACGCGTCGGGCCAGATCACGTAGCTGATGGCGTCCAGACGCATGACGTCTTCCTGCGACCCGCGCACCTGGATCTCGCCACGCAGGTACTTGGGCATGGGGTTCAGGTCGCCCCAGAACATGTCGCAGAACGTCTCGGAGTCGGCCGTGACGACGATGTCAGGCACCCCGACGTGCCCCGGCGGTGTGGCCACGATCTCGCCCGATCGCACGTCCATGGAGAACGTGTCACCCGTGTCGCTGCACACGAAGTGGAGCTGTCGGGTCCAGTCGCGCTGCATCTTCCGCAGCCGCTCGTTGCCGTTGCAGGTGACGGTGTAGTCGTCGAGCGCCTCGGCGATCTCGTCCCAGGTGGCCATGCCGGCTCTCTCGTCTCTGCCTCGTCGGTAGGGTTCCCGGGCTGCGGGACGGTTCAGGGCGTCGCAGCGGCACGCTGCGGACGGCGTCGCTGGCGGGTGGTCGGAGCGTCGTCCGGCCCGGCCCCCGAGCGCGCATCCTTCACGGCGGCCTCGAGTGCGCCGAGCAGGTAGTCGACGTCGTCGGCGGTGACGACCAGCGACGGCATCAACCGCATGACGGACGGCTCGTTGCCGCTGTAGAAGGCGAGGACACCGTGTCGGCTGAGGTGGTACGACATCCGGGGCCCGAAGGAGTCCTCGCGGTACTTCAGACCGGCCATCAGCCCTCGGCCCCGCGTCTGCGCGATCACGTCGGAGTACTCGGCGGCCACGGCCGACAGGCCGTCGTGCAACCGCGCGCCCATCCGCGCGGCGTTCTCGACGAGCCCCTCGTCGGCGATCACGTCGATCGTGGCCAACGCGATGGCACAGGCCAGGTCGGACCCGCCGAACGTGGACAGGTGGATGAACGGGTGGGGGATCAGGAACTCGCGGACGTCCTCGGTGTAGATGGTCGCGGAGATCGCGGCGAGCGAGCCGCCCAACGACTTCGCCACCGTCATGACGTCGGGGACGACTCCCTCGTGCTCGCTGGCGAACCACCGACCGGTCCGCCCGAACCCGGTCTGGATCTCGTCGAGGATGAGCAGGGCGCCGGTCGCATCACAGGTCTGCCGGGCCGCTGCCAGGTACCCCTCGGGCGGGACGACGATGCCCCCCTCGCCCTGGATCGGTTCCAGGATCACCCCGGCGGTCCGCTCGTCCACGGCGTCGCGGAGGGCGTCGGCATCGCCGAACGGTACGAACGCGAACTCGGGCATCAGCGGCTCGAACGGCTCGCGGAACGTGTCGCGACCGCCGGCTGAGAGCGCGAAACCCGTGTGGCCGTGATAGCCGTTGACCGTCGAGACGATGCGCGGACGGCCGGTCGAGCCCCTGGCCACCTTGAGCGCGAAGTCGACGGCCTCGCCGCCGCCGGTGCCGAACGTCGTGCAGGTCAGGTCACCCGGAGCGAGGTCGGCCAGACGATGGGCCAGCTCGGCCTTCTGCGCCGAGGCGAGCAGGAAGTTCCCGTGGTCGAGCTCGTCGAGCGCGGCTTTCGCGGCGGCGACGACGCGCGGATGTCTGCGGCCCACGTTGAACGATCCGGCCGACGTGAAGCAGTCCAGGTACCGCGTGCCGTCGACGTCCCACACCCACGCCCCGGACCGTCGGCCCTCGACGATGTCGAGTCCGGCGGTGCGCAGGACGCGAACCTTTTGGGGGTTGACGTATCGGCCGAACTCGGCCAGCGCCTGCTGCTTGTCGATCGCGCGGGACGCCGCGTCCTGATCGGTCATGTCGACTCCTCGGCCACGGACTCCCGGTTCGGTTCCGACCCTACTGCCGGGTCACCGCATGCCCTCGTGCGGCACCACCGGGCGCAGGCGGGAGAACTGGGCCAGGTCCACGTCGACGTCGTTCCACGACCCGTGCACGGTCAGCGGGTCGACGTCGTGGTCGTGACCGGACTCGACGGCGTCGATCAGCGCGGCCATCACCTCGCCGACGAACGGCGCCGCCTTGAACTGGTGACCGCTCGTCCCGATCGCCACGTAGTAGCCGCTGAGATTCGTGCGGTCGTACGTCGGTATCCAGTCGTCGGTCACGTCGTAGGCGCTCACGACCCCGGACTTGCTGCCGGGCACCTGGAGTCCGGGAAGCCGGCGCGCCAGGCGCAGGCTCTGCACCTCCCACGTCTGGCTGGTCACGCGGTCGGCAACATCGTCGGCGTCGGCGACGAACACCAGCGGATCGCAGGGTGGCTCGAAGCTGCCGGCGATCACGGTGCCCCCGGGGTGTGGGCGGAAGTACGTCGCGAAGTCGGAGTCGTGCACCCCGGTCCCTCCGTCGTCGAGCCCGAACCCCGGTGGAGCGGGAACCGAGATCACCTCTTGCTCGACGGCTCGGGTCGACGAGGTGAAGTCGCCGAGCACCCCGGCCATGGTGTTCAACGCCACCGACCACGGACCCGCCGCGTTCACGACCACGTCCGCCGGCAGCGTCGCGCCGTCGGCGAGCGTGACGCCGCGCACCCGCTGTTCGTCTGCGTCGACTGCCACGACCTGGCCCCTCCAGTGGAACATGGCTCCCGCCTGTTCCGCGGCGTACGCCAGGTTGTGGGCCGCGAGCGTCGCGTCGAGCACAAAGCCCGAGTCCGCCTGGACGAACCCGCCGATCTCACCGGTCGGCTCCACCCAGAAGTGCTCGTCCTCCACCCGGCACGACGGACCGAGCCGAGCGGGGTCGATCGCCGGAAAGCGTTCGCGAATCTGGGCGGCGTCCAGCTCCTCGTAGGGAACGCCCAGGGTCCGCATGTGCTGCAGCACCAACGGCCGGTTCATCAGGTGCCCGTCGAGGACGAGCAGGCCCGTGCGGACGAACTCGGCCATGCCCGCCGGGTCGACGACCCCCAGGTACCGCTGCCACTCGACCCAGCGCGGCGCGGCCTCCCAGGCGATCGCCGCCTCGGCGAAGTGGTCGTAGTTGAACCGGACCATGGCCGAGGACGCACTCGTCGATCCGTTGCCCGGCGTCGTCCCGCGGTCGACCACGGTGACCGACCAGTCGTGCCGGGCCAGCTCCAGACCGACGGCGCAACCGATGATTCCCGCGCCCACGACCACCGCACGCCGACCTGAACCCATTCGTGTCTCCCACCGGAAGCAGCGCTCGTCGGACCCGTCATCCTGACAGGCCGCGCAGGATCGGCACCGATCGGTGGCGGATAGGTTGACCAGGCTGATCGTTTCGCAGGAGGACGTAGTGGCCACAAGGGACGACGCCCCGGCCCCGGCTCAGACCTCGAACGGACCGGCCCGGGCGGGGATGGTCCTGGCCGCCCTGATCCTGGCCGCCGCGGTCGCGAACCTGAACCTGGCCGTGGCCAACGTCGCCCTCCCGACGATCGGGCAGGCCTTCGACGCCTCCCAGGCCGAGCTGAACCTGATCGCCGTCGGGTACAGCCTGGGCCTGGCGGCGTCGGTGCTCTACCTGGGCGCGGTGGGTGACCGCTACGGCCGCAAGCTCATGCTGCTCATCGGAACCGCCGGGTCGATCCCGATCGCCTTCCTCGCGGCGTACGCGCCGAACCCCCAGGTGCTGGTCGTCGCCCGCGTGCTGGGTGGCGTCACCGGTGGGCTGTGCTACCCGACGACGCTCGCCCTGATCGCCGCCCTGTGGGGTGGCCCGGCCCGCACCCGCTCGATCGCGCTCTGGTCCGCGATCGGCGCCTCGATCGCCTCCCTGGGGCCTCTGCTCTCGGGAATCCTGCTGGACTACTTCTGGTGGGGATCGGTGTTCCTGGTCACGGTCCCCATCGCCCTGGCCGCCTTCCTCATGGCCTGGTTCTTCGTGCCGGCCCACGTGAGCGAGACGACGAAACCGCTCGACAACCTCGGCGGGGTCCTGTCGGTGGTGATGGTCGGGGCGTTGATCCTGGCGATCAACCTGGCCGTCGTCCCCGACGCCGGCACCCTCGTGCTGGGCCTGGTCGTGCTGGCCACGGCCGTGTTGATCGCCTTCGTCCTGCGACAGCGCCGCGCGGCCAATCCGCTGTACGACCTGCACGTCGCCGCGCGCACCACGTTCTGGGTGGCTGTGGTCGCGGGGATCATCGTGTTCGGCTCACTGATGGGGGCCATGTTCATCGGCCAGCAGTTCCTGCAGAACGTGCTGGGGTACAGCACCGTCCAGGCCGGCGCCGCCATCTTGCCGGCGGCGGTGATGATGGTCGTCGTCGCGCCGCGCTCGGCGAAGCTGGTGGGGACGGTCGGGTCACGCATCACCTTGCTGGCCGGGTACCTGTTCGTGTTCCTGGGGTTCCTGACCATGCTCCTGCTCTGGGGCGCCGGGTCCCCCTACTGGCAGGTGGGCCTCGCCTACGCGTTCGTCGGGATCGGCGTCGGGTTCGCGCAGACCCCGGCTGCGCACTCACTGACCGGTTCGGTACCACCCACCCGGATGGGCATGGCGTCGGGCACTGCCGACCTGCAGCGCGACTTCGGTGGTGCCCTGATGACCTCGATCTTCGGCGCGCTGCTCACCGCCGGATACGCAGCGGCGTTCGGTGCCGCCATCGCAGCGTCGTCGGACTCGTCGAACGTCTCCGCAGCCACCCAGTCGGAGCTGACCAAGTCGTTCGACAGCGCCGAGGCCGTGGCCCAGCAGTACCCGCAGTACGCCGACCAGATCCTGTCCGCCGCCAGGACCTCGTTCCTGCAAGGCGACGCCTGGGCCTACACCGCCGGGCTGATCGCGGTGCTGCTCGGCGCGGTGATCGTGTGGTTCTTCTTCCCGAAGAAGGACCAGGAGACCGTTCTCGAGGCTCACTACCACGCCGAAGACGCGGCGGCCGACCCAGCAGGGGGGCGGGAGGGGCCGTAACAGTCGCGCTGGGATCGGCTCCGATCCGGACACCGCGTGGTCGCAGGCTCGGGGCCTTGTGCCCTGTGCGACCGCCTCCGTGAGAGGGACCCTGGAGTAGGCGGTGACCGACCCCCAGCGCGGTGGGTCGAGTGCCGCAGGGAGGTTGTGATGACTCCTGACACGCAGAAGGAGCACGAGCAGTCGCAGACCGTGGACCGTGGGCTGGCTTACGAGCAGGCCCGAAAACGACTCCAAGCCCGGCGAGACTTCGGGGCGAACCTCATTGCCTACGTCGTCATCAACGCCTTCCTCGTCGGCGTGTGGGCCATGACCGGCGGTGGGTACTTCTGGCCGGCTTGGGTGATCGCCGGCTGGGGTGTCGGACTGGTTCTCCATGGTTGGGAGGTCTTCGTGAGAAGGCCGATCACCGAAGCCGACATCGAGCAGGAGATGCGCAAGGCTCGCTACGGCTGACGTCGACGCCCATTCGCCGTACGTGGCAGCACCCCCGGAGCGGACGGGGGGATCGTCTCCAGGGGTGCTGAGACCCCAAGTTAGGTCCCGTTCCTAGGAATGATCTGTCACGAGCCTGTGGGTTCCCAGCACTGCGACGACGGCACCCCCGAGCCGCCAGGGGGATGGTCGCTCGGGGGTGTCGCAGGTGAGGCTAGCCAGCACCGGACGGCCCCGCGTGGGCATCGGCGAAACGAACGACCGGCGATGCGCGACCTGACGCGGCAAGCACCCCCGAGCGCTTGGGGGGTACTGCGCTCGAGGGTGCCGACGTCGACGCTAGCCATCGGGGGCGGCGTGTGCCCGCGTATCCGTCTGTGGGTGGGGGTGTGTTGGAGTATTCAACAGGCGTCTTGCGGCACCAGACAGCCACCCGGGCTTGTTTTCTTGATCTTGGAGGCAAGGTCGACATAGGCTCTGACCTGCGGGTTTGTGGGTGGGCGATACTGGGATCGAACCAGTGACCTCTTCGGTGTGAACGAAGCGCTCTCCCGCTGAGCTAATCGCCCGGGAGCACGACACAGCCGAAGCCGTGCGGGCCCGCACAGGCTAGCGCAACGCTCAAGGGCCGTCCGAATCAGGACGGCGCTCCGTCGGCCAGGTCGACGCGGCGTCCCGCCACGAACGTGGCCGCCACCGCCGGCGCCCCTAGATGGGCGACGAGGTCGGCCTCGTGGTCGGTCGCGAGCACGGCGAGATCGGCACAAGCACCAAGCTCCAGGTGACCAACGTCGTCGCGTCGCAGCGCTGCGGCTCCCCCGCGCGTTCCGGCGCGCAGCGCGTCACCGATCGGCATGCCGTACACGAGGCAGGCCAGCTGGATCGCGTAGGGCATGGACTCGCACCAGGACGTCCCAGGGTTGCAGTCGGTCGACACCGCAAGCTGCACGCCGGCGTCACGCAGCACCTGGTACTGCCCGAACGCGAAGGTGCGCAGCGACAGGGTCACGGTGGGCAGCAAGACGGCGACGACGCCGGCGGACGCCATGGCGCGCGCGTCCGGCTCGGACACGTGCTCGAGGTGGTCGGCACTGGCACACCCCAGCTCGGCGGCGAGCCCGGCGGCGCCGGTGTGCGCAATCTCCTCGGCGTGGATCCGCAGCCCGAGACCAGCATCGCGTCCGGCCGTGAGGATCGTACGAGCCTGGTCGACGGTGAAGGCTCCTTCGTCACAGAACACGTCGACCCAGCGGGCACCGTGCGCGACTGCAGCCGGAAGCGTCCGGACCACCTCGGCCACGTACGTCGACGGGTCCGCTCCGGCCGGCACCACGTGGGCACCGAGATAGGTGGGTTCGATCCGCATCGGGACACGTTCGGCCAGGGCGGCGATCACGTCGAGCTGGCGCAGCTCTTCGGCAACCGACAGCCCGTAGCCGGTCTTGATCTCCATGGTGGTGGTGCCGTTGCGCAGGGCACTGCGCGCGCGGGTCGTGGCCAGAGCCATGAGCGCGTCGTCGGACGCGGCGCGCGTCGCCGCCACCGTGGTGCGGATGCCCCCGCCGTCGTAGGATTCCCCCGCCAGCCGGGCGACGAACTCCTCACGCCGGGTCCCCGCCCAGACCAGATGTGTGTGCGCGTCGACGAAACCCGGGAGCACCACGGCGCCCTCGGCGTCCCACTCGGCGACGTCGTCGGACGCCGCGACGACCGACCCGACCTGCGCGTCCGGCCCGGTCCACGCGACGCGACCGTCGCGGACGACGAGCGCGGCGTCCTCGACCACGCCAGAACCGGTCGCGCCGGCCATCGTGTGCAGGCGGCCGATCCGGCGGACGAGCAGGTCCATGGCCGCGATGCTCCCACGATCGTGCGTGTGGCACGGTGAGACGGTGCCGATCCCGACGCCCGAGCCCGTGAACCTCGCCGACTACGAGCAGCTCACCCGGGGACTGCTCACGCAGAGCACCTGGGCCTACGTCGACGGCGGAGCCGGCGACGAGCACACCCGCGCGTGGAACGACGCGGCGTGGAACCGGTGGCGGTTGCTCCCGCGAGTGCTGGTGGACGTCGAGCACATCGACACCTCGCTCCCACTGCTCGGCACCCCGCTCGCCCACCCGATCCTGCTGGCGCCCACCGCGGCGCACCGCAACTACCACCCCGACGCCGAGCCCGCCACGCTGCAGGGAGCCGCTCGGGCCGAGGCCTTGTGCGTCATGAGCACGCTGGGCTCCACGCCGCTGGCCGAGCTCGGCGCGGCCGCCACAGCACCGTGGTGGTTCCAGCTGTACGTGCAGCGCGACCGCGACTACTCGATCGGTCTGGTGCAGCGCGCGGTGGACGCGGGCGCGCGGGCCCTCGTGCTCACCGTCGACACCCCGTTGCTCGGGGCCCGCGACCGCGACCGGCGTCACGGCATGCACACCGTCGACGGCCTCGAGCCACCGAACCTGGTGGACGCGCCACCCACGGTCGTGGTCGACCCGAGCGGTCCGCGCCACACCCGCGTCTACAACCGGCACCTCGACCCGACACTCGCCTGGGACACCCTGGACTGGTTGGTCGGGGCAAGCCCGGTGCCGGTGCTGGTGAAGGGCGTGATCCGCCCCGACGACGCTGCGCGAGCGGTGGAGCACGGCGTGGCCGGGATCCTGGTGAGCAACCACGGGGCGCGCAACCTCGACACCGTGGTGGCCAGCGCCGACGCCCTGCCCGCTGTCGTGTCGGCCGTCGACGGCCGCGTGCCGGTGCTCGTGGACGGCGGCATCCGACGCGGCACCGACGTCGCCAAGGCGATCTGCCTCGGCGCGACGGCCGTGCTGGTCGGGCGCCCGGCGATCTGGGGTCTCACCGTGGCCGGCGCCGACGGCGTCGCCGACGTGGTCGACATCCTGCGCGCCGAGCTGGTCATGGCCATGGGTCTGCTCGGCGCGACCCGACTCGACGAGCTGACGCCGGACCTGCTGGTGCGGCCGTCGTAGCGGCGCGAGCGGGTCAGGACTGCCAGGACGGAGCGTGGGTGCCGGGTTCCATCGGCATCCGCACGCCCACCGTGCGGGCCGTCTCCTGACCGATCTCGTAGCCGGCGTCGGCGTGCCGGATCACGCCCATGGCGGGGTCGTTGGTGAGCACCCGCTCGACCCGCCACGAGCCCTCGGCCGTTCCGTCGGCCACCACCACGACGCCGGCGTGGATCGACTTCCCGATCCCGACCCCGCCGCCGTGGTGGACCGACACCCACGAGGCGCCGGACGAGGTGTTGACCAACGCGTTGAGGATCGGCCAGTCCGCGATGGCGTCGGAGCCGTCGCGCATCCCCTCGGTCTCGCGTTCCGGAGAGGCCACCGAACCGGCGTCGAGGTGGTCGCGCCCGATCACGATCGGGGCGCTCACCACCCCACGTGCGACGAGGTCGTTGAACGCCTCACCCGCTACGTGCCGCTCGCCATAGCCGAGCCAGCAGATCCGCGACGGCAGCCCCTGGTAGTGCACCTTCTCCTCGGCGAACCGCAGCCAGCGCTGCAGTGGCTCGTCGTCGGGAAAGGCCTTCGCCACCGCAGCATCAGTGGCAGCGAGGTCGGCCGGGTCTCCGGAGAGGCAGGCCCAGCGGAACGGCCCGGCGCCGCGGGAGAACAACGGACGGATGTAGGCGAGGACGAACCCCGGGTAGGCGAACGCGTCGGCGACACCGGCGTCGCGGGCCTGGCCCCGCAGTCCGTTGCCGTAGTCGAAGACCACGGACCCGGCTCGCAGGAAGTCGACCATCGCCTGGCAGTGTGCCGCCATGGCCGTCATCGACCGGTCCACGTACTCCGAGGGCTTCAGCGACCGCAGCTCCAACGCCTCGTCCAGCGTCATGCCGTTGGGCACGTAGCCGTTCAGCGCGTCGTGCGCCGAGGTCTGGTCGGTGACGATGTCGGGCGCCCAACCACGCGCGACCAGCTCGGGGAGGACGTCGGCGCAGTTGGCCACGAGCCCGACGGACAGGGCCCGACCGGCCGCCTTCGCCGCCTCACAGCGGGCGATGGCGTCGTCGAGGTCGTCGGCGATCTCGTCGAGGTACCGGTGGTCGACCCGACGTTGCGCGTGCCACGGGTCGACCTCCACGCACAGCGCGACACCACCGTTGCCGGTGACCGCGAGCGGCTGGGCGCCACCCATGCCCCCGAGCCCACCAGTCAGTGTGATCGTGCCGCGCAGACTGCCGCCGAAGTGCTCGTTCGCCACCTCGGTGAACGTCGCGAACGTGCCCTGCAGGATTCCCTGGGTCCCGATGTAGATCCACGAGCCCGCAGTCATCTGCCCGTACATGATCAGCCCGAGGTCTTCGAGGTCGCGGAAGTACTCCGGTGTGGCCCACTTGGGGACCAGCAACGAGTTCGCGATCAGCACGCGTGGAGCACGCTCGTGGGTGCGCAGGATCCCCACCGGCTTGCCGCTCTGAACCAGCAGTGAGTCGTCGGGCGCCATGGTGCGCAGAGACTGGACGATCGCGTCGAACGCCTCCCAGCTACGCGCGGCCCGTCCGTTTCCGCCGTACACGACCAGGTCGTCGGGGCGTTCGGCCACTTCGGGGTCGAGGTTGTTGTGCAGCATGCGCAGCGCGGCCTCGGCACCCCACGACTGACAGCTCAGCGCCGAACCGTGCGGCGCCTTCACCGGACGTGAGCCCAACATGTCGACCCCTCCCTTGTGCGACTTCGGTGCTACTTCGGTGCGACTTCGGTGCGACTTCGGTGCGACTTCGGCTGAGCATGGCGGATCGGACCTCACGGGTCGAGATCGGCCCCGCTTCGGCGCGCGAACTCAGCACTCGCGGCTGACGTGAGCGGTCCGGGCGCGGCCGGCAGTGACCGGCCGTCGACGGAGTGAATGGGCTGCACGTCACGCGTCGACGACGTGAGGAACGCCTCCTCGGCGTCGGCCAGCGCGGCGAGCGGCACCTCGACCTCGTCGGCCCCGACCCACTCGATGACGAGCTCGCGGGTGATCCCGGCCAGACAGCCGCTCGCCAAAGGTGGGGTGATCAGCCGACCGGCCAGCACCAGGAAGACGTTCGACCCGGTTCCCTCGCACAGCTCACCGCGGGTGTTGGCGAAGATCGCCTCGCTCGACCCTTCGTCGTGGGCCCGCGACAGCGCGACCACGTTGTCCGCGTACGAGGTGGTCTTCAGACCGGCGACGGCCGACCGCTCGTTGCGGGTCCACGGCACGGTGGACACGGCGGTGGTCGCCTCCCACGCACCCGACGGCCCGACGGCCACGACCACCGTGGGCGGAGCACCCAGGCGGTCCGAGCCGAGCGGCCCCACGCCCCCCGTGTAGGTGATCCGGAGCCGGCCCGCACCAGGCTCCGCCGCGAGGATCTCGTCGACCCCCTTGCGGACCAGCGCGTCGTCGGGCGCCGGGAGTCCCAGGCCAGCCGCGGAACGGGCCAGCCGGCGCAGGTGCCGGGTGAGCGCGAAGGCGGTTCCGTCGACCACCTTGCAGGTCTCGAAGACGCCGTCGCCCACGGTGACCCCGTGGTCGAACGGGGAGATCCGCGCCTCGTCGGGCTCGCTGAGCCGACCGTCCACCCACACC
>Ga0302322_100005561_pt1 | contig 11063 bp, 8 predicted proteins | sample Fen_T0_2_FD_203757 | JGI IMG/M metagenome (GOLD analysis project Ga0302322, IMG submission 203757) | Peat permafrost microbial communities from Stordalen Mire near Abisko, Sweden - Fen_T0_2 | ecosystem: Environmental > Terrestrial > Soil > Wetlands > Permafrost | place: Sweden: Abisko... | reverse complement strand
AGAATAGGCGCGGCGACCAAGCCGCAACCAGCCAGCAAGCCACGCTCGATCCATGTTTCGGCCAACACGAGTGGTGTGATCAATAAGGCGGTTGCGAGGAGGCCGGCGGAAACGCGCAGGGCGGTTTGCCGGGTTTTGAGCGCGAGGCTTGCGCAGAGCAGGCCGAGTTTGATCGACGCGAGATGCCAGAGCACGCTCGCGAGGCTGAGCGACGACAGGACTGTCGGGTTCATAATGAGTCTCCGAAATTGCACCCGTCGCGGAGGCGGTATTCCCGTCTTCGCGAGCGAGCGCGGTTAAACGAGGGAGACCGTGGGGACCGTCACTTAACGGCCCTAGGGGATCACCCTTCCAAATGCCTGCGAGGTTAGCTGTCGGACTAGGGCTTGGAAGTGCCCCTGACGGCGGTTACCCGTTGTCATGCGCCCCGTCCCCGGTTTTTTAGACCTGGGATGTTGGGTCCCCCGTGTCACCGCTCAGGAAGGAGCAGCGACTTCGGCGAAAGAACGAGACGGAGTGTGCCCGTTTTATGGATACGGACAAGTTAAACCGCGAAGTGGTTGTGCAAGTGGGCTGACAGCAGCGGCCGCCGAAAATTTTTTACAGGTGAAAACGGGCTTTTCCCGCGTAAACGCCCAGCAGGAACTCACGTTCGGCAGCTTGACACGACCGAGATGCGACTTTACGCAGGGAACCCGTTATGGAGACAGCTCTCGATCAACCGGTGCTCGTCCTAAACCGCCTATGGCAGGCGGTGAACGTTATTGGCGCGAAACGCGCCTTTGGCCTGCTTGCGCGGGGTCATGCCCACGTGGTGCATCATCATGATGAGGACTTTCGTGTCTTCTCGATGATGGACTGGATCGATTTTTCGCAGAGTAATCCGCCACGCGTCGCTGTAGAAACGGTTCACACGCCTACCCGCACGATTCGATTACCGCGGGTGATTTTGTTGACGTTTTTCGACAAGTTGCCGTGCAAGGAATTGAAGCTCACGCGCAATAACGTTTTCGAGCGCGACAAGAACCAATGTCAGTACTGCGCTAAGACTTTCCCGCGCGAGGAGCTGAATCTCGACCATGTCATCCCGCGTCACGACGGCGGCAAGACGACCTGGGAAAATATTGTTTGCTCGTGTGTAAAATGTAATACGCGCAAGGCGAACCGGCTCCCGCACGAGGCAGGCATGCGCCTCATTCGCAAACCAGTTCGGCCAAAATGGCGTCCGGTGATCAGTCTGCTGCTGGGCGCGCAGCACCGTGAGATGTGGAAGGATTTCCTCGATCTGGCCTACTGGAACGTCGAACTCGACGAGTGAGTCGCACGGGCGACAGATAGCGGGTGCGCCCTGCCTGTTGCGTAAATCTCGATAAAGCCCAGGCGGCTTGAACGGGGCGAGGTCGGTCGCGAACCATCGGATCGAACAGTCCGTTGAGGATGGGATTGAGAGGAACGGATCAGCACCCCCAGGCTACAACCTTACCTAAACCGCTATAGCTGGGACGGATTTCTGCAGCCTTTCAAAGCTGGAAAATTGTCGCTGGGAATGCTATGGCTTTTCTGCTTTTTATTGGTTTCGTTCCGGCGCCTGGTGAAAACGTGTTTGGACGTACGTTTATGTTGAATTTTTTGCATGTTAAGAAACTGAGCGTCAGTCCGATGTAATATTAGTGCACAAAATGCATACCCCTTTTTTTCGCAGGCAACTTTTGCTGGTGGCATGCTTTATTTGTGCTGCGGGCAACGCGGTCGCGCTCGATCCGTTGCGACAACCCGACCAGTATAAATTTGATAGTTGGGTTGAGGATCAAGGGCTGCCCTATCTTTCGATTCGGGCGCTGATACAGACTTCGGAAGGTTATCTTTGGGTGGGAACGCGGAGTGGACTGGCACGTTTTGACGGAATCAAATTTGTCGCCTTCACAAAAGAGAATCAGCCGCAGCTGGTTGATGATGCAGTTCTATCGCTATGCGAAGACCATAGCGGCCGGGTATGGATTGGCACAAATCGCGGAGTAGTTTGGATCTATCAAGGCGTTTGGTCACGGCCGATCTTAGGCAACGGTCTGGAAAACGACCGCGTCTCAGCACTTTTTTGCGATCGGGATGGAAGCGTCTTAATCGGCGGCGAGGAAGGCTTGTATCGTTATCAAGGAGATCGCTGCACGCCACTTGTCTTGAAAAACAGCGAGTCCCCCGGTCGACTCAATGCGATTTGCCGGCTGGCTGGCGGTGAACTATTCCTAAGCGGTAAAAAACTTTATCAGATCCACGGTGAAGATGTGCACGTGTTCTCCACCGAAGAAGGGCTGGCTTACGTCGAGACAACGGCCATCGTTCCAGATCGAGAAGGTGGCGTGTGGATTGGTACGCAACGCGGGCTAAACTATTACAAAGATGGAAAATTGAAATTATTCACCACTGAAAACGGCCTGCCTTCCAATGTTGTGCGCAGTCTGCAACTTGATCGGGACGGAAGCTTGTGGATTGGCACGAGCAGCGGGCTCGTCCGCCGCACGGTTGGCGTATTTCAACGCGTGGAGATCGGCGATGGAGACACGTTGAATAGCGTGCTTTGCATGCTTGAAGATAAGGAAGGAAGCCTGTGGGGAGGCACAGACAGCGGGCTTATCCGCTTACAAGATGTTAAAGCGATCAACATCACCCGAAATGGCGGCTTGCCGGTCAACTCCGTGGCGTGCGTGCTTGCGTTGGCTGACGGTGCTAAGTGGATTGGGACCTTTGGTGGAGGATTAGTTCAGCTGAGGGACAATGAGGTGCAGGTCTTTCGTAAAATGGACGGATTGATAGAGGATAGTGTTACAGCTTTATCGGAAGGCGCTGCCGGGAGCCTCTGGATCGGCTATGCTGGTCGCGGCGTGAGTCATTTTCAGAATGGGAAGATCGTGAATTACCGTGAGCCGGAGGGCGTTGATGCGCGTATTCGTGGTGTGGTGACAGATCTTAAGGAGACAGTTTGGATCGTGAGCGACATCCATGGCTTGCAGAAACTTGAAGGCGGGCACTTCAAAGTAGTTCCGGTCGAGGGCGTGGTGAAGGCCCGGGCCTTGCGTATGGACGCGAAGGGCCGGCTCTGGATCGCAGGTCAGGGCGGGGTGGCTTGCTTGGACAACGGAGTTTGGTCCTTTTTCCCGAATCCGCCCGAGTCGGCCGGGGCCTTTGCCCAGGAGATCTTTTTCGATTCTCGGGGTGATACCTGGGTGACGCGAGACGACGCAGAGTTACAGAGAGTGCATGACGGGAAGATCGACAGCATCCGGTTATCACCCTCTGTCGGTCCGCTTACTTTTGGCGGTGTTGAAATGAACGGGTATCTTTGGATCAGTTTTGGCAATGGAGTGGCGCGCATTCCGCTTGAAGAGGTTGACGCGGTGATTGCTGGCCAGAAAACCACGCCAAGTTTCACTCTTTTTGATGAATCGGACGGCATGCGTAGCCGTGCGCCGAACATCTCGTCGGCCAATGTGTCAAAGACCCCGGGAAATATTCTCTGGATAGGCACGAGTAAAGGTGTAGCCGTCATAGATCCGACCCGCATTCGTAAGGCCATGGTGGCGCCGATTCCGGTTATCGAACGAGTAAAAGTAGACAAAAAGGAGTACGATCTTTCCCGGCTAAAAAACTGTTCGCCGGGCCGTGGAGAGTTGGAATTCGATTTTACAGCGCCCAGTTTCATCGAACCAAAATCGGTGCATTTCAAATACCGGTTGGAAGGCTACGACACCGATTGGGTTGATTCTAACGGTCGTCGTGAGGCCTTTTATGGCGGCGTCTCACCGGGAGCCTATCGTTTCTTAGTCGCTGCCTGTAACAGCGAGGGAGTTTGGAGCAAAGAGGCAGCCGTATGTGCTATCGTGCTCAAGCCTCATTATTATCAGGCGGCGTGGTTTGGGCCAGTCGTGTGCGTATTTGGAGTTTTTGCGTTGATTGGATTTTACCTCGTGTGGTCGGCGCGCCATCGGGCGCGCGAGCGGCAGCTTATGCAGTTGGTCGACGAGCGCACGCGTGATCTGAAACAGGCTAAAGAAATAGCTGAGACAGCTAATAGAGCTAAAAGCGAATTCGTGGCTAACATGAGCCACGAAATCCGAACCCCGATGAACGGTGTTCTTGGCATGAATGAGCTAGCACTCGACCTATCGACAGACTCCGAACAGCGTTCGTACTTAAAGACTGCGCTCGCTTCCGGTGAGGCGTTGATGACGGTCATCAACGACATTCTCGACTTTTCAAGAATCGAGGCAGGACGCACGGCGGTGGACGCAGCGAGCTTCGACCTGCACTCCTGCATCGAAGGCGCGGTAGATACCATCGTCGTGAAGGCGGTGCAGAAAAACCTCGAGCTGGTTTGTGACATCGAGCCCCAGGTGCCTGCGATGGCGATTGGTGATGCCGCACGGTTGCGTCAGGTGCTTTTGAACCTGCTGGGTAACGCGATAAAATTTACCGAACGCGGTGAAATTGCCTTGCGTGTGACGGCTCCGGCTTTGGCAAAGGATAGATGCGAGGTTTGTTTTACGATCTCCGATACTGGCATCGGAATTCCGGTCGAACGGCAGCAGACGATTTTTGATTCATTTGTACAGGTCGACGGCTCTAGTACCCGCCGCTACGGCGGCACGGGACTTGGCCTGACGATCTCGCGGAAACTGGTCGAGCTGATGGGTGGGCGCATCTGGGTCGAGAGCGAGGCTGGCCGGGGCAGTGTTTTCTATTTCACCGTGCAATTGGGTTGTGAGCCGGAACAATCGGTATCCGAGCAGTTGGCGACAACGGAGATGGAAAATGCCTCAGTGCTCGTCGTCGATGACAATACCACTAATCGCCGAATCCTTGAGGAAATGGTTCGGCATTGGAAAATGCGACCGACTGTCATGGATAGCGGACGCTCAGCGGTCACCACGGTCACGGAGCGCCACAAACGGGGCGAGCCTCCCTTTGATCTTATTATTACCGACGTGCAAATGCCGCAAATGGATGGGTTCGAAACTATTCGCGCCATCAAAGTGCTGCCTTCATATTGGAACGTTCCAGTGGTTATGCTTTCCTCGGGCGATCACCAGGACGATGCTCGGCGCTGTCGCGAAGTGGGAGCCCAGCTCTATTTGCGTAAGCCGATTTTGAGGCCTCGCTTATATGAGCGATTGCAGGGATTTTTCCGCAAAACGACGTCGCTAGCTGGCAGCACGACAGGGCCTTTTGTCGCGCCGCGGATGAGGCAAGTTCAGGTTTTGCTGGCCGAAGACAATGCTGTGAATCAAATGGTCGCGCGTAAAATGCTGGAACGCGTGGGTCATAAAGTCGATTGCGTGGCCGATGGAGTGCAGGCGGTATCGATGTATCAAGAGCATCAATACGACATGATTTTAATGGACGTGCAAATGCCGCAGATGGACGGATGTGAGGCCACACGACGCATCAGGAGCATCGAAAAAGATACGGGCCGCCACATCTGTATCATAGCTCTGACTGCGCACGTGCTTAAAAGCGATCGGGAGCAATGTCTCCGCGCAGGTATGGATCACTATTTATCCAAGCCGCTGCGCTCACATGAATTGTACTCGCTCCTGCAAGAGCTATTTCCCGCAAAAGAGTGAGGAGAGTATCTCTGAAAGGCGGCAGGCGCGAAAGCGCTATGAAGTAGTCGCTATCGATGTACAGGCTGCGCCGATCGGAGTGCTGGAGTAGGCCTGGACCTGACGAGGTGCAGAACATTCGACCAAACGATTTCGGTCACAGCAGCCGTATTTAGTAGTCGAAACTACCTCACAGTTTCTTCACTAGCACTTTCGGGTTGCGGCCGCTTTCTTCGTACAGTTTCAAGCGGGCCTCGGGAAGAATGTCTTTGTCCGCTTCCTCAAAGTTGAGCACCGAAGTGAAGAACGAGTAGCTCTGTGTGGAAAGAGCGACGATCGTTTTGGTACCGCGTTCCTTCGCCATCATGCAGGCGTAATCGACCATTTTGCGACCGATGTTGCGGTTCTGGTAGAAGGGCAAGACGTAGAGCGAGCCGACTTCGGCGAGTTGCGGTTTGTCAGGATAAAAATAGAGCGAGACGCAGGCGATGATGTTTTCGTCGATTTCGAAAACGAAGAACTGCTCGATGTTTTTCTCGATGGCCTGCTGCGTGCGATAGATGAGCTCTTCGCGGCGAACGGCGCCACGTGTGAGATTGTAGATCTGGCGGACGTCGCGGCGATTGGCGGTACGGATCTGTTGATAATCGTTGCCGTAAACGAGCGTGCCGACGCCCTCGTTGGAGAAAACTTCGTTGATCAGTCCATCGAAAATGCGGCCGTCGACGATATGGACACGTGGGGTGCCGGTCTCGATAGCCTTGATCGCGTGCACGGCTTTGCTCTGGACGGGAGTGGCGAGGCGTTCTGGGTGATCTTTGAGTAAATCGCGCAGTGCTTCGACGGTGATATCGCGTTTCACTTCTCCATCAATCACGAGGCCGGGTTGCGGCGTGAGGAAAACAATTTTGGTGGCGTGGAGCGCCTCGGCCATTTCGGCAGCGAGGAGATCGGAGTTGATGCGCAGCGAACGACCGTCAGGGCCGAACCCGATCGGAGAGACAATCGGGACGATGCTCTTGTCGATCAGGCTGAGGATGAAATCGGTGTCGACGCGTTCGACCCGACCGGTGAATTGCTGATCAACGCCGCGCAGGATGCCGGAAGGCAGGGCGCGAATGGCGTTGGTGACGGCGCATTTTAAATTATTTTGCGTGAGGCCTTCGATCAGCGCGTGCGAGACGCGAGAAGAGGCGCGGATGGCGAGGTCGAGCGTGGCAGCGTCAGTCACACCGGTACCAAAGGCGTCGGTGATCGGGATATTTCGCATGGCCGATAGCTCTTGGATTTGGTGGCTGATGCCGTGCACGAGCACGACCTTGATCGCGAGGCTGCGGAGGACGGCGATGTCGACGATGAGGTTGCCAAAATTTTCGTCAGCCACAATGGAGCCATCGATGGCGATAACGAAGATCTGGTCCTTGAAACGCGGGACGTATTTCAGAATGCCGCGCAGATCGATTGGCTTGATCGTGGTGGTTGTGACCGGGGTATTATTCGCGCTGTTGCTCATCGCAGTACAGCGTTTCTCGACGAAGCGGGCGTGTTCGTCAATGCACTCCTTTGTTTCGGATTTCCATGTAGGAGCCTGCTCGCAGGCGATTTTGGGCACTGATCGCCTGCAAGCAGGCTCCTACAAATTCTTGCGTCCGCCAGGTGGTCCGACGCGAACGGCGTCAACGCACTTGCAAGGTCCATTGGCGGGAGCTTCGGGCGCCGAGCAGGCGAACATGGTATTCGCCGGGTTTGAGAGTGCCGCCGGGAATGGTGACGAGAACGGCGTTGTCACGGCTGCGTGCGAGCAATTCTTCGCCGATCTTTTCGAAGCTAACGATGACCGCGATGTCGTCGGCTTTCAGATAGACGTAGGTTTGGCCTACGGTGTTTGTTTTATCCGAGAGTGTGCAGGTAAACTGAAACGAGTACGGCATCAGCGCCACCACCTCGCTCGGTGCAGTTACGCTGGAAAAGTTTTCAGGCAGACTGGGCTTATCAAGGAGAGTTTCGGCGAGTTCGGAGGGGAGGCCACCAGCAGTGGTTTGGCTGGTGGCGAGCGCCTTCCCGAGAGACGCGGCGGAACGTTGTGCGTCGGCGGTCAGAGAAATATTAGCGGCGATGCGTTGGTAGCCGGCCTGCTCGAGCCGCTGCACAGTCGCGCGATCCTTGGAATCTTTGTAAGGTTGGTAGGCTGGTCCCGGTTTGCGGAAGTAGAGCGTGATAAAGGTATAGACGACGATGAAAAGGACGATCGAGATGACGATCCACTTCATGGGCCAAGGTTTGGGTGTTGGGCGAGCTGGCATGCTGGAGGAGGGAAGTAAGGTCGGCGGTGCCAAGCTCGCAAATACATTTGCGCCTTCGCGGGTGGGCTGTTTCGGTGGCCAGCTTTATGAAGTATTGGTCGCAGTTTTTTATTCCCACTCTCAAGGAAAGTCCGGCTGACGCCGAAATCGCCTCGCACAAGCTCCTCGTGCGCGCGGGCCTGGTCCGCAAACTAGGCGGCGGCCTCTACACCTACATGCCTTACGGCCTGCGGGCGCTGCAAAAGATCACGCAGATGTGCCGCGAGGAAATGGATAACGCGGGCGCGATTGAACTTTGGATGCCGCATGTGCATCCGGCCGAACTTTGGGAGCAAGGACCGCGTTGGCCGGCGGCGCGTGAAATCATGTTTCGTGCCGACAGTGCTGGCGCGGGAAAAGGTCGTTCGAAAGAGCCGGAGTTCGTACTCGGACCAACTCACGAAGAGGTTATCACGCCTCTGGTGAAAGCCGAGATTACAAGCTATCGCGATCTGCCCAAGAATTTTTATCAAATCGCCACGAAGTTCCGTAACGAGATTCGCCCGCGCTATGGGCTGATGCGTGCGCGCGAGTTCGTAATGATGGACTCTTATTCCTTCGACACGACCGATGACGGCGCTGTGAAGAGCTACTTTAAAATGAAGGAGGCCTACGAGAAGTTCTTCAAACGCGTGGGCGTGCTCTCGATCGCGGTTGAGGCCGACACCGGCGTGATGGGTGGCAGTTACTCGCATGAATTCATGGTCCCCGCCGAAATCGGCGATGACGACATCATCTACTGCGAGGAGAGCGGTTACGCGGCCAATCGCGAAAAGGCTTCCAGCGGCATCGTGCCGAAAGCTCTCGCCGACGCGGCTCCGACCGGCGCGGTCGAAGAATTTGCCACGCCCGGTGTCGTTACGATCGCGGCGCTCGAAGCAGCTCCGTATTCGGTTCCCGGTGACAAACAATTCAAAACCCTCGTCTTCGTCGGCGACGGAAAGCCGTTTGTGGTAATTTTGCGTGGCAGCGACGAACTCGAAGAAGCGAAGCTTGGGTCGCTCGGTTTCACGCTTTTCCGTCCGGCCACGCCCGATGAAATCGAACCGGTGCTCGGAGCCAAACCGGGCAGCCTCGGCGCAGTCAACGGCACGATCAAGAATCCGTCCGCGCTCGCGGGCGTGTTCGCTGATCACGCGATCCGCCTCATCGGCAACGGCACGACCGGTGCCAACAAGGACGGTTTCCATCTACGCAACGTCAACGTTGCCCGCGATCTCGCGATCACGAAGTTCGGCGATTTTCGCCGCGTGCGCGCGGGCGAGCCTTGCCCTAAGTCGGGTCATCCGCTCAAGAGCCGGCGAGGTATCGAGGTCGGTCATATCTTTAAGCTTGGTACAAAATATTCCGACAAATTTGGCGCCGTCTATACTGACGACCAGAAGCAGTCGCACTCGATGGTCATGGGCTGCTACGGCATCGGCATTAGCCGCACGATGCAGGCCGTGATCGAGCAAAGCCACGACGCTGACGGCATCATCTGGCCGTGGAACGTCGCGCCTTTTCACGTTCTCATTTGCGTGCTCGATCCTCAGCTGCCTGAGGCTGCCGATCTCGCGAAGAAACTTGGTGAAGCTGCCGAAAAAGCTGGCGCCGACGTACTCATCGATGACCGCGCAGAACGTCCTGGCGTAAAATTTAAGGACGCTGATTTGATCGGTATCCCGTTGCGCATCACGATTGGCGGCAAGGGCCTAAAAGAAGGCATTATCGAGATGAAATGGCGGCACCAAAAAGAAGTCGTGAAAGTCTCGCTGGCAGAAGCCGAGAGCCGAATCGCGGCTGGTGTTTCCGATGCTGCCGCCAAAGCCTGACGCGTGGCAACCAATCCACATACTTCACCGGTAGCGCATCCGGAGACCGAGCTCGAGCTGCATGGTCTCTGGCGCGTGGTTGTGCTCAACGACCCGGTGAATCTCATGTCATATGTTGTGGTGGTCTTTCGTAAAGTTTTCGGCTTTGATGAAGAGACCGCGCGCAAGCATATGATGGAGGTTCATGAGCAGGGCAGATCGGTCGTCTGGACCGGACTGCGCGAAAAAGCCGAAGCCTACACGTTCACCTTGCACCAGTGGCATCTGACGGCGGTCATTGAGCCCGATGAAGCGGGACATCGTTAACCACTTATGTTCACTCGTATTGGGGAATGGTTTCTTTAGTGTGTATGAGTGGTTTCTAATTTAACGCCGCCCTATGAAACGCATCGAAGTCAGATTGAACCTTGAAGTCGTCGCGCCCTTGCTCGACGCGATCAAGGAGGTGTCCGACGTGTTGCAGGGGAAACTGGCTGCGCCACTCGATATCGGCGAAGTGGACGTGGACATGCGCGAGTTTTGGCGCGATGAGTTGATCGGCTCGCAAAACGGCGACATCGCCAAACTCCTCGCGCTTTTCAACAAAGAGTTTTTCTCCAATGGCGTGATCGCGTTCGATGCCGAAAACGCTGAGCCGGTTGTTCGCGCGTGCTCAGCGGTCCGCTTGCGGCTACGTGAAGAGAATTTGAAAAGTGTGACTGACGAAGATCTCGAAACCGGAAAAGTGGAAATCGATCAGTTAGCGGAGCCGATGAAGAAGTTTTTTATGTGTTACCTGTTTTTGGCCTCGATACAGGAGCTGATTATCCAACATTTGGATACACTGGGTGAGGAGGAGTAAGATGGCGCGGGTGTCTTGCCACTACTGCGGATTGCCTTTCAACGTCCGGCGCGAGGAGTCGGGACGTGATTACTTCTGTTGTACGGGCTGTGCAATGTTGAGTCGTGTGCCGATCGACGAGAAAGGCCAGTTCCCCGTGAACGCTCATCTCGTATCTGCGCTCGTGGCGGGATTTTTATTTTTCAACGAGCTGCTTTTCTGGCTCGTCGCGGTGTTGTTGGTGCGCGAGGGCCGCATGGCTCTTGCGGTCCGGTTTTTCTGGCTATCGGGTGGCGCGGCATTTGCGGTGTGGAGTTCACTGGTGTTTTTGCATCTGAAAGAGAGGGCAGGGCGTGCAATGGATTTAGTCTTTATGACGCTCGGGTTGGTTGTGTTCGGACTAGCGTCGCGGCGCTTACCGCCGCTTCCGTTGGAACTGGCGGTGGCGAACGTCGTGTTGATCGCCTGGAGTTTCCGTGGACTGTTTAGG
>Ga0302322_100005558_pt1 | contig 11067 bp, 8 predicted proteins | sample Fen_T0_2_FD_203757 | JGI IMG/M metagenome (GOLD analysis project Ga0302322, IMG submission 203757) | Peat permafrost microbial communities from Stordalen Mire near Abisko, Sweden - Fen_T0_2 | ecosystem: Environmental > Terrestrial > Soil > Wetlands > Permafrost | place: Sweden: Abisko... | reverse complement strand
CCCCTCCAAGGCGTTAGCGCCGGGTACATTGGCCATGGAATAGTCGCGCGCGACCAGGGGCAGAAATTCGATCTTGGCATACTGCCCGGCGGAGAAGGTGTAGGGGCCGCCGGATTCGATCTCCAATACCACGCGCTTGATGTCGTGCGTCAGGTCTTCCAGCGCCGCCACCTTGCAGCGCATGAAGCGCTCGGGGTGGACCATCAATTCCTCGTCATCCAGCCGGCGCAGCGTGACATCGCCCCAGGCCTGGGTGCGACAGGCGAGGATCAGGTTTTTCGCCCGTTCTTCCGGCTTGAGCGCGTACTCGGAGTAATCGAGTTCCATGATCTCGCCTTCGACCAGCTCGCATTTGCAGGTGCCGCAATTGCCCTGCTGGCAGGAGTAAGCCATCGGCACGCCGGCCAGCAGCAGGGCGTCGAGGATCAAATCGCCCGCTTCGGCTTCGATCGGCTGTGGGTGATCTTCCAGGTGGATGAGGATGCTCATGGGGCCTGCGTACGCTTGCGGGGTGCGGAATTACACCGCATAATTTGCTTGACGTCAAATTGTTTTGCCACCAAACAATACTGCCCCGAACCTGCCCATCCTCGCAGCCACTGCCCTGCCCATGCCCAAGAAAACAAGCCCTGACCCAGCGGGCATTCCGATCAATCACGGCATCCTGCCCGACCTGATCGGCTACCAGTTGCGCCTGGCGCAGATTCGCGTGTTTCGCGACTTCATGGATGCGACCGCCGCGCACGACATCAGCCCCGGCCTGCTCGGCGTGTTGCTCCTGATCGAAGCCAATCCCGGCCTCAAGCAGTCGGAACTGGCGGCGGCCGTGCACCTGGACCGCTCCACCATGGTGGGCGTGATCGACCGGCTTGAGCGCCGCGGCTGGGTCGAGCGCCGCGCCGCCCGCGCGGACCGGCGCGCCTACCAGGTGCTGCTCACCCAGGCCGGCGGCGCGCAAATGCGTGAGTTCCGCCAACTGCTGGCGCAGCACGAGCAGCGCATTATTGCCGGACTGAGCCCAGCCGAGATCGACACGCTGCACCGGCTGCTGCCGCGAATTTCCGCCGGCTAGCCGGGTCCCGCCGCCCCCCACATCCGGCCCGAGCCGTTCATCTTCGCGCACCCGCCGTCCATCCAGTTCAGCATGGACAGCGGCCGACAACCATATAAAACTCTGTCCCATGGAGGAAACCATGCCCATTCACCGTCTTACAATTCGTCGCAAGCACGCACCAAAGTTCGGTTTTACCATCATTGAATTGATGATGGCGATCGCCATTATGGCGATCCTGGTCGGCATCGGCGCGCCGTCGCTGCGTGACTTTGTCATCCGCAACCGCATCAGCAGCCAGGCCAGCGATCTCGTCGGGGACCTGCAGCTCGCCCGCAGCGAGTCCAACCGCCGCGGCTTGCGGGTGGCGGTTTGCAAAGCCAATAGCAGCCTGAGCGGCTGCACCACCGGCGCGGACTGGAGTTCGGGCTGGATCGTCTATATCGACTCCAATCGCGACGCCCTCTACACCAACGGCGAGGAAATCCTGCGCGTCCATCAGGCGCTGCCGACCAATATCACGATGGCGGTCACTCCCGGGTCTACCCCGGCGGGAGACCGGACCTACTACCGGCCCACCGGCCCGGCGGACGCCGATCACACGTTCACCGTCTGCCAGACCGGCTATTCGGGCCGCGTGGTGACCCTCCTTGCGTCCGGCAGGACGTCCGTGGCCGCTACCGCAGCGGTTTGCTGACCAGTTCGAGGTAAACATGAAACTTCTGCAATCACAACGCGCCCAGCGCGGCATGACGATGATCGAGGTACTGGTCTCCATCGTGGTGTTCGCCTTCGGCATGCTGGGCGTCGCCGCCCTCATGGTGGTCGGGATCAAGGGCAGCTACAGCTCCCAGCAGCGCTCCTTCGCCACCCAGCTCGCCTACGACATCATGGACCGCACGCGCAGCAACAACGTGGGCGCCAATGCCGGCAACTACAACCAGGCGGCAACCACCGCCACGGCGGCCGCCTATACCACGCAACAGGCCAGCTGCGTGGGCGCCACCGCCACCACCACGGGCTGCACATCCGACCTGATGGCGAAAAACGACCTTTACGAATGGGAGCGCGCCGTCAAGAGCGTGCTCGGCAACAGTGCCGCCGGCATCATCTGCCTGGACAGTTCCGGCGCCAGCGGCAGCTACGACGGCACCACCATCACGCCGGCCTGCGACGGGCTGGGCGCGACCTATTCGGTCAAGATCTACTGGCTGGACGACCGCGGCCAGGCCCAGACGGCAACGCCGCAGTACCAAGCCTTCGTGACGAGGTTCCTCCCATGAGCCGCATCCTGCTTGCCAGCCCGCGCCGGCGCGGTTTTACCATCGCCGAACTGATGGTCTCGATGGCCATCGCCCTGCTTCTCACGGTGGTCATTGCCCAGGTGTTTCTCGACACCCGCAAGAATTACACGGTGCAGGACGACCAGGCCCGCGTCCAGGAAAATTCGCGCTACGCGGTGCAGACCATCAGCCGCATCGTGCGCCAAAGCGCGTACCGCTCCTACCCGGGCCTGCCGTCGACGACCTATTTCTCTTCGACCACCACGCCCGCCATCACCGGCGTCAACGGTGGCGGCAGCGCCTCCGACCAGACACCGGCCGATCAGATCACCCTGCGCTTCCAGGGCAGTGGCGACGCCAGCGGCACCGCGGACAATACGGTGTTCGACTGCCGGGGCAATTCCTACGGCTTCGGGATCATTGGCATGAGCACCTTCGCCATCCGCTCGGGCGGCACCGACGGCAGCGGCCTGTTTTGCACTATTGTCGACCCGGCCACCGCCGTGGCGGGCGATTGGGTGGAACTGGTGCCCGGGGTCGAAAACATGCAGATACTCTACGGCCTGGATACCGATTCGCCGGTGGATCGCACCGCCAATGCCTACCTGCGCATCAACGACATCTCGGGGACGAGCAGCAATCTGGACAAGATCGTCAGCGCGCGCTTCTCCCTGCTGATGCGCTCGCCCTCCGACAGCTCGCCCACCCTCAACGCGACCACTTACTCCCTCAACGGCGTGAGTGTGGGACCGTTAAACGACCGCCGCGTCCGGCGCGTCGTCAATTTCACCGTCAACCTGCGCAATCGGACCCCATGATGCGCAAGACTGAAGGAGTCTCCATGATTCGACCCCGACTCACGCTGCGCCCGCCGGCGAAGCAACGCGGCGCGGTGCTGGTCATCACGCTGATGTTCTTGCTGGTGATTACCGTGCTGGCCATCACCTCGGTGCAGGTCAGCACCCGGGAAGAGCGCATGGCCGGCAATCTGAAGGACTGGAACATCGCCATGCAGGCGGCCGAGTCCGCCCTGCGCGATGCCGAGTTCGACATATATAGCGTCTGCTCGGTCAACATCTCGTCCTGCACCCTGCGCAGCCCGGCGATTTCCGGGGCCACGCTGTTCGGCAACCAGTCCGGCGCTCTCACGCCGGGCAGCTGCAATCAGGACACGAACTACAAGGGGGCCTGCCTGCCGTCCACGCCGACCTATCTGCCTGACGGCAAACCGGTCTACGCGCTGTTCAATATATCGTCGTGGACTTCCGTGACGCCACTGCCGGCGACGCTCAATCCGGTGCCGTACGGCACCTATACCGGCGCGACCGCCCTGCCGACCACCGGCATTTCCGGCGTCTGGCAACAGCCCTCCTACATCATCGAGGCCACCAGCATGCCGACCACGACAGGTACGAAGGTGCTCTATCGCATCACCGCCCGCGGCTGGGGCCGAAATTCCAATACGCAGGTCACTCTCCAATCCGTTTTCCGTTTGCCCGATTGATTCCGTTTGCCCGATTGAAACGAATCCGAGGACTTAGATCATGAAGTTACATTTGAAGCAGCACCTCAAGCGCGCCGTTTGCGGCTTGATCAGCATCAGCATGCTGGCGCAGCCACTGGCCGCCAGCGCCGCCCAGCTCAATCTATCGCAATCGCCGCTGTTCGTCAGCGTGCCGATTCCGCCACTGGTGATGCTGGACATTTCCAAAGACCAGCAGCTCTACAAGAAGGCGTACACCGACTTCTCCGATCTGGACGGAGACGGCACGCTGGACATCACGTACAACCACGGTATCGACTACTACGGGTACTTCGATTCCTACAAGTGCTACACGTATAACGCCTCGAACAAGCGCTACGAACCGGCCGTGTACCACACCAAGGACACGAGTTCCGGGGCGACCTCGAGTTCGGCCACCAATCTCACGGCAAAATACTGCAATGTCAGCCCCGCCACGAATCAATGGAGCGGCAACTTTCTCAACTGGGCCTCGATGACCCGCATGGACGCGGTGCGCAAGCTGCTGTACGGCGGCCTGCGTTCACCCAACCGCGTGAGCGGCGACAGCAGCGACGGCGGCACCCTGAGCGATGGCGACACCGCCACCAGCACGGTGCTTGAGCGCACCTTTCTGCCGAATGACGCCCATTCCTTCGCCAAGTACTATGGCGGGACGGACATCAATCAACTGACGCCGTTCACCGCGAGCATCGCCACCACCACCAGCAGCTCCAGTGTCACCATCGGCACCGGCGACATCACCTTTACCCTGGCCTCGACCACGGGCTTTTCCAACAACGACATCGTCAAGGTGGCCTCCGCTGCCTCGCCGACCAACTTTGTCAGCGGCGTGGTGAAGAACAAGAGCAGCACGCAAATTACGCTGGACAGTGTCACCGCGCTTAATACATCGGGATCGGGCTCGTTCAACGCCTGGACCGTGACCAACCTCTCGGCCGGTGGCGTCACCATGTGCAACACCACCAAGGGCAGCACTTCCTCGCCGAACAACCGCTCGCAAACCAACACCAACCTGCCCAGGCTGCGGGTGGCGCGCGGCAATTATTCGCTGTGGTCGGCCAACGAGCGCTGGCAGTGTTTGTGGAGCAATGAACAATCCGTCACGCCCATCACCAACGACTTCAAGAAATCCAACGTCCCGTCTTATAGCGGCTCGCCCGACCGCACCACGGTCGGCCTGGACAACAAGAGCAATACCGATGGCCAGGGCGATTATTTCGTCCGCATCCAGGCCTGCGTCGCCGGCTTGTTCGGCACCGAGAAGTGCAAGGAATACAACACCAACAACTACTCCAAGCCGATCGGCCTGCTGCAGGTGTACGGCGATACCGGGCAGATCCAATTCGGCCTGATGACCGGCAGCTACACCAAGAACATCTCCGGCGGCGTGTTGCGCAAGAACATCGGCCCGTTCACCGACGAAGTGAGTGCGGACGGCACCTTTACCGCACTGGCCAGCACGGGCATTGCCGGCGGCGGCGCGCTCACCAGCGGCTACCCCATGCCGGCGGGCGGCTCCATCATCACCACGCTCAACAAGATGCGCATCTGGGGCTATTCATACAACGACGGCACCTACACCGGCGGTGGCACCATCGACGACTGCACCTTCCAGCTGACCTCGATCACCGAAGGCAAATGCGTGAGCTGGGGCAATCCGATGTCGGAAATCTATTACGAATCCCTGCGTTATTTCGCCGGCCAGCCCACGCCCACCAGCGCGTTCAACACCGACGACTCCGGCAAGATCGCCGGCCTGGCCACCGCCACCTGGCCGGGAATACCGACTGGCTCGCCCGCGGGAACAACGAACAGCCCGATCATTCTCAGCAATTCGAACTATTGCGCGCCGCCGAACATCCTGGTGTTCAACGCCAGCGTGTCGACCAACGAAACGGACAGCCAGATCGGCAACCCGTTCACCGGCATCTCGGGCTTCAACGCCGTGACCGTGACCAACACGGTCGGCACCGCCGAAGGCGTCGCCAGCCCAGCCAAGTTCTTCATCGGCCGCACCAGCGCCACCGGCAGCACCGCGACCGACAATGAGTACTGCGATGCCAAGACCTCGACCGGTCTGGGCAATATGTACGGCATCTGCCCGGAAGGGCCGACCCTGGCGGGCAGCTACCTGATGGCGGGGCTGGCGTATACCGCCCACACCAGCCGTATCCGCAACGACCTCACCACCGTCCCCACCGCCGACACCAAGGCGCTCAAGGTCAACACCTACGGCATTTCGCTCGCCACCAACGTGCCGCAGGTGCCGGTCACGCTGAGCGGCAGCACCACGCCGCGCGTCATCATCCAGCCCGCCTACCGGCTGATCAACAGCTCGGGCAACGGCGGCGGCACCCTGGTGGACATGCAGGTCGTTTCGCGCTCGGCCTCCGCCACTGGCGCGAAGGGCGGCATCAGCCTGAACTGGGAGGATAGCGAGCAGGGCGGCGACTACGACCAGGACATGTGGGGCACGCTCAACTATTGCATGCAGACCGGCACCGACACCACCACCTGCCCGGGCCAGGCCCCCAACACCCTCACCGTCACCACGGTGGCGCTCGGCGAATCGACCAACCAGCCGCAGGGTTTCGGCTACATCGTCAGCGGAACGACCCAGGACGGTCCGCACTTCCACACCGGTATCGAGAACTTCAACTACGCGGACCCGGCCAGAATCACCGTGTTGCCGACCACCCACATCGAAGCCACCAGCGCCACCTCCGGCGGCGGCTGCTCCAACTGCAATGTCAGCGACGTGGCCACCACGGCGACCTACAACCTGTCGACCTCCTCGTCGGCAGCCAGCCCGCTCAAGGACCCGCTCTGGTACGCGGCCAAGTACGGCGGCTTCAGTGACACCAACACCACCGGCACCGCCACCCCCGTACCCGACCTCACCACGGAATGGGACGTGTACAAGGCCGACGGCACCGCGGGCTCCGACGGCAATCCGGACAACTACTTCCTGGTCAGCAACCCGCTAGGACTGGAAACCTCGCTGAACCGGGTGTTCCTGAGCATTATCGCCACCGCCTCGGCTTCCGCGGCGGCCGCGAACTCCTCGCGCGTCACCACCAACACCAAGATCTACCAGGCTGTGTTCAATACCCAGGACTGGAGCAGCAAGCTGCTTTCCTACAGCGTGGACGCCACCACCGGCGTGCCCAGCACAACGGCAAACTGGGATGCGGGGCAGCAAACCAAGCTGGCGGCGGCCTCGGCCACCGGCAGCGACCGGGTCATCCTCACCTCCAACAAGGGCATCACGAGCGCGGCACCCACCGGCATCCCCTTCCGCTGGCCCAGCAATCCCGCCAGCCCGGCCTCCAATGAACTCACCGTGGCACAGACCACCGGCCTCAAGACCAACCCGGCCACCGCCACCGTGCAAGCGGACTCCGTCGGCCAGGACCGACTGAACTATGTGCGCGGCTCCGGCGCCAACGAGGGTTCCGGCACCGGCGACTTCCGGGCGCGCACGTTCACCAAACTGGGCGACATCGTCAACTCCAACATCAACTACGTGGCCGGGCCTAACGCCGGCTATGCCGACCCGGCCTACGGCACGTTCGCCTCGAACTACGCCGCGCGCACGCCGATGCTCTATGTCGGCGCCAACGACGGCATGATGCACGCCTTCAATGCCAACACGGGCGACGAGATGATGGCCTTCGTGCCCGGCAAGCTGGTGCCCAAGCTCAACCAGCTTACCCGGCAGCCTTACTCGCATACCTACTATGTGGACGGCTCACCCATCGTCGGCGACGCCTTGCTCGGCACCGCCCCCTCCGCCGCGTGGAAAACCATCCTGGTCGGCGGCTACAACGCCGGCGGGCAAGGCCTGTACGCCCTGGACGTGACCAACCCGACCACCGCCAACTTTACCGAAGCCAACGCCGCCAACATCGTGAAATGGGAATTCACGGACACCGACGACCCTGACCTCGGCTTCACCTACGGCAATCCGGTCATCGCCAAAATGGCCAACGGCAAGTGGGCGGCCATCGTCAGCGGCGGCTACAACAACAGCGACAGCACCGGGGCGGGCGAAGTGACCTGCACCGGCGGCACCGGCACCGTCGCCAGCCCTTACACACCCGCGGGCTGCAGCATCAGCACCAATGGCAAGGCCTTCCTGTTCGTCATCAACCTGGATGGGCCGACCGGCTCCAACGGCAAGTGGGTGCAGGGCACCGACTACTTCAAGATTTCCACCGGCGTCGGCTCGACCGGCACGCCCAACGGCCTGGCCGCGCCTTTCGCCGCCGACATCAACGGCGACACCGTGACTGACTTTGTCTACGCCGGCGATCTTCAGGGCAACCTGTGGAAGTTCGACCTGCGCGATACCAACCCGGCCAACTGGACCAACTCGTCCAAGCTGTTCAAGATGTTCACCGCGGTCGACTCAGGCGGGGTGGCGCAGCCGATCACCTCGCGCGTGGATTGGGCACTGCATCCGACCGGCCAGGGCTTTATCGTGTCGTTCGGCACCGGCAAGTACCTGGAAGGAACCGACGTGACGCCGGCCTCCGCCTTCACCACTCAAACCGTCTACGGCATCTGGGACAAGAACGACAACACGAACATCAGTTCGCAAACCACGGTGCCCGGTCGCTCGGTGCTGATGCAGCAGATCGTGCTGACCTATAGCGCGTCCAACCCGCGCTATCGCGTGCTGAGCAAGTTCCAGCCCAACTACAGTTCGGCGCCGATCAGCGTGACCGTCACTGCCGGCGATCCGAACCGCGTGGCCGACGTGAGCGGCTCCGTACCGGCGCAATATGGATGGTATTTCGACCTGTACAATTCGTCTGCGTACGCGGTGGGTGAACGCAACATCTATAACCCGGACCTGGTCAACGGCATCGCCTTCTACTCCTCCCTCTGGCCGAGCAACAATGCCTGCCTGGGCGCGGCCGACGGCGACAACCTGGTGTTCTCGATTGGCACCGGCGCGCGGCCTGACTTCTCGGTCTTCGACCTTAACGGCAACGCCATTGCCAACAGCGGCGACTTCGTCACCGTGGGCGGGGTCGCCGTGCCGATCAGCTCCCTGGCCATCCAGGGTGGCGCTTCGCAGACGCCGACCTTCATCCGCATGCCAGGCACCACCGGTGCGAGCGCATCGGGTTACGGTCTCTCCACCGGTGCCAGCGGCCAGAATGCCGGCACCCAGAGCACCAGCGGCGGCGGCTTGTCGACGGCGATCTACAACTTGGGCGTGGATTTCGGCCGAGTCTCCTGGCGCGAAATTCTCAACGACTAACCCCTTTTCATTGGAGCAATCATGAATCTCAAAAAACGGCTTGCGCGAGGCTTCACGCTTCTCGAGTTGATGATAGTGGTGGCCGTGATAGGCATACTGGCCGCCGTTGCCGTCCCCTCGTACACGGAGCATATCCGCAAGGGCAAGCGCGCCGAGGGCAAGGCCGCCCTGCTCAAGGCGGCCCAATACCAGGAGCGCTACTACACGGCCAACAATACCTACGCGGACGCGGCGACGTTTCCCACCTTGTTTGGCCGCGCCACCAGCGCCACCGTATACTCGAGCGACTCGCCCTCTGGCGGGGTAAATGGCGAGACCAGCAGCGCCTACACCATCACGGTGGCCGCGGGCGCGACCTCCACGCTGGCCTCCAGCTTCTCGGTCAGCGCGGTGCCCAACGGCAGCTTTAGCGATGCTCGGTGCGGCACGCTGACCCTGACCAATACCGGCCTGAAGACGGCCAGCGGCAGCGGCTCCGACTGCTGGTAGCCGGCGCGGCGCGCGCCCGGCCGCAGGGCGCGCGCTGTCGCAAACATCACGACCCCGGCTTGGGCAGGACCGTGGTGCGATTTCTCAGAGTCGGATGCTGTTTGTGAATCACCTCGAACCATTACAGCCGCATCAGCACATGGGGACGCAATCGCGTCCCCATGTGCGTTTTCACGCGCGCGTCCGCTTGCGTCTCTACGCAGCCGTGGCCGCCTCCCTGGCTTTGCACGGACTGCTGATCCTGTCCGGCGGCGCCTTGTCGGGCTCGTCGCGCCTGGCCGGCAACGCCGGCATCGAAGAGGGCCCCCGCCAGACTTGGCTGCAGGCGCATATCGCGGCGGCGCCGCTGCACAGGCCCGAAGCCCCGCCGCGCCCCGAGCGAATGATGCCGACGCCGCCACCCGTGCCGGAGCCGATCGTCGAGCCAGCGCCGGTGCCGCTCCCGCTGCCCGAACCCGCGGGCGAGGAAGGCTTCGGCGTCCTGCCGGCAAATATTCCGCAGACGGAAGAACCGGTCTATTTCAAGGCCACCGAACTGGATGAACGCGCGGTTCCGATGGCGGCGATCCAGCCGCAACCGGATGTGGCTACGCGCGGCGAGGTGCGCATCCGCCTGGAGATCTACATCTCGGCGGCCGGCACGGTCGACAAGGTGGAGGTGATTTCGGTCACGCCGGAAGGCACTTCCACCGACTTCGCGGTGCGTGCTTTGAAGAATGTGCGCTTCATCCCCGCCAAAATCGGCGACGAGGCGGTGGCCAGCATGAAGACCATCGAGTTGAATATAGCACCGGAATAAACTGCTCGGCCCGCGGCAGGCACGGGCCGGCAGCGGTACTCACTCCGCCTTGCTCAAGCCCTTGGGCATGGGAAACTTGACGGTTTCTTCGATGCCGTCGAGCTTTTTCACCACTTTCGCGCCGAGCTGGCGCAAGCGGTCGATCACGTCCTGCACCAGGATTTCCGGTGCCGAGGCCCCGGCTGCCACGCCGATGCGCTTCTTGCCGGCCAGCCAGTGCACGTCGAGCTGGTCGGCCCGGTCGACCATGTAGGCTTCGGTGCCCATGGTCTCGGCCACCTCGCGCAGGCGATTCGAGTTGGAACTGTTGGGCGAACCGACCACGATCACCAGATCGCACTTGGGCGCCATGAATTTGACCGCGTCCTGGCGATTTTGCGTGGCGTAGCAGATATCGTCCTTTTTCGGCCCCTGGATCTTGGGAAAGCGCGCGCGCAAGGCTTCGACGATGCGCGCCGCGTCATCCACCGACAAGGTGGTCTGCGTCACATAGGCCAGCGCATCCGGATCGCGCACTTGCAGCTGCGCGACATCCTCCAGCGTCTCCACCAGATGCATGCCGTCCTCCGACTGCCCCATCGTGCCCTCGGCCTCGGGGTGTCCCTTGTGGCCGATCATCACGATGTCCAGGCCCTCCTTGCGCATCTT
>Ga0302322_100005556_pt1 | contig 11068 bp, 5 predicted proteins | sample Fen_T0_2_FD_203757 | JGI IMG/M metagenome (GOLD analysis project Ga0302322, IMG submission 203757) | Peat permafrost microbial communities from Stordalen Mire near Abisko, Sweden - Fen_T0_2 | ecosystem: Environmental > Terrestrial > Soil > Wetlands > Permafrost | place: Sweden: Abisko... | reverse complement strand
AGCGTGACCTTGGAGGCAAAGCGGGTGAGGAAGAGCGCTTCTTCCATCGCCGAGTCGCCGCCGCCCACGACGGCAATCTCGCGGCCGCGGAAGAAGAAGCCGTCGCAGGTGGCGCAACTGGAGACACCATGGCCGATGAGCGCCTGCTCACTCTTGAGTCCGAGCCAGCGCGCGCTAGCGCCAGCGGCGACAATCAGCGTGCGCGTGAGAATCTCGCCTGCCGAGGTTTCAAGCTTGAAGGGCAGGGAACTCAGATCGACCTTGTGCAGGTGGGCCGTCTGGAATTCAGCGCCAAAGCGGGCGGCCTGCTTCTTCATGTTGTCAATCAGTTCCGGACCCTGAATGCCTTCGGGCCAGCCGGGAAAGTTCTCGACCAGGGTGGTCATTGAGAGCTGGCCGCCGGGCTCGTGGCCCTCGAGAACCAGGGGATTGAGGCCTGCGCGTGCAGAATAGATGGCTGCGGTGAGTCCGGCACAGCCGGAGCCAAGGATAACGGTCGAACGGATCTCGGTCATAGGTCTTCCTGGGTCGATTTTAGTCGGTGGGGGCTTCGTGGCCCTTGCCACGGGACGAACCGCGCGGCGAACGCGGAAGCTCTCACCACTTGTTTAGATGAGCCGATTGTAATTTCTGACTCTTCCACGGTATGCGCCTGTCGATAGGGCCGAGGCACATGAGGCGCGGGCGAGCCCGCAGATTGACCCTATTTCGGCGCGGGAGCGGGATTTGGAGCGGCATCCAGGGGCGAGGCGGTGGTCATGGTGCCCTTGGCGACGGCAGGATCCATTGCGGCAATATCCGGGCGATAGCTCACTGTTTTTGCGTTCGGGAAGCCTGCCGGAACTTTTTGAGTCACCTTGCCGGTGGCGGCCCACTCCGTGCCGCGCTGGAAGGTGGTCATGAAACCAACGCAGCTCATTGCCATCGCGTCGTGGCCCAAGGTGGTGTGAAAGATCCTGCCCTTGCCGTAGCTGAGAACCATGAGCATGGGCTCGTCGTAGCCCGTTCCCGTGTTGTGCGGATCGGAGTGGGCGGTGGCGAGCACGGTCATGTTTTTCCCAGGACCGCGCAGGGTGCCGTAAAGCTCGTCGGTGGCGTGCATCCAGACTGGCGGCAGCCCCTTCAGGATGGGATGCTCGGGCTCGCGCGCGACCACCTGGAAGGGAAGGCGCGCCCCGTGTTTGCCGGCGGGGCCGGGCGTCGGGTCAGAGACCAGCTTGCCCTCTTTGTAGTACCAGTAAGGCCCCGCCTGCTCGTTGCGGTTGCGCCAGCCGCCGATGCCGGTCATGAGGTTGTACGCGGGCCAGCCGGGGAAGGCGTTATCGGCGGCATGGACGATCACCAGCCCGCCGCCGCCGGCAATGTACTGCTCGAATTCGCGGCACAACTCCGTGGGCCACGTCGGCGAGTCGAGATTCGAGACAACCACCTGGTAGCTGCTGAAATCCGGCTTGAAGGCGGTGAAGTCTCCATCGGAGGGAGGGGCCGTGAGCACGGTCACCGCGAAGAGACCGGTCTCTTCCAGTTCCGCCTTCAGCACCGGGGTGGTCAGCTTCCAGTTGTGATAGGAGCCTGAGCTCTGCCCATCCAGAAGCAGTACACGAATGGGGGACTGGGCTTGAGAGGCGGTGAGCCCAACCGAAATTGCGCCAAGAACAACCGCAGCATGAAGCTGAATCATCATCAGAAATCCTCGTACGGCGGCAAATCGCCGGCAGTGGAAGAATACGCTTCCCACTGCCCCGGCTCCAAAAGGCATGCAAACGCGTGTGGCGTTAGCCGCGGCTCTCTCGCCAATCTCATGAGAATCTCTTGTTACTTAAAGGTCTTTAGGAAGACGACCCTGGGGCCGATGAAGAATTGTGGCCGCATTGGTCCGCGCTCAGAGTCTCGATGAGTAAACTCCGAGGCGATTCGGCGCGCCAAACCCGGGACGCTTTCATGTTCGACTTTGCATTTGATTTTCCGCTGCGAATGGTGGCCCGGCTGTTGCCCTCGATCCTGGTGCTGGCGGCTCCGGCGGTGATGGTGGCGGGCGGACCAAAGTACGTGGCCGGAGTCAGCTACTTCAATCCGGGGGTGGTTGGCCAGCCCGTGCATTGGGCCGGCGGGCAGGTAAGCTATTACGTCGATCAGGGGCCGTTGAATGGCGCTGTCTCGAACGCCCAGGCGACGGCCATGGTGGATGGGGCGGCGGCCTTGTGGAGTGCAGTTTCGACGGCCGGGGTAAGGCTCACAGACATGGGCCAGCTCAACGAGGATGTGAAAGGCAGCAGCATCGCAATAGGCGGCAGAGCCTTCACGGTGACCAACGAGCAGACCAGCCAGACCGGAGTGATTCTCTTACCCGCCGATGTAACTCCGGCTGCCACCAGCTTCCCGCTGGCCATCGTCTTCGATGCCGACGGCACGGTCATCGACGCCATCTTCGGCACCGGCGCAAGCCAGCCTGACGCCTGCCAGACCAATGCAGTCTTCGAGTGGATCGACAACGTCAATCCGGATGCGACCATGGCGCACGGAGTGATCGTGCTCAACGGCCGATGCGCAACGAATGCAGGTCTGCTTCAGATGATGAGCTTTGAAGTGGAGCGGGCCTTTGGGCGCATTCTCGGCCTGGACTACGCACAGGTGAATCCCGGAGCGCTCACGAACGGCGAGGCAAACGGCACGCTGGGCTGGCCGGTAATGCAGCCCCAGAGCGGTCTTTGCGCCTCAACCGGCGGCGCGTGCATTCCGAACCCGGCGCAACTCCGCTACGACGACATCGCCGCCCTCAACCGCATCTACCCCATCACCGCCGCCAACCTGGCGAGCTTTCCCGGCAAAATCATCACCGCGGCCAACACGGTCTCGATTCAGGGCACAATCACTTTTCGAACCGGCACGGGGATGCAAGGTGTCAACGTTGTAGCCCGTCCGCTGGATGCAAATGGGAACCCGCTCTTCCAGTACACGGTCACCTTTGTCTCCGGTGCGTACTTCAATGGCAATCACGGCAATCCGGTGACCGGCTTTAGCGATCCAAACGGCAACATACTGACCATGTGGGGATCAAACGATGTGACCCAGCAGGGCTTCTTCGATCTCAGCGGAATGCCGCTGCCGCCGGGCATGACAACAGCAAGCTATCAAGTGAGCTTCGAGGCGGTGAGCCCGAATGATCTGCTCACCTCATCGGTCGGTCCATACCTCGATAGCTCGCCGGAGCCTTCGGGAACGCTTTCTCCAATCACCGTGCCGGGAATGGCCGCGGGCAGCGCGCAGATGCTTCCGGTGGCGGTCGCGGATTCAACGGCGGGCGGGTATCAGGATGCAATCGGGGCCGAGGCTTCGCCGCGCATCCTGGCCGCCAGCGGAATGTGGGCTGGACGGCTGGGCCAAGTGGGTCAGACGGACTGGTTTCTCTTTCCGGTTCGCGGGAATCGCATCTTTACCGTCGTTACCGAGGCACTGGACGAGAATGGCGCCCCGAACAACCGCAAAGCCATGCCGGCGCTCGGCATCTGGGATGCCTTCGATCCTCCGGGTACACCGGCCGTAGGCTATGGCGCGGGGTTGAACGGTCTGCCGGTGGGCGAAAGCTGGCTTCAAGTGGCCACGGCAGGCGACGACGTAGTGCGGCTGGGCATTGCCGACGAGCGCGGCGACGGCCGGCCCGATTACACCTACGAAGGGTGGGTGCTCTACGCAGATACAGTCTCGCCACAGCGCTTGCCGGCCGGCGGCGGCCCCATCGTCATTCACGGGATGGGCTTTCGCCTGGCCGACACGGTGCTGGTCGGCGGCCAGCCGGCGTTGGTGACCAGCATTTCGCCCAACGAGATTACCGCCATCGCGCCCCCGGCCGGCTCGGGCGTCACCGGCTCCGTCGATATCGAGGTCGATGACCTGCCGAGTCTTTGCGCTGCGGCGGTCATCTCCGGCGGAATCAGCTACGACGCAGGCAGTGGCGATGCCCTCACCCTGGTGGCCGCTCCGGCCGGCACCGTGCCCGTTGGGGTCCCCGAGCCCTTCACGGTGACGGCGTTGGGGCCAGATCTGAATCCCGCTGGCGGAGTGACGATCTTCTTTGCGGTGACGAGCGGAACGGCGACACTGGGTTGCGGCCTGCGAACCTGCGTGGTGACGGCTACCGGCGATGGACGGGCCTCAATCAACGTAACGGCCACCAGCAGAGCATGGTCCATCGTCTCCGCGTCGCTTGCAAATAGCTCCAGCGTGAAGGCCGAGTTTATCGGTGGCTCGTCCCCGGTGCTGACGGCGCTCTCACCCACGCTCTCGATGGCTGCGGGAGCTGTGATCAATTGGACGGTGCAGGCGCTGGCCTTGACCAATGGCGCGCCCGCCGCGGGCCAGTCGGTAACCTGGCAGGCGAGCAGCGGCATCGCAATTCCAAACCCATCTGCTGTCCTCACGAGCGCCGCCGGCATCGCGGCCAAGGCACTTATGGTTGGGCCGCTCACTGAGGGTCAGTCGGCCACGGCGACAGCCTGCTTGAATGGAACGACCCAGTGCGTCACGTATCGCGCATTTGGCGCGCGGCCGGAGTATGCCACTCTCGAGGCACTCTCGGGAACCGCACAGAGTCTCAGCATGCAGGGAACGGCAAGCCAGATATCGCTCCGCGTGCTGGATATGAATGGCAATCCCATGGCGGGCGGAACGGTGGCGCTCTACCAGGCGGTCTATGCATGGGCGCCGTCCTGTCCGCCGCATGGCCGCTGCGCGCAGTCGGAGCTACTTGCGAGGCAGACCGCATCCGCGACTTCCGGCATCGATGGCAGCGTTGCCTTCAATCCAGCATCCATTCCCGGCACGGCGACCAACACGCTTGGCCTCGCGGTCACCGGAAACGCAGGCAGCGTGAACCTGGCCATTGAGCAGCATCCGTAAACGGCGGCCTTGCGGCAGACGCTATTGCACCGTAATTTTCACCGTAGTTTGCGCGGTCACGATCCCTGAAGTGCTCGTCACGGTTGCCGTATACGTGCCCGAGGTAGTGGCGGGAATGCCACTTGTCCCTCCCCCACCGCCGCAACTGGCCACGCCTGCAACCAGCATCGCTGCTAGCAGCACCATGCCGAGCAGCGACCGGCCTCTGCGGCGCGCTCCCGCTAACCCGAAGAGCATCAAGCAGGCCAGAGCCGCACCGCCGGCGCCCAGCCCGCCAGCACCTCTGACGGCGGGATGCGCCAGGGAGGCGCTGTTTGTCCCCGTGGTGAGGACGGTCAGCGTGGCCGTTGCCGCGTTGGCGCTGGTAATGCTCACAGGATTGGTGGAGCCGAAACTCAAGATGGGCGGATTCGCGGCTCCAGTTGGGCCGCTGGCAATCATCGCGGACAACGATACGCTGCCGGTAAAGCCATTGGTGGGAGTCACCGTGATCGTCGAGGTATTCCCGGTGGTCGCGCCCGCGGTGAGGCTCACCGCCGTACCGCTGAGGGTCAAGCCTGGCGCGAGGATGACAGTGACCGAGATGCTGCCGGTCGCGACGCTGTAGTTGGCGTCGCCCGCGTAAGCGGCGGTGATGGTGTGCGGCCCGAGGGGGAGCGAATTGTTTGAGTAGCTGGCCTGCCCCGTGCTGCCCAGTGTCACCGCTGTTCCAGAACCGCCATCCACGGAGAAGCTCACGGTTCCGGTGGGAACGGCAGGGCCGAAGTTGGGGATCACCAAAGCGGAGAAAATGGCGGAATATCCCTGGCCTGTAGTGGAAGGACCACCGACGCTGACCATCACCGGCGTCAGCGCGGCCGCCACATTCACAGTCTGGCTGGTCGAGGCGGAGAGCCCGTTGGTTGAGTCACCGTTGTAAACGGCTTGCAGCTGGTTGCTGCCGGCCGGCAGGTTGATCGCCGCAAGAGATGCTGTTCCGCCGCTAAGAGCCCCGGTGCCGAGAACAACGCCGTTGGACATGAAGGAAACGACGCCCGTGGGAGCCGTGCCTTCTGTGACTTGCGCTGTCAATGTCACCGGCTCGCCAACGCGCAGGCTTCCGGCGCCGACAGTAAGAGAGGTTGCGGTCTGCGCTTTGTTATTGAAGACCGAATCCAGATACTCCATGCGCAACTGCAGCCAGTTCGTGGTGTATTGGACTTCGCCGTCGTAGGTACCAGCCGCCTCGGAGTTAGGCCAGACTTGCATGCCCAGCATCGGCCAACGCGAAAAGTTGTTGGCCTGGGACTGCTGCAAAGCCTGGCCCTGCTGTTGAATCGAGGCGATCCATGCGGCAAAGACGCCGTTGTTCTTGAGCGCGTTCCACTGCGTAACGGTATCCGCCTTGAAGCCGGGGTCTTTGAACCACTGCTGGTACCAGATGGACTGCTCCTGCATCCAGGGCGCCGTTGGGTTCACGATTGTCGCATAGTTCACATTGCCGGCGCTGATATCGAAGTCCCAGATGGGGCCCATGTACAGCAGCGGATTGTCCTTGTCCTTGTACATATAGGTGCTGCTGTAAAAGCGCCCGCCGTCCACGTTGCCCATAAGGTCGTTGACGATGTAGAAATTCACCGCCGAGGCTTCGTCAAAATAGGGGCGCCAACCCTGTACCGGATCGGTGAAGTTGCTGGAGAACAGAGCTGTCTCCGCAGTATTCACATAGTTCGAGATATAGGCTGTCTGTTGCGGAACCTCTGGATCGGGCGTGAAATCGGGGTCATCGAGGCCTACCGGCAGGCCTTGCGGAGTGAAGAAGACAAAGGCTTCGGTCTGATGCTGGTCGAACTCAAGCAGATAGCCGCCGGTAATATCGTCAGTAACATCGGTTTCCGCCAGTTCGTTGATATTCACCCGGTGGCTGTCGACCTTGATCTGTTCGAACAGTTGGTAATTACCTTCATACACGCCGTTCAGGTAGAGTTCGACAAACAGCGAATGAGGCGCCCAGGGCAGCAACTTGCTGGTACCGCTGGGCGTGGGCGAATTCGCGGGTGAACCCAGATAAGCGCCTCCAATTGGGATGGCATTGGCCAGCGCCGAGGCCGCCCAGTCGTGGAGCAGCGTCTTGTCGTCGTAATTGGCCAGCAGAAGATAGCTCTTGCTCTTGTCGCAGGTCGGCTTGGCTTTGCCGCTGGTCACATAGGGGCAACTGAGCCCCATGACGTTGAGCAGGTCAAGGCTGGTCGTCAGTTTGAAGTGATAGGCGAGCTTGGGCATGGCGGTGGTCGAACTGCCATGCAGATGAAAGTTAGCCGTGTTGTCACTGTCGCTGGCATTGGGAAGGTAAGAGGTTTGGCCGTTGGCCGAGGTGATGGTGATGGTGCCGGGTATGTCGGTGGCTTTGTCCACGATGGCCACGCCACCGGTGTTGATGGTCACGATGGGCAGATTGATGGCCGCCTGCGCCGGCGCAAACGAAGGATTGGAGATGGAAACCGTTAGCCAGAGCGGCGCCGTGGCCTGTTCAGTGCCCGCCGCGGCAACTACCTTCACCTGAGCCGTCCAGCTCGTGTTCTGCGACGGGTAGGTGTTTGGGAACCCCTCCTGCCCGGCCGAGCCGGAGGCGTTCAGAATCAGATTCCCCGTGCCGCCGGCGGCCAAGACCAGCGGAGCCACAGTGATGCCTGAGGGCAAGCCGGTGAGCGTCACGCTGATGGGCCCTTCGTAACTGCTGGCGCCAATGGAGATGGCTACTGGGACATTTTGCTGGCCTGGATAGATGGTCAGGGAGGACGGCGTGGCCGTCACAGTAAATGTCTGGCCAAAGGCGGCCGAAATCAGAAAGAAAACTCCAAATGCATAGAGCGCAGAGGCTCTGGTCTTGCTTGAAATCAAACCCACGTCTTCCCTCGGATCCGCGCTGCGAGTTCTGCCATCGCAGAAGGTGGCGCTATACGCCCGCAGAGATTATAGCGCCGGACCTTCACATACCGCTGTACCTGCCGGAAGCCGTGTGCGGGGCAAGGCTGATCACCCCAGTCTGGCGCTTCGTCGGCTGGCAGGAGCGATTGGGCGCCGGACCGGGCAAAGGAGCGAAGCGGCTCACCGCCAAACCGGTCTAGCAAACTGGAAGAGCGATGCTCGATTTAGTCTTTGTCCGTAGCAACCTGGAATTTGCTGAAGAGAAACTGCGCGCGCGGGATCGATTTCTTTGATCTTTTCGCATAACTCAGAATCAAAGTGTTAGCATCGGTCGAAGGTCCGGGGATTCCGGGCCACATTTCGAAAGAAAGGAACTGGAGTGCGCTTGAAATCCCCCAATGCGTTTCTGGCAATCTCCTTCTCAATCTTCCTCATCGCCCCGCCGCAAGTGAGGGCCTGGGGCAACAGCGGCCACGAAGCCGTTGCGTATGTCGCCTGGCAGCAAATGACTCCGACGGCGCGCGCTCGCGCCATCGAGCTTATCAAGCTGGTGCCCACGCTCCACAGTGCCGATGGCAGCAAAACCATTCCCGGTTATGCCGAGTTCCTGGCGGATCTTCCCGCGGGCCTGTCGCAGGACGATCAGAATCTCTACCTCTTTATGCGCGCGGCCACCTGGCCAGACAGCGTCAAGCACCAGTGGCTCCATGACTCCGACACTCCGCCCAAGGGCAGAACGGTCGAGGTGAACATTGGCTTCACCGATACTTCGAGCCATGGCTATTGGCACTTTATTGACAGCGGAATCTCCACCGATGGTTCGAAGGTTCCCCCGGCGCCCGCGCCCAACGTGGTCACGCAGATCGCGGCGCTGCGCCAGTTGATTGCCTCAGACGAGGCCGACCTGCTCAAAGCCTATGATCTGGTCTGGCTGGAGCATCTGGTAGGCGATCTTCACCAGCCGCTTCATGCCGCTGAGCGCTATGTCGGCGGCGTTGGCGACGCGGGCGGCAATACGGTCAACATCAAGATGACCACGGCCATGAACAAGCTCTTCGAGGGCACGCTCTCCAAGAGCGCGCCGACCGAGCTGCATGCCTTCTGGGATAGTCTCCCCGGTGAAGGACAACCCGCGGCCGCACTTGCGCAGGCAGCGGCATTCGGAAAGGGACTCCCGCCTGCTTCCGCCACTGCGTCAGCGATCACCGATCCCATGAAATGGGCGGCGGAGTCGCTGGCGTTGGCCAAAAAGGACGCCTACGCCGCGCCGATTGGCAGTGGCGCGCCACCGCCCGCGCCCAGCTCATCTGCCGCGGCGTCAACTCCCGCCACCGGCACCGCCAGCATTATCACCACGGCCTATTACAACACGGCGATGAAGGATGCAAGGAAACGCGTTGCTCTGGCTGGCGCGCGGCTCGCCAAGCTGCTCAACGAAAACCTGAAGTAGAATCCGCTCGCCGGTTGTCACCTTTCGCTCTCCTCGAGCATCCAGGGCCTGCTAACGCTACTCGGACGGCGGCGACGGGAGCCAACTTTCAGGAGTTCTAGGAGCGAGGAGTGCGCTGTAGCCAGTTACTGAAACGACGAGCGACAACGAAATCGTGGAAATTGGCCCCGTCCCTTCGGGTTGCGGCGCAAATCCGGCCATACTTCGTTCTCGCCCTTGATAGTGGATTGCCACAACCTGCGGGCTCGGCCTCGTCTGGCCGGATTTTCGCCGGCAGCGCCATCCGCCTGAGTAGCGTTAACAGGCCCTAGTAAGGGAGAGCGAGGTGCATCGTGAGCGAAACCGGCCCCGCATTCCGAGCATCACCGGCACGCCGGCCTCGCGTGGTGATTGTGGGCGGCGGCTTTGGAGGACTGCATGCCGCGAAGGGTCTCGCGCGGCAGCCCGTGGATGTGACCGTGGTGGATCGGCGCAATCACCACACCTTTCAGCCGCTGCTTTATCAGGTGGCGCTGGCAGTGCTCTCCCCTGCCGACATCGCGCAGCCCATCCGCGCGATTCTGCGCAGGCAGGGCAATGCCCTCGTCCTGATGGACGAGGTGACGGGCATCGACACTGCAATACGGCAAGTTGCGCTCGCCTCGGGCGCCCAGCTTCCGTACGACTACCTTGTGCTGGCCACCGGGGCCACTCATTCCTACTTTAGCCATCCGGAGTGGGCTCCGTTCGCGCCGGGACTCAAAACGATCGAAGACGCTACCGAGATTCGCCGCCGCGTACTCTTGGCCTTTGAACTGGCCGAGCGGCATATGGTGGAGCACGGCTGGCACCCTCCGCTCAACTTTGTCGTCATTGGCGGCGGACCGACCGGCGTCGAGTTGGCCGGAGCGATCATCGACATCGCTCAGCTCTTCATGCGCAACGATTTCCGCCACATCGATCCGGCAAAGGCGAGGGTGCTATTGCTGGAAGGCTCGCCGCGCGTGCTGGCCGTCTATCCGGAAGATCTCTCCGCCAAAGCTGAAGCCGCGCTGGTCAAGCTGGGCGTCGAGGTGCATACCCATACCCAGGTCACCGGGATCGGGCCGGGCTGGGTGGAGGCTGCGGGGAAGAGAATTGACGCAGCCGTCACCCTCTGGGCCGCGGGCGTCGCTGCCTCGCCGCTCGGCAAAATGCTCAGTGCACCTCTCGACCGACGCGGCTGCGTCATCGTGGACGATCGGCTCAATCCCTCAGGGTTGCCCAATGTCTTTGTCTTGGGCGATCTGGCCCATCTTGAACAGGATGGCCAGCAGGTGCCGGGAGTGGCCCAGCCCGCGATGCAGATGGGTGACCACGTGGCCAAAATCATCGTCGCCGATCTTGCCGGCCGGCCGCGTCCCGCCTTCCGCTACTTCGACAAGGGAGACATGGCCACCATCGGGCGCATGGCAGCCGTGGCAAAGGTCGAATGGCCCTTCAAGGCCCACTGGAGCGGCTTTCCCGCCTGGATCACCTGGTTGACGGTGCACATCTTCTTCCTCATCGGATTCCGCAACCGGCTCTCGGTCCTGGCCGCATGGGTCTGGAGCTACTTCACCTTTACGCGCGGCGCACGGCTCATCACCGGAGATCAGCGTCTGGTGGGCTGGCAGGAGCAGATCGATGCCGGATTGGCGGAAGATGCCGATGAAACGCGCTCCAAACCCGTCGGTTAAACTGGTAGAGCGATGCTCGATCTGGGATTTGTCCGGAACAACCTTGAAATTGTTGAAGCAAAACTGCGCGCGCGCGGGGCTGACCCCGAGGCGCTGCTGAGGGATTTTCGCGCAAACG
>Ga0302322_100005555_pt1 | contig 11068 bp, 9 predicted proteins | sample Fen_T0_2_FD_203757 | JGI IMG/M metagenome (GOLD analysis project Ga0302322, IMG submission 203757) | Peat permafrost microbial communities from Stordalen Mire near Abisko, Sweden - Fen_T0_2 | ecosystem: Environmental > Terrestrial > Soil > Wetlands > Permafrost | place: Sweden: Abisko... | reverse complement strand
GCCGCCGCGGCCGAGAACGGCGAGGCCTGAACGCCGTGGCCAACGAACCGGCGGGCAGGTGGCCCGCGAACGGGGATCCGGCACGCCCTGCCCCGGACGGGGGCGAGGCGAGCATCGTCCGGCCGGACGAGGGCGTGGCGCTCGTCCCGCGGGCCGCGCGGCTCCGGGGCCGGCCGGCGCTCCCCGGTGACAAGTCCATCTCCCACCGGGCCCTGCTCCTGGCGCTCCTCGCGGAGGGCGAGAGCCGGATCACCGCCGCCGGCGACGGCGCGGACGTCCGCACGACGGCGGGGATCGTCGCGGCGCTGGGCGCCACGGTGGAGCGGCTGGACGAGCGCCGTGGGCGCGTGGACTACCGCGTCGTCTCGCCGGGCGGCGCGGACATGCACGAACCCGACGGGATCCTGGACTGCGGGAACTCCGGGACCACCACCCGGCTCGTTGCCGGGCTGCTGGCGGGGAGGCCGCTGTTCGCGGTGCTGGACGGGGACGCCTCGCTCCGGCGCCGGCCGATGGGGCGCGTGGTGGAGCCGCTCACCGCGATGGGCGCGTCTTTCGGGGGCCGCCGTGGGGCCACGCTGCTGCCGCTGGCGATCACGGGCCGCCGGCGCCTGACCGGCATCACCTACGCCACGCCGGTGCCCAGCGCCCAGGTGAAGTCGGCGATCCTGCTGGCGGCCCTCGCGGCAGACGGTGAGACGGCGATCTCCGAGGCCCTGCCGACGCGCGACCACACGGAGCGGATGCTCCGTGTCCGCGGCGTGGCCGTGACGGGGACGACGGCCGCCGACGGCCGGCACATGGTCCGCCTCGCCGGCCCGTCCGCCGTCCGCGCCGTCGACGAGACCGTCCCGTCGGACCCGTCCGGGGCCGCGTTCTGGCTGGTGGCGGCCGCGATCCACCCGGATGCGGAGCTGCACCTCGACGGGGTCAGCACGAACCCCACGCGGCGTGCCATCATCGACATCCTGCGGCGCATGGGCGCCGACATCGAGGAGCACGCCCGTACCTCCCCCGGCGGGCCGGACGGCGAGCCCCTCGCAGACCTCGTGGTCCGGTCCAGCGACCTTCGGGCCGTCGACCTGTCCCCCGCCGACGTGGCGGCGGCCATCGACGAGATCCCGATCCTCGCGCTCGCCGCGACCGCGGCGAGCGGCACGACCCGGATCCGGGGCGCCGGGGAGCTCCGCCACAAGGAGTCGGACCGGATCGCCGGGATCGCCGACGGGCTCACGGCCCTTGGCGCGCGAGTGCGCGTCACGGGCGACGACATCGAGATCGAGGGCGGTGCCCGGCTCCGCGGCGCCGTCACCGAGACACTGGACGACCACCGGCTTGCGATGACGTTCGCCATCGCCGGCCTCATCGCCGAGGGCGAGACCATCGTTCGCCGACCCGGGTCGGCGGCGATCTCGTACCCGGGATTCTTCCGCGAACTCGAAGGGGTGCGAGCATGACGAAGCGCGTCGTCCTCATCGGCCATCCGGTCGCCCACTCGCTGTCCGGGGCGATGCAGCAGGCCGCCTTCGACCACCTGGGCATCGACGCGGGCTACGAGCTCTGGGATCGCAGCCCGGCCGAGCTCGCCGAGGCGCTCGCCGAGCTCCGTGGCGAGGAGTTCCTGGGCGCCAACGTCACGATCCCGCACAAGGAGCGGGTGGTCCCGCACACGGACCGCCAGACGGACGAGGCCCACATCACGGGCGCCGTCAACACCCTCACCAAGGAGGGCAGGAAGCTCGTCGGGCACAACACGGATGTGCCGGGGTTCAAGATCGCCCTCGACAGGCTGGTCGGGAAACAGAAGATGCCCCGCCAGGCCGTGGTGCTCGGCGCGGGCGGCGGCTCACGGGCCGTCGTGTACGGCCTGATCCGCGAGGGCTTCCAGCGCATCGTCGTGTTCAACCGGCACCTGCACCGGGCCGAGGCCATGGTCAAGCACTTCGCGCGCAGCTCATCGCACATGGACCTGCGCGCCATGCCCTGGCACGAGTCGATCATCGAGGCGGAGCTCTCGAAGGCCAAGGTCCTGGTCAACGCCACGTCGATCGGCCTGAACGCGGACGAATCGCCGATCCCGGCCGAGATCCTGACGCCCGACCTGCTGGTGCTGGACCTCATCTACTCGAGCACCCGCCTGCTCCGCGACGCCCAGTCCGCTGGCTGCACCACGGCGGACGGCGAGCTGATGCTCCTCCACCAGGGCGCGGCCTCGTTCACGCTCTGGACCGGGCAGCCGGCCCCCATCGACGTCATGCACGCAGCCCTCACCGAGGCACGGGCTCGCGGGATCACCTCTGCCGAGGGTGAGCCCGCCGCGCCCGAGCCCGCGGGCGCCTGACGGCGGCCCGGAGCGGCTGGAGAGCGCGTGGACCGCTTCCGGTTCCTCACGGCCGGCGAGAGCCACGGCCCCATGCTGGGTGCCGTGCTGGAGGGCGTCCCGGCCGGGCTGGCCCTGACCGAGGACGACCTCGCGGTCGACCTTGCCCGGCGCCAGCGCGGGTACGGCCGCGGTGCCCGCCAGTCGATCGAGCAGGACCGCGCGCGGATCCTGTCCGGCGTCCGCCACGGTCGAACCCTGGGCTCGCCGATCCTCCTCGAGCTCGCAAACCGCGACTGGGAGAACTGGACCCGCGTGATGCAGGTCGGACCGCTCTCCGACGACGAGGCCGCAGGGCTCGCGTCCATGGCCGGGGAGGGCAACAAGCGCGCCAGGCCGGTCACCGCGGTCCGGCCCGGTCACGCGGATCTCGCGGGCGCCCTGAAGTACGGCTTCGACGACGTCCGCAACGTCCTCGAGCGCTCGTCCGCGCGCGAGACCGCGGCGCGGGTCGCGGTCGGCGGCGTCGCCCGTGCGTTCCTCCGGGAGCTGGGGATCGAGGCCTGGTCGTTCACGGCGGAGGTGGGCGGGGTGGCCGTCGACCCGACGCGCTGCACCCGGACGCAGGACGAGGCCGAGGCATCGCCCCTCCGCTGCCCGGACCCCGATGCCGAGACGGCGATGATCGCGAGGATCGACGAGGCGCGGTCCGCGGGCGACACCGTCGGTGGCGTGTTCGAGGTCGTCGTCCACGGGGCCCCCATCGGGCTCGGCAGCTACGTCCACTGGGACCGGCGGCTGGACGCGGCCCTGGCGGCCGCCGTCATGGGCATCAACATCGTGAAGGGCGTGGAGCTCGGCCTCGGGTTCGAGCAGACGCGCCGGTTCGGGTCCGCCGTCCACGACATCATCGAGGGCAGGCGGCCGGACGGGACGTGGGTCCACCGGACCAACAACGCGGGCGGCCTTACGGGCGGCGTCACGAACGGCGAACCGATCGTCGTCCGCGGTGCGGTCAAGCCCATCTCCACGCTCGCCCGACCGCTCCCCACGGCGGACCTGCTGACGGGCGACGTCGTGGACAGGGCCCATTACGAGCGCAGCGACATCTCGGTCGTACCCGCGGCCGGTGTCATCGCCGAGGCGATGGTCATGCTTACGCTCGCCGCATTCGTCCTGGAGAAGACGGGCGGGGACTCGATGGCCGAGGTGGCCGGCAACCTGGCGCGCTACCGGGCCCGGATCGCCGGCGCGTCCGACGAGGCCTGAGGGCCAGCGATGGACCTCGTCCTGGTCGGCCTCCCCGGGAGCGGCAAGACCGCGGTCGGACGGCGCGTGGCCACCCGCCACGAGGCCGTGTTCGTGGACCTCGACGACGAGATCGAGGCTTCGGCGGGCATGACGATCCCCGAGATCTTCGCGGCCGAGGGCGAGGCGGGCTTCCGGCGCCATGAGCGGCGGGCCGTCGTCGCGCTCGGCCCCCCTGGTCCGGATCCCGGCCTGCGGCGGGTGATCTCGCCCGGCGGCGGCGCGATCCTGGACCCCCGCAACCGCTGGGCGCTGTACCGCGGCCGCGTCAGCGCGTGGCTGGACGTCCGGCCGGAGGTGCTGGCGCAGCGCCTGCGCCGCTCGCCAACCGTGCGGCCGCTGGTCCGCGGGGGCGACCCGTTGGGGCGGATCCGTGCCCTGGGCGCAGAGCGCGAGCGCTTCTACGGGGCGGCCCACCGCATCAACGGCGTGGCCGAGGTGGCGGTGGTGGTGGGCGCGGTGGAGCGGCTGCTGGAGGCGGGCCCACCGGCCTCGACCACGCTCCTGCACGCGTCCACGAAGATCGGCGAGATCGCGATCGGCGAGGGCATCGCGGCCGCGGCCATTGGGGCGACGCTCCGGCGGCTGGACGCCCGGCGGGCGGTGATCGTGTCCGAGCCCGGCGCGTGGACGGCGTTCGGCGACAGCGTCGGGGCTGCGCTCCGGGACGACGGCTGGCCTGTCGAGGTCGTCATGCTCCCGGCGGGCGAGGCGGCCAAGCGCCTGACGGTGATCGAGGAGGCCGCGCGCGACCTCGCACGGCGGCGGGTCGAGCGACGGGAGCCGCTGATCGCTATCGGCGGAGGCGCGCTGGGTGACCCGGCGGGGTTCCTTGCGGCTGCCTACCTTCGCGGTGTGCCGTGGATCGGGGTGCCGACGACCCTCGTTGCCCAGGTCGACTCGTCCATCGGCGGCAAGACCGGCGTGGACCTGCCCGAGGGCAAGAACCTCCTGGGGGCGTTCCACCAGCCGGCGGCCGTGATCCTGGACGTCGCCGCCCTCCGGACCCTCGCCGGGCGACAGCTGCGCGCCGCGCTGGGAGAGATCGTGAAGATGGCGGCCCTCGGCGACGAGGCGCTGTTCGCCACCCTCGAGGCGGATGCCGTGGCGATCGCCCGCGGGGACGCCACCGCCTTCGCTGGCGGGGCCATGGCCGAGGTCGTGGAGCGTGCCGCGTGGGCAAAGGTCGAGGTCGTGACGGCCGACGAACGCGAGCAGGGCGCCTCCGGCGGCCGGATCACCCTGAACCTCGGCCACACGGTGGCGCACGCCCTGGAGGCCGTCGACGGGTACGAGAACCTGCTCCACGGGGAAGCCGTGGCGTACGGGCTGCGTGCCGCCACGCGGGTCGGGACGGCGATCGGGGTGACGCAGCCGGACCGTGCAGCGCGGATCGAAAGCCTGCTGGACCGCGTGGACCTGGGGCGGGCGCCGCTCCCCTACCCGCTCGCTGCGGTCATGGCGGCGATGGGAACCGACAAGAAGCACGCCGGCGGCCGGCTCCGCTGGGTGCTGCCGACCGCCGACGGGGTCGCCGTCCACGACGACGTGCCGGCCGAGACGGTCGAGGCGGCCGTGGCACAGGTCCTGGCCGGGACACCGGCCGGCGGAAGGGCCGGAACGGGAGACCGGGGATGACGCGCGTGCTGGTGCTCCAGGGACCCAACCTAAACCTGCTCGGGACGCGAGAGCCCGAGATCTACGGGCGGGAGACGCTGGACGAGATCCACGCGGGGATAGCGGCGCGCGCCGCGGACCTGGGCCTGGAGGTGGCGTTCTACCAGTCGAACCACGAGGGCGATCTCATCGACCGCCTCCAGGTCCGCGACTTCGACGTCTCGATCGTCAACGCGGCCGGGTACACGCACACGTCGGTCGCGCTGCGGGACGCACTCCTGGCCATCGATCGGCCGTTCTGGGAGGTCCATCTCTCGGACCCCTCGAAGCGTGATGCCTTCCGGCGGGTGAACTTCCTGCAGGACATCGCGGCGGCGTCGATCGCGGGCCAGGGGGCCCGCGGGTACCACCTGGCGCTCGAGGCGATCGCCGCCCGGTTCGGGGGTGCCGCGTGACGCGACGGGACGTCCGGGGGGGCGGCGGCGAAGGCGGCACGCACCCGTCGCCCGCGGACCGGGAGGAGGCGGCCCTGGAGCTCGCCAGGGTCCGGGACCGCATCGACGCGCTGGACCGGAGGATCGTGGAGCTGCTCAACGAGCGGGCGACGCTGGGCCGGACGGCGGGACGGGCGAAGCGCCTGGCGGGACGGCGCGCGATCAAGGACCCGGAGCGCGAGCGCGAGGTCCTGCTCCGCGTGGCGATGGCCAACCCGGGGCCCCTCTCGCAGTCCGACCTGCTGTCGATCTACCGGCGGATCGTGGCCGCCACCCGGGTGCTGGAGTCGCGTGACCGGAACCATGACGTCCGACCCGGGGACTGACGCTTTCGTCTCACCCGTGGCGGACGAGCTGTTCCTGCCGGTCGTGAGCGGGTCCGCCCGCCCCGACCCGCGCGTCCTCCCGTCCGCTCCCGTGACGCGGTTCGCGCCCGCTCCGACCGGATACCTCCACCTTGGCCACCTCGTCAACGCGCTGTACACGTGGGGGATCGCGCGGGCGACGGGCGGCCGGGTGATCCTGAGGATCGAGGACCACGACCGCCAGCGATCGAGGCGGGAGTTCGAGGCGGCGCTGCTGGAGGACCTGGAACGCCTCGGCCTTGTCGCGGACGAGCCCCCGGTCCCGGCGTTCCGGTCGGGCGCCACGCCATACCGGCAATCGTCGGTCGGTCCCGTCTACGCGGCGGCCCTGGACCGGCTGCGCGCCGAAGGGCTCGTGTACGCCTGCTCCTGCTCCCGGGCGACGTTCGCGGCGTCCGAGGCGGAGCGCGGGCTGCCGTGGCGCGGGATCGGTTGCCCGGGCGGGTGTCGCACGAAGTCACTGCCGGAGGACGGGGGCGCGGGTGAAGCCCCGGGCCTGCGGGTGGCCGTGGGGGCGGGCTCGGAGCGCTGGACCGACCTGCTCGCGGGCCCGCTCGCGGAGGAGCCGGCGTCGGGTGGCGATCTCCTCGTCCGCGACCGCGTCGGCAACTGGACGTACGCGTTCTGCGTGGTCGTCGACGACATGCGGAACGGAGTCGACCTGGTCATCCGCGGCCGCGACCTCCTCCACTCCACCCCGGTGCAGCTGCGGCTCGCCCGCCTCCTGGGCCGCGAGACGCCGCCCCTGTTCCTCCACCACCCGCTGGTGCGCCGGGCGTCCGGCCGGAAGCTGTCCAAGGCGGATGGCGACACTGCCGTCCGTTCGCTGCTGGATGCCGGGGCCACGCCCGCCGGGCTGTTCGGACGCGCGGCCCGTCTTGCGGGGCTGCAGGTGGACGAGACGCCGATCGACCCCACGGACCTGGCCGCGCTGTTCGCCTGAGGCACCGGTCCGGGACCGTGCCGCCGAACCCTGGGCGGGACCGGTGCACGGAAGCCCGGAGCGTCACGACGTATCATTGCCTCTCCACGCTGCAGCGGGTCGGAGGCGACTTCATGAAGTTCTTCGTTGGCCTGACCACGGGCCTCGTCCTCGGTGCCGCGGGCGCCGTCATCTACTCGGTCAAGAGCGGTCGAGACCTTCGCGAGGCATTCGAGGAGATCCGCTCCGAGATGAACCGCCGCGACACGGACGCTCTCGGTGCGCGCCTCGAGGCCCGGATCACGGAGATCCAGGCTCGTCTCGAGGAACGCATCGCGCAGGTGCGGGACCGCGGCGCAACGGCGGCCGGCGAGGCCGGCGAGACAGCCGCCGACGCCGTCTCGGATGCCGCAGCCGCCGTGTCCGAGGCAGGCGAGACAGCCACCGACGCCGTCGAGGCAGCGGTCGAGGTCCAGCCGGGCGCCTGAGCCGGGTCCGCCGGATCACCCGTCCCCCACCGCGGATCGAAGGTCCGGTCCGCGGGTCCATGCCGTGCCCGCGAACAGCTCGGGCCGGTGGGTGAGCACGAGCAGCGTCCGTCCCTTCGTGGCGGCTGGCAGGTCCGCCACGAACGCACGGGCGGCTGCCTCGTCCAGGTGCTCGGTGGGCTCGTCCAGGATCAGCAGGCGGACGTCCGCGAGGAGTGCGCGGGCAAGGGCCAGGCGCTGGCACTGGCCTCCGGACAGGCGCGCCCCGTGCTCGCCGACCGCGGTCTCGAGGCCCTCGGGGAGAGAGCGGACCCAGTCGAGGAGTCCGGCGGCCCCGAGCGCTGCGTCGAGCTCGGGGGCCGCGGCACCGGGCCGGGCGAGCCGGAGGTTGTCGGCCAGGGTGGTGTCGAAGACGTGGGGATCCTGCTCGCACAGGCCGACGGCCCGGCGGACGTCATCGCCCGCGAGCGTGCGGACGTCCGTGGCGCCGCCCGACCCCACCAGCGCCAGCGTCCCGGCCGCGGGTTCCAGGAACCGGAGGCAGGCGGCCGCGAGGGTGCTCTTGCCGGACCCGCTCGGGCCGGTCACGATGACCCGCTCGCCCGGGCCCACGTCCATGTCCAGCGGCTCGAGGGCATCCACCGCGGCTCCCGGGTAGCGCAGGGTGAGGGAGGTCGCACGCAGCCCCAGCGGTCCTGACGGGACCGCTGCGGGTACTGTGGGATCCGGGACGGGGTCCGGCCTGCGGAGGATGTCGACGACGCGCCTCGCCGATGAGCTCAGCCCCGGCAGCTGGCGCGCGGCGCCGGCCAGGGGCGCGGTCACCTCGTGGACCGTGATCGGCGTCAGCACCACGACCGCGAGCGCCACCCCGGCGAGGCTCCCGTCACGCACGGCGGCGATCCCCAGGACGAGCGCCAGCCAGACCGCCGCCCCTCCGGCGAGCCCCGTCACGAGGCTCCCGAGCCCGGCGCCAAGCGCGCTTCGCCGTTCCGCAGCCGCCAGGTGAGCGTCGACCACGCCGGCCGCCGCCAGCGCACGGGGCGCCGCACCGGCCGCGAGGATCTCCGGCGCGCCGCGCAGCAGGTCCAGGGCCGACTCCGCCAGCTCACCACGCGCTGGACCGAGGGACCGCTCGGCGCGGCGCGCCACCGCCCCCGAGACGAGCGGCGCCACGAACGCCGTGACCAGCAGCGACAGCGCCAGCACCACCCCCACCACCGGCACGAGCCAGCCGACGAGGAGGACGGTCCCGGCCGCCACGATCCCGACCGAGGCATACGGCAGCAGCACCCGCAGCCAGAGGTCCGCGAGCCCGTCCACGTCTCCGACGAGGCGCGCCAGCAGGTCGCCGGACCGCAGCTCGGCGAGCCCGGCGGGGGCGAGCCGCCCCAGCCGCGCATAGACGCTGACCCGCAGCTCCGCGAGGACCCTGAACGCGGCGTCATGGGCAGCGACGCGCTCGGCGTACCGGAACACGCCCCGGCTGATCCCGAAGGCCCGGACCGCGGTGACCGCGAGCAGGAGCTCGAACACCGGTGGGCGCTGCGCCGCGCGCGAGATCAGCCACGCCGACGTCGCCGCGAGGCCGACCGCGGCACCCCCGGCGCCGACGCCCGCGAGGATCGCGAGCACGAAGCGCCCGCTGACGGGGCGCCCGACCCGCAGGACGGCGAGGATGGCGCTCATGGGACGGCTCCGGCCGGGGACACCGGTGCGGTCATCGACACCGTTGCAGCCGGACGGCCCTGCGAGACCGCCACCCACCGGACCGCTACGTCGCGGTCCGCCCCGGCCACCGCGCCCGGCCGGTGGGCAACGAGCAGCACCGCCGCTCCTCGGGCCGCCTCCGCCCGGACGGCCGCCAGGACCGCCGTCTCCGCGGCACCGTCCAGGCCTGCCGTGGGCTCGTCCAGGAGCAGGATCGGCGTCCGGCGCACGAGCGCCCGCGCGATCCCCACCCGCCGGCGCTGACCGCTCGAGAGCCCCCGGCCGCGCTCCCCGAGAACCAGCGACATGTCGAGGTCGCCGAGCCCCACGGCCGCAACGGCGGCCGCCACCTCGGCATCGCCGGCATCGGGTGCCCCCATCCTGACGTTGTCCGCGACCGTCCCGGCAAACAGGTACGGCGACTGCGGCACCCACGCCACGCGGCCCCGCCATGCCTCCGCATCCAGCTCCCGGACATCCGTCCCGGACCCGTCGGAGGCGACGGCAAGCACCCGCCCGGCCGACGGCTCCACGGACCCGAGGATCACCGCCAGGAGCGTGCTCTTCCCCGCGCCGCTCGGCCCCGTGATCGCCACGACCTCACCGGGCCGCACGGCGAGCGAAGCGCCTGCCGGCGCCGCGACGTCTCGTCCCGGCTGCTCGACCCACAGGTCCTCGACCACGAGCCCGAGCTGCCCGGACGGCACCGGCACACCGCCCCGGCGTGCGACATCCGGCGCGTCGATGATCGCGAAGGCCGCCACGGCGGCCGTCAGCCCCTCCTCGGACGCGTGGAACTCGGATCCGAGGCGCCGCAGCGGCAGGTACGCCTCGGGGGCCAGGACCAGCGCGAACAGCCCCACCTCCAGCGTCATGGCGCCGGCCGCCAGCCGAAGCCCGATCCCCACGGCCACCAGCGCAACGGAGATGGTCGCGAGCAGCTCCAGGGTGAGAGCGGAGAGGAACGCCACGCGGAGCGTGGCCATGGTGGTCGTGCGATACCGGTCCGTGATGCCCCGCAGGATCTCCACCTGGGACTCCGCCCGCCCGTAGGCCCGGAGCGTCGGCAGGCCCGCCACGACGTCCGTGAACCGGTGGGCCAGCCGCGCCAGCGCCGCCCAGCGCCGGGTCCGGTGCGCCGCCGACATCCGCCCGATCAGCACCATGAACACCGGGATCAGCGGCACCGTGAGCAGGACCGTGAGGGCCGCGACGACATCGACGGCGAACAGGCAGGCGATCACCGCCACCGGCACCGTGAGCGCCAGCGCGAGCTGCGGGAGGTAGCGCCCGTAGTACCCGTCGAGCGCGTCGAGACCGCGCGTCGCCAGCAGGACCACCTCGCCGCTCGACGGTCCCGCCGCGAGTCGTGGCCCGGCCTCCACGGTGCGGGCCAGGAGACGGGACCGCAGGTCCCCCTTGACCGAGCCACTGATCCGCTGGGCCGCGATCTCGGCAAGCCAGGCGAGGACGGAGCGCGCCACCAGCACCGCGGCCAGCGCGGCCAGCGGCACGGCCAGGACGGCCGCGTCCTCCCCGCCCAGGAACGCTCCGGCGATACAGCGGGCCAGGAGCGCCGCCTGCGCGACGGCGAGCACCGCGCTGGAGACCCCGAGCGCGACCGCCGCGAGGAGGGCGGTCGTCGCCTCCCGCCCGGACGCGAGCAGGCGACGATGCAGGTTCACGCGCAGGCCCGGGAGCCGCCCGGGTCTGCGGCAGGGGACGCGGTCGCGACGTTCAGGGCTTCGCGGGCTCCCTGGAGACCGTCACGCGCTTGCGGAACACCCAGTACGTCCACCCCTGGTAGATCAGGACAATCGGCGTGAACACCACGGCCACGACGG
>Ga0302322_100005554_pt1 | contig 11069 bp, 13 predicted proteins | sample Fen_T0_2_FD_203757 | JGI IMG/M metagenome (GOLD analysis project Ga0302322, IMG submission 203757) | Peat permafrost microbial communities from Stordalen Mire near Abisko, Sweden - Fen_T0_2 | ecosystem: Environmental > Terrestrial > Soil > Wetlands > Permafrost | place: Sweden: Abisko... | reverse complement strand
TCGACACGTTCCCTTTCAACGGGGCAACCACGACGCTCGATGCCGCTTGGATGGGTGTGCCGGTAGTCACCTTGAGCGGCGCCTCGCCGCTACAGCGCGCAGGGGCCAGCATCATGATGAATCTCGGGCTGCCTGAGCTCGTCGCACGCTCCGAAGAAGCGTTCGTTGCAGAAGCAGTCGCTCTCGCGAGCGATCTCAATCGCCTCAGCGAGCTTCGCGCGGGCCTGCGCAGGCGCCTGGCAACATCGCCCTTAGGAAACGCGCCCGTGTACGCTCGCCATGTCGAAGCCGCGTACCGCACGGCCTGGCGACGCTATTGCTCACCGACCGTAACGTCGAGCTGAGGTGGTTTCCTCGTATTGCCGTCTAAAGTGCGGGCACGATCACCACGTCGTCGATATACATCGATCCGACCCAGTTGCTGCTTGGGCTGAGTCGGAGACCGATACGGTTCACTGCCGTCCCACTCAGGAACTTGGCTCGGACCGAAAACCACGCTCCGGTTGGGATGGGGTTGCTGCCCCATAAAAGAACGAGGTTATCACCAAGGCCCGAGGGGCCCCAGGTGTCGAGCTGGAAAGCGTCCGACCAAGTCGTCAGCTCCGGACCAACGAGTAGCACGGACGCGCTCAACTCATACCCCGCTAGATTGATGGCTTCAGCCGTTCGGCAGGGTGGAACGGCAATTTCCGCGGTCGCGCTGGTTGCCACGTCGATCAGGATGGGTACGCCCAAAGAGGTGCTGGGACTCTGGTACTGCAAGTGGCTCAGTAGCGCGTTGTTCGCGCCGTTCTTACCTGACCAAGCTGGGTTCAGATCGACGAGCCACGGCGAGGACGAGTTCCCCGCCCACTCGAAGTTCCATGAGAGACAGCCGCCGCATGCGAACACACCGCTCTCGCATTCGCACTGACCGGCATTGCATACTTGGTCGGAGGAACACTGCTTACAGGCCGCCCCGCAGTGGCTAGCGTCACTGCTCGTGGCATAGCAGGAGCCGTTGCAGTTTGTGGTGTTGGAAGGGCACCCGCCCGCTCCCGCTCCACCCTTTCCGCCGGCTCCGCCTCCGCCGTTCGAGGGCCCTCCGCCAGCTCCGGCTCCACCCTTTCCGCCGGCTCCACCTCCGCCGTTAGAGGGCCCTCCGCCCGCTCCCGCTCCACCCGCTCCCGCTGCACTCTTTCCGCCGGCTCCGCCTCCGCCGTTAGAGGGCCCTCCACCCGCTCCGGCTCCACCCTTTCCGCCGGTGCCGCCGCCGCTATTCGGTGCTGCACCGCCATTCGGGGCCGCACCGCCGTTTTCTTCGGGCTTCCCGCCAGTTCCGTTGGTGTCGCCTGCCGTGCCCTCCGGTCCGCTGCCACCGTTCGTATTGTAGGCGCCGGCTTGACCAGCTCCTGATGGATTGGCCTTGCCCGCTGCGCCCGCGAGAGCACCCCGACCGGCATCCGCCCCGCCCGAGCCCGAGTTTCCATCGGCGTTGTGAAAATCGCGTGCTGGCCCACTGCACCCACCAACGATTGAAACCCCCAGGCCGATGACCAAGCCGACCGAAACTACTCGCTTCATCATCCGTTGTCCCTTCCGCGGGTCCTTGCCGGCAACGTAACACGGATGCGAGTTCGTCAGCATCAAGTGCGCCCGTCAGCACCCAATTCGACACCGACGCACCGTCCTCAGCGCAAAACACAGAAAGCGCCACCTACCGGAACGGCAGCTCTTCCCTCATAGAATTCTCGCGACCGCTGTCTCACGCGCGTTGACAAATTCCGGCCCGCTGACTCGGGTCAGACGCGAAGAGCGAACATCATGTTCCTAAGGAGTTAGCCGTCGGTCGACGCTTGCGGTTCGAACAGACTCGCTTGCGTGCCGCGGCCGTAAACCGTCGGCGTGAGCGCGTGCGCGTGGGTCGTGAGCGAGCGAGTGCGGGATCCTTGTGCCAACACAGCCGCGTGCCCAAGGCAGACTCTGCGCGCGTCCCTACCCCAAGCGCAGAGCGGCGTGAGCGGCGTGAGCGGCGCTGAACAATGATTGAAAATGGGAGCTGCGACTCTCCGCGCTAACCAACAAATTTCCTCCTGTTCTCAGGTGCATTCACCGCCTATTGGTCGCGATGAGGGCTTGGCGAACTTGGCGGCTTTGGCGGCTTGACCGACGCGCCCTGCGCAATCCAGTGCGAGGCGTGTCAGCATTAGTGCGACGAAGTCGTGTGGGTGCCGGGCCTTGCTCCCCGTCACGATCGTTGAGGAGTAATCGTCGAAACTCGCAACGGATGCAGGAGGCAGCTCGACCGCGGGGACTTACTTCGTAACCGGCCTTCGCAAAACGGCCCTGCCTCCCCGTGCCGATCGTGCAGCGGGTGAAAACCGCCACCGTGGTAGTTTTGTCAGTGGCCCCCCGAAGAGTTCTTTGTCTGGTTGGGTATGCCCGGTGGATGGTTGCGCGTTTAGTGATCGCGGACCTCGCAACGATTCGCGCCGCGCGCTGATGGCGCATGAGCGGCTGCAGAATCGCCGCCCCCCGATATCGCCGCCCCCCCGATCGCGACGTCCGCAGACCGCACGGCCGACTACAGCCGTGAAGAAGCGCACAACCCGGGCACGACAGCGCGAACGTCGGGACGTTTGGCGACGCGGGCGTAATGACCCCCAACGACGGCCTCGTCGTCACGCTCCAAGACGCCTCGGAGTTCCAACTGAAGGTCGTGAAGTAGAAGGGCGCACGGTGATGGCCAACGCTTCGCTAGCGGCTGCCGCGTGACTACTCGAATTTGAAGCAATGCCGGAAATAGGAGGGCACCACTCGCCACGCCCGCCACATGCGTGGGCTCGAACGCTTCCGTGGACTTGCGCGGCTTCCTTGCGGCACGGCGCCATGGAGCTATCGGTCCATCCGTGCCGACCGACGATACCCGGACGAAGATAGATATCTGGATCGCGGCAGCGCCAGACACGCGCATCGTCGAGACCACGCAAACCGGCGACCGCTGGACGACGCAAGCGCTCGAGGACGGAGAGGTCCGCTACGAAGAGACCGAGTTCGGCGCCGACGAGCCGGAGCTGAACTTGCTCGCCCGTTGGTGCGAACGCCGAGCAACGAAGGTCGGCCCCCGTCCACCGGTGAAGACCGTCGGCGGGCCGTTGTCTGACCTAGCTCGGAAACAGAGCTATTGACGGCGCGACTCGACGCGGCTCGTTTGGACAGCATGCCCCGCCCGCCGCCAACGCCCGCGCAGCTTCGCGAAGCGCTCAGGGACCTGACGGGGATCCTTCGTGCAATGTATTTGAGCGAGCGTGACAGCCCCGGCCGCCGCGCCGCCGTGGTGGCCGCTGGGCGACGCTTAGCGGAACTCGACGCGCTACTCGAGCAACCGGGCACCGATGGCTACCGGCGAGCAATGGCGGCCCCTGACGCCGCTGTAAACGACGTGCTTGGAATGCTCCACTTCAACGCTAGCTTGGCGCCGGTGCTTGGGAAGGCCGCTAGCCGAGTACTCGCCAGCCGGAGGCGGTAGGCCATATGCGGGCGTTACAAGCTGAGCACACCCGGCGACGAGCTGTGGGAGACATTCGATCTGCACGGCGAGCAGCTCCCGCTCGTGCCCCGCTTCAACATCGCGCCGACTCAGCCCATCACGGTCATCCGCAAGCCGCACAAGCTTGAGCTACTGCGTTGGGGGCTGACCCTTCCGAACCCGAGAGCTGGCGGCTTAAATGTGCGCGTGGAGTCGCTGAACGCACCGTTCTATCGCGACTCAATCCACGGCCGCCGCTGCCTGATCCTGGCCGATGGCTTCTACGAGTGGAAGGTGATCGGCGATCCCGAGGCCAAGAAGCCAGCCAAACAAACCCTATTTAATCCGCCGCCCTTGACGGCAGGCCGTTCGCATTCGCGGGGATCTGGGACAGCGCGCACATGAAGAACGGGGAGATCGTGCCGGCGTGCGCGATTCTCACCACCACGCCCCGGGGGTCGCCGGAGAGGTGCACGACCGCGTGCCGGTGATTCTGCAGAACGCTGTGCGTGCTGCGTGGCTCGACCCGAAAGCGCGATACCGGGACCTACTCGAGCCGGATGCGAATCTCGAGCCCGTGCCGGTCTCAACGCTCGTCAACTCGGTGAAGAACGACGATCCAAACTGCGCGGTGGCGATACCGGGGCCGAACTCAGACTAGGGCGGGGTTGGTTCAGTCAGAAGCCTGGCCTTTTGACTCCGAACTGGGCGCGTTCGCGCACTGTGAGCGCTACCCCGGCGAGTCCCGGAAAGAGCTTACTCGCTGTCACGCTCCGCCGATGCAGGCAGTTCATCAGGTGCTCGTCTTCGCTGCGTGGCAGCACAAACTTGCGCATGATCGGATCGATCATGGGATAGGCGCCGACGCTTTGCGGGAGCGAGCCGGCGGTAAGGTTCGACAGAATGTCGGCGATGCGGCATGTCGGACAACGTCGAGTTGCTGCCTGGCGGGGGTCCCGCAAGAGTGAACAGACCTTCTTGCGCATGTAAGTTCGGATTTTCGTAGCGGGTGGTCTGAATGACTCTGCAAGTCGCGGCCTCCTTTGGGGTCGAGGCTGCGTATGCGCAATTCAGCGCCCACACTGCCAGATCAGTGACAGGGGTTCGAGGACGAAGACACGCGAAGTACGCCGCCGTCGACGAAGCGCGTGTCCAGTCAAGCAGCCTCGTCGGCAATCCGTAGCGCTGGGCCAAGGCGAGCGGCTTTTCGCTGCCGGCACCCAAGATCCAAACCGTCCCGCGACCACGCGCGGGATATCGCCCGTCGCTCTGGCCCCCGAAACTAGCCGCTTGCGATCTTCTGCAGCCTGCCGTTTACGCATTGCGGCGTCATGCCACCCAGCACCGCCCCTAGACAAGCGGGGTCCCTGGGTTGCTTCCAAGCTCCCGTTCCACCTTGGGTCCAACCCGTATCGCTCGGATTGTTCGGGTTCTTACCCGCGCCGGTAATCATTGTTTGTCAATACGCTGCCGCGAACTTCGGGCGATCTACGGCGATTGGCGCTCTTCACCGTTTACCCGCGGATCGCTGTGCACGCTCACACCCGTGCTTCCGCCGCCGTCCTGATCCGCGAATCGCCCCCTACCTGTACAGAGCGGCGGGTCATGCGTCACTGACGCGGCTGACCGAACGGGTACCGTGCTTTCGCCACCGATTTGAACCGCGCATCGCTCGATCGCTACGGCGCGGAACGTCGCCGTAGCTGACGCGGCCGACCGGGCGGATACCAGCCTTCGGCTGGCTCGCGTGACACGTCGGACGCCGTAGCTCTGGTGCGGCACCTTTGTAACGATCAGTGCGAGCCGGAGATTTACCTATCGAACACCATGAAGCAGATTCGAGCACCACCAAGTGACCCAAGCAACCAGCGCCTTTGGAAGGATACGCTTGAGAAACGCCTCCTCGATGAAACTCCAATTGAAGCCGCGGCCAACCACCGCGGCTTCGCTCATTCGCGCGATTCCGTTCGCGGGCAGTCGCGCACGCGCGAAGTGAACTGCACAGCGCCTCGGATCGGCAATGCGAAGTGGTCGATCTTAGTAGTAGAGTGGCGGTGCCAAGGACGAGTGGACTGGCGCGTTGAGAGCAAGCAAAAAATGACGGCGAGACGCGATTTGATCTCGACCGTCATCAACCGCTTTGTTCAGCGAAGCCGCAAACGGGGGCGACCGACCGCATGTGAAGAGCACTGCCAGCATGCTCACGGGCACACGCCAGTCGACCCGTTTACGCAGACCCTCCGCTTGTGCGATCGCGCGCTTTGCACTTAAGTGCACGACGGTTGCTTTACGTGACCGTGACAAAGTGTGGCGGAGTATGGCAAGGGACCACATCCGTCCTGTGTAAATTCTGCACCAGCGAACTTTTGGTGATTTCCCGGTAACGGGCGCCCCTCCGCGGCGATTTATCCAGCACGTCATGACGATCAGATGAAACGAACACGGAATCGGCCCTCGCTTGGCTCTGACGCCCGACGCATGAGCACTTGGCTTCTTCCGGGACGCTTGGCCGAGCACCTGGAATGCACCTTAGGGAGAATTCATTATGCTGAGCGAGCTAGAATTGGGGGAAGAAAAGGCGCGAAATGCCAAGCTTTTCCAGGAGTTTGTCGATTTGGTGCCGCCTGAGGCTGTGGAGGGCAAGGTCAGAGCTTACCTACTGCAGCTGACGACGAACGAGTTTGCAGCAGGTTTGGGTAACCCGAAGGAGGTCCTCAACCTGATGGCGGACGAGCATGCAATTGACGCAGAAACACAGAGGCGACTACGCGAAGAAGTCGAGACGTTGCTCGCGGACGCCGCCGCAGGAACCGTTCAGCTGCAGCAAGAAACCGTTGACGCAGAAACGCAACACGCTCGAGAGGAGATCTGCCGGCTCTGGTTGGATCTGCTGTTACTGGCGTTGCACACCCTCGGAACCGACGAGCTCGTCCTGACCAACAGCCTCAAGCCGGTAAAGCCGCCGCCAGAGTTTTCCGACTGGTTTCAAGAATCACGGGACAGCATGGATTCGAACGTGGCACTCAGGCGTGACGACGTAGCCGCTGTCAGTGAGCTATACGCAACCGCCGTTCTTCAACGGACTGAGTCCGAGCCACTCCCGCTGCCAGGTAGGTTTGAGCTCAGTCGGCGTAAAGCCAAGCTTGTAATTCGCCGGACGACCTGAAAGCGCATCCTGAGGCTCAATCAAATTTTAGAATGACGCTTTCTTCGGGCTGGCCGACAAACGCTCCTAGCCCGTTGCGGACGAAGACTTTTCGAGCAACCCGCAGGTGGCCAGGCGACGAGTCGAGGCTGAGCTCGATCGCCTGCCACGTCTGCTCGACAACAGCGTTGGGCACCGCCGCCTGGGCGCAGGTTCCCGTGGTGAGCTGCCGAGTCGACAGCATCTTCTTATCGAGCGGTACCGAGCGGTTCAGATCGTCTGGAAAGATCTGGTGAGTATGACCAGACAACACGAGGCGGATGCACTCGCCCGAGGGCCCAGACCGCAAAGCGTTCTTGGCCCGGTTGGCTCCTAAGAGCCGCTTTCCGGGCGACTTGTCGGGATCGTGAAACGGGTGATGCGACAAGATCACCCCAACATGTACATCGGCGAGCCACTCTTCCAATTCAACGAGCTGGTGTTTCGCGACCTTGCGCGTGGCATCCCAATAAAAATCATGTCCGATTTGACCGTAGGCGAAAGTGTTACGCACCCGACAGTGCAGAACCGTGTTCAGCGCGCAGACACCCAAGACAAAGCCTCCAGGAATCGGATGACGCACACGTTCTGCTAGCCACGTTTTCCTGGGGAAATATGCATCTCGCATCTTTGTGCGCCGCGTTTCTAGATTGCCGGTCGTCTCTTGCCATGGCAAGTGGCCAGCGACGACTCCCGGCCAAACGTCGTGATTGCCATACGCACCCATCGAACGCGACAGGGCCAGGTCCGCTTGAAGGGTGTCCAGGAATTTTTTAGCACCCGTGAGTGAAGCGTCATCCGCCCAAGTCGTCAGGTCGCCCGTGAAGACGAGTTCCGTCTTATCTTTCCATTCGTCGGCCGCAGTCTTTGCGTATTGATGAATCGAAGCGCGCAGCCAGCGCGGTGCGCGCGGGTCATGACCCGCAAGGCCCTGAGTGAAGCCGCGCACTTTTGACAGCGCTCCTGTGACTCGGCTCTTTACGGCAGCTCCCGGATGACTGCCCGTTAGGAAATGGAGGTCACTACAGTGAATGATTCGCAAGAGCTTCATCTTCCCTCCTCGTTGACTCGCGCAATCGCCAGGTCGGCAAGCATGCGACGCAACCTGAGCAGGCGAACTCGATCGCGCCCAGACAAGGCTTTTTCCTCGGCCGCCTCGTCTAGGTCACGTGTGACCAGCAGCCGATCGTCGTCAGGAAGCTCTGCTATGCAGTCGGCCACTGCCAGCAACAGTCGGCGAGCATCAATCTGCGCCGCTTCGTCGAATGTGACAGACGGTTGCTTCGCGACGATGGAATTCCCTTCCTCTTCGTTCGAGAGCGCCGACTTGACGAACTGGCCGCGCAAACCGTCTCGAATTCTGAACTTGAAGATTCGCCAGATGAGCCCCTTAATGGCCTCAATCTCACTCGAGAGCTCACCGCGCCGGTCTAGCCGAGCAAGCTCCAACCCAACAGTCCCCAGTGCGTCGTCAAGCAACCAGCTCAAACCGCGGCGTGCGACGTATGCCGTCAACAAAGGCGTGAGCGCGGCCAGCTCTAAGGCCCATGGTGGTGCAGCGCGATTGTTGCCGGACACTGGTCGAATGTACCATCCTTGCGTCCAGCCGCGGCGCCTCGGTCGACTTTGTTCCAGCAAAGACGCCAATTGTGCCATCATGATTTCAAGCTGCCGACCAGCGTTTCGTGCATGGAAGTGTCCACAGCCTCTCGGCGCGAGACCCTGAACCGCGACTTAAAGTCGCGCAATAGTCATTAATTGTCGTTGCGGGAGACCGGATTGGCTTAGCCGCCGCTACATAAGGCACAAAGCGTGCACGAGCTAGGAAACGGTGTGAGCCCCATGGTTGAATATCTGCGTAGATATGCCGGGTGAGCACGCCACGGCGCCGGCTGGTCGGCGCAGCCACAGATCACCTCAGCCAAGCGTATACCTTCGCAGCCAACCCTCCCTCGCTGAGGGCCGCCGCAGCCTGTTCGTCGATTTCCCGTTGTGCAGTGGTGGAAAGCATCCAGCCCAGCGGCAACTCCGGCCGACCCGGCCGCGCTTGGAGGCAAAACTCGGCAAGGTCAACGTCGTTGAACATCCGTTTGAGTGACTTCACCGCAAGTGTACCGCGCGCGTCTCGAGCAGCGAAGAATGTGAGCGGGGGAGCGGTGAGTTCGGTTGCCCAGCGCGCGGCGCGCTCGCCAGCTGTGTCGACACAATACCGGATGACGATGACGCGTGCAGGGCCTGACCTGGAGATGGCGCCCGCACGATCCGTCACCGATGGCTCCGGACGCGGCACTCCGGCCACGGCCGCGTCGATGATTTCTTTAGCGGTCACGGCACCGGAGTTCTCGAAGTAGCCACCATCGACCAAGTGGCCCCAGGTACGTTCCTTCCCTGGCACGGTCAGCGGCGGACTGATGTACGGAAAGCGAGCGCTGGCATGGACGGCTCCGGCAAGTGTGAACGACGCGAGCGTGTCTCCATCGATCACGTCGTCCGACGGTGTGGGGACTGCGTAGCTCAGCACGACTCGGCTGCCTTGTTCGACCCACGTTGAGTTGAGAAATAGCCTCGGAAGTGCAGGGTGCTTGACCCAGAAAGCGTCGAACGCTTCGTCAAAACAGTCAAGCTTTTGAGCGGCAAATGCGGCGATCCACGCTTGCTCGAGCGCGCCGCCGCGATCCAAGAAACTGACCCCGTACGGGATGAACCGCTGGACGAGGTCGGTGTAGAGCAATCGGGCCAATGGCGGCGCCAGAAAGTCATTACCCAAGATTGCAGCCGCTTGAGCCCGATAGCCTCCCGAGCGCTTGCTCGTGAGTAGTGCATCGAATGTAGCTGCACCCAGGCTCCCGCCCGAGACGGAGCTGATCGCGTAAACACGCGATGCAAAGTTAGCATCACCGTCTTGCAGGCCAGCCAGAATCGCCGCGGTCCAATAAGCAGCTCTGATCCCCCCACCTTCACTAGCAACGACGATGAATGGCAAGCCGTCGTCAACGCCGCTCTCCCTTCGCCAATTGGCGAAGTCGACGGCAATTGGGCTCCGAACCGGTGCCGCGACGGCGCTGCGCGGCGTGGCCACGTGATTGTCCATGTAGCCGCTGAAGATAAACGCCGCGGCAACAAGGAACAACGACAGGGGCGCCCGAGTCCACGACGAAAGGTAAGTAACGATTGAGCCGCAGGCGATCCACGCAGACAGCGATGAGATCAACACGGTGGGCGCACCCAAAGCCTGCGCGAACGAGACCGGAATGAATGCACACATGAAAAAAAAGAACACCGAGATCGTAACATTGGCGCCGAGGTTCCACTTCGTGATCGCGGGGAGCTCGCTCAGCTCGACGAGCGTGGCATCGTAGAGTCCATCCAAGTCTTGCCAGAAGCTCCTTAGGAGCGCTCCCGGTTTTCTGTTCTCCGCTAGGACCTTCATGCGCATCAAAAGGCTCTTCCTGACGCACAGAAATGCCCCGAACGTTACCGCGAATGTGGCCATCCAGAAGCTCGGCCAAAACCTTGTGCCCCGCTGCGCTGGACAACGCCAAAGCCCTACGGCGACGCAACCCAACGGCCCAACCCCTAACATCCTCGGCAGCCAGCGCACCACCCAGTCATGCAGGTCCTTGCTCTGAGGCGGAACCGCCTTCGTGTCGGGAAACTCGAATCTGAGCATCGCCCTTGCGAGGTACCAACTGTTCCCGCCCCACCATAGCATCGCGATAGAAAAGACGATGAAGTCGAAGCCGAAGAATCTGTCGCAAACAGCGGCCAGCCCCTCACCGCTCTGCACGACGCCAAGGATCACCCATACACCGAGCACTACGACGAACAAGCTTAGGCGGCACGGGCGGACCGCTTGGCTGATGGTCTGGACCGCCTCTGAAAGGCACTCCCAGTCGCACGTAAGACGTTTCGCCACGACAAATTCTAGCCGCGTTGTCGATGGTCGATATAGTCATTTGCACAACACACTTGGAAAAACCGCCGACGCACTCGTGGAGGTACGCGGCGACCCGACGGCGACGTCCGCGCTCCCAGATCGTGCAATACGCTGCTGATCACGAAGTCGGAAAACGATGCTGCGCGCACAGCGGAGAAAGCGTCAATATCGGACGAATCGGCGCGACGCCGATCGACAATCTTCGAACGCTGACCAAGGCCGAGTAAGCTCCAAGACGGAGCCACTCCCGTGTAGGAGCTAGCCATCAAATGGCAATGGCGGCAATGGGAGATAGAACGCCGCGTGTTCCACTTCTGTATCCGATGCGTCGAGCCCGTTCTTGAAGGCTAGCGCCGCTGACGCGATAGTCGCGATGTGAAAGAACGCGCGACTTCAGCTCGCCGACGCTTGCTGGGCCGTGTCCACAAGGAACGGCGGCA
>Ga0302322_100005553_pt1 | contig 11070 bp, 11 predicted proteins | sample Fen_T0_2_FD_203757 | JGI IMG/M metagenome (GOLD analysis project Ga0302322, IMG submission 203757) | Peat permafrost microbial communities from Stordalen Mire near Abisko, Sweden - Fen_T0_2 | ecosystem: Environmental > Terrestrial > Soil > Wetlands > Permafrost | place: Sweden: Abisko... | reverse complement strand
GGCCTGGGCCTGATCCTGCCCTGGGCGACCGGCATCGCCAAGGTCCTGACCCCGATCGCCGCCGTCGGCCTCGCCCTGATCATGGTGCTGGCCATCGTCGACCACGTGCGGGCCAAGGAGTACAACGTCATCGGCATCAACGTCGTCCTCGGCGCGCTGGCCGTGGTCATCGCGGTCGGCCGGTTCTGACCGGTCGCTCCGCTCGGGCACTATGGAGGACATGACGGAGCAACCACGATGGCTGGACGACACCGAGCGCCGTGCTTGGATGTCGCTCCTGGCCATCGTGCTCGTCGGATTCCCCGAGCTGGAGCGCACCTTCCGGCCGCACGGGCTGGTGCACATCGAATACGGGCTGCTGGCCGCGCTCAGCAACGCCGACGAGGGGCTCCGGCTGTCGGAGCTGGCCGGCCAGATGAACATGTCGCCGAGCCGGCTCAGCCACCGCATGCGCAAGCTCGTCGACCTCGGCTATGTCGAGATCACCGGCGACGCGTGCGACGGGCGGGTCAGCATCGCCCGGGTGACCCCGGCCGGCCGGCGCTTCGCCGACGAGGTCGCCCCGGCCCACCTGGCCGACGTCCGGCGGCTCATCTTCGACCACCTGGAGCCGGCCCAGATCGATGCCCTTGCCGACGCGCTCGGCGCGGTGGCGGGCAAGCTCGGCGACTCGTGTCCCGGCGCGCCGAAGGGTCCACCGGGGACCGGCATCCAGGCGATGTAAATGACGCTCGAACAGGAATAGAGTGACCGCATGCGTGCCGTCGTGCTCACCGGAGTGTCCCGCGGTCTGGGCGCCGCCCTCTTCGAAGTGTCAAACTCGCGCGGCGACCGAATCCTGGCGGTCGGCCGCCATTTCACCCCCGAACAGCAGCAGATGCGCGACGAGCGCCCCGGCGACGTCACGCTCTTCTCCACAGACCTCGCCGACGCGCACTGGCTGCCCGACAACGACACGATCCGCGCCTTCACGCGCGACAGCGACGAGGCGGTCCTGATCCACAACGCCGCCGTCGTCGACCCGATCGGCGCCGTCGGCCGCCTGACGACGGAGGCCATCACCCAGTCGATCGCGGTCAACCTGACGGCCCCGATCGTGCTGACCAACACCTTCCTGCGCTCGGCCCCGCGCGACGCCAAGCTGAAGGTCCTCTTCATCTCCTCGGGCGCCGCACACCGCATCATCGACGGCTGGTCGCTCTACTGCACCACCAAGGCGGCCGGTGAAACCTTCTTCGACGCCGTCACCTCCCAGGTCAAGGACGACGACCGCATCACGATCGTCAGCGTCGACCCGGGCCAGATGGACACCGGCATGCAGGAAAACATCCGGCGCGCCGCGGCCTCGGGCGCCTACTTCCCCGGCCAGCAGCACTGGGTCGACGCCCCGGCCGAAGGCCGCCTGGCCGATCCGCTCACGGTCGCCGAGCGGATCCTCAAAGAGCACGCCGCGTAAACGCCGGCCCGGTACAGGCGCGCCAACGGCCGCCCTGCCACGCAGCCCTGCGACCCGCGCAACTTGGGTAGGTCAACTTCGCCCCGCCACCCCGCCATATCCGGACTTTTCCGGTCATGGCGATGAAGTTGATCTACCCAAGTGCGGCACGAAGCGAGGCGGCGAAAGGGGTGGTGTCGGCGAAGCCGCCGTGGGCGCCGGGGAAGAGGGCGGCCGGCGGGCCGCCCAGGCGGGAGGCCAGCTCCAGCGCGGCCCGGTGCGGCGGCTCGCCCGCGCTCGCCGCGCCGGCCGCGGCCACGATGCGGGCCGGGCCGGCGCGCAAGGCGTCGAGGTCCGGGGTGTAGAGGCCGACCGGCAACACCTCGTAGCCGACGAAGAACTCCATGTTGCGCTGCATCCGCGCCGCGAACGCCGGCGAAGGCGGGGCGCCCTCTGCGGGCTCGGGGCCCATGCCCAGCGCCGCGCCGAACACGCCCATCGCCGCGCCCCAGCCGGCCTGCCGGAAGGTGTCGGTGACCTCATGCATGACGGTGCGCCAGTGCGCCGCGTCGGGCAGGAGTTCGAAGACCGGCGGCTCGTGCGCCACCACGGTGCGCAGCAGGGCCGAGTGGCGGGCGGCCAGCTCCAGCGCGAACGTCGCCCCGGAGCTGTTGCCGAAGACGTCCGCAGGGTCGGATTCCGTGACACCGACCGCGGCCAGCAGGCGGTACGCGTCGTCGGCGTGCTCCTCGACGCGCTGCTCGACCGGCGGGCCGGCCAGCGGGCTGCGCGAGTTGCCCCGCCGGTCGTACGTGACCACGGTGTGCACGTCGGCCAGGGCGTCCGCGAGGCCCGCGAAGGCCTCCGCGTCGTAGATGCCGCCGCAGATCAGCAGCAGGACCGGACCGGTGCCGCGGACCTCGTAGTACAGGGTCGCGCCGGGCACGACAAGCGTCTCCGTCTTCACGATTTTCTCCTCGGTTGGTACCGCCCGACTGGAAGGCGAACTCGTTTCTCGACATGGGTTTGAGGGCTACTCGCGAGTAATCTCCGGGTCTACACTCGGCGCCATGACCGCCACGCGAACTCCCGGCGTCCCCGCCATCGACGAGGGCTCGCTCATTTCGACAAATCCCGCCAGTGGCGACGAGGTCGGCCGCTTTCCGGTCGCCTCGGCCGATCATCTCACCGGGGCCGTCGCCGCGGCCCGTGACGCGGCCGCCTGGTGGGCGGGGCTGGGGTTCGCCGGGCGGCGCAAACGGCTGCTGGCCTATCGCAGCGTGCTGACCAACCGGCTGGCGGAGCTGGCCGAGCTGATGCACCACGAGGGTGGCAAGCCCACCGCCGACGCGCTGGTCGAGGCCATCGCGGCGATCGACCACATCGCCTGGGCCGCGCACCGCGCGCGCAAGGTGCTCGGCCGCCGGCGGGTCGGCAGTTCGATCCTGCTCAAGGAGCACGCGGCCTATCTGGAATACCTGCCGTTCGGCGTGATCGGCGTGATCGGCCCGTGGAACTATCCGGTGCTGACCCCGATGGGCTCCATCGCCTACGCCCTGGCGGCGGGCAACGCGGTCGTGTTCAAGCCAAGCGAGTACACGCCCGCGGTCGGGCAGTGGCTGGTCGACCGGTTCGCCGAGGTGGTCCCCGAGCAGCCGGTGCTGCAGATCGTGCACGGCATGGGCGAGGTCGGCGGGCTGCTGTGCCGCGCCGGGGTCGACAAGATCGCGTTCACCGGCTCGACGGCCACCGGCAAGAAGGTCATGGCGGCCGCCGCCGAGACGCTGACGCCGGTGCTGCTGGAGTGCGGCGGCAAGGACGCGATGATCGTGGCTGCCGACGCCGACCTCGACGCCGCCGCGGCCGCGTGCGTGTGGGGCGGCCTGACCAACGCCGGGCAGACCTGCGTGGGCATCGAGCGGGTCTACGTCGCCGAGCAGGTCTTCGACCAGTTCCTCGGCCGGGTCGTGGCCCGCGCGGCGAAGCTCAAGGTCGGTGCCGACGGCGGCGCGGACATCGGCCCGATCACGATGCCGGCCCAGATCGACATCATCCGGCGGCACATCGAAGACGCGCTGACCCGCGGCGGCCGGGCGGTGCTCGGCGGCGCCGAGGCCGTGCAGCCCCCGTTCGTCAGCCCGACGATCCTGGTCGACGTGCCCGAGGACGCGGCGGCGATCCAGGAGGAGACCTTCGGCCCGACGCTGACGGTGACCCGGGTGCGCGACGCCGCCGAGGCGGTCCGGCTGACCAACGGCACCGGTTACGGGCTGGGTGGCGCGATCTTCTCCAAGACGCAGGGCCTGCAGCTCGCCCGCCAGGTGCGCTCCGGCATGACCTCGGTCAACTCGGCGCTGACCTTCGCCGGCATGCCGTCACTGCCCTTCGGCGGCGTCGGCGGCTCCGGCTTCGGCCGCATCCACGGCGCGGACGGGCTGCGCGAGTTCACCCGCCCGAAGGCCGTGGTCAAGCGGCGGGGCCCGACGCTGCTGGCGGCGATGACCTTCGACCGCACGGAGAAGACGATGGAGCAGATCGTCAAGGTCGTGCGGCTCGTCCACGGCCGCTCGAAGTAGCCACTAGCCCGAGTTTCGCGCCTACACCCCAAGCCCTACAACGATCCTGGCGAGCGGCAGTCGTAGCCGCGAAACTCGGGCTAGAAGAGCGTCAGCTCGTCCTTCACCACGCCGCGCAGGGCGTTGTAGTCCAGCACCACGCAGCGGATGCCCCGGTCCTCGGCCAGCACGCGGGCCTGGGGCTTGATCTCCTGCGCGGCGAAGATGCCGGTCACCGGCGCGAGCAGCGGATCGCGGCCCAGCAGCTCCAGATAGCGGGTCAGCTGCTCCACGCCGTCGATCTCCCCGCGGCGCTTGATCTCCACGGCGACCGAGGCGCCCTCGGCGTTCTTGCACAGCAGGTCGACCGGGCCGATCGCGGTCATGTACTCGCGCCGGACCAGCGTGAACCCGGCACCGAGCGTCTGTGGCGCCGCCGCCAGCAGTTCCTGCAGGTGCGCCTCGACGCCGTCCTTGACCAGGCCCGGGTCGATGCCCAGCTCGTGGGAGCTGTCGTGCAGGACCTCTTCGATGGTGATCCGCAGTTCCTCGCCGGCCTTGTTGACGACCCGCCACAGCCCCTCGGCCTCTTCCAGCCGGCACGGCGGGCTCATCCAGTTGAGCGGTTTGTAGGCCCGGTCATCGGCGTGGATCGAGATAGATCCATCGGCCTTGATGAGCAGCAGGCGGGTGGCGGGCGCGAGGTGAGCCGTGAGCCGGCCGATGTAGTCGACCGAGCACTTGGCGATGACGAGACGCACGGGCGACAGCCTACTCAGCCGAGCGGGCCGAAGTGGCGGCCCGGTGTCATGCTGTGGGTGTGTTGGAGTCATTGACGGGTCTCGGCCTTGCCACGTCGGCCGGGCTCAACGCCTACATCCCGTTGCTGGCCATCGGTGTGCTCGCGCGGTACACGGACATGATCACGTTGCCGCAGAACTGGAGCTGGATGGAGAACGGCTGGACGCTCGCGATCGTCGCGTTGCTGCTGGCCATCGAGTTCGTCGCCGACAAGGTGCCGGTCGTCGACCACGTCAATGACGTGATCCAGACATTCGTGCGGCCCACCGCGGGCGGTCTCGCCTTCGGTGCCGCGTCCAGCTCCCAGACGGTCACGGTCAGCGACCCGGGCTCGTTCTTCAGCAGCCACCAATGGGTGCCCATCGTGGTGGGCGGCGCGATATCCCTCGGCGTGCACAGCATGAAGGCCGTGTCCCGCCCGGTCATCAACGCGACCACGGCGGGCTTCGGGGCGCCGGTGGCGAGCACCATCGAAGACGTCATCAGCGTCTCCCTGTCACTGGTGGCGATCATCCTGCCGGTGCTGGTGCTGGTCTTCGTGCTGCTGCTCTTCCTGGCCTTCTTCTGGATGATGCGCCGGCGCCGGCGCCGCAAGGAGGAGAAGGCCGCCGCGAAATGGGCGGCCGCCCAGGGGTACCGGCCGACTTAAGCGGGCAGTCGATGCGCCTCACGGACGACGGTGACCAGCTCGTTCACCACGTCCGTGATGGCGAAGTCCTTCGGCGTGAACACGCGCGCGACACCCGACTCGCGCAGCAGCACGGCATCGCCGGGCGGGATGATGCCGCCGACCACCACCGGCAGTTCGGTGAGGCCGGCGGCCCGCAGCCCCGCCAGGACCGAGGCCACGGCGGCCAGGTGCGAGCCGGAGAGCACCGACAGCCCGACCAGGTCGACGTCCTCCTCGACGGCCGCGGCGACGATCTGCGCCGGGGTCAGCCGGATCCCCTGGTAGACGACCTCGAAACCGGCGTCGCGGGCGCGCACGGCGATCTGCTCGGCGCCGTTGGAGTGCCCGTCCAGTCCGGGCTTGCCGACCAGTATCCGCAGCCGCCCGCTGCCGAGCTCCGTGGCGGTCTGCCGGACCCGCTCGCGCACCGACGTCATCGCCACACCGACCGACGCGGACGAACCAGCGGCGGACAGGCCGGTCGGCGCGCGGTACTCGCCGAACACCTCACGCAGTACCCCCGCCCATTCACCGGTCGTGACGCCGGCCTCGACGCAGCGGAGGGTGGCGTCCATCAGGTTGGCGGACGAGCACGCCGCAGCTCGCAGGTCGGCGAGCACGACGTCAACGGGCCCGCGGGCGGCACGCCATGCACGGATCCGCGAAACGGCCGCGGCCTCCACGAGCGGGTCGATCTGCTCGATGGCGCCGGCGCCGTTCAGCGGGGACGCCTCGGCCTCCGTGAAGCGGTTGACGCCCACCACCACGTCGTCGCCACGCTCCATCCGGCCCCGCCGCTCGGCAAGCGACGCCACAAGCGCGCTCTTGAGGTAGCCGGACTCGACGGCCGCCACGACGCCGCCCAGCTCCTGCACCCGGTCGAGCTCGGCGGTCGCCCCGGTGACGATCTCCTCGACCAGCCCCGTCATCACGTGCGAGCCGTCGAACAAATCCGGGTACTCCAGCAGATCCGACTCGAAGGCCAGGACCTGCTGCATGCGCAATGACCACTGCTGGTCCCACGGCCGGGGCAGGCCGAGCGCCTCATTCCAGGCCGGGAGCTGCACCGCCCGGGCCCGCGCCGACCGTGACAGCGTCACGCCCAGCATCTCCAGCACGATCCGCTGGACGTTGTTCTCCGGCTGCGCCTCCGTCAGCCCGAGCGAGTTGACCTGGACGCCGTAGCGGAACCGGCGGGCGCCCGGCGACTGCACGCCGTAGCGCTCCCGCGTGAGGCGGTCCCAGAGCTCGGTGAAGGCGCGCATCTTCGCGGTCTCCTCCACGAAGCGCACCGAGGCGTTGACGAAGAACGAGATCCGCGCGACGACGTCGTCGAAGCGTTTGGCGTCGGTATCGGTGTCGACCTGCCCGGAGTCGCGCACCGCGTCGAGCACGGCGATCGCTGTGGCGAGGGCGAATGCGACCTCCTGCACCGGCGTCGCGCCGGCCTCCTGCAGGTGGTACGAACAGATGTTGACCGGGTTCCACTTCGGGCAGTTGGCAACCGTCCACGCGATGGTGTCCGTGGTCAGGCGCAGCGACGGCCCGGGCGGGAAGATGTGCGTGCCCCGCGACAGGTACTCCTTGACGATGTCGTTCTGCGTGGTGCCGGCCAGCTCGGCGAGCGGCACGCCCTGCTCGCGGGCGCACGTGACGTACAAGGCGAGGAGCCACATCGCCGTCGCGTTGATGGTCATCGACGTGTTGGCCTGCCCGAGATCGATGCCGCCGAACAGTGTGCGCATGTCACCCAGGTGTGACACCGGCACGCCGACCCGCCCCACCTCGCCGCGGGCCAGCTCGGCATCGGGATCGTAGCCGGTCTGCGTGGGCAGGTCGAAGGCGACCGAGAGCCCGGTCTGACCCTTGGCCAGATTGCGGCGGAAGAGGGCGTTGGACGCGGCGGCGGACGAATGCCCGGCATAGGTGCGCATGACCCACGGGCGGTCGCGCTCGGGGAGCCTCATGCCTGCACCCTACTTAACGGTAACTTTGCCCAGGCGGTGAAATTTGTCATGTGCGGAAACTGCCTATAGTGAGCCACGTGGAAGATGCGATTACCGTGCGCGGGCTGCACAAGAGCTACAAGAATGCGGTCGCCGTCGACGGCGTCGACCTCGACGTGCACAGCGGCGAGGTCTTCGCACTGCTGGGCCCGAACGGCGCCGGCAAGACGACCACCGTGGAGATCCTCGAGGGCTTCCGCAAGCGCACCTCGGGCGAGGTCCAGGTGCTCGGCGTCGATCCGCAGCACGGCGACCAGGCCTGGCGCGGCCGGGTCGGCATCGTGCTGCAGAGCACCGGCGAGTTCGACGACCTGACCGTCGCCGAAGTGGTGCACCACTTCGCGCACTACTACGTCAACGCCGACGACCCCGACAGCATCATCGACAAGGTCGGGCTGGCGGAGAAGCGCAAGGCCCGCACCCGCGTGCTGTCCGGCGGGCAGAAGCGCCGCCTCGACGTGGCGCTGGGCATCATCGGCCGGCCGGAGCTGCTGTTCCTCGACGAGCCCACGACCGGCTTCGACCCCGAGGCGCGCCGGGAGTTCTGGACGCTGATCCGCGGGCTGGCCGCGGCCGGCACGACGATCCTGCTGACCACGCACTACCTGGAGGAGGCCGAGGCGCTCGCCGACCGGGTCGGCGTGCTCACCGGCGGCAAGCTCATCGCGGTCGACACCCCGGCCCGGCTCGGTGATCGCGGCACCGCCGCCGCGACGGTCCACTGGGTCGGCCCGGACGGTCCGCAGTCGGAGGAGACCGACACGCCGACGGCCGTGGTGACGCGGCTTTCCGCGGCGTTCGGCGGCGAGGTCCCCGAACTCGCCATCACCCGCCCCAGCCTCGAGGACGTCTACCTGCGGATGATCGGAAACGGCGCATGAACACCCTGACGCTCGGCTTCCTGCGCGGCGGCCTGGAGATCAAGCAGTTTCTGCGCAGCCGGGAGTCCGTGGTCTTCACGCTGGCGTTCCCGCTCCTGCTGCTTGTCATCTTCGGCGCCATCTTCAACTTCGACGTCGAGCCCGGGGTGCCGTTCCGGCAGTACTTCGCGGCCGGCATGATCGCCACCGGCCTGCTGACCACCGGCTTCCAGTCCCTGGCGATCCAGATCCCGATCGAGCGGGAGAAGGGCATCCTCAAGCGGCTGCGCGGCACCCCGATGCCCCGCACGGCGTACTTCGTCGGCAAGGTCATCATGGTCATCGCCATCGGCGCCGCCGAGACCTTCGTGCTGCTGGCCGCGGCCGCCCTGCTCTATGACCTGCCGCTGCCCTCCACGGCGGCGAAATGGTTCACCTTCGCCTGGGTCGCGATCCTCGGCATCACCGCCTGCACCCTGTGCGGCATCGCCTTCTCCTCGCTGCGGGCGCAGCGGCCCGGCCGTGGTGACCCCGGTGGCCCTGGTGCTGCAGTTCATCTCCGGGGTGTTCTTCCAGTACACGAGCATCCCGGCGTGGATGCGCGACATCGCGTCGATCTTCCCGCTCAAGTGGATGTGCCAGGGCATGCGTTCGGTGTTCCTGCCCGACTCGTTCGCCGCCCGCGAGGTCGACGGCTCCTGGCAGCACGGCCCGACCGCGCTGGTCCTCGGCGCCTGGATCGTGGTCGGCCTGATCCTGTGCCTGAGCACCTTCCGCTGGACCGATCGCAACTGAGGTTGCTCAAGGTCGCCGGTAGGGACAGAAGCCCGCTCCCCAATGATCTTCAGATGGCAGACTGATGAACGTGCCCCTCATGTACCTCGCGGGATGGGCGGCCTCCGCCGGAGTGCTCGCCGCGCTCATCCTCATCATCCGGCTGCTGAAGCACGGCGGCTTCGCCCGGGCCGTCGTGGATTCGGGCACGCCCGACTACGGCCTGTTGCGAACCGTCTCCCTCGTCGGCGACCTGGCCTTCGCCCGCGACCTGCGCGACCGCCTGCGCCACAACGGCGTCCGCGCCACCCTGGCCACCGGCCGGGACGGCATGGTCCGCGTGCTGGTCTTCGCCGAAGAGTTCGACCAGGCCCGCCGCTACATCAACTTCTAGGGCCTTCAGAAGTCGAACTGGTCCGGGGGCGCCTCGGAGCGCTCGACGTGGACGCCCAGGCCGCGCAGGTCGGACTCGAAGCTCGGGTAGCCGCGGTCGATGTGGTGCACGTGCCGGATCTCGGTGACCCCGTCGGCGCACAGGCCGGCGATCGCCAGGCCCGCCCCGGCGCGGATGTCCGTGGCCGTCACCGGGGCGCCGGACAGGCGCTCCTTGCCGCGGACCACGGCGTGGTGGCCGTCGGTGCGGATGTCGGCGCCGAGGCGGGACATCTCGTTGATGAACATGAAGCGGCCGTCGAAGATGTTCTCCGTCACCAGGGAGGAGCCCTCGCTGACCGAGGCCAGGCCGACCGCCATCGGCAGGAGGTCGGTGGCGAAGCCGGGGAACGGCAGGGTCACCACGTCGACGGCGCGCGGGCGGCTGTCCATGCGCACGCGGAAGAAGTCGGGGCCGGTGACGACCTCGGCGCCGGAGGTGGCCACCTTGTCCAGCGCGATCTCCAGGAAGGCCGGGTCGATGCCGTGGACGGTCACGTCGCCGCGGGTCATGGCGGCGGCGAAGGCCCAGGTGCCGGCCACGATGCGGTCGCCGACCGTGCGGTGCTCGACCGGGTGCAGCTCGGCGACGCCCTGCACGACGAGGCGGGAGCTGCCCGCGCCCTCGATGTCGGCGCCCATGTCGATGAGCATGCGGCAGATGTCGACGATCTCCGGCTCGCGGGCGGCGTTGTCGATCTCGGTGCGGCCGTTGGCCAGGACGGCGGCCATCAGCAGGTTTTCGGTGGCGCCCACGCTCGGGAAGTCGAGCCAGATGGTCGCGCCGTGCAGCTTGGGGGCGGTGGCGATGACGAAGCCGTGCTCGCCGGAGATGTCCGCGCCCATCCGGCGCAGGCCCTCGACGTGCATGTCGAGGCCGCGGGAGCCGATGGCGTCGCCGCCCGGGTGAGCGACCCGCACGTGGCCGCGCCGGGCCAGCAGGGGGCCCAGCACGCAGATCGACGCGCGCAGCCGGCGCACGAGGTCGTAGTCCGCCTCGGTGCCGACCTCCTCGGGCACGTCGATGATGACCCGGTCGCCGTCCTGCTCGACCTCGCAGCCGAGGCGGCGCAGCACCTCGGCCATGATGGCGATGTCGGTGATGCGGGGCACGTTGGTCAGCACCGAGCGGCCGGTGGCCAGCAGGGCGGCCGCCATGAGCTTCAGTGCCGAGTTCTTCGCGCCGACCACCGATACGTCGCCGGCGAGCCGGGCGCCGCCCTCAACACGGATCACGTCCACGTCCGCCATCGTAGGGGCATTCCGTACCGTGAAAGCCATGGCCATTCACCTCACGCGCATCTACACGAAGACCGGCGACACCGGCACGACGGGACTGGGGGACTTTTCGCGGGTGTCCAAGACCGACCCACGGATCGCGGCATACGCGGACGTCGATGAGGCGAACGCGGCGCTGGGCGTGGCGCTGGCCCTCGGTGACCCGGCGCCGGAGGTACGTGCCGTGCTGACAGTCGTGCAGAACGACCTGTTCTACGTGGGCGCCGACTTCTGCAACCCGATCGTCCCCGAACCGGCG
>Ga0302322_100005549_pt1 | contig 11073 bp, 6 predicted proteins | sample Fen_T0_2_FD_203757 | JGI IMG/M metagenome (GOLD analysis project Ga0302322, IMG submission 203757) | Peat permafrost microbial communities from Stordalen Mire near Abisko, Sweden - Fen_T0_2 | ecosystem: Environmental > Terrestrial > Soil > Wetlands > Permafrost | place: Sweden: Abisko... | reverse complement strand
CCGCCTATATGGAGAGGAAAAAGCGGCACAGGTTGCACCCCGGCTGCAAGCCCTGGTTGAAGGGTACCGAGGGCGGATTCCGCAGCCCCCGGACCCAGGGCTTTCTGAAAAAGATGCAATCCTGATCACCTACGGCGACCAGGTACAGCAGGCTGGCAAGCCAGCCCTGCAGGCACTGGCGGATTTTAGTGAAGCACATTTGCACCGGGTCCTGAGCGGCATGCACATATTGCCGTTTTACCCATGGTCATCGGATGATGGCTTTTCGGTGAAAGATTACCGCGCGGTTGACCCGGCCCTGGGCGATTGGCAGGATGTGGAACGATTAGGGCGATCTTTCCGGCTGATGTTCGACGGCGTCATCAATCATGCCTCCACCCAGGTGGCATGGTTCCAGGCATTTCTACGGGACGAGGCGCCTTACCGCGATTATTTCCTCACCGTGGAAGGCGAGCCGGATTTATCGCAGGTCGTCCGACCGCGGACGCTGCCGCTTTTAACCACGTTTCATACCGCCAGGGGTGATCGGCAGGTATGGACAACCTTCAGCGCCGACCAGGCCGACCTGGATTTTCACAACCCGGACGTGCTGCTTGAGATCATCGATATTCTGCTGATGTACGCCAGCCGCGGGGCACAGTTCATCCGGTTGGATGCGATTGCTTATTTATGGAAGGAGATCAGCACACCCTGCATCCACCTGCCGCAGACACATGCCGTCGTGCAGCTGCTGCGCTCAGTTTTCGATGCGGTGGCGCCGCATGTTGTTTTGATCACAGAGACCAACGTGCCGCACCCGGATAATATTTCTTATTTTGGCGATGGGACCAATGAAGCACAGCTGGTGTATAACTTTGCGCTTCCCCCGCTTGTTTTGCACGCCTTCCGAACAGGCAGCGCGGCGGTGCTTTCAGCGTGGGCGAGGACGCTGGCGTTACCATCCTCTAAAACCACATTTTTCAACTTCCTGGCATCGCACGACGGCATCGGGGTCAACCCGGCTCGCGGCATCTTAACTCCGGAAGAGATTGACGCACTCGTGGTGCAGACCCTGGCTCACGGCGGACGGATCTCTTACAAGCAAAACCCGGATGGAAGCCGCAGCCCCTACGAGCTGAATATCAATCTCTTTGACGCCCTTTCGGACCCCAACGGCCAGGAACTGCTTGAACTCCAGGTCAGCCGTTTCATTGCGGCACAGTCCATCATGCTGGCTTTGCAAGGAGTGCCGGGGATTTACTTCCACAGCCTGTTTGGCTCGCGCAACTGGCTGGACGGGGTGCAGCAGTCCGGGCACAACCGTTCCATCAACCGCCAGAAGCTGGTCTATGCCGAACTGGAAGCTGAATTAAAGGATCCAACATCCCTGAGGGGGCAGGTTTTCAACTGTTTCCTTGCTCTTCTGCAGCGCCGCTCTGCCAGCCCGGCCTTCCACCCGCAAGGCACGCAAAAAATTCTCGACATTTCCTCGGGAGTATTCGGCCTCCAACGTTTCTCTCCGGATAGCAAACATTCCATGCTGTGCCTGCAAAATGTGACAGCCCAACCCCAGGTTGCCGGGCAATTTTCTCTGGGGCCATACCAGGGAATGTGGCTGGAAGACACGAATTTCTAAGAATGTCTTCAAGGTGTTTTTTGCCCCCCTTTTGCGGTGCAAAAAACACCCTGCTAACAGGCTCTTAGGAAAAAAGTGAGTGCATTCCCAGTTTGTCTACCTGGGCGTGCATTTCAGCATCGGTAGGCGGCGCCACAAAACGATCCGCTGCGTCCAATACTTTCGGCAAAACATGAATATCTCCCACCGAATTTAGAAACATTCCTGCATGCCCCAGAACCCAATGAACCGCTCGATCGATATCAACCTGATCTTCCAAAGGGCGATACCAGGTGGCCCGGCTGGGCGCATTCTCCCCCCATGGCGTATGCACAATGGATTTAATGGTTTGGACTGCCACGTTTCGCGATTGACATACTTTGACCAGATTCCAAAAATCAACCCGGTACTGCTCGTTCTGGGACATCAGATAACTGAACGGCAGCAAGACACTGTCAAAATCGAACTTCTCCAGCGCCCTCAGGTGCATTGCAGCCACGTTCAGCCCATGCCCGGTAATGCCAATGAAGCGCACCAATCCCTGCTGGCGCGCCTCAATGGCGGCTTCCAGGGCCCCACCCGGCCCTAACGCAACCTCCCACTCTTGCGGATCGACCAGGTTGTGTAACTGCAGCAAATCCACGTGATCTACATGCAGCCGCTCCAATGAACGGTGAATACTCTCGCGTGCCTTCACTGCGGTGCGTTCACCTGTTTTCGTGGCAAGGAAGGCGGGCCTGCCGTGGCGGCTGATCCAGCTGCCGACGCGGATTTCCGCGTCGCCGTAACTGGCAGCCACATCAAAGTGATTGACTCCAAAAGAGTATGCTACCTCTATCGCCGCATCCGTCTCTGCTTGAGTAACTTCCCCAAACGCCGCCCCGCCCAAAAGGATCCGTGAACTCAAATGCCCGGTGCGTCCAAATACTTCCTTCGCGATCATATTCTATCTCCCGATCGTACAAATAAACTGTAGGTACAAACTCGCAACACCAGTGCTTATTTTACTTCCAACTTAAAAGTTTTTTTATTGGAAGTGCTTTATGATCTTATTGAAGAATCGTTGGTGTCGGTATAATATGGAGGATGAGCGCAGATTGCAATGTCGTTTGATGTGACCATCTTTTTGGCGAATTGACAGGAACTACGAATAAGCAAAACAACATCCGGAGGAACCTCCCATGGCAAGCATTCAAAGCACTCTTCTAAAATTCTGGATCCGGCGGCTGAGTATATTTGGAAATGGAAAAATTGACCCGCAGCGCCTGCGCACTCGCAACGAGAACGCCGGAAGCTTTGCTCGGGCTCACCGGGACGTTCAGGTAGTTGAAGTGACAGCCAATGGAGTACACGCGGAATGGTTGATCCCGACCGGTGCGCCGAAGGACCGTGTTTTGCTGTATATCCACGGCGGAGCCTGGTTCCTGGGATCGACCAGGATCTACCGCGGCTTCGTGTCCAATTTTGCCTTTGCCAGCGGGGTGCGCGCCCTCACTATCGACTACCGCCTGGCTCCGGAAAACCCGTTCCCGGCAGGACTGGATGACTGCCTTTCGGCCTACGAATGGCTGCTGCAAAGCGGTATCGCAGCCGACAAAATTGTAGTGGGAGGCGATTCAGCCGGAGGGAACCTAGCCCTGGCGCTGCTGGTAGCGCTGCGCGATACCGGCAGGCCCCTCCCGGCCGCGGCGGTAACCCTCTCTCCGGCGACCGACCTGGCTATGACCGGCAAATCCAGCAAGACCCGCCTGCACCTTGACCCGTATTTCTCGAATATGGTGCCCAACACCATCATCCCGGACTACATTACCGATCACGATCCGTGCAATCCGTTAATTTCACCCCTGTACGCCGACCTTCACGGGCTGCCGCCGCTGCTGATGCACGTTGGGGACCACGAAATGCTACTGGATGACACCCTCCGTTTTGCCAGCCAGGCCCGGGCCGCCGGGGTTGAGGTTGAAATGGCGGTGTGGCCGCAGATGTTTCACGTGTTCCAGATGTTTGCGCCGTTCTTGCCGGAGGCGAGGGCCGCAAACAAGCAGATCGCGGAATTTATTAAGGAAAGGTTGAAGGGGTAGGGTGCGTCGCTCCCACCTTTCAGGCCACCTAGCCGCCCGCTCATAAGGGATTTAACGAGTTTTTTTTGGTTATTTTGCCCCACTGCATGGGCCAAAATAACCAAAAAAACACTCGTATCCCGAACAGAGGTTATTTACAATGGTATGGTATCACCCCCGCGACCAGAACATAATCTCACAGCTCTGCCTGTAAATTCGTGGATATACCCCGTTGTCAGCTATAATTACCTCATGCCAAAAACCCAAACGCAGTTCGTGTGCCAGCAGTGCGGGCGCATCTCGGCCCGGCAGATGGGAAGATGCCCGCAGTGCGGGACGTTCGGCAGCATGGTGGAAGAGGTGGTCAGCGCCCCATTGACCGCCGGGCCGCAGGCCGCGGGATCGCGGCGCGGGCTGGGCGGCGAATCGCGGCCGCTGCGCCTGCGCGAAATCGCCGGCGACGCCGAGGAGCGCATCGAGCTGTCCATCGGCGAGTTCGCCCGGGTGCTGGGAGGCGGGGTGGTGCCCGGCTCGATCGTGCTGGTGGGCGGTGACCCCGGCATCGGCAAATCGACCCTGATGCTGCAGGTAGCGATCGAGATGGCGCGCGCCTCCACCATCCTGTACGTCTCCGGCGAGGAATCCGAGCGCCAGATCAAGATGCGCGCCCTGCGTTTGCTGCGCCCGGCGGGCAGCGACAACGGCTCGTCCGAGGGCGACGAAAAAATCGAATTCCCCGACAAGCTGCTTCTGGTCACCGAGACCAACCTGGACACCATCCTGGAGCACGTGAAAACGGTCCAGCCCGATATGCTGATCGTTGACTCGATCCAAACGGTGTACATGCCAGAATTAAACTCAACCCCCGGCTCGGTAACCCAGGTGCGCGAGAGCGCCGCCCGGCTGCGCGAGCTGGCCAAATCTTCGGGCATTGCCGTGTTTTTGATCGGCCACGTCACCAAAGAAGGCGTGATCGCCGGGCCGCGGGTGTTGGAGCACGTGGTGGATACGGTGCTGTACCTGGAGGGCGACCGCTTCCAGTCCTTCCGGCTGCTGCGGTCGGTGAAGAACCGCTTCGGCGCCACCTCCGAGGTGGGCGTGTTCGAGATGCGCGAGCGGGGTATGGTGGAAGTGCCCAACCCGTCCGAGGCTTTCCTGGCGGAACGTATGGTGAACGCGCCCGGCTCGGCCATCACGGTCACTATGGAGGGTACCCGCCCGATCCTGGTTGAAATCCAGGGCCTGACCAGCGGCTCGAACCTGGCAAACCCCCGGCGAACCCCCAACGGGGTGGACATCAACCGCGTGCTGCTGATCGCAGCCGTGCTGGCCCGCCGCCTGGGCTTTCACCTGTTCGAGCAGGATATTTTCGTCAATGTAGTGGGCGGCATGCGCATCAGCGAGCCCGCGGCCGACTTGGCGGTGGCTACCGCTATCGCATCTTCGGTTCGCGACCTGCCGGTCAAGGCCGACACGGTACTGCTGGGCGAGATCGGGCTGTCGGGCGAGCTGCGCTACGTTGGACAGACGAACGCCCGCCTGCGCGAGGCCGCCAAACTGGGATTCAAGACCGCCATCGTGCCCCACCGGCTGCGCAAGGGCGAGCCGTGGCCGCAGGGCATTCAGATAATCGAAGCCCGCTCTTTAAAGGAAGCTCTACTGCTGGCAATCAAAGAAGGTTGATCTCTGGAGGCATCATGTCATTCCTCGATACTATTTTAAGCTGGCCCCCCATCTCACGCGTGCGCCGCAACCACGCCCTGGAACACGCCACCCTGCAAATTCTGGCCCGCAAAGAGGCCAACCTGTCCGCGGCGGGTTATTCTGACACCAACGGCTTCTGGATCATCGGGCAGGTGAACACGGAAGCGCTGGAACAGGCCGTCACCGAGGCCGGCGCCCGGCTGCGCGCCGGAGAATACCGCCTGGCCATCCACCCTAACTGCGGCACCAATTTTGTGGCAGCTGGGGCAGTGGCGGGCAGCCTGGCCTGGCTGGGCATGGCCTTCAATCCCGGCGGCATCCGGCGTAACCTGGAGCGCCTGCCGATGCTCATCAGCCTGGTCACCATCGGGATCATCGTGGCTCAACCGCTCGGCCCGCTGCTACAGGCGCGCTTCACCGTAGATCCGCACATCGGCGCCCTGAAAGTGACCGAGATTGCCCGCATCCAGCGCAGCGACGCCGCCATTCACCGCGTGCGTACGGTCAACTAGGGACTGCCGTTGAGCACCGAAAAACCGGTCGTCTATTTGCTGTACGGCGACGATAAAATGGCGGTCGATCACCATATGGTTGTCCTCAAGTCGCGTATGGGCGACCCGGGGATGGCCGAGATGAATATCTCGCACCTGGATGGCAAGCTGGCGAGCGATGAGGACATCCGCACAGCTGCATTGGCTATGCCTTTCCTTTCCGATCGCCGCCTGGTGATCCTCACCAATCCGTTAGCGCGTCTTTCCGGTCAGCAGGCTGCCAGCCAGCAGGCCCGCGAGCGATTCGTAAAACTGCTGGACAGCCTGCCCGAAACGACTGCCTTGGTGCTGGTGATCGAAGATCACCAAAGTTACAAAGGATGGGAACACCTTAAAACCGACCATTGGTTAATGAAATGGGTAGACGGCGCCGGTAAGCGGGCGCATAAAATTCCATGTCCGCTGCCGGAAGCCCAATCCATGCCGGGCTGGATCATCAACCAGGCCAAGAACGCCGGCGGAAAATTCACCCCGCAGGCCGCGGCTGCCCTGGCCGAGCATACCGGCAGCAACACCGCCCTGGCGGTCCAGGAGATCGAAAAGCTTCTGACTTACGTCGACGGTCAGCGCTCAGTGGAGGCGGACGACGTGGTTCTGCTGGTGGAAACCGGCGGCCCGGTGGACGTATTTAAAATGGTAGGAGCACTGGCCGAGCGCAATGGCAAAGAAGCCAGCGGCCTGCTGCACGCGCTGCTGGGTGAGGGCGACTCCGGACGCCTGTTCGGCCTGGTGGTGCGCCAGTTCCGCATTCTGCTGCAAATCCGCGAGATCCTGGATGAGGGCGGGCGTGACGACCAGGTCAAGCGCGAGATGCACGGTCTGAGTTACGTCAACCAGTACGTCCGGCAGGCCCAGTGCTTCACCCAGACCGAGCTCGACGCCATTTATCACCGCCTGCTGCAATTGGATGAAGGCATCAAGTCCAGCCAGGTGACAGACGAGCTGGCGCTTGAACTGCTGGTGGCAGAAATCGCACACTAATTCCCCTACGCTTCACTTATCCAAACTGCAAGGTCGGCTAACAGGATTCTAATCGGAACATCTTCTGGGATTCGGTAAGATGGAATAGACCTTTTTAATACACCTGGCACGAAATTTGCTTCTTTTTGGGTAGTTGTTCGCGCCGTGCTGGTGTGGTACAAAATACATAGTCCAATCAGGTACTCAATGAAACGATTCCTTACAATCCTTGTTAACTTTTTGCTGGTAATCTCCCTGCTGGCACCGGCCAATGCCCTGGCAGCGCCGGGAGCGCCCGGGGCGGGCAGTTCCAACCTGAGCTCCGAGCAGCAGGTCATTGCCAGGGCCATCCTGGATGCCATCAACGCCCACAAATCCGAAACGCTGTTTTACCAGCTTTACAAGCCCAAGGTCGAGCAGATCAATATCAACGACACCCACAGCCTGGCGGTAGCCTGGGTCACCCCAGTCGACCCGGTGACCGGCGAAAACGTGCCTACCGAGCCCAGCACGGTGGTGGCACACCTGGAGCCGGGTGGGGCCTGGACCGTCTCACTGCCCACCAGTCCCGATTACTCCACCCAGATTTCTGCCCTGCCCGACAGCCTGATGGGACGCGCCCAACGCGATATGCTCTCCGCCCCGTCGGTGGTCGAGCCGCAATCCACCACTATCCTCAGGGGTTATTACCTGCCCTGGCTGGGCGGCACCAGCAAGACCCTGAGCGGCAGCATCTGGCACTATCTGCCGCCAGGCTACATGTCGTGTCCCAACGACTGCCATTACGCCTACGATTTTTGGGGTTTATCTGAGACCGGGGCCGATTACTATTTCCGCATCCTGGCCTCCCGCAGCGGCCTCGTTTCGGCCTATTACGACGGCTGGAACAACGGCAACCACGGCAGCGGCAGCAACTGCGACAGCTTCGTCAATTACATGGTGATCAAAGATCCCACCACCACCCCGGTGACCTACATGCTGTACTACCACCTGGCGCAGGGCACCATTTCTTCCTACTTGCGGCACGTGGGGGCGGTGGTCAATACCGGCGATTTCATCGCCCGCGCCGATGACACCGGCTGCAGCTCCGGCAGCCATGTCCATTTCATGGTCTACTCCAACCCTTATTCTGACCACTGGGGCAAGTCGGTCGATTTCGCCTTCAGCGACGTGAGCATCAACGACGGTCACCCGCGCAAATGCATCGAGGTCCAATACTATCCTAATCTGGGCACCCAATGCAACCCCGGCGATCTTTTTGTATCCGGCAACCGGGGCGCCACGCCCCCCACCGGCACCCTGACGGCGCCCGCCGCCTGGACTGCGGTGACCAGTTCAACGGTGGAGGTACAGGGCAGCGGGGCGGATAACGAACAAATAGTCAGCCTTCAGCTAGCAGTTGATTATGACGGCACCTGGAAGGCGGTCGGCAATTCAATTATCCCCAGTCCCGCCAATCAAGTTTTCAAAAATTATTCGTTCGACGTCAGCCTGGACCTGTGCGCGGCAGGCGTCCCGGACGGCCCGGTGACCCTGGGCTTATGGGTGACTGACGTGGACGGGACACGCACCCTCAACGCCCAATCGCCGCGCCCCATCATCAAGAATTTCTCCTGCCAGGCGCCCCCTCCTTCCTGTTATCCCACCATCAACCAGGTAGCCCTGTTCAGCCTGCCGGACTACCAGGGCTCCTGCCAGATCTATACAACCGGGAATTACGATACCGCAGCCCTGGGCGGGATCGCCGACAACACTGCCGCCTCGATTGAAGTAGGCAAGAATCTGATGGCTACCGTTTTCGACGCCACGGGCTTTAACAGGCGGGCCGAAACCTTCGATGCCTCCGACCCCGGATTGGAGGACAACCGCATCGGCGTGGGGACCATCTCCTCGCTGAAGGTGGCGCCCATTGCCCGACCGGCTGCCCCAACCCTCACGGCGCCCCACAATACCACTACCAGCGCCCTGAACGCGGCTGATTCCTTCCTGTTGAACTGGAGCGAGGCCGGCGGCGGGGTGGATTTCCAGGTAGCACTCACCTATCCCGACTCGACCCAGATCACTTCGCCCTGGCTGAAAGCCAAATCCTGGTCGGTAGGCTCGGTACGCGCCGGCAACTACACGTGGACCGTGACAGCCCGCAACCGGGCAGGGCAAACCGCCTCGGCGCCGGCGGCGTTCACCGTGGCAGCCGCCAGCCTGGGCGGATCCGCCGTGAGCTTCCCCTACGGCGATAACATGTCCAGCGGCATTAACCATTGGACGGCCACCGGGCTGTGGCGGCAGACATCCGACACCACTGATACGACCACCCCAACCAACTACTTCTGGGTGGCCAACAAATCCAGCGGCGGCGCCAACCCCAGTGACGGGAGCTATGACAGCAGCACCGTCATTGGCAGCGACCTTACATCTCCGCCGATCACCATCCCGGCCGGTTCTGCGGCCTACCTGCGCTTCCGCGAGTATCTCCATACCGAGAGTCCCGGACAGTACTGGGACCAGCGCCTGGTGCAGATTTCGGTCAACGACGGGCCATTCACAGACTTCTACCAGATGCAGGATGACCCGACCGACTGGTGGGTCTACAGCCCGTTCCTGGACCTTTCGGCCTACGCTGGCAAGAACGTGCGCATCCGCTTCCATTTCGACCAGGTCGATGGCTACAACAACGGCTTTATCGGCTGGCGCGTCGACGACGTGGCGCTTAATACCACTGCCCCCGACGTCTCTAAGGCCGAGGCCAGCCCCAACGATTCGACCGCCACTGCCACCCCGATGGCTATGAACTCCAGCATCAATAGCTTTATCTGCCCGGCGGGCGACCTGGATTATTACTCGTTCAGCGTTAATGCCGGTGAGACGGTCAACATTAACATTGATGCCCAGAGCCTCAGCCCGGCTTCCGGCCTGGATACCTACATCTTCCTGATCGATTCGGACGGGCACAGTGTGATCGCCGAAAACGATGACGAGGTATCGTGGGTGATACGCGACTCCAACCTCACCTACACCTTCCACCGCGCCGGCACCTATTACCTCAAGGTGAAATCGTGGAGCTTCCCAGGGTCTAGCTACCTGGTGTACACCTGCTCAAGCTTCTTCTACACCCTGAAAATCTACGGCAGCGAATTCGCCCCGGATGTTTCCTTCACCACTTCCACATTGCCGTGGATCGGCGCCAGCACTTCCGATATCACTGCCAACATCGTGGCATCGCCCGGCGGATTGGCCAGCGTGGACTTCCTATGGCATTCGCCGGATTGGGTCAACGACGCCTGGATCAAGCTGAATGGCGCTGTTTCAATTAGCTCCACCGGCTGGAAAGCCACCCTGGATCCCGCCGGCAAGACCATCCCTGACTCGGCCCTGGTGCTACGTGCTACCGACCGGGTTGGCCTCAGCGACACCGCCTGGGTCGCCGGGCTGCAAACTGACACAACACCGCCGACCACCCAGCTGACCGGGCCGACGACCAACAATCTGTCCACCGTCATTCCGCTGGCCTGGACAGCGTCGGACGCCGGAAGCGGGTTGAAGAGCCTGGGAATTGAGTACCAGGATATCACTGTTGGCGGCGGCTGGCAGCCTTGGAATGTGACCCTACCGGGTACTGCCCGCCAGGCCTTCTTCCTGGGCACGCCCGGGCACACCTACGGCTTCAGAATCCACGGCATCGACGCCTTGGGCAACGTGGAGGCGTACTCGACGGACCCCCAAATCCAGACTGCCATCGCAGCCACGTGTGCCCCCGACATCCTGGATGACGCACCCGGCGATAACAGCGCTGCCACTGCTCAGCCACTGGTGCTGAATACTCCCCAGACTCACAATTTCTGCCCCTCCGGCGACCAGGACTGGGTGTCCCTCAGCCTGCCGTTGGACGGCAGTTACCATGTGCGGGTGATGCCAGTTTCGAGCGGAGCCGCCATGCAAGTCGCCATCACATCCCCGGATGGGAACACCATCCTCCTGCAACAGCAGTCTTCCGCGCTGGGCACGGGTGTTGACTTTAAATTCACCGTCCCTGCCGGCAAATACCGGATGCAGATCACGGCCCTCAATCCTAACCTGTGGGGCACCGACATGACCTATTCGGTAGAGGTGGGTGCAGGAAACTGGGTCTACTTTCCTTTGCTGAGAAAATAAATAACCTCAGTTCTGGATACGGGTGTTTTGGGTTATTTTGCCCCACTGCGTGGGG
>Ga0302322_100005546_pt1 | contig 11077 bp, 8 predicted proteins | sample Fen_T0_2_FD_203757 | JGI IMG/M metagenome (GOLD analysis project Ga0302322, IMG submission 203757) | Peat permafrost microbial communities from Stordalen Mire near Abisko, Sweden - Fen_T0_2 | ecosystem: Environmental > Terrestrial > Soil > Wetlands > Permafrost | place: Sweden: Abisko... | reverse complement strand
AACCTGACGGTGGACGTGCTGTATTACGTGGTCGACCCGCGACTGCGCGCCGACAATACCGGACGGGCAGGACACTAGGGCATGCTCATATGAACGAAATGATCAAGGCCGGCGGCCGGACCTCGCGCGTGGCGGATGCCCTGCGCCGCTTTCTCGACGGCGACATTTGGTACAGCTTCAAGCAACACCCGCTGGTGATGATCGCCGCCGTCATCGCGCTGATTTGCGTGCTGGCGGCGGCCTTTGCGCCGTGGGTCGCACCCTACAACCCCTACGACCTGAAGACTCTGAACCTGCTCGATGCGTTCACGCCGCCGGCCTGGCAGCAAGGCGGCAAGGCGCAGTTCCTGCTCGGCACCGACGACCAGGGACGCGATCTGCTGTCGACCATCATTTACGGCTCGCGCGTATCGCTGATCGTGAGCTTTTGCGCGGTGACCCTGTCGATGCTGGTCGGCGTTTCGCTGGGTCTCGTCAGCGGCTACGTGGGCGGCGCGCTCGACGCCTTCATCATGCGTGTGGCCGACATCCAGCTCTCGTTTCCGGCGATCCTGATCGCACTGCTGATCGATGGTGTAGCGCGCGCCGTGATTCCCAAGGAATTCCACGACGACCTCGCCGTGTACGTGCTGGTATTCGCCATCGCCGCTTCGGGCTGGGTGCGCTACGCGCGCACCGTGCGCGGCTCGACCCTGGTCGAACGCAACAAGGAATACGTGATGGCCGCGCGCGTGATCGGCCGCCGCTCGCTCGCCATCATGTTTACCCACGTGTTGCCCAATGTGCTGGGGCCGGTGCTGGTACTGGCCACTCTGCACGTCGGCACCGCCGTCATCACCGAGGCGACCCTGTAGTTCCTGGGCGTCGGCGTTCCGCCGACCAAGCCGTCGCTGGGAACGTTGATCCGCGTCGGCAACGACTTCCTCTTTTCCGGCGAACGCTGGATTACGCTCTATCCCAGCATCGCGCTGGTGACCCTGGTGCTGTCGATCAACATTCTCGGCGATTGGTTGCGCGATGCGCTCAATCCCAAGCTGCGTTAAGTCAACAGGAGGTAAGATGAACAGGCTCATCTCGTGTTCCCTCGTTGCGTTGATCTCGCTACCGGCGATGGCAGGCCCCTACGACCAGGTATACGGCATCGTCAGCGCCGAATTCATCAAGAGCGCCGATGCCAAGCTGCAGCCGGTGATCCTGAACCGCATCGACGGTACCTCCACCACCCGCCGCCAGGAGGCGATTGCGCCCGGCCAGCACACCATTTACGCGGACCTGCCGGCAAGCCGGGAACAACACCAGCATATCGCCACGCAAAATTCGCTGGCCCTCGACGTCAAACCCTGTACCCGCTATTACATCGCCGCCCGGCTCACCGACAGTATGACGCGCCATTGGCAACTGGTGGTCCGCAATAGCGAACCGATCGGCGAATGTGCGGCCAATTACCTGAAGTCCACCGAAGCCGGGACCGCGAAATGACGCAAGCGCTGCTCGAAGTCCGCAACCTTCGCATCGAGTTCCCGACGCGGCGCGGCACCCTCACCGCCGTCGACGACGTCAGTTTTTCGATCGCGCCCGGCGAAGTACTGGGCGTGGTCGGCGAATCGGGCGCGGGCAAATCCCTGACCGGCGCTGCCGTCATCGGCCTGCTGGAACCGCCGGGCCGCATCTGCGGTGGTGAAGTGCTGTTTAACGGCCGTCGCATCGACAACCTGCCGTTCGACGAGATGCGCAAGATTCGCGGCCGCGAAATCGGCGCCATTTTCCAGGACCCGCTGACCTCGCTCAATCCGCTGTACACGGTCGGTCGGCAAATCGTCGAAACCATCCAGACGCACCTGCCGATGTCGGAAGCCGATGCGCGCCGCCGCGCCATCGAGTTGCTCACCGAGGTCGGTATTCCCGCGCCGGAAAAGCGCATCGACCACTATCCGCACCAGTTTTCCGGCGGCATGCGTCAGCGCGTGGTGATTTCGCTGGCGCTGGCGGCACAACCGAAGCTGATCATCGCCGACGAACCGACCACCGCGCTGGACGTGTCGATCCAGGCGCAGATCATCACCCTGCTGAAACGCCTCGGCCGCGAACACGGCATGGCGGTGATGCTGATTACCCACGATATGGGCGTTATCGCCGAAACCGCCAACCGCGTCGCCGTGATGTATGCCGGTCGCATCGCCGAAATCGGGCCGGTGGCGGAGGTGATCCACCACCCGCAGCACCCCTACACGGTGGGGCTGATGGGCGCCATCCCCAGCGTCGGCGACATGACCGAACGCCTGGCCCAGATCGACGGCGCCATGCCGCGCCTGACCGCCATCCCGACCGGCTGCGCGTTTCACCCGCGTTGCAGCCACATGGCGGAAGTGCCGGGCGGGCGTTGCAGCCAGGAGCGGCCCTCGTTGCTCGACGCCGGCAAGACCCGCGCAGCGTGCTGGCTGCACGCCGAACACAAGGCGATTACCCTATGAGCCGGGACCACAGCGTACTGCTCGAACTGAAGGACATCGCTCGCGAGTTCGACGTTTCCAAACCCTGGCTCAACCGGGTGATCGAGGGCCAGCCTCGGCAGATCCTCAACGCCGTGGACGGCATCAGCCTGACCTTGCGGCGCGGCGAAACGCTGTCGCTGGTCGGCGAGTCCGGCTGCGGCAAGTCGACCGTGGCCCGCGTGATTTGCGGCCTCTACCCGCCGTCCCGCGGTTCGGTGGTATTCGACGGCATCGACATGGCGGTGGCTGCGGGTAAGCAACTGACCGAACTGCGCAAGCGCTTCCAAATGATCTTCCAGGATCCGTTCGCGAGCCTCAATCCACGTTGGCGGGTGGGCAGGATCGTGGCCGAACCGATCCTGTCGCACAACCTGCTGCGGCCCGGTGCCGAACTCGACCGCCGCGTCGACGAATTGCTCACCCAGGTCGGCCTGTCGCCGCTGGACGCGGAAAAATTTCCGCACGAGTTTTCCGGCGGCCAGCGCCAGCGCATCTCGATCGCGCGCGCGCTTTCGTCCAACCCGGAGTTCCTGATTTGCGACGAGCCGACCTCGGCGCTCGACGTTTCAGTGCAGGCGCAGATCCTCAATCTGATGCGCGACCTGCAGCGCGAATTCGGCCTCACCTACCTGTTCATCTCGCACAACCTTGCCGTCGTCTCGCACATTTCCACGCGTGTCGGCGTCATGTACCTGGGCCGCTTGGTCGAAATCGCCGATACCAAACGCATATTCGCCAATCCGCTGCACCCGTATACGCAAATGCTGCAATCGGCCATTCCGGATCTCGAAATGACCGGCAAGCAGCGCACGCCGGTCGCGGGCGAGGTGCCGAATCCGCTCAACCCGCCGGGCGGCTGTACCTTCCATCCGCGGTGTCCGCACGCCAACGAGCGTTGCAAGACCGAACGGCCAAATTTGATCACCCACGCCGACGGTGGCGAAGTGGCGTGTCACGCCGTCGAAGAAAAGCGTATCCCGATCAAGCCGGCCGCATAGCAGGCTAGCCGGTCGCGGCCGTTATTTCTTGGCCGGCGCGACTGGCCGCAGCTGATTCAGTTGCTCTGTCCAATCCCTCGGTCCCTCTTCAAAACGTCTCGCCAGGTTTTTCAGGACCACCGGCCACGCCTTGGAGAAATACAAGAACGCCTTGTCCCATTCGCCGCCATCGCCCCAGCCGACGTGGTGAAGGCTGACCTCGGTGAGTTGGTCACCGCGCGAGGTGAAACGGACGATCACCACGCTGCGCTGCTTGCGCGCCTCGGGCAGCGACGGCGGTGCATTCCAGTTGAAGCTCAGCATTTTCTTTTCCTGGAAGCCGATGATGCGCATATCGTCGGCACCCTTCATACCCGGCTCGCCGAACGGGTTGATGTAGATCTGGAAGGGACCATCGACGCGCAATTCCACCCTGGCGTCGGGCGCGAAGAAAGTCTTGATGCCTTCGCTGGTGGTCCACGCCTTCCACACCTCGTCCACGCCCGCCTTGACGACGATCTTTTCGTCGATGGCGCGCTCCTCGGCGAACGTCGGCGAGGACAGCAGGAACAAGGTCGCGGCAATGGCAAGCAGTTTTTTCATGGGGTCGTTCACGGCTTTCTCCTAGTTTCCGATTCCTCGACTCATTAACACGGCAAGCAAGGGCAGCAGCGCGGCAAGGTGAATCTCCACCATCAGGTAGCGGCGCAGCTTCTTTTGTTCGTCTTCTGTCACGACGAACGTCGCATCGGCCACCAGCAATTTTTTCCAGCGCAGAAGCTGCCGGGTCGGCGGCGCCGAAAGAGCACCGATGAGAAAATACAGCAGAATCTTGGCCATGAACACGGGATTGTGGGCGTAGAATGCGGCACCCTTGGCCCCCAGAAACATGCGCAGCAGGCCCGTCAACAATGCTGCCATTGCCGCGAAAAAATACCAGCGATCGACGCGCACCAGCAACAGCACGCGATCCGCCGTAATCGCCTGCCTCGCCAGCATCACCTCCACCGTCAAAAACGAAAACAGCATGATGATGGCGGCGAAGTGCAGGTAGGCAAGCAGGGCGTCGAGTATCAAGCTGCACCTTTCAGGAAGGCCGCAATGCGACGCATGGCTTCTTCCAGGCGCGCGATCGGCTGCGTGTAGGCGATGCGAATGTGCTGGTCCGGGCGGTTGGTTCCGAAATCGCGGCCGGGCGTCATGGCGACAAAGGTTTCGTCGAGAATGCGTTTCGCCAATGTGAAGCTGTCTTTGGCCACCCGGGAGCTGTCGGCATAAATGTAAAACGCACCCTGCGGCACCACCGGAATGCCGAATCCCACTTCACGCAACGCCGGGATCAGGAAATCGCGGCGGGCATGAAATTCGGTGCGCCGCTGCTCGACGATTTCCAGGGTGCCGGGCTCGAAAGCCGCCATCGCCGCGTGTTGCGCGAGCGCAGACGGCGAGATAAACAGGTTCTGCGCAAGCTTTTCCATGTCGCGCACGTAGGCAGGCGGCACCACCACCCAGCCGAGGCGCCAGCCGGTCATCTGGAAGTATTTGGAGAAACTGTTGATGACGAACAGGTCCTCGCCCGTCTCGCTCAACGCCAACGCCGTGGAAGGCTCCACGTCGTAGGTGAGTCCCTGGTAAATCTCGTCGACGATCAGCGTGCCGCCACGGGCGGTGACGGCGCGGTAGATCGCCGCCAGTTCGCCCGGCTCGATCATGGTGCCGGTCGGGTTGGACGGGCTTGCCACGAGGGCGGCTGCGCTACGCGCGTTCCAGTGCTGCCCGACGTGGGCGGCGGTCAATTGATACGCGGTATCCGCCCCTACCGCCACGGTGTGCGGCACACCTTCCATGGTGCGCACAAAGTGCCGGTTGCAGGGATAGGCGGGATCGGCCATCAGCACCTCGTCGCCGGCGTTGAGCAGGACACCGAAGGTCAGCAACAAGGCCGCGCTGGAACCGGCGGTGACGACGATACGCTCCGGGTCGACGACGACCCCGTACTTGCTGCGGTAGAATCCGGCGATCGCCTCGCGCAAGGCATTGGTGCCGAGAGCCGAAGTGTAAAACATGGGTTTCTCGTGCAGCGCGCGAATAGCCGCATCGACGATCGGTTGCGGCGTCGTGAAATCGGGCTCGCCGACTTCCATGTGGATCACGTCGCGGCCCGCCTCTTTCAACTCGCGTGCGCGCGCCTGGAATTCCATGACTTCGAAGGGAGCAATATGCGCCATGCGGGCAGCCAGGCGCTGGATATGTTCGGCTTTCAAGAATTTCCTTTTTACGATGTGGCTTGCAAGTCGGCCCACATTTTGCCGAGACGCTTGATGCTGACCGGCATGGGCGTACGCAATTCCTGCGCGTACAACCCCACCCGCAATTCTTCGACCAGCCAGCGATACTGCACCATTTCGGGAGTCGTCTTCACCTTGGCCTGCAGGTAATTTTGCCACAGCGGCCGGATCGCCACGCTGTGCTCCAAATCGCGTTCCATGGCGCCCAGCTTTGCCTTGTCCAGCCGCATGACCGCCGCTTTCAAATAGCGCGGGTAATGCAGCAATTGAGCGGCGGCGGTTTCGCGCATGAACCGAGGCGCGAACAGCTGCCGCAGTTGACCGTCGATGTCGGGCGCCAGGTGCTCCCAGCCCTTCAGGTAGCGGTCTTCCAGCCGTTTCTTGACCTCTGCCACCAGGGTGAGCGCTTCGTCGACGGCGCGCGTGAGTGCGTCGGCTTGTTGCAGGATGCCGTTCTTGCGAGCCTGCAGCCGCGCAAGGAATCCTTCGCGGGAGCGCATAGTCCCGCCATCGGCATCGATTATCGCGGCCCGGAACGCGGCGAACAGCAATTCCTGTCGCAATGCTTCCTGAGCGTGATTCTTCGTTTCGGCAAAAAATGTCGAGAACTGAAATGCCGCCACCGGTGAAACCTTGATGGATCGTTCGCAAAACCGAACCTGCTCGGCAAGCGCCAGCATCGCCAGTCGGGTGAGTCCCTGCGTGTGCGACAAAGTCGCGGCCTGTGCGTCGTCGAAAATCCGGATCGCTACCGTCGAGCCGCCATCCACCAGTGCCGGGAAGCCGTCGTAGCGGATGCCTGCCTTTTCGAAGTTGATCGTCTCCGGAATTTCCGCTACATCGTCCGGCCATTCGGTCAGGCCTTCCCGCTCCATGCGGTTTCGATGCAGGGTCGAAAATACCGTGCGCGAAGCCTCGGCGTATTGCTCACGCAACGCGGCAAAGTCGCGCGACATGGCGAGTTCCTTGCCGTCGCCGTCGACGATGCGAAAATTCATGAAAAGGTGGGGCGCCACGCGCCCGCCGGCCAGCGTGGCATCCCAGGCATCGGCGGCAATGTCGACACCCTTGGCGGACTTGATGTAGCGGGTCAGCGCGTCGATCAACGGAGTTTCCGCCGCCGACAAGTCATTCATGCCGGTCGCGGACGTCACGTGGCCGATAAAGTCCGACACGAACTCCGGCACCGGCACCAAGGGGCTGCGAAAGCGCTGCGGCAACGTCTTGATTACAGCCGCGACCTTGTCGCGCAACATGCCCATTACCAGCCATTCGAAGCGCGCACCGTTGACCTGGTTCAGTACCGCAACCGGCAGTGCAATGGTGACGCCATCCATCGTGTGGCCGGGCTCGAAACGATAGGTGAGCGGGTAGGCCGCACCCTTGTGCTTGAGCTGCTTGGGGAACAGGTCGAAGGTGATTTCCTGGGCGTGACGCCGCATCAGCTGTTCGCGGGTGAATTCCAGCGCGCGGGCGTCATTTTTCTCGTGCTCGCGGCGCCACTTTTCAAAGCCCGCCATGTTGACCACATCGGCCGGGATGACGGCATCGTACAGGGCGAACATGTCTTCGTCGTCCACCAGCACGTCCTGGCGGCGCGCCTTGGCTTCGATGTCCTCGATTTCACCGACCATTTTCAGGTTGTGGCGAAGAAACGCGCCACGCGTATCGACCTCGCCCGCAACCAGTCCCTGGCGGATGAAAATCTCGCGCGCTTCCACCGGATTGATGGCGCCGTAGTGCACCCGCCTGCGCGGGTTGACCACCAGACCGAACAAGGATACTTGCTCAAACGCCACCACCTGCCCGGACTTGCGCTCCCAGTGCGGTTCAAAGTGGGTGCGGGTCACCAGATGTGCGGCCAGTTCCTCTATCCATTCGGGCTCGATGCTGGCGATGGTGCGGGCATATACGCGGGTGGTCTCGGTAAGTTCCGCCGCCATCACCCACTTCATGCGCTCCTTTTTTTGCTGCGCATGCTCGCGGGCGCGCTTGGGGAGCTGGAACTTGAGTCCGCGTGTGCCGAGGTAATGATCGCCCTCGATTGCCTTGGTGCCGACGTTGCTGATGAGGCCGGTGAGCAAGGCCCGATGCACGCTATGGTAGGTCGCACGCGACATCTCGGCAGTAGCGTCCGCGGCGGTTTTGCGGACGGCCGGTGATTCCGGCGTTTTCACGGCTACGGCCGCCCGCGCAGCCAGGTGCATGCCCAGCGACTCGACCATCTCGCGCAATTGCGCGTGCAGGTCGCGCCATTCGCGCATCCTGAGCGGCGACAGGAAACTATCGCGCAGGACCTGCTCGAACTTGCGGTTGGACTGCTTGTGCTTCCAGGCTTCCTCGTAAAACTCCCACATGCGCAGGTACGCCGCAAACTCGGATTGCGGATGCGCGAATTTCTCGTGCGCAAGCGTGAACTGCTGCTGCTTGTCCATCGGCCGGTCGCGCGGGTCCTGCACCGACAGGGCCGAAGCGATGATCAGGAGCTCCTTCAGCACGGCCTCCTTTTCTCCTGCCACCAGCATGCGCGCAAGCGCCGGGTCGATCGGAAACTTGGCGAGCTGCCAGCCCAGCGGTGTCAGGTTCTTTGCCTCATCGGTGGCGCCCAGTTCGAACAGTTGCCGGTAGCCGTCCTCGATCATGCGCGGGCCGGGTGGCTCGACGAAGGGAAAATCCTCGACTTCACCCAGGCCCAGCGACTTCATGCGCAGGATTACCGAGGCAAGCGAGGTGCGGAGAATTTCCGGCGTGGTGAAGGCCGGCCGCGCGTTGTGATCCAATTCGGCATAGAGGCGAATGCAAATGCCGGCGGCGACGCGGCCACAACGGCCGGCGCGCTGCTTGGCAGAGGCTTGGGCAATCGGCTCGATCTGCAGCATGTCGATCTTCTGGCGTGCGCTGTAGCGGTGGATGCGGGCGACCCCGGTATCGATCACGTAGCGGATGCCGGGCACGGTAAGCGACGTTTCCGCCACGTTGGTGGCGAGCACGATGCGGCGCCTGCCGGCGGGATGGAACACCTTGTCTTGCTCGGCGTTGGAGAGGCGCGAAAACAGGGGCAGGATTTCGGTGTGTTGCGGGTGATGCTTGCGCAGCGCCTCCGCCGTGTCGCGGATCTCGCGCTCGCCCGGCAGGAATACGAGGATATCGCCGTCGTGCGATTCGGCGGCGATTTCATCCACGGCCTTGGAGACTGCCTCCTCAATTGGGATGGCGTCCTCGGCCTCGTCCAGGAAGTGCTCCGGGCGATAGCGGATTTCCACCGGGAAGGTACGGCCGGACACCTCGATGATCGGCGCGTTGTCGAAGTGCTTTGAAAAACGCTGCGGGTCGATGGTGGCCGAGGTGATGATGACCTTGAGGTCGGGTCGTCTGGGCAACAGGCGCTTCACGTAGCCCAGCAGGAAATCGATATTGAGGCTGCGCTCGTGCGCTTCGTCGATGATCAGGGTGTCGTACTGCCACAGGTTGCGGTCGCTGTGCGTTTCTGCGAGCAGGATGCCGTCGGTCATTACCTTGAGAAAGGTCTCATCGGAGGTGTGATCGTTGAAACGGATCTTGTAGCCCACCGTATGCCGGCCGGTCTGTTTCAATTCCTGTGCGAGCCGCGACGCGAGGGTACGCGCGGCGATGCGGCGCGGCTGGCTGCAACCGATCATGCCGTGGATGCCGCGCCCCAGCTCCAGGCAGATCTTCGGTAGCTGCGTGGTCTTGCCCGAACCGGTTTCGCCACAAACGATCACCACCTGGCGACTTTGAATCAACTTGGCGATGTCGCGGCGCTTTTCGGCGATCGGCAAGGCATTGTCGAATTCGGGCGAGGCCAGCTCGGCGTGGCGCTCCTTGCGCGCGGCGGAGCGCGCTACGGCCGCCTGCCAGGCCGCGGAGAACTGCGCGTCGATGGCATCGTGCGGTTTTCTGGCGCGTGCCAGTTCGCGGCGCTTTTTGTCCAGCGCGATCAGGCGGCCACGATCGGCAGCCAGTATGGCGTCAAGTGGCAAAGGGTCTGGCAAGGAGTGGGACATGGAGCGCGCATTTTACGCGGGGCCACTTGCAACGGCGCGGAAATTTCGCGGCATAATGTTTCGCTTTGCCGGACCGGCCCTCAGGTTCACCGATCACACTGGAGACATCATGTCCAAGCTCTTTGCCGTTGCCGTACTTGCTGCGTGCCTGCCGATTGTCGCGAGTGCCGCCGAACGCGAAATGGATCGCTGGAATCTGGCGGACATGTACGCGACCCGCCAGGCCTGGAACGACGAGGCGACGAAACTGACGGCGCAACTCAAGGAGTTCGCCGCCTGCAAAGGTCAGTTGGGCGAGTCCGCCAAGCGCCTGAAAGCCTGTTTCGACTTGCAAGCCGATGCAGGCAAGCGCCTTGCCCGCCTCCGCACCTACGCCAATGAACTGTTGGCCGAGGATACCGGTGTATCGTCCAGCCTGGAATTGAACCAGCAGTTGCAGATCCTGGCGGCGCGCGCCGGTGAAGCCAATGCCTTCGTCAAGCCCGAACTGCTGGCGCTGGGCAAGCAGAAGATCGACAAGCTGTTCGCCCTGGAGCCGGGCCTCAAGGTGTACCGCCAACCCATCGATGAAGTATTGCGCGCCGCACCCCATACCCTGGACGGTGCGGGCGAGTCGCTGGTGGCAAGCTTCGGCCTTGCCTCCGGCGCCAGCAGCTCGATATACCGCGTGCTGTCCAACGCCGAAATGCCCTGGCCTACCGTGACACTGAGCGACGGCAAGACCGTAAAGCTCGATCAGGTCGGCTATGAAACCTACCGCGAATCGGCCAACCGCGACGACCGCAAGAAGGTGTTCGACGCGTTCTGGGGCAAGTGGAAAGAGTTCGAGCGCACCTTCGGCGCGACTTTCTCGGAAAAGATGAAGCAGGACTCGGTGCAATCGAGGGTTCGCAAGTATCCGGACTCGCAGTCGCGCGCGCTGGACGCCAACAATGTTCCGGTCGCCGTCTACGACACGCTGATCGCCCAGACCAATGCCAACCTGCCGACCCTGCATCGGTATTTCAGATTGCGCGCGCGCATGCTCGGTATCAAGGACATGCACTACTACGATATCTATCCACCGCTGGTGGAAAGCAATATCGAGTATCCGCTCGACAAGGGCAAGCAGCTGATGGTCGACTCGCTGGCGATCATGGGGCCGGAATACGTGAAAATAATCCAGCAGGGCCTGGACAACCGCTGGATGGATGCGTACCCGCGTCCGAGGAAGGAGTCAGGCGCGCACATGGCCGGCTCCGCCTACGACGTGCACCCTTATTTGCTGATGAACTACAAGGACAACTACGCATCGG
>Ga0302322_100005544_pt1 | contig 11078 bp, 7 predicted proteins | sample Fen_T0_2_FD_203757 | JGI IMG/M metagenome (GOLD analysis project Ga0302322, IMG submission 203757) | Peat permafrost microbial communities from Stordalen Mire near Abisko, Sweden - Fen_T0_2 | ecosystem: Environmental > Terrestrial > Soil > Wetlands > Permafrost | place: Sweden: Abisko... | reverse complement strand
CGCCGCCCAGTCCTTGTTCTTTGTGATCTCAGGAATGATGCCTGTGTATGTACCGTCCGCCGTCTCGGGGTACCAGCTGTAGTCGGCAGTGTTCAGGTCATACGGCCCGTTGGCCGGGTTGACCACCGTGCCGGGCGGATTGCTGCTGTTGTAGCACAACCACGCGATGGTCTCGCTGGGCGCGTTCTGCAAGCACCCGAGGTACTCGTGGTCCCACGTGTGGTTCACGAAGTAGAACAACGGCAGGTTGGTAGGGCTCGTGAACGTGTTGACGAGAGAAGTGCTCGACGCGGCACCGCTCGCGTTGAATGCAAACCCGAGCTTGATCTTCGCGTGCGCGACGGGCGATTGCCACGTCGAGAGCAAGTAGTTGACGTCGGCGGAAGTCATCTGAATCGTCGCCCCGCCGGACGGCGGCAGCAGGCAAGCCGAACCCGACGCGCCCGTGTAGGTGCACTTCTGCGAGTAGTTCCAGCGGTCGTCGGCGAGGAACAGGTCATCGATCTGCATTGAGAGGTAGTTGCGCTCGTAGGCGAGGGCCACGCCGCGCGTGACCCAGGAGACGGCACCTCGGGAGAGGATGTCCATCCACACCTGGCCCGTATTCGAGTCGGCAGTGATGAGCATGTGCTGGCGGCCCGAGCCGTCGGTCTGCACGCCCACGACGGCACCGGAGGGGACTCCCCCACCTGCCGTCACGTTCACCAGCGGCGTCCACGTCGCGCTCGCGCCAGTGGTGACCGAGTAGCCGAATACCTCTTGCGCCGCCGGCGCAGGATCGTTGTTGTCGAAGGTCGGACTGCCGTTGAGGTAGGCGAACGGACCGGCCGGGACGTTGAGGGTCGCCGGCGCCTTGGCAGCCGCCGTCAGGGTGGTGGTCAGACCGTCGAGCACGCCTCCAGTCGAGGCGAGGCCGTAACTGCCACCGGAGGGCCAGGCGTAGGTGGCCAGCTCGCGGACGCCGAACTGCAGCTCGTAGGCGTCGAGTGCCGCAATCGCCGCGGTCGAGACGAACTGCCGGTCGGGCAGGACGACGCCCTGGTAGTGGCCCTCGATGATCGACTGCGCGGGCACGTCGGCAGTCGTGATCGTCTGGGAGAGGAAGTTGGTGGTGGTGATCCCGTCCCACGTTCCCAACGCGAGGTCCGTGTACGGGATCCCCTGGCGGTCGAGCTCAGCCTTGATCGACAGCATGCTTGAGGAACCGTCGTCGAGCACGAGGAGCTTGAGGTCCACGCGGGTGGGCGCCGCCGTCGCGAGGACGGCTGCCTGGGACGTCGTGGCAGCGAGGAGGCCCAACAGGAGGGCGAGGGCGGTGAGCACCCCCAGGACCCCGGTCGAGAGGCGCCGCTGCGCCGAGAAGAAGTGCGTGCGACGAGTGCCCATTGCTGTCCCCTTTTCAACCTGTGAACGACGACCCGATGTCACGGTCACTCCCCTCACCCACGCCGACCGGGGATGTACCGACCGACACAGTCATCCTCGTGGGCGAAGCGGGTTTGTGCAGTCGACTTAGTCGGCAGGGGCATCATCCGTTCGGTGGGTTTTCGCGCCGAAAGGGCCTCATCCGGCGCAACTTCCTCACAGCGCGCAGCGGTTTCCTGACACACCGTGATGGGTGGCGCGCCACCTCGGGGCTCGCCGATCACTGCGCGTCGTCGGAGCGACCGACAGTTGACGCCCAGGTGTCCGTCACGAGAACAGGAAGGGTGCACCCAGCCGGCGGTTCACGGCGTCGACGGTCGCGCGGACCATCGCGACACGGGCGTCGTCGCCGGCCTCGGCCGACCCGGTCAGTCGCTCGCTGCCGCACGGCGAGACCCAGAGGACCGCGGCGATCGCCACGCGCGCAACGCCGACGGGCGTCAGCGACACCGAGTCGACGCGGAGCTGGATCCCGTCGCCGACCAGGTCGCCCAGGGCCCGCAGCGTGGCGGCGGCGACGGCGCTAAGCGCGCGCCGAGTCGCGCCGCTGACGGCGCGGCCGCCCACGCCGCGGCCGCCCGCGCCGCGGCCGCCCACGCCGGCCGACGCCGGGAGCCACGACCTACCGACGTGCTCGACGCCGTCGCGGGACAGGACCACGGTCGCGGTCACACCGGTCACCGCGGCCTCGACGGTGACGCTGGCGCTCCCCCGCCCCGGCAGGGACACCTGCATCGCGGGCGCGTCCGGCGGCACTTCCTCCCCGCCCACATGGGGCGACTCCGTCGATGCCACCGGGAGCGCGACGACGCCGACGATAGGAGAGGGCTCCGGGCCCTGCGCGAATGCCGTCGCCGGCCCGGGCCGCGAGTCCGGACCCGCTCCCGGTCCGACCCCGGAGCCGTTGGCCTCCACGGGGCCGGACAGGAGCACGTACGTCCGCCGCCTGCCGTCACCAGCCGCGGGCCACTCGTCGCGCAGGTGCCGGGGTTTGCGCAGATCGACTACCGAGGAGTCGTCGACCTCGAGGCGCACATGACCGAGCTCGGGCCCGAACCGCAGCCTCAACATGCGCTGGACCTCCAACGCCACGACCGCCTCGTCCGTGCTCGGCTCGAGCGCCAGCAGCACGACCAGGGGAAAGGCGGAGTCGTCCGAGCGGACCTCGACGCCGACCACACCTGAGACGGCCGTCAGCGCCGCCCGCACGCTGTCGGGATCCGGGGTTGCGACCTGTCGGTCCGCACCGATCGCCACCCAGGTGAAGGTACACCCGGTCCTCTCGGCCCTCAGCGGATCCGAAGAGCCGTGGAACGGTGCGAGCGGTCCCCGCGCGACGCCGCTCGGGTCAGCAGGACGAGTAGACGTACCCGGACGAGCCGACGGGCGCGACCTGCACGTCACGCCGGATCACCGAGGTCGTGGCACCGCGCGCCGAGCAGGCGGCGGAGTACGCCGAGTCCGTGTACTCGATCTCGACCCACGACGTCCCGTAGACCGCGGCGTAGCCCCCGCACTCGGCGTAGACCTGGCACTCCTCCGCGATCGCGAAGTCGGCACCGGCAGCCTTCGCCTGTGCGGAGAGCGCCACGGTGTTCTTCTGCGCCACGGCGACCCCGGCCGCGTGCCCGACCGCCACGAGGCGGCGGAACACGTCGAGGTTGTTCGCCGCGGTGAGCAGGCCGCCGGAGCGGGTGTCGGAGTCGAGGTTGTCGAGCTCGACCGCCTGGAAGCCCTTGGCGGCGCACCCGCGGACCCAGGTCCCGACGAACGCGGCAACCGCCGCGGCCTGCCGGGTGTCGACGACGTACTCCCCCGGCCAGCCGGGGTCCTGCACCAGGCCCCCGGACGAGGTGCGGAGCAGCAGCGAGCCCCAGGCCGCCGACTCGCCCGGCTGGGACTGGAAGGCGTTGATGTAGCAGACGTTGTACTTGCCGGCCACGGGCGAGGCGGTCCGGTCCCGGTCCACGATCGTGACTCCGGCCAGCGGGGCGTACGGACCACCGATCTGGTAGTCGAAGGTCCCGTTCGCGGGGTACGCCGGCACCGCTGCGGTCGGCACCGTTGCGGTCGGCGCCGAACCGGTCGGCGGCGAGCCCGGCGGCGGCGAGGGCGACGCCACCGGACCGGCACCGAGGGACTGCAGCGCGAGGTTGAGGGCCGCGAACGAGGCCTTCCGCGCGGCCGCGACGGACCTCGCCCGGGCCACCGACAGCGACGTGGCGGCGGCCCGGCGGCGCGCCAGCCCCCGCGACGATGCGGTCGCGGTGGCGGTGCCCGCGGCCAGGGCCCTCGACGTCGCGAGCTTCTTGGCGCTCGCGCGTGAGGTCGTCCTCGTCGTCGCCGAGGCCTGACCCGCGCCGCGTGCCGTGGTGGTCACCTGCGCCTGCCCGGAGGAGGCGGCAGCACCCGTTCCTGCGTGCTGGACGGTCACCACCCTCGCCGCCCCGGAGCACAGGACGTGAGCGGTCAGCGTGACCCGGCTCGTAGCGATGGACGTGACGCGGGCCCGGCCGGTCACCGCCACGGTCGCGGTCGCGGACGCCTTGGACGCCCAGGAGCGGGAACCTGCTCGGCGAGAGGCGAGCGACGTCACCTTGGCCCGCGCGAGATCGCGGCGCGACGACAGCAGGTTCCGCACGCGCGGCGTGCCTGCGGCGGTAGCGACCGAGCGGACCGCGGGGCTGGTCAGCGAGCAGGCGGCGGCCGCGGCGGGGCCGGACTCCGCGACCGTGAGGACCGTGAGCGCGAGCGCGGCCGCCATGGCGGCCGCGACCGGCCGTCGCAGGTGTCGGGTTCGATCGGTCACGAAGGCCTCGTTTCGTCGGCGGTCAACGTCCACTCCCGGCACGCAGTGCCGGCGAGCACGCGCACGGCCTCGGTCCGAGTTCCGTGGGACGTCCTCGACATCAGGTGACCGTGACGCTAACAAGGCATCGGGCGTCCGACCAAGTCCACGAACCCGTTACCAGCGGGGCGACGAGACGGTTCTCACATTCCTCGCGGCCGGTGCCGCGGATGCCGGCAGCCGTCCGTGGTCGACGGGGCTCGCACACTGGTTGATCACTCAACTAGAGTTTCCTCGTCCACCAGTGCTGAGTCACCCTGCTCGGCACGGTGGCCGCCTTGCGCCTGATCCTGCGCACGCTGCGGGTCAGGCGGTCAGGATCGCGATCTGCTCGGCCAGCTCGTGCGGGCGTTCCTCGGCCACGAAGTGCCCGCAGCCGGCGTAGCGCACCGTCGTGCGGTCGGGGAACAGCGACTCCCAGCGCTCGAGCTCCTTCTCGCGGAAGGCGATGTCGCTCATCCCCCACGCGATGAGCACCTTCATCTGCGACAGCGCGGATCGCCTGTCCCACAATGACTGCAGCCAGTCGCTCGACCCGATGATCTCGCGCGGGTAGACGGCGCTCCCGGTGCGGTCGTCGGGCGTCGCGAGCGCCTCGAGGTAGTGCCGGTGGATCGCCGGGGTGAGCTTCGAGCGGTCGCCGTACGCCCGCTTCAGGAAGCTGCCGGCGAAGAAGTTGCGGTGCCGGATCAGGCGACGACCGACCGGGCCGCCCATGAAGCCGCTGAACGCGCGGTAGTACCAGTCGTCGCGCACCGACCACATCCACGTGTTGGTGATGACGAGGTTCGCCACGCGGTCCGGATGGTCCAGCGCCCAGGACAGCCCGACCGGACCTCCCCAGTCGCCGACCACGAGCGTCGCGTCGTGCAGGTCGAGGGAGTCCAGGAGGGCGGCGACGTTGCGCGCCTGGTCGACCGGCAGGTAGGAGTACGACGTCGGCTTGTCCGAGAGCCCGAATCCGATCTGGTCCGGTGCGAGGCAGCGACGCGAGCCGCGCAGCTCCTTGACGACGTTGCGGAACTGGTAGGACCACGTGGGGTTCCCGTGCAGGAACACGATGGCCGGGCCCTCGCCCTCGTCGAGGTAGTGCATCCGGCCGTCGGGGGCCTCGAACCAGTGCGCCTCGAACGGGTACTCGGAGCGGTCGAGCCAGGCAGGGGCGGCGTCGCGCGGGCGCGGTGCTGCGGCGGTCATGACGTGCACGCTAGCGGCGAGCACCGGGCGATGGGCCGGCCGTCAGCCGTCGGAGGCCGTCTCGTCCTCGGACGAGACCAGCCGCATGGTCCCGTCGGGGAGCAGGACCGCGGCAGCGCCCCCACGGCGCGGGTCGCCCACCGCCGTGACGGTCCCGTCGGCAGCACGGCGTACGGCGTGGACACCCCCGAAGTAGACGTTGTGGGTCGGCCACGGGTCGACCGGCGCCCAGCCGCGCGACGCCGCCAGCCTCGTCAGCCCGGCGAGGTCCGCGGCCGACAGCCCCGGCTCCACGTGGATCTGGTGGTCCGAGCCGACATGCACGCGCGGCGCGTCGACGGCGTCGGCGAGATCCTCACCCGCATCCACCAGGCGGGCCAGGACACAGACGAGCGCGGACCTGATCCGCTCGCTGCCCCCGGTGCCGAGCGCGACGCGCGACCCATCGGGCCACGCGAGCAGGGTCGGCGCCATCATCGAGCCCATCCGCTCCCCTGGCGCCGGGGGGACGCCGGGCTGCAGGTCTTCCTCGCCGAGCATGTTGTTGAGCGCGACTCCCCATCCAGGCACGGCGGTGCCGGAGCCGGACCCGTTCGAGGTCGTGAGCGCCGCGACCGACCCGTCGTCCGCGACGACCGACGCGTGGGTCGTGCCGGTCGCCACCTGTCCGGGCGCGCGATGGGCGAGGGTCGCGGCGGCCTGCGCGGAGGCGACGTCGGGCCAGTCGATGCCGCCGGACGGCCGGGACAGCCGGCTCAGCGCATCGAGCACAATCGAGCCGCCCGCCGACGGCGGCGGGTTCGACCACACGCGAACGCCACCGCACTCGGCGCCGAGCGGCGCGCGCAGCACCGCTGCGAAGGCCTCGAGGTCGGCACGCGTGATCAGTCCGCCGCCCTCGCGCGAGGCGGCCAGCAGCCGGTCGGCGAACGCCGGATCGGTCGGCGCCGTCAGCTCACCCGCGGCGATGGCGGCCAGGAGGTCGGCGTAGCGCGGGTTGGCGGAGCGCCCGGTCGACACCAGCGCGTCGACCGCGGTGCGGCTCTCGTCGGTGATCTGCAGCAGCTCGGTGACGAGGGTGACGAAGCGTCGCTGCACCGGCGAGAGGTCGACGCCGTCACGGGCCAGTCGCGCCGCGGGGGCGACGACGGCCGACAGCGGCAGCCGCCCCCAGCGGCGGTGCGCGTCGAGGTAGCCGGTGAGGCACCCGGGGACGGCGACCGTGCCCCAGCCGCCGTGGAAGACCTGCTCGCTCGCGCTCGCCGCTGGTCCGGCCTTCGCGAAGTCGACCACGACGGTCGTCACCCGCGGTTCGACGTCCGTGCCCCCGAGGCCGGGCACCGCGACGAAGAAGTCGAGCACCTCCGGCTCCGCGCCCGGCGGTGCGTGCAGCAGGAACCCGCCGCCCCCGAGGCTGGAGAGCACCGGCTCGGTGACCACCGAGGCGAACGCGCACGCGAGGACGGCGTCGACGGCCGAGCCGCCCGCGCGCAGCACCTCGATCCCGGCGCCGACCGCGCCCGCCGAGCCGGCGGCCACGGCGGCGGAGCCAGCGGGACCGTGGACGACCGCGGGCGAGGGCACGATGCGCATGCTAGGCGCCGAGGATGCCGGCGCTCCCGCCCACGAGGGTCAGTGCGACTCGCGGGCTACCGCGTCGCCGCTGCTGCCGACGAGGAAGTCGAGGTCCGCTCCCGTGTCGGCCTGCTGCACATGGTCGACGTAGAGGCGCTCCCAGCCGCGCGTCGGTGCGGCGTAGCGCGCGGCTGCGGCCTCCGACGGGCGGCGCGCGGCCCACACGTCGGCGGGGACGTCGACGTCGAGACGACGCTTCGGCACGTCGAGCACGACGACGTCGCCGTCGCGCAGCAGCGCGAGCGGCCCGCCGGCCGCGGACTCGGGCGCCACGTGCAGCACCACGGTGCCGTACGCCGTGCCGCTCATCCGACCGTCGCAGATCCGCACGAGGTCGCGCACGCCGCGCTCGAGCAGCTTCGTCGGCAGCGGCATGTTGGCCACCTCGGGCATGCCCGGGTAGCCCTTCGGTCCGCAGCCGCGAAGCACCAGCACGCTGTCCTCGTCGACGTCGAGATCCGGGTCGTCGATGCGCGCGCGCAGGTCCTCGACGCTGTCGAAGACCACGGCACGACCACGGTGCTGCAGCAGGTGGGGCGACGCGGCCGCGATCTTGATGACGGCGCCGTCGGGCGCGAGATCGCCTCGCAGCACGGCGATCCCGGCGTCGGCCGCGACCGGTGCGCCCCGCGGCCGGATCACCGCCTGGTCCCAGGTGCGCGCGTCGTCGAGGTAGCTCGTGAGCGGCCGCCCGGTGACCGTGACGGCCCCGGGGTCGAGCAGGTCGGCGACCTGGTGCAGCACCGCCAGCACGCCACCGGCACGGTGCAGGTCGTCCATGAGGAACTCCCCCGCCGGCTGCAGGTCCACCAGCAGTGGCACGCCGGATCCTGTGCGGTCGAAGTCCTCGAGCGCGAGCTCGACTCCGAGGCGGCCCGCGATGGCGAGCAGGTGCACGACGGCGTTCGTCGAGCCGCCGAACGCGGCCAGCGCGACGATCGCGTTGAGGAACGATCCGCGCGTCATCACCTCGCTCGGTCGTCGACCTGCCGCGACCATCTCGACCGCGAGCCGGCCCGTCGCGTGCGCCCGCTCGAGGAGCCGGCTGTCCGGCGCCGGGGTGCCCGCGATGCCGGGCAGCGTCATGCCGAGCGCCTCCGCCACGACGGCCATCGTCGACGCCGTACCCATGGTGTTGCAGTGGCCGCGGCTGCGGATCATCGAGGACTCCGAACGCAGGAAGTCCTCCTCGGACAGCTCGCCGGCACGGACCTCCTCCGAGAGCCGCCACACGTCCGTGCCGCACCCGAGCGCGACCCCGCGGAAGGTGCCCGTGAGCATCGGTCCGCCCGGGACGACCACCGCAGGGAGGTCGACCGACGACGCGGCCATGAGCAGCGACGGGATCGTCTTGTCGCAGCCGCCGAGCAGCACCACGCCATCGATCGGGTTGGCCCGCAGCATCTCCTCGATCGACATCGCGGCCAGGTTGCGCCAGAGCATGGCGGTGGGCCGCACCTGCGTCTCGCCGAGCGACATCACCGGCAGCTCCAGCGGGATCCCGCCAGCCTCCCAGACGCCCTGCCTCACCGACTGCGCGACCTCGGTGAGGTGGGCGTTGCACGGCGTGAGGTCCGACGCCGTGTTCGCGATCGCGATGTGCGGGCGACCGTCGAAGGCGTGCTCCGGAAGGCCGCGGCGCATCCAGGCCCGGTGGATGTAGGCGTTGCGGTCCGTGCCGGCGTACCACTCCTGGCTGCGCGTCATGGGGCCTTGCCTCCGTCGCCCGGGCGGTCCTCTAGCCTCGGACCATGCAGCGTACTCGGGCGCGTCGGAGGTGACCGACCACGCCGCGAGGCCCGCGAGCACCCTCCAGCACGAGCTGTCCGAGGGACCCCGCTGGGACGACGCCACAGGCACGGTGACATGGGTCGACATCGTGCAGGGCCACGTGTATCGCGGAGTCGTCGCGGACGGCGAGGTCGCGGGTGCACGCGTGCTGCGCTTCCCGGACACCGTCGGCGCCGCGGTGCCGACGTCGGACGGCGGGCTGCTCGTCGCGGCGCACGACCGGATGGTCGCGGTGTCACCCGACGGATCCCGCCACGTCTCCGCGCCGCTCGTCGACCGCGAGCGGCTGCTGCGGCTCAACGACGCGGCGGTCGATCCTGCCGGGCGGCTCCTCGTCGGCAGCCTGGCCATCGACCACCGCACCGGCGCGGCCGAGCTCTTCCGGCTCGAGGCCGACGGCACCGGCACCGTGCTGCGCAGTGGCATGAACCTCGCCAACGGGATCGGCTGGTCGCCGGACGGCAGCACCATCTACGTCGACGACAGCGTCCCCGGCACGGTCTGGGCGGCCGACTACGACGTCTCATCGGGTGACGTCGAGAACTGGCGCCCTCTCGTGAGCTCGTTGAGCGGCGCGCCCGACGGCCTGTGCGTCGATGCCGACGGCGGCATCTGGGTCGCCGAGTGGAACGCCGCCCGAGTGACCTGCTTCTCCCCTGCGGGAGAGGCGGTCCACGTCGTGCACCTGCCGGTGCCGCACGTGACCGCCGTCGCCTTCGTCGGCCCGGCCCGTGATCGGCTGCTCATCACGTCGGCGCGCGACGAGCTCGACGACGACCGGCGCGCGCGGTTCCCGCTGTCCGGTCGGCTCTTCCTCGCCGACGTCGACGGCGTCGGACTCCCCACCTGCCGCTGGAACGTCGCCGTCGAGGGTGACGGGTGGACCACCGTGACCGATCCGTACGACGAGACCCCGGAGGCACCATGAAGCTCATGCGCATCGGCCCGGTCGGCCAGGAGCGCACCGCGGTCCTCGTGGGTGATGGCGTCTACGTCGACGTCTCGGACCAGGAGCCGGCGTACGACGAGGCGTTCTTCGCCTCCGGTCGGATCGCCGACCTGCGCGGCGTCGTCCTCGAGCGCGTCGCGAACGGCGACGTGCACGAGATCGGTGCGCAGCGCATCGGCAGCCCAATCGCACGACCGCACCAGGTGCTCTGCATCGGGCTGAACTACAGCGACCACGCCGAGGAGACCGGGCAGGCGATCCCCGACGAGCCGATCCTGTTCACCAAGTCGCCCAACACCGTGATCGGCCCGGATGACACCGTGCTCGTCCCGCGCGGCTCGTCGAAGACCGACTGGGAGGTCGAGCTCGGCATCGTCATCGGGACGCGCTGCCGCTACCTCGCCGACGAGTCCGAGGCCGCCCAGCACATCGCCGGCTACGTCCTGGTCAACGACGTCAGCGAGCGTGCGTTCCAGATGGAGCGCGGCGGGCAGTGGTCGAAGGGCAAGTCCGCCGAGACCTTCAACCCCTGCGGCCCCTGGCTCGTGACGCCGGACGAGATCGACGACGTGCTCGACCTCGGGATGTGGCTCGACGTCAACGGGATACGCCGTCAGACCGGGTCAACCGGTCGGATGATCTTCTCGCCGACCTACCTCGTGCACTACCTCAGCCAGTTCCTGGTGCTCGAGCCGGGCGACCTCATCAACACCGGCACGCCCCCGGGCGTCGGGCTCGGGATGAAACCGCCGCTCTACCTCGCGCCCGGCGACGTGATGGAGCTCGGCATCGCCGGGCTCGGCACCCAGCGCCAGCCGCTCCAGGCTGCCCCGTGACGTCGAACTGCACCGCACGATGAGGGCGTTCGTCGTCACCGCCCCGAACGAGTCGGCGGTGCTCGAGGTCGACCCGCCGGTCGCGGGGGCGGGTCAGGTCGTCGTCGACGTGCACCGTGCGGGCGTGTGCGGCACCGACGTCGAGTTCTTCACCGGCGAGATGGCCTACCTGCACCAGGGCCACGCGCACTTCCCGCTGCGGCTCGGCCACGAGTGGATGGGCGTCGTGAGCTCGATCGGTTCCGGCGTCGACCCGTCGTGGCTCGGTCGTCGGGTCACCGGCGACACGATGCTCGGGTGCGGGCACTGCCGGCTGTGCCTGGCCGGCCGACAGCACGTGTGCCTTGAGCGCTACGAGATCGGCATCCGCGGTGACTGGCCCGGTGCGCTCGCCGAG
>Ga0302322_100005543_pt1 | contig 11078 bp, 11 predicted proteins | sample Fen_T0_2_FD_203757 | JGI IMG/M metagenome (GOLD analysis project Ga0302322, IMG submission 203757) | Peat permafrost microbial communities from Stordalen Mire near Abisko, Sweden - Fen_T0_2 | ecosystem: Environmental > Terrestrial > Soil > Wetlands > Permafrost | place: Sweden: Abisko... | reverse complement strand
ACGTCGATCAGCGGGGAATCGACCTTGAGCGCGAACTGCTCGCTCATCACCTTCCAGATCCGACGCCGGGCCTCCGCATCGGGGGACGAGAACTTGATCAGCGCGATGCAGCGCGACACGATCGCCTCGTCGATGTCGTCGATGCGATTGGTGGTGAGAAACAGCAGCCCGTTGAAATATTCCAGCACCCGCAGGAACACCCCGACCACTGCGTTCATGGTCATGTCGTCTTCGCGACGCTTGATATAGACATCGGCCTCGTCGATCAGCATCACCGCGCCCCAGCGCTGCGCCCGCGTCAATGCGTCCTTGAGCGCGTTCTCCATCGCGGCGACGCTCAAGCCCAGCTGCCCCGAATGCACCCGATAGAGCGGCCGGCCGATGATCTCGGCATAGACCTCGGCGGTCAGCGTCTTGCCGACGCCCGGTGGACCGGCACACAGCACCGTGGTGCCGCCCGACTTGCCGGCGACGATGTCGTCCATCAAGAGGTCCATCTCGGCGGTCAGGATGTCGATCAGGTCGGTCTGCTCTTCGGGTAGTACCAGCTTCTGCTTCAGGTCCGGCTGGTACGCGTAGGGCACCATGTCGTCGGCATGGACCCAGAGATAATGATGCAGGTCGAGATGATACATCAGCATATAGGGATGCACCGGAATCTTGCAGAACAGCCCCTTCGGGATCGCCGCCTTGGATTGCTCGACCTCTTCCTCGGCGTCGTAGAGATTGCTCTTGGCCGCCTTGCGGAGATATTGCCCGAGAATGTCGCCGGTCACCTCCAAGGTGAGCGCACGCTCGGTCAAAATGCTCTCGTCATTGACCAGTCGTGCGGTACCGCCGCTGGACGACAGCACGATCACGTCCTTGCGCGACCAGTCGGTGTCGCGATGCGACGAGTTCGGATCGTCAGCGAAGAAGCCGATACCACGGCCGGAGAACTGCGCGCCGTAGCGGCCGCGCCAGGCGAAATAACGTTGCTCCACGGTCTCGTCATAGGCTGCGATCAGTTCCGGCGTTTCTTTCAAAAACCCCTTGGCGATGAAGATCTCGGCCACGGTGCGACCGACGATGTCGCCGGTTGAGATCCGCAAGGTCGTGCTCGTGATCGCGCCCTTGGCATTCGCCTTCAGCTCGATGAAGATGCGCCCCGCCTCATCGTTGGACGGTGCGGTGTAGTCGAGCCGCGTCACCACATAGGGCAACGGTCGGCTGGCGGCATTGGCCGTGAACATCCAGCCGCGGATCGAATCCGCGATCAGATAGCGCGCGATCGCCGGCAGCACCGCCTCGAGTTCGTTCTCCGCGAATCGGACGCTGGTGTCCGTGAAGGCGCGCTGCAGGGTCGCGATATGGGCGGCGCGGGCGTGCCACTCGGGGCCGGCCTTCTGGTAGAGATTCCGGAGGAAATCCAGTTCGGGCCCCGTAAGATGGCCGAACGCGACTTCGACCCTGTCCCCGAACCGCAGCTGCTCCTTGAGCGCCGAGAGATGCGGGAATGCCGCGGCCATGGCCTCGATATAGGGCCGTTCGATCTGCAGTTTCATGTCAATTCACGCATCTGGATTGGACTCGATTCACTGCGACGCGCCGGTGGGCTGATACTTCGCCGCCTCGGCTTTCGCCAACAGCAACCGGTTGGCGGCCAACGAAAACTCCTGCCAGGCGGCCGCGATGTCGCGCAGGATGGTCTGCAGATAGTCCTGCGGCGGCTTGTGCTCGTAGGGAAAGTTGGAGAGCGCGCAGGAGGTGCGATTGAACGCGACCGCGTCATCGAGCAGTGACTGCATGAAATCCCGGAACGGCTTTTGCACCTCGGGCGTCAGCGCGGAGCGGCCGCGCTCGACCGCGACGCCGCGCATGTCGAAGGTCAGGGCATCGAGCACCTGAAGGGCTGCGGCGAAAACGGCTTCCGCCGAACCAAGAACAGCCAGCTGGGTGAGCTGCTCGCGCTGCTGCGCAACGAGGCTGCGATTGAGCCGCTGCCGATAATCGTCGAAGGCCGGATCGCGCTGGTTCGCCACCCACGAGGCGAACCATGCCAGGCTTGCCGCATTGCCGGCCAGCCCCTCCTCGATCGACTTGCGTCCGCCGGGCGCGGCTGTCGTGGCCACGCTGGTGCGGGCGAGCGCACGCTCGATGCGGCGCGCGGCATTGAGTGCGCCTTCGAGATAGCCGGCGGCGTGGCTCGCCGTCTCGGCGCCCCCCAGATGCAACCTGCCGTCCCACAGCGCCCGCCGCAGCATCGGATTGGCGATCTCGATATGCTCGCCGCGCGGCGTCGTACGGTCCAGCGCGCTGCAGGTGAAACGTTCGGCCGCCCAATTCTGGTAGTGCTGCTCACCATCGCCGACTGCGCTGCCGAACAGCTGCACCATCTGGCTTTCCATCAGCAGCGGCAGCCCGACAGCGAAGGCCTCGCGCAGATCCGGTGAAAACGCCAGGAAGCCCCCCAGCGCGGCCAGTGTACCGTCGGCATTGCAGGCATCGTAGATCTCGCCGATGACAGCCTGTTCATGGCTGACGAAGGCGTTGCCGGAGCGATCCTGGTCGCGCCAATGCGCACGATCATAGGACATCACGACCTTGGCATGCGCGGCCATCCAGGTCTCGGCATTGCCCATCGCTTCGACGGTCGCCTCATCGAGTTCGGGCACAAACCGGACATGTTCGGCGAGCAGCCGCGGCGGCAGCGCCAGCACGACACGTTTCGCCTCGATCTCGATCGGCCCGTCCAGTGCGGCGAACGCGAGCCGGACATGCGTGCCGCAATCCTCCACATTGGTCAGTTCATGTCCCAGATGAAGCTGCGCCTCGGGCAGCTCTCGCAGCAGCGCCTCGACCAGGCTTGCCGTACCGCCCTGCAGTCGCCGCGCCCCCTGATGAATCGGCGGTCCGCTGACCGTTTCGGCCGCCTTGTCCGGGTCGCTCAGATGCAGCACGGTCCCGTCATCATGCTGAGGAAAATCAGCAATCTCCAGTTCGGCAATCAGATTGGTCAGCAGTGGCTGGGTTTCAGGCCAGAACCAGGTCGGCCCAAGATCCAAGGCAAGCCCGGACCCGCTGGTGACGGATAGAATGCGTCCGCCAAATCTTGGTCGGGCTTCGAACAAAGCGAACACAGCACCGCGACGCTGCAGCGTCCGTGCGAGTGTGAGACCGCACAATCCACCACCGACAATGGCCGTTTCCAACATGGTCTGACCTCATCATCATGCACTGCGGCAAGGCCCTGCAAGATTCACGCAAAGCATCGGCGCGAACTCCGCGCGACGGCGCAGCCTGCCTTTTGCCGCATTCGATTGGTGCTTGATTTTCGGGCGAGGTTGGCCCAACCCGGAGAGCCATGAGCGACGAGACCACGATCATTGCCGCCAACGCGGCCTTCTACGCGGCGTTCGCGGCCGGAGACTTTGCGGCGCTCGCCGGCTTGTGGGCCGACGAGGAGACCATCTCCTGCATCCATCCCGGCTGGCCTGCGATCGTCGGGCGCCAGTCGGTGATCGGAAGTTGGCGCGACATCCTGCAGCATGCCGCGCGGCCACACATCGTCTGCGCGGAGCCACATGCGCTGATCGACGGCGAACAGGGCCGCGTGCTCTGCATCGAGATCGTCGACGGCGCGCCGCTGGCGGCCACCAACCATTTCAAGCGCGTCGATGGCGCCTGGCGGCTGGTACACCATCAGTCGAGCCCGATCGCGCAATTTATCGCAGAGAGCGACGAACCGACCGCAATCGGCCGCAGCCTTCATTAGCCTTCAATTCCGCCGTTCGCGCCCCCGATGGAACGCGACGAAGCGATGGCTTCCCCGCGCGGGAACTTCGTGACCGCGACGGCAGACTGGCACGAAACTTGATTTACCAAAGATCAACGACTGCAATGTCGGGGAATGTGGATTTCGCTGCGTCGGATTTCGGCCAATGTCCGTTTCCGTGCATGAGAATTTGCGCGCTGTGACAGGTAGCGTGCAGAACGGATCTGGAGAGGTCGATGGCGTCAGCTATTACCGCCTATCTGCGACGCTCTGATGTTCCAGTGCGCAAAGCGCTGCAACAGGCGATCGATCGGCTGGGTTTCCCATTGACGCTCGACGACAGCTACGTGCCGCTCGAAACCTGCGGCTATCTGCCGTGCACGCTCAATGGCGAGGACGCGGGCTTCGACCTGCGCTTCAAGGATGCCGCCGCCGAACCCGGCACCACGCCGTTGCTCCAATCAGCGATCGATGATCGTGACGTGGCGATGTCGTGCAGATGGGGCGGCGACGCACGCGAAGAAGCCGCCGCGCTGTCGGTATGCGCAGCACTCGCAACGGAATTCGGCGCGCTGGTCGAGCGGGATGGCGCACTGATCGAGGTCGAACTCCTGCTCGGACAGACCAAGACGTCACTGATGGGGGCCATGGTATGAACGCGTCAGCTCCTCTTCAACCGACGGCGATCCATGCCGTGCCCGCGGAACTGCTCGACTGCGGCTTTCGGATCCTGATGATCAGGCAGTTCAATTCCGGCGCGGTGCCGCCGGCCTTCGCCATCATCGACCAAAGCCTGATGCGGATGCCGCAACGCCTCGGCCGCCACGGCGTCTCGTTCGCGGCAACCTTCCTGCCCGAAGTGATGTCCTGGCTGATCGGCCATCTCGGCCGCCCGTCGCTGCACGATGCGTCGGGACGCTCCTACCGCAATCCGCGCTGGCCGGTCGTGTGCTGGCATGACGAAGAACTGACCTGGCCGAGTGGCGCGCATACGGTCGAATGGTATGCCGAAGTCGCATTCCAGGACGCCGCGTCGTGGATGGCATTTCAGGCCCATTGGCAGGACCGGCTCTATCCGCCCGGCGCCCACAGCGCCGCCGGCGTTGGCCCTGCGGAAACCGAACAGCAGCGTCCGGTTGCCCAACACGATGAATTTTCTCAGGACGCGCTTCAGCACGCGTGATTTCTGCCAAATCACACGTGGAGCAGACGGGCCATGTCCGGACTGGCCGGGCTCGTGATATCCGAGGCGATGCCGAAACTTGCGCCGGAGGTCCCATGCGCTACGTGTCCTGGTTCGGTCACTGGATTGCTCATCTGATTCCGGCCACGGACGCGCACGTCCGCCGCGAGAGCCACCCCGGACGCATGGTTCCCGGGAACGCTGCGCAGTTGTCGAGCGAGGACCTCTTCTATATCGCAATGCTCGGCCCTCACGTGTGACCAGGCGAGTTGCAGCCGTCTTCATCGGTTGCGAGTCGATGTCACCAAGCATGAAACGAGCATCGGATGAGTGACATCGCAAGGCTGCGCGCCTTTGTCGCCGACACTGCACAACTTCTTGCCACCGAGCCCGGTGAGGCCGCGATCCTGGCCCAGCTTGGCCCCAAGCTGGAGACGCTGGTCAAACATGATGACTGGCTGCCCGAGGCTTGCGCCGTTACCGACGGCATCCGCTACCGGCAATATCTGCTTTATGCCGACGCGCTTGACCGCTTCTCGATCGTAAGCTTTGTCTGGGGGCCAGGACAAGGCACGCCGATCCACGATCATCGCGTCTGGGGACTGGTCGGAGTGCTGCGTGGCGAAGAAATGTCGGTAAGCTACCAACGGCAGGCCGACGGCTCACTCCACGCCGAAGCGCCGACGCGGCTGAAGGCCGGCAATGTCGTCGCGGTGTCGCCTCAGATCGGCGACATTCACGCCATTTTCAATGGCCTGTCCGATGCGTCCTCAATCAGCATTCACGTCTATGGCGGCAATATCGGCCGGATCCGCCGCGCAGTGTACGACGCGAAAACCGGGACCCCCCACGACTTCATTTCCGGATACTCCAATGACACCGTTCCCAATCTCTGGCCAGGCAGCGATGCCTGACCATCAGCGCCTCATGCTCCCTGCAGAACTGCGCCGGCGCTGGCGCGCAGGTGAAGACGTGGCGCTCATCGATACGCGCGAGGAAGGGCCGTACTCGCTGTCGCATCCCTTCTTTGCGGTGTCGCTGCCGCTGTCGCAGATCGAACTGCGCATCCTCGACCTGATTCCGCGGCTCACCGCGCCCATCGTCGTCTATGATGATGGCGAAGGCACTGCCGCACGCGCGGTGCCGCGCATCGCAGCACTCGGCTATACCGATGTGTCGATCCTCGCGGGTGGGCTCGCCTTCTATGCGCGGGTCGGCGAAGTGTTTCGTGACGTCAACGTGCCGAGCAAGGCGTTCGGCGAACTGGTCGAGGCGATCCGGCACACGCCGTCGCTGCCGGCCGATGAGGCCAAGCGGCTGATCGAGACCGAGTCCAATCTGGTCGTGCTCGATGCCCGCCGCTTCGAGGAATATCGCACCATGAGCATTCCGCGCGGGATCAGCGTGCCCGGCGGCGAGCTCGCGTTTCGCGCCCGGGAGATCGCGCCCTCGGCCGACACCACCATCATCGTCAATTGTGCGGGCCGGACCCGCTCGATCATCGGCACGCAGTCGCTGATCAATGCCGGGCTGCCGAACCGGATCTTCGCGCTGCGCAACGGCACCATCGGCTGGACGCTGGCCGGCCATCAGGTCGAGCGCGGCAGGACCGAACGCTTTCTCGCGCGTCCGCAGGCCAGCCATGCCGCTGCGCTGAACGACGCCAAGGCCTGGGCCGCTCGCGCAGGCGTCGCGAGCCTGGATCGCGCTGCCTATGACCGCATCGTCACTGAGGCGGATCAACGCACGCTGTATCGTTTCGATGTGCGCACGCCGGAGGAGTTTGCCGCTGGCCATCCAGCGGGCTTCGTTTCGGCGCCCGGCGGCCAATTGGTGCAGGCGCTCGACGAATGGGTCGCCGTGCGCGGCGCGCGGCTGGTGCTGTTCGACGATGACGGCGTACGCGCCCGCATGACCGCATCATGGCTCGTGCAGATGGGCTGGGATGCGGCCGTGATCGGACCGGATGTCGTTGAGGCGACCGAGAGCGGCGTGCGCGCGGCGCGCCGTCCGCCGCCGCCCGATATCGGCGCGGTCGCGATCGGCCTCGACGAACTGGCCGGCAATCCCGCGGCCTGGACCATCGTCGATCTCACCCGCAGCCCGGCCTACAAAGCCGGCCACATTCCGGCTGCGCATTTCGTGCTGGCGTCCCGCTTTGCCGCGGATCTGCCGCTTCTGCCGGGTGACGGCGGCATCGTGCTGACCAGCGAGGACGGCGCGGAGGCGTTGTTCGCGCTGGCGGATGCGCAAGCCGCGACCCGGCGCGAGGTCCGTGTGCTGTCGGGCGGTACAAGCGGCTGGACGGCTGCTGGCCGTGCGCTGGAAACGGATCGTCACTCCTGGATCTCCGAACCGGACGACGTCTACAAGCGTCCCTATGAAGGCACCGACAACGCGGCGGGCGCGATGCAGGCCTATATCGACTGGGAGCTGCAGCTGGTCGCGCAGCTCGCCAACGATTCCGTGTCGAACTTCCACGTGGTGTAGCTGCGTAGGGTGGGCAAAGCGAAGCGTGCCCACCGTCTTCGTCCGAGAGAGCGTCGCTTGGGATGGTGGGCACGCGCCGCCTGACGGCGTCGCTTTGCCCACCCTACTCGCGGATCATAACTACCGTCATTGCGAGGAGCGAAGCGACGAAGCAATCCAGACTTCGTTCCTGACCCTGGATTGCTTCGCTTCGCTCGCAATGACGTCACCGCGAGCGTTACGCGTCAATTGTTGCTAATCGGCCCTGCTCACAGCTTCAGCGGAAACAGATGGTTGATCGTGACCAGGATCACCAGCAATACGATGCCGAGGCCGAGGCTGTAGCCGATCAGCTTCTTCTCGATCGGCAGCAGCGGCTCGACGGCGTTGCCCTGCTCCGTCTTCAGATCATTCGTGGACATCGACATCTCTCCTCGGATCAGCTGGCGAGCGGCGGCTTGATGCCGCTGAAGAACAGCCATGAAATCAGCAGGCCGACCCAGATCACGAAACCGAACAGGCTGACGACGTAGACCGCGGCGAGCTTGGCGAAACCGTCCTGCCAGAGTTTTCGGAAATCCGACAGCACGCCGATCGAGAAGAACGTCAGGATGAAGAAGATCACCCGGAACACGTTGGCCTCGCCTGCGGCTGCCGGCAGCGCCTTGGCGATCTCGGGCGTGGTGCCGGTCGCAAGCCACAGCGAAATGCCGAACACGACGACGAAGCCGAGGATGAATTTCGGGAAACGCTCCCAGATCTCGCTTACCTTCGCCTTGTCGGCGCGCGGCGTGATGTGGTTGGTCCAGATATAGCCGAGGATGAAGGCCCAGATCCCGATAAAGATGTCGATGAACACCTTCACGGTCGCGGTGGTGGCGAGAATCCAGCCCGACTGATATTTGATGCCTTCGGCCGCCGCCTTGGCCATGATCAGCGATTCCGTGATGCCGCCGCCGGCCACGGCCGCGCCGTCGGTCTTGATCGCAAGCCCCATCCAGGCGCCGGCCACCAGCGGCTCCTGCCACAGGAAGGTCTGCGCCAGGAACGGCAGGATCAGGATCTCGACCACCGCGAACACCACGACCAGTGACGACACCAGGATCGGCACCGACGGCCGGGCGCGGATGGCGCCGCCGGTTGCGATCGCGGCCGCCACGCCGCAGATCGAGATGCCGGAGGCCAGCGGCACCGACCATTCGCGGCTGAAGCCGAACCATTTGCGGGCGACGAAATACACCACCGACCAATAGATCAGATAGGCCTCGACGATGGCGGCGACGCCGCGCAACAGCACTGCCGATGCCAGATTGAGCCGGCCGGCCGCGGTCACCGCGATGGTGGCGCCGAGAATGACGATCGCGACCTTGATGTAGAGTTCCGGCCGGATCGCTTCCTTGAGCCATTCGGCGAGTCGCGGAAAGAAATTGCCGATGACGAGCCCGGACGCCAGCGCAACGATGAAACCGCCCTCATTGGTCAGCTTCAGCGACCAGGAAATCCCGAACTTCTGCTGCTCGGCCGGCGTCACCGCAGCGACATAGGCGTAGCTGCCGACGATCCAGCTCGCATAGGCGATTGCGAACACGACGGAGAAGGCCAGCACGAACCGTTTGACGTCGCCGCCGAGCGCGGCGACACCCGCCGTCAGCACCACCAGCAGCGAGGCGTAGGTGGCGAGCAGCGCGCCCAGTCCACCCAGCGCAGCGTAGCCCTTGGCGATCGGCGCAAGCGCGGTCGAAACATCGGTGTAGACCGACGTCGACACCGCCCATCCCAAGAGGTCGGTGCCGCCGAGGCTGAACAACGCCAGCGCGAACACCAGCACGCCGATCACGACCGCGAGCCAGTCCTCGGTCAAGCTTCCCTTGGCGACGGCCCCTTCGGCCGACCTGACAGCAATATCCGACATTGAATTTCCCCACGCGCAAGGCAACTGCGCGGCCAGCGCCACCACACGCTATGAAATCATGTCGGGCAAAACAGGCAATCTTAAAGAATTTTTTTCTTTGCCTGTGGCGGAGCATGAACGTCGCGCTGCAGGACGAAATCAGAGGAAACTTTTCTTTGTCGGGTTTTCCAGCCGATCCTCTCCATGAAGTTCCAGTTCAAAGTCCGTGTGCAGCGCCGGTCTCGGGGCTGGAACCTCATGGTGAGGAGGCGCGCCAGCGCCGTCTCGAACCATGAGGCCGGCTCTCATCCTTCGAGACGCGGCTTCGCCGCCCTCAGGATGAGGAGATAAGGCCGCGTCTGACGCAATCAGACCAGCATCACTCCGCGATGCGCACGGCGTCTTTCATAAAGATGTCTTCCGCCATGCCCTCGGCCATTGCGTCCTCGTCCGCGGCAGTCTCGATGCGGACGTGCCGGACGCCGAAGGGATCGCGCCATTGCTGGATCACGCGAACCCGGTGGCCGCGAAACTCGTAGAGCTGCCACATCTCGGCATGAGTGGTCATGTCGCCGGCTCCGCTACGGGTCACGCTCACGCGATCAAGGTTTCCTGCAGGTGCCGCCACACCGGCGTCGGACCATCCGGTCGGCTGAGCAGCAGCGCGGTCGAGATCCGGTTGGTGGTGCCGGAGTCCTGGATCTGGCGTTCGTGATAGGTGACGAGCGCGCTGCTCTCGGTGGCATGGCGGACCACGACCTCGCTGATCTCCATGATGAGGGTCGGCCGCGAGCCGCGCATGCCCGGCAAGCCGCCGGCGAACTGCTCATAGGTGATGAGCTTGCCGGCCGGTGCGACCATCGTGAAACCCTCGTCGAAGCGGGCAAGGATCGACGCCGGATCATCCGTGCCCTCGGCGCGGAACCAGGCCTGCAGCAGACGGTGCAGGCCGTCGATCTCGGCTGAGGCGGCGGCGGTAAAGGGAATGGCTGATACGGACATGGCGGCTCCTTCAATGAACAAGACGGCGGTCGCGATAGACGTGTAGGATGGGTGGAGTCGCGGTAGGGACGCCCATTACTGAGCGCCCCCCGCACAGAACCGTACGTGCCCAATTAAGGCATACGGCTCCCACCTCGAGTGAGTGACGGCGAAGCGTCGGTCCGGCCAGGGGTGAAGGATTTTCGGCTTGGGGAGCCAGTCGTTGGCCAACCGCACGATTCGATCCCATGGTGTCCAGTCCTTCTGGCTACGCCGCCGCAGCGTGCGATGCCATAGTCCCTTAACCCGGAATCTGAACTCGGTGAGGGCCCGACCGTTGGTCGGCACCGCGTGGTAGTTGAAGTATCCGGTGACAACCTGCCTCAGCCATTTTCCCTGAAGAGGAATTGGCTGATGCATTCGCCGTCGCAGTTCCTGTTTGATGACCTTCAGCTTTGCTCGCATACGGTCGGACCTGGATTTCCGTTTAATCTGGAATTTACCCTGGCGCGTCGTGCTGCAGATGAAAGTGAAGCCCAGGAAGTTGAATGTCTCCGGCTTGCCGAGCCCTCTCCGCTTGCGGTTATCTGCCGCAAAGCGACCGAACTCGATCAGCCGGGACTTCTCCGTATTGAGCGACAGCGAGAACTCCTGTAGGCGCGCACGCATCTCCTCCAGAAAGCGCCGGGCATCGTTTTCGTATTGGAAACCGACAATGAAGTCGTCGGCGTAGCGTACGATGATCATGTCCCCGGTGGCCTCGCGCCGTCGCCAGCGCTCGGCCCAGAGATCGAGAACGT
>Ga0302322_100005542_pt1 | contig 11079 bp, 7 predicted proteins | sample Fen_T0_2_FD_203757 | JGI IMG/M metagenome (GOLD analysis project Ga0302322, IMG submission 203757) | Peat permafrost microbial communities from Stordalen Mire near Abisko, Sweden - Fen_T0_2 | ecosystem: Environmental > Terrestrial > Soil > Wetlands > Permafrost | place: Sweden: Abisko... | reverse complement strand
CTGGGCGTCACCTATTTCCTGACAGGCTGTAACAACACGGCCCTCCCCGGCAAGACCGATGCCGGCAAGTCGGGCGGACAGGACGCTGCCGGGAAGGACGTCCCGACCAGCGATACGGTTAGCGGCACCGGCGGCAGCAGCGGCACCGGCGGCACCGGAGCCGGAGGCAAGAGCGGCACTGGGGGCAACACATCGCAGTTCGCCAAGGCCTGCACCGAAGCCGGCGGATTATGCGTCGCTGTTGCGCCTGGAAGTTGCTCTGCCGGCACAGTGTCCTCCTTGTCCTGCGGCTCGGGGATTGGCTCGATCTGCTGCATGGCCGGCGGAAGCGGCGGCACCGGCAGCAGCAGCGGACGCGGTGGCAACAGCGGGTCTGGCGGCAAGAGCGGAACCGGTGGCGGCAGTGGCACTGGCGGCAACACATCGGTGCCAATCAACACCTGCACCGAGGCCGGCGGCACCTGTGTCGGCGTCTTGCCTGGCAGTTGCGCCTCCGGCACCATGAATTTGTCTCTATCCTGTGGCTCGGGCGTCGGCGCCGCATGCTGCATGCCCGGCGGGGCTGGCGGCCGCGGCGGCAACAGCGGTACCGCAGGCCAGTCAGCAGGAGGCGCCAACGGCCAGGGCGGCACGGGCGGGGGAAGAACGGAGCCGCAAGCGGTCGCCTGCGAGAAGGCCGGAGGGATTTGCACGGAGCAGGGCACGTGCGCAAAGCAAGGCGGCACCGTGACTGCGGAGAGCCGTGCCGGCTGCCGATTCAGCGATGCACCCGGGGAGTGTTGTGTCACACCCGCGCCGCAACCCAACCCGAGCACCTGCGCTGAGGCGGGCGGAACCTGTACTTCAATCGCCGGATGCCTCATGGCAGGCGGCTACTTCACAGCGACCAATTATGACTGCGCTTCCCCGGGCAGTTGTTGTGTGCCCAATGCGACTTGCGGCACAGCGACCATCGAGTGCTGCGGGGACGCCGTCGTCTACAATGCTGCTTGCCAAGGTGGACAATTCGTCTGCGTGGTCGGATCGCCCGTGCCCCGAGGCACCTGTCTATCTATGTAACCTACTCCCTATCTTGGCTGTGTCGTGCCTGGCTACGACGACGTGGCGCTGTCCGGAGTGCGACTGACTTGTCGATTCCAGTCCTCATACGCTCGTTGGCTAACTAATAGATTCGGTCGAAGCGGATAACCGTTCTGCGCCAGCTCATCTTGCGTGTGCGCCATGGGTTCACCGCCCAATGGCTCCCGGACGGGCCAGTTGGCATGCTTGGACCTCGTCCTGTGCCGAAACTGGATCCGTCCAAATCGTCGTGATATCGAGCTGTTTCTCCTGGTTCGCAAGGAGAAGTGAGGCGTGAGAATCGGGGATTTTGGCACTCCCATGGCCGCACGAAGGACAGGTCTCGAGCTCCCGTTACCGCTCCAGTTTCTGGCAGCGTGGCTCGGGGTGTGGCTCGGCCGGGTTCTCCAGAAGCAAGTCGATTATCTGAAGGCAGAGAATCTGCTTCTACGAGAGAAGCTGGGGCCCAAAAGAGTCATGTTGACCGACGCCGAACGAAGAAAGCTGGCTACGCTGGGAATGGCGTTGGGCCGGAAGGTGTTGGCGGCAGTCGCGACCATCGCATCACCCGAGACAATCTTGCGCTGGTACCGAGAGCTGGTGGCGAAGAAGTACGACGGCAGCCAGCAGCGAGGGCAGGGGCGGCCGAGGACCGCGGCCGATGTCGCGGTCATCATCGTTAAGATGGCGAGCGAGAACAGCTGGGGCTACACACGGATCAAGGGCGCGCTCAAGAACCTAGGCCACGAACTCGGATGGAACACGATCAAACGCATCTTGCTGGAAAATGGAATCGACCCGGCACCAGAGCGAGGAAAGCGAATGCCCTGGGCGATCTTCATCAAGACCCATCTGGGCGTGCTGGTCGGTGCGATCGATGAACAGGCACTACGTGCATCTCGTGGGAGAGCAGGCTGCTCGGCGTTCGTAGCGATGATGGAGACCGCCGACCTCTGGGAACGCTATGACGTTGCCCATGGTGGGCTGTTGGACTGGTCGCGGTTCCGGCGCGTCCTTCCCCAGGGATAGGTGCGTTCGCGACCGGTGATAGTAGGCGAAGTAGTTGAGAGCACGCTGAGGAGCAGAGCGAACATGGGTGGCGCACGATGCTATCGAACGAATGCCATCCCGAGGAATTCCTAGGCTCACCGACGTAGCCGTGGCGTTGCGGATGAGGAGTTGGCGAACCACAGGTCTCACCGGACAACGAACATGTCGTCTCGGGGTGGACGGATGGAACCCTCTCGCTATGGGACCTCGGTACTGGGCAGTTCCTTCGCATTCTCCGGGGACACACCGGCTCTGTAGACAGTGTGGCGTTGTTGCCTGATTGCAGACGTGTGGTCTCTGGCAGTTGTGACAAGACCATCAGACTTTGGGACCTCGACGAAGTCCCTCGCCTTTGCACCCCAAAAGGTCGCTCGGAAGGGAGACAAGTAACCAGGATGGGGCCGCCGACGAGCGCGCAGCGCGTCCCTGAGGCGGTTGTGCGGCCGATCTCATTGCCTGTTCGAGGAGCAGCGCCTCGCCGGATCTTGGCGCGGGTCTTCTGGTACCCTACCGTTCATGCGCGTTGCAGTTAGCTCTACCTGGGTTCTGGCCTTGATCTACGGAGCGGGACTTGGTTGCGGGAGCAGTGCAGGTGGCTCCTACGGGGATGCAGCTCAGTTCCTCGATGTCCCAACCTCGTCGGGCGGTTCTGGAGGCATGGGTGGCACGGGTGACGCAGCTAAGGGCGGAGCCGGTGGTGTCGACGGCAGCGGAACGGGTGGCAGCCGAATGGGTGGCAGCGGAGGCAGTGGCACGGGCGGAAACGGAACGGGTGGCGCGGGCGGCAGCGGCACGGGCGGTAGTCGCACGGGCGGCAGCGGTGGCGCGGATGCCTCGGTTCGCGACTCCTTCGACGATGTGGCGATCGACGGCACGCGTGACGGCGGCGGCCTCGGCGGCGGCGCGGGCGACACGGCCTGGGACGGTCCCCCGCCGGGCGGCCCCTTGTGCGGCATCGAAACCGACAACGGCGTGCTCACGTCATCAACACTCTGCAAGGTCGCGCCACTCGACGCGATCCCGGCCTGCCAGGGCGCCGGTCCGTGCCCGTTCGGTGCCACCGCTTACAAGCTCACCTGCGGCGGGTACGGGCCTTGGCTCGTTCCTGCCGGCACCGACGGTGCCTCGATCATGTTCGCCGACGCCTCCGGACCCACTCACCTGTTCAGCCTCGCGCCGGGCGGGGCGAAGGTTGAAGACGTGCCGGCGTTGACCTCTGCCGCGAACGCGCTCGCGGTCGATCCCACGACCGGCAACCGCACCATCTTCGCGGGTGAGATGCCAGGGATCTGGCGCGTACGCGAGACCGCCGCTGGCTGGCGGCGCGAGTCCGTCGTCGAGGGTAGCGGGCCCGACCTCGCCCTCGTCTCCGCCAAAGTCCTGGTTTCCGCCGCGCGGGTGCTGGACGCGGACCGGGCTATTGTCGCGTACTTCGCGCTCTCCGACTACCAGCCGCGCCTCGCGGTCCGCGAGGCTGGTTGCTGGCGGACAACGCCGCTCTCGGGCGGACAGACCCCGACCGATATCAGCCTCGATCTCGATGCGACGAATCGGCCGTGGACCGCCTGGTACGAACGCGATACGAGCGGGATGATGGTCCGCATGGCCGGCCCTGACGGCACGACCTACCTGGCGTGGAAGTCGGCTTTGTACTCCCCGCTCGGGTGGTCGGATCCGCCGATCTTGCTGGCGGGCGGCTTGGCAGGGACGGCAGCGTACCCTGCGATCGTGAGCCAGCGGGACGACGGCGTCCACGTACTAGTCCCCGACGCGAGTGCCGGGAGCTGGACGGACGGCATCTTCGACGGAACAGCTATCGCCCAAACGCCCGGTTGCCTGACGCCGATCAGCGTTGCCCCGGCCACGGGCTGCGACACGACGGTCAGCTGCACGACGCAGACCAAGGGGGCTATCAAGGGCTTCGCGGCAGCGCGCGTCGCCTCGGGGCACACGTACGTCGCCTGGGTCGCGATCGAAGGGCAGACGACCTTCCACTACATGCCCCAGGACCCGGGTTTCTGCGAGACCCCGACTCACCCGGCCAAGTGCGGCTGCGTCGTCACCAGCATAACCAACAATACGATGTCGCTCGTGCTCACCCGCGCCGATACCGGCGGGGAGGCGATGCGCTTCAAGCTCGACAGCGGTCCCGCGGGTATAGGCACGTCGCTCGGGCTCGCGGCGCGCGGCGACACGCTGCTGCTCGTCGTGGCCCCGCCCAACTCCACCACCGCCGAGTACCGCTACCTGGAGATCGACACGACCCGCCTGCCGAAGTGAGCGGCGCGCACAACCAGTCTGGCGGGTGACCTCGTCCTGTGCAGCCTGGATCAAGCGGCTGGCTCGATTCGCTTGGGGCTGACGAGGTACCGTTGGCCGATCCAAACGCGGGAACCGCGTGTGAAGGAGGTCTGTCCCTCGCCAGAGAGGCATCCGACGCGCAGGAGCGGGCATCGTGACCCGAAACGGGATGTTCGGCGGCACGATCTCGGGTGGCAGAAGGTGCTGTGTGGACCGGGATCGGCGTCGGATCGGGGTCCATGATGGCCTTTGGACGCACGTCCGCCCTGGGTACAGGATGCTGGTCTGCAGGGAACGGCGCTATTCAGGCGGCGAGTCGCTCGTAGCGATGATGGAGACCGCCGACTTCAGGCAGCGCTACGACCTTGCCCATGGTGGGCGGCTGGATGGGGCGCGGCTCCGCGATCGTCTTCAGCAGGGCATAGGCAATCAACTCATCAGGAATGGTGGCCCGACGAATGAGAACGGGACAGGTGGCAAGGTCGCCTGTCGCTCGCGACTCGGCGGGCTTCTCAACTTCTATCACCGTGAGGTCGCTTGAGCCTCGGCGACAGATTTCTGGACAGCAAGGGTCGAGTTTCGAGCCCGACGTGTTCGTGCCTATCTGGCCGTTCGGGCCGCCAACAGAGCGCGCAGACGGTCGAACAGTCGGCTTTCCTTGGTACCCGGGCGCAGTCGTCTAGCCTTCAGCTCCCTGGTGAGAGGAACCCTCTTGGCGAAACGGGTATCTTGCTGCGTGGTCGCGTCGAGCACGAGATTCTCCACCCCCAGCTCCTCACCCATGTAGAAAAGCGGTGTTCCTTTGCATTTCGGATGCGCCGCCAGTTGCAGCTTCAGCTCCCAGAGTCGAACGATCTTGTCGATGTCGCCGTGGAGGAGCGAGTACGTCGTGCCCGAAACCGCACGGGGAAGATGTCCGCCCGGCTCGACTTTGAAAGGCAAACCGCCGCCATCGGCCCGGAAGTAGTCCCACAGTCGCTGAAGGGTCGGCCGATCCACCGTGGATAGACCAACCTCATCGTGGCACTCGGAAAAAATCCACCACCACACGTCGCCCTGCTGTTCCATGGGCGGCATGCGCGCTAGCTCGCGCTCGATGGCGTCGTCGGTGCCATCGATGGCGGCCTGCCACAGCGCCGGCATCAGGCTGAAGTGGTACGCGATGTGGACTCCGCGACCGCGGTCGAAATGCGCCATGACCTGCTCGTAGCGCTGGTTGGCTTCGGCGAGCAGGACCGCGCGCGGCGCCACAACTTCGAGGGCTGCACGGAACAGTCGCACGATCAGATGTGCCTCGGGCCGGCCTCTGCAGTCGGTGCCCAGCTGCTTCCAGATGTGTGGGACGGCGTCCAGACGAAAGACATCGACGCCCCAATTGGCCAGGAACAGCAGATTCTCGACCATGGCGAAGAGCACATCGGGATTGGCGTAGTTGAGATCCCACTGTGCGAACGCGTGCCTGGGCCCCTGCGGGTCCGAGCGTCCGTCCCGATCCACCGGCCTGCGCTTGTAGAATGTCGCCCACACGTATTTGTCGAGCTCTGGAACGTAGTCCCAGTGGCCGGGCGCGAATTCCGTGAATACATCGCGGACGCCGTTCCACGGCCGCCCGGTCCCGGACGCATCCCAGATGAAGTAGTCAAGGTGCGCGGGGGCGCCAGCTTTGGCAAGTGTTGCCCACGAATGCTCGTCTGCCACGTGATTGAGCACGAAATCGAGAGCAATCCACATGCCTCGGTCGTGGGCCGATTGGATGAGATCGAGGCAGGCATCGTTGTTGCCGAAGGCCTCGTCGATTTGCCGGTAGTCGCGCACGGCGAAGCCGTCGTCACCGGTGCTCGCGAGGATGGGCAAGACATGCAGGATGTTCACGCCCAGCTCTTGGAAGTAGGGCAACGAATCGCGCAGGGCTGCGAGCTTGTGACCGCGGGGTGCTTCGGGGCTGAACCGATCGGCGTAAAGCACGTAGACCGCGTTCCTCGGATCTTGGTACCAATCGCAGGGGAGGGTGGCGTCGCGCTGCAAGAGGTGGTCGGGTCGCTCGCGCTGATTGCGCGCCACCAGATCCACCAATCGGTCCAGCAAGACGGGCACGCGCTGCTCGCCGTAGAGGGCGCTCAGCGCCTCCGAGACACCGTCCCTCCACGCCTGCGTGCGAAAGGCCTGTTGGGGTTGAATTGTCGAGTCGTTCATAAACTGTCGGATTGGACAAGTCTCACCATAGCGTATCTCGACGATCCGTACGGGAGCAACGTTCTCCGGCGTAGCTCGGGCCGGCCAAGGCCGTGCTCGGAGGGCTCCACCACGACTGCCGGAGGGCGGCGTGATGACCGCGTTCCGCCGCCGGATCGAGAAGTAGCCAGCGCGGGTAGTAACGACGGGGCGGAGGCCGCGTCGTCGCCAGGTGGAAACGGTGGAACGGGGGATCTGCACGTGGTTGGCAACGGCCGAGGCGCCGCAGCGAACGACATGTTCTCCGAGCCGGTGGTCGTAGGCACGCCGGGCGTGCGGCGTGTCCGAGATGGTAGGTATCATCCCGGAAGGTTCCGCTGCGCCTCGGAAAACCGCCATGATATCGAGGGTGCCGCAATTGCGAACAAGAAGCTAAGAATGTCTTCGTTCGCCAGCAGTGCAAAATGTCCTTGTTCGCAGCACCGAAGATTGTGTCGACTCGCCCCCTATGCCCGGCACCGTGCGACCTTGCTCGACAAGCTGGTGGCAGTCAGGGGGTGATGCGGCCGATGTAGTTACCGCCGTAGTCGGTGAACCAAATGTTCTCGTCAGGGCCGGCCACAATGTCCCTGGGATGGCTGCCCGGGCTTGGGACTGGGAACTCGGTTACGGTCCCCGTGGGTGTGATGCGGCCGATCTGGTTGGCCGAGAGCTCGGCGAACCAGAGGTTGCCGTCCGGGCCAGCCGCGATGCCGATGGGACCGCTGACGGCCGTCGGAATGGCGAATTCTGCGGTGGCTCCCGCGGGGGTGATACGACCGATCTTGTTGCCGTAGGGTTCCGTGTACCACATGTTCCCGTCGGGCCCAGCCGTGATGCTTTCCGGGTAGCAGTACTCGGTGGGGATGGGGAATTCGGTGATGTCGCCGGCGATCGTGATGCGGCCAATCTTGCTGCTCTGGTACTCCACGAACCAGAGGTTGCCGTCCGGGCCAAGCGCGATGTCGCGCGGTTGGCTGGCCGCGGTCGGGATAGCGAAGGCAGTGATGCTGCCGGTGGGGGTCATGCGGTCGACGGTGTTGCCGCTCGTTTCCGTGAGCCATAGGTTTCCGTCCGGTCCGGCCACGATGCGGCTGGGTTGCCAATTCGTGGCCTGAACTTTGAGCACGGTGACAGTGCCGGTGAGGGTGATGCGGCCGATCTGCATGGTCGTGGAGTTCAATTCGGGAAACCAGAGGGCGCCGTCCGGGCCGGCCGTGATATCCACCGGTTGGCCAGAGGCCGGAACCAGAAACTCGGTGATGATTCCCACTGGGGTGATGCGTCCGATCCGTGAGCGCTCTACTTCGGTGAACCAAAGATTGCCGTCCGCTCCGACCACGATGCCCCCGGGATTGGCCTCCTCGGTGGGGATGGGAAACAGCGTGATGGTCACTGTCGGGGTGATCTGCTGCGTGACGGTGGGTCTCTGCTCGTGCACGGGGTGGCCCGGGCACCCGGTGGCAATGACGAGAGCTGGAAGCCCTGCTGAGGATCAGGACATCCTGGAGTTTCATGGGTGCAAATGCAACACGCGCAGAATCGTTGGTCTTTGGGGGCGGGGAGCATCGACGAGGTGTACTTCGGCTCGGGCGACCATGTCGCCGCTCGACTTGCCCAACGCCGAGTTGAGGCCAGACAGGCGCGATTGGCAGCCAATCGGATCTTGGCTTGTGCCCAGTGCCGAACCGACGGCCCGAGGCCAGATGCCTCAGCGATTTTCGATGTGGTGCACTTGCACCCGCATAAGTCCCAGATGTCCTGATCCGTAGCTGCGCGGGGATGAACCGAGCTCCCATCGGGTGGCGAGTGGCGACATGTGCCGTTCCCCGCACGCGCGTGGATTGAAACATGGTCCATTGAATGAACAGCTCCGCGACAGCCTGGCCCGCGGGACCGGCATTGTTAGACTCTTTCCAACACCGCAATAGCCCATTCTCAACCAATCAACGGCTATTGAGTAATGTGGATAGGCGAAACAAGCGCCGTTTTCTCTTCACCGAATGGCATCCACCAACCAATGTCCGATAAGGCGCATTACGGCAACTAGACGAAGATCGCCCTATACCCAGGCAGCGTGGGCCACCACCCCGAGCTGGACAGCAAGACCGCAGCCCCAGACCAGCAGCCAGGCCGCCCAGCGGATCATCCGAGGAGCATCCTTTCTCGCCTTTTCGGGTTCACGCCAGGCCCCGGGACCAGGTCTTGTGAGACGCAATGTTTTTCACAGGTACTTCGAGATTCGATGGTAACGCCGGCCCGTTCCTTCCGCCAGTTGAGCACCTTCCGAAAAGGACACATTTGTAGCGGCCAGATGGCGCTTGAAAGGACCACCCCACCCTCGCCGCCAGATTGTTCCCCGCTTGTGTCGCAGCCCACACGGTTGTGCCCAGGGCGTGATCGCCGCCGCTGCAAAGGTGACAAGATGAAGGCATGCGTGCGCAAAGTCGGCAATGGACAATGGTCGTGGACACAAGCTTCGCAACGTTCGCCCTTCTTCTGATGATCGGGTGCGGGCAGAACGACTCGGGCGGTCCTAGCAACGGCATCATCAGCGATCCCGATGGTGCGGCACGATCTGCGGTTCCGGATGCTGGGGCCAAGGTCGCCGAGCCGATCGACTCTCAAGCCGTAGAGTCTGACGGCGCCTCCATCGACCCGGGCGCAGCCGCAGCCCCGGTCGTGCCGTGCACCGATGCCCCATCCATTCTGATCACCAGTCGCGCCCCTTACTACTGTGGATCATGCGGTGGGGATGTGGTCTACCCTCTGGTGTGCGCCGGCGGTTCTCTCGCTTGCGCCAAATCCTATCCCGGCACCGGAGATATGACGATCAAAGTGCCCGAGGCGGCGTACGTCGTGGACAGGAACGATTCCCAGGCGATGACCGGGCAATGCGCCTACCTCGCTCCCTATACCTATCCAAGCTTTGGCCTGATCGACCCAGCGGAACTGACCACGGCGCGCGCCCCGGAGCTGCCACTGAAGATCCGGTCGGGCCTCTCGGTCTACGGGGGGCAGGGCTTTGCCTCTATTTTCACGGACCGAGCCACCGGAGAGCAAACCATCCGCAGCCTGGTCGTCCTGACAGAATTGCCGGCCGGCATGCCCATCCCCTACAGCATCGGCCAGCCGGTCCGCGATCCCATCACTGCCGCAGAGACCATCGACCTTTCGCCGCTCACGCCGCTGGCCGCCAGTCACTGGTATCGCGTGACGGTGTACCCCGCAGAGGTCCAGACGCTGGTGAAGTGCCACACTCTGGGCCGGGGCATCACGGGGTGGTTGACCGCCCCGCAAAACACGGACTTCTATACATACAGCCGTCCCATGGTCAGCCAGATGTTCATCGCGGACAAGGGTGGCAAGGGCTACATCCAATTCAGTTTTACCGAGGCGCTGCTCGCCGCCGATCTGGCCGCTAACCCGATGGCCGTGGTCGCCATCGACGGGATCGCACAGTCCGGCTGCCCGATGCCTTACACCTGTTCGGGAACCGCCAACGGCTCACCCAGTGACATACGCCTCGACATGGCCGCGGTTCCGCAATCGTTCACGCAAATCAGTCTCCGCATCCCGCATGCGATCAAGAGCGATGGGGGTGGTTCCATCCGCGACGGCAGCACCGGAAATTCCAACGTGACCATCGACAGCGACTGGGCCGTCTACACCTTTAAGGCCTCGGACATGGTCCTGACCGACAACAACTTGGTGAGGCGCTGGTACTACGTAGGTCCGTGAGCGGCTGTTCCTTCTCCCAGATTGATTTCACGCCTGTTGCCCTTTGCTAGCCGGGATTCAGGGATTGATGGTACCGAGCCCGCTCAAACACTCGGACACGGCTGTGCATTCGAGTGACAGGCATGCCGGGACCTGGGCGCGGCCGGATTCGGTAAGCGCCGCAATACTGAAGCATCGTTGTTCCGAAAAGCTATGTCCGGCGTCGTCCATGCAATCGCGATGCTTCTTCGCGCAGTCCGCGGCCACGCCGTAATAGATGATTTCGCACGACTCCGACGGTGCCTGAAGACATGCACTAAACCGGGCCATGTCAAAGACGGGGTCGGCTGAGTTTTGCGCGGCCGTGAGCACACACTCGTCGTCGTCCATATTGCAGTCGTGGTTGGCGAGACAACTGAAGAAGAACGCGAAGAAGTCCGGCCGCCACTTGGATTGTCGGTCCGCCAGGGCGGCACAGAAATTCGTGGCGTAGTCCTCGGCGTCGGGGATCCGTCCACAGGTCGCCTGGTGACGAAGCACATCCTCGCACGTAACCGTGGGCACCAACACGTCGGGACTGTACGTGGCGTCTGCGCCGGCCAGCGAATCTGCGGCGCCGGCCGCATCTGGTGCGCCCGAGGCATCAGGAGCAGCAGCGTCGGTGTTGCTGTGTTGCGTACAGCCCAGACTCAACAAGAAAACGGCAAACCAGCAGCGAAACAACATGGCGGGTCGAGC
>Ga0302322_100005541_pt1 | contig 11079 bp, 12 predicted proteins | sample Fen_T0_2_FD_203757 | JGI IMG/M metagenome (GOLD analysis project Ga0302322, IMG submission 203757) | Peat permafrost microbial communities from Stordalen Mire near Abisko, Sweden - Fen_T0_2 | ecosystem: Environmental > Terrestrial > Soil > Wetlands > Permafrost | place: Sweden: Abisko... | reverse complement strand
ATGAAATTCGATCCCGGGATTGGGATTCGTAACCGAGATGGCACGCGTTGTTCGGGCTGATGCGCAGGCTTGGACCTCATCCGTTGCATTTCGATTTGGCGAACGTGACCTTGTGCATCACCAATAAAGCGAATTGGCGTTGCCAGAAATTCGTAATGTGCGCCTTCCTCTTTGGCATGTTTGAGATCATCTGCCCGCGCTCTCATTTCAGATTCGGTGCCACGGTAATAGCCGACCACAACGCCATCTGCGAAGCCGTGCTGAATTTGCAAACGCCGGGCTGTACGAACACAGTCGGTGGATGTGTCGCCGCCACCGATCACAACAACGGTCTTGTCAATTTCGGGCAGACCTTTCAACGATTCAGGTAAATCGTCCGAAGGCAAATTGCCGCGCACCAGAAACTCCGTCGCTTGATAGATGCCTGTCAAATCTTCGCCGGGTAGTTGGATCGTATGCCCAACCGTCGCGCCGATACCAAGAAAGATAGCGTCATATTGCTGGTGTAAATCATCTACCTGAATATCACGCCCAACACGAGTGTTGCAAATGAACTTTACGCCGATCGATTCGAGATGGGCGATCTTGGACATCACGATATCTTTATCCAGTTTGAAATTGGGGATGCCGTAGTGAAACAGTCCTCCGGGTTTTGGCCACTCCTCATAGACAACAACTGTATGCCCGTGATTGGTCAACTCTTCTGCGACGGCGATGCTGGATGGACCGCTTCCGACCACCGCCACACGACGACCCGTCGTTGGGACCGTAGGCGGGGTTGGAAATCCACTTTCGTTTCGCTGCGCATCGGCACAGAACGCTTCGAGTTTTCCGATATTGACCGCGCGGTCATATCCGGCAACAGTGCAGGAGCCTTCACACAAGGCTTCCTGAGGACAAAGCCGCCCGCATGCTTCGGGGAAATTAGATGTAAGACGAAAAACGTTGGCTGCTTCATCATACTTACCTAGTTCAATGGCGATCAAAGCCATGGGGATGTCATTATGAAGCGGACAACCTAAAATGCATGGTTCGGTGGCAGGACAATGAATACAGCGTGTCGCTTCAACCACAGCTTGCTTTTCGTCATAGCCTGTAAATACCATTTGAAAATTTTTTAGCCGCTCTGAAGGTAATTGCTCTGGCGGTGGACCTGGCGGGATATGAACACGTTCTTTGCGATCAGGGTCAAGATTTTCGGTTTCAGGATTATCCAATTCATGCAGCGGGAATAGTGAAAAATTATCCATTTTTTCCTTTCTAAACACAATTCAACATTAAGGTTTCTCGACTTGCTTATCTAATTAAATTAAATGAGGTTCATTTTTTTCAGGGCAGTTCGTGTCGCTTCGTAACCGGTATGGATGATGCCATTTATGCCAAAGCCTTGAGCAACCTCGACAAACATAGGCCTATCATCTATATACACCACCTGTTCCGGACGCACCTGCGCAATGTCCAATGCAATTCGATGTATATCTTCATCCGGCTTGCGGTAATGGACAAAGCATGATGAAACAAAGAAATCTATGAATGATCTCAACTGGAATTGTTGAACACGATACTCCGTTAGTTCCCGTCCTTCGTTGCTGACAGCTGCAATCTGGAGGTTGTATCGAGCCTTGAGTCCGCGCATTAGTTCGATCATGTCTGGAAACGGTCGGGATTGTTCATACATAAACTTCTTGAATTCTTCCCGTGAGAACGAGCGTTCCTGATAAAAGACTACGCGGTTTAGATATTGATCCAAAGTGAGCTTGCCTTCCTCATATGTATCAAAGGTCAGGTGGTGACGCTCATTCATCTCTTCGTAGTTCAAATTGAATTTTTCAGCAGCGCGCGCGCGGGCACTACGATCCCAGCCATTTGTAAGCAGGACGCCACCTATATCCAGAAAAAGGGTTGTGATTGGGGTTTGAGGATTCATAGCTTCGCCTTTTTATTGTTTGATTAATGTTTTTTGAGAATATACAGATCGTTTTTCATTGAGAGCCGTCATCAATTGATCAAACGATTTAATAAATTTTTTCACCCCTTCATCTTGAAGTTGCTGGGTCAATACATCCAGATCTATTCCAACTTGAGTTAAACCTTCCAATACACGATAGGCTTCTTGAATACCTTCTTCCAGATTCGATGCGGGCTGACCGTGATCACGATAGGCATTAAGAGTTTCCACCGGGATGGTATTGATCGTCTCCCGACCGATTAATGATTCAACATACAGCACATCACTGTAATCTGGGTTTTTGGTACCGGTGCTTGCCCAAAGTAAGCGTTGCGGGCGTGCTCCTTTTTTGGCTAATTCTCGAAAGCGTTTTCCATCAAAGATTTCCTGATAGATCTGGTAAGCCACTTTTGCACTGGCAATTGCCACCTGTCCATGCAAACCAGCGACGATCTCTGCAGCAGACCCGGCTTCCAACCTTAACTTCTCCAACATTGGATCAACCAAAACATCGATGCGACTCAAGAAAAAACTGGCAACCGAAGCGATGCGATTCAAAGGCTTGCCATTAGCTGACAGAATTTCTAGCCCAGCTATATAGGCTTCTGCAACTTCACGATACCGTGGCAATCCAAACAGAAGCGTAATATTGATATTGAGCCCTTCTCCGATCAATTGCTGAATGGCTGGCAGTCCTTCTTTGGTTGCCGGGACTTTGATAAAAAGATTCGGACGGTTTACTGCCACCCAAAGGTGACGCGCTTCAGAAATTGTGCCGGCAGTATCATGAGCCAACTTGGGAGAAACCTCCAGGCTGACAAATCCATCCGTACCATCTAAACGATCATAGGTGGGACGGAAAAGATCTGCAGCATGTTGGATATCATCCACTGTGAGAGCCTGATATATCTCTTCGATACTTTTGCCTGCCTGAGCCAGAGAATGGATGGCATTATCGTAGTCATGACTGCCCACAATGGCTTTCTCGAAAATGGAGGGATTCGAAGTGAGTCCACTGACCCCGTCCTGATCGATCCACTGTTTGAATTCCCCGTTCTCAAGGGAACTCCGCTGGAGATAATCCAGCCAAATGCTTTGCCCAAAACTTTCAAGTACCAATAAAGAATTTTTTTTCATTTTAATTACTCCTGGTATTATTATGTTGCGGGGGAGATGCTTCATAATTTTTATCGACCAGTACATCTGGTCGTAAATGGATGAGTGTCGTTTTGGCTAATTCGGAAGCAACATCTTTTAAGGTATCGCCCAGGCCGGATGGATAATCAGGCAGAACCTCTGCCACCGGTACAGCCCGATGAGCGTAGCTCCACAAATTCTGATCCAAAAGTCGGTCGTCAAAAAGGATGATATCGATATCAAAAGTACGTGGCGCGTTTTTATTTGCGCTGCGCACCCTGCCAAGCTGTATTTCCAACGGGCGAAGAACTTGTGCTTTGAGCTCACTTGCCTTCAATGGAGTGGTAATCAACACGGCAAGATTAAGGAAATCCGGACCTGAGGATCCCACAGATGGAGTTTCCCAAACAGATGAGTGCCGGGAAATTGTCACCATATTTCGTAGCAGATTCAACCCTGAAGTTAAATTTTTTTCGGGCTGGATGTTCGATCCAAGCAACAGGCAGGCTTGATGCTCGAGTGTTGTCATTCAAGCGCCTCTTTTTCTCGTTCGATCTCAACTCCCACAGATTTTGAAAATCGTATTGCTCCCGGTTTTTCAACGTGCATCCGGACTTTCTGTACGCCTGGTTCTTCGAGGCACAAACTTGCCAGATCAGCTGCCAATGCTTCCACAGTTAACCGTTGAGCGGTTTCCGCATGTTTCAGCACTTTCTTGGCGACCGTGCGGTAATTGAAACCATCCTTAATCTCATCGCTTTTCCCTGCCTGGCTCAGATCACCAAACAGAATGATGTTGATCAGGATTTCCTGAGGTTTCTCACGCTCCCAATCGTTGAACCCAATAATGCCACGCGCGACCAGGTCAGAGATAAAAATTTGGTCCATAAAATATCCTTTGTTAGATCAGGTGCCTGCCGCCATCTACATGGAGAATTTCACCCGTCACATAGGAGGGACCATCCAATAGAAAGATCAATGCTTGCCCAACTTCTTCGAGATTTGCCCACCGATGGGCAGGGATGTTATCGAGGATGTTCCCGGTCGCTGCGCCATCACTAGGAGGCAGGATCGCTCCCAACGCCAAACCATTAACAGTCATTTGCGGAGCCAATGCAACCGCCAGAGAGCGAGTCAGGGCAGCAAGGGCGGATTTGCTGATGGTGTAGGGAAAGTGATCGGGTCCAGGACGAAGCGAACGCCAATCCAACATGTTAACAATCCGTCCGCTTTCTTCTGATCTTAGCGACCGAGCGAAAGCTTGGCTAAGCAGAAAGGGCGTCATTAAATTAACCATCAAGTGACGGTTCATATCTTCCATAGTAGAATTTTTCCAATCCAGTGGCTCAAATATGGCGGCGTTGTTAACAAGGGCAAACACAGGACCATGTTCTTTTGCACGGAATATCAAGTTGGCAACCTGGTCTGCATTCGCGAGATCTGCTTGCAGTAAAAAAGCTTTTTGTCCGAGTGACTCAATTTCTATTTGGGTACTTTCAGCATCGCTGCGCGAATTGCCGTAATGAATGATCACATCCGCTCCGGCTTGTGCAACCGCCAAGGATAGAGATCGGCCAATTCGTTTGGCTGCTCCAGTGATAAGAACCGTCTTTCCAGTGAGTGACATCAGATTGCCTTTTGACTAATAAGAAATTTTCCAGCTCGGCGCTTTTTTTGCATTCAGGTCTTCTGCATTAAATGGACCGGGTTGGGCGATCAGCTCACGCGCGCCATCGATCTTTTTCCACACGTTCCACAACAACACTCCGCGTACCCGGCCTTCACTGAGATAATAGACAATGCCTTTTTTGAAAGGTTCTTCCCAATCAGCGGCAATCGTCATACGCGCATCCAACAGTCCCACAGCTTCGTAGCCCAACTCGAACAGGTCGGAGTAGAAATACGGCAGGTGATGATATGGCTCGGAGGTGCCTGTCATATTGCGACCTGCCAAGCGGCCCATGGTGTTGGCGTTGTCTTCATGTTCAACACGCATATGTTTGCCGAGGGCGGGATTAAAAAACTCAGCCACATCGCCGGCCGCATAGATATTGGGGTGGCTGGTCACAAGGTACTTATCCACAACGATCCCTTTGTTTAATTTCAAACCCGCTGCTTTTGCCAGCTCAATATTTGGTTCGATCCCTATTCCGGCGACAACTCCCTTTGCCAGCACCTCGCGACCGCTACTTGTCTTTAGCACATGGCGACGGCTGCGAGTGGAGAAACCAGTGACCTTTTCTCCCGAAAGGATCTCAACACCTTTTTCCCGAAAGTGTTCATTCAGAAATTGGGAAAGATCATGTGGATACATATGCGCGCCAATCCCATCATCAGGAAAGAGCATGGTCACTTTTTTACCATTCATCGCCAGAGCGGCAGTGATCTCTGCGCCGATAAAGCCACCTCCGATCACGGCAAAGTCATCATCTGCTTTGCTCATTCTAGCCAGGCGTCGGTAATCTTCCAAAGTGCGATAGTAGATGATATCGTCACCACCAAAATCAAAACGACGTGGCATGCCACCAGTGGCTAATAAAAGTTTTTCACCTTGATATTTATTTCCCTGGTCATCCCGGGCAGACAGTTCATTTGCATTCAGGGAGACAATGTTTCGTCCGAGATGCAAGCTGACATTCTTGCTTTCCGTTTTGCGCCAGATGCTATCCAAAGGCTTTCCCTTCCACAATGCTTTGCTGAGGGGCGGCCGATCATATGGAGGGTCAAGTTCAGTACTGACCAACCCGATCGAACCCTCAGTATCGATTTCTCGAATACCACTAATGGCTGCATCGGCTGTCATTCCGCCGCCGATGATCAGATATTTATAGTTATTCATACTTCACCTTTTATTTTTCATCATGTTGAAATTTACAGGCAGAAAAGAATTCCGAGCGCAGGGTTGCCTCCTCGGCAAAATGCCCGCGCCAGACCGTCGTCCGGGTAGTGGGCGCCATTTCCCGCACGCCGCGCATTTCCACGCATAAATGGTGAGCTTCAATGAGCACAGCCACTCCATGTGGATGGAGCATGGTCTCCAATGCATCCGCGATTTGCTGTCCGACCCGTTCCTGCACCGCAAAACGCCGCGAGAAAAGCCGCACGAGACGGGTGAGCTTGGAGATGCCAATGATGTTCTCGTGAGCGATGTAACCGACATAAGCCGTGCCATAAAATGGCAGGGCATGGTGCTCGCACAAGGCAAAGAAGCGGATTGGTCCTTCGATCACCTGACTAAGCCGGCAGTCGGGTTCGCCTCGACATTCAGTGTCGAAAACCTTCAGTAGGTTGGGATCACCTTCATAACCTTCGGTGGCATCATATAGTGCCTTTATGAAACGGCGCGGTGTATCTTTCGTTGCTGATGTATTCAAATCCAAACCAAATGCAGAAAAGATCTCGGCCGCATAACCTTCGAATTTATGAAACTGGTCATCTGTGACCGGTCGCTTTCGCAGCGCTATCGCAGTTAAATATTCAGCATCCTCAATATCGCTATGGATATTCATGCTCGCCTCTGACCGTTATTATTGGGGGATCTATTTTCCATCCCTGACAACTTAATTAATAAACATCCATTCATATTATTTACTCCTTGTTTTCGATGACGGTCACCTTTGCCAGGCGTCGTTCAAGTGGTCAATAGATAAATCATTCATAGATAAAAGATAATTGGCACAAAACTAAATTTGAGATGCAGCCCAACGCACTGCTTCAGCCATTGTCGGATACGGCAGCATTGCTTTAGCCATCTTCTTAGCCGTCAAGCCAAAGCGCATCGCATAAATTATGGGCGCAATCAGTTCACCTGCGTTCGAGCCGAGAATGTGCCCGCCGAGTATTTTCCCATTCACATCTCCCAGAAGTTTTACGCTGCCAATGGTTTGATCGTTGGCGATCGCACGATCGAGTTTGTTGAAATATGCGCGTCCTACACGGTACTTAATCCCGGCTTCCTTTAAGTCTGCCTCTGACATACCTACTCGCGCTAGTTCGGGATCGGTAAATGTCACCCAGGGGATGACGCGATCGTCAAATGCTTTTGGCTTGCGAGCAAACATATTATGTGCAACCAGTTCGCCTTGATCGGATGCGACATGTGTGAATTGATATTTGCTGGCAATATCACCAGCTGCCCAGATGTGCGGCACATTTGTGCGCAGGGCTGCATTGGTTGTAATGCCTTCTTTTGTATATTGAACACCAGCCGCCTCAAGATTGAGTTCGTCCAACGCGGGGCGCCGCCCGGCTGCCACCAAAAGCTGATCGGCTGTGAGATCTTCTTCCTTGCCATTTTCACCATGGATATGGATATGTTTGCCGTGCTCATTGGTCTCGCCGCAACGCATCTCGGTACCAAACTCCAATCGGATGCCCTCCGCAGTAAGCTGCGAACATTGCAGCATTGCGAGCTCGGGATCTTCGCGCGGTAAGGGCTGCTTGCCACGCTCAAGTACAACAACTTGCGAACCAAGGCGGCTGAACATCTGCGCAAACTCCAATCCGATAGGACCGGCACCAATCACCACCAGGCGGTTTGGCAGTTCGGGCAAAGACACAGCTTCCACATTGGTGATGTAGCCAGTTTCTGCAAGTCCCTCAATATCCAGAATCGAAGCGACTGTGCCTGTCGCGATGAGGAAGCGCTTGCCGCGCAATATCTCGCCGTTCACAAGGATTTCATGTGGTGACGTGAATATCGCTTGTCCCATGAACAGGTCAATGCCTTGCGCAGCGATGCCCGCACGAGCCTGTTCAAGTGTGCCGCCGCGAATAGTATCCTCCACCTGCCGCACATGCGCCTGCACCGCTGCCCAATCGGCTTCGGCTTGTGGGATTTGCAAACCAAGTCCGGTGGCGTGCTGAGCATGGTATAAGACTGAGGCTGTGTGCAAAAGCGTTTTCGTTGGATCGCAGCCATAATTAAGACAAGTCCCGCCCAACTTATCACGCTCGATCAATGCGACACGCTTGCCTAACTCTGCCGCATTACCAGCAGCAGTACTGCCTGCACCACCTGCGCCGATCACGATCAAGTCATATTCGTTTTTTGTCATGGTTTTTTTATCCTGTGCTTAACGGTGATTGTAGAGTTCGATCTGCCAGCGCCACTCGCTCCCATTTTCTGCATTCCACCATTGGATTAATACGCCGACTTCACCTCCTGGTAATAGCACGCACTGACCGATATCCTTTTGGGTTAGCCAGCGATCCTGACGTGTTACGCGATTCTCTCGACGGGTCAGGATTGCCATCGGTCGGTCTGCAGTTTGCGCTAAATCCTGACCGTAAGCCAGACGACGGCCCTTATCACTCCGAATCTCAACTGTGAGAGATGGAGGTGGTGCATGTACGATAAGTATGTTCGTGGCTGCCAACCTGCCGCGGGCAAAGGAGATGCCTGTTGCGCCAGCTTGGGAATACCAGAGATCCCAGAGTTGAAGAGTTTTACTTTTAATCATAGGTAGAACCTCGAGAATTTGAAAACGGAAAATAAGCGATTGGTACGGAAATCTTATTCATTTATAGCATCTGACTTAAGGCTAGAGAAACCACATATCCATCCACTAGGATTAGGAAAACCGCAAGAGTGATCATGATCCCATTGACGACCCGGGTAGCCGATGTTTTTTCTGAAGGTCTCTTGAGCAAGCCTATACAGCCTGCTCCGAGAGGTAATAGAGAAAGGACACCTAAAAAACGAAAATCCATTGGGTAATTGCGGGCTGTCAACAGAGGAAAGAATAAGAAGAATAATGTTGCAAAGAGAAATGACGCCGCTATTAGAGTGAAGCCAAAACTCTGTCCCTTTTGAGCCACCCATGTCATCTTTCTGCCCAATCGGTCTGATTCCATGTCCGGTAATTCGACAGCAAGAATAAATGCCAAGCCATACAGCATCAAGGGTATGAAAAAAAGAAACCCATCCTGATTGATCCGCCCACTTGTAACCAGATATCCAAATCCCGGGATTAGTAATCCGATGGAAAAAATCATCGAACATTCTCCCAGACCTCGATAAACAAGTTTTAAGGGTGGCGCAGTGTAAAACCAACCTAATAGATTGCCCAAAATAGCGAAACCCAGGAACCAGATTGGAAACGAATAGATAATTCGAAATGCAATTCCCAGCACCAGAGAGATCAAGATCAAGGCTATGGCAATCCACAGGGCGGGTTTTCTTAACCCAGGATGATTCACCAAAATACCGCTGCCTCCGCTGAAGAGGGTCGGTTTATCGTACTTGTCCACTTCCACATCAAAGTAGTCATTGCTGTAGGAAATGGAAAGGTGGGCTGGCATAAGCACCAAATAGCCAAAGAGTATCCTCGACAGAGAAAAAGGCGCTCCCAACAAAATCGCCCACGAAGCCCCAAAGACAAAAAGGGCAAGTCCAGAAATCAAGAATTGCGGTCGAGCAATCTGTAATAGTTTAAACATTTGAGATTCTCTTTCATGATCACCAGGCATCGAAATCGGCAATCGCTTTGACTATATAGTCAAAGCGATTGCCGAGACATATCCCAGCATTCAGTCAGAGTTTTATTCCGTTGTTTTATCGTCGAAGTGTTCGTTGTCCTTTTTCGCTTCGACCTGTGTATGGTGGACAACGCCATCCTGATGATTCGGCGGTGAATAGAGCGTATAGAGTTTCATTGGAACAGTACCGGTATTGATGATGTTGTGATTCGTTCCGGCCGGCACAAGCACGGCGAATCCCGCGCTGATTGCTGTGCGAACACCATCGAGATCGGCTTCGCCTGTACCTTCCTCCACCCGAAAGAACTGATCGAGTTTATGCATCTCCATCCCGATCGCCTCTTTTGGCTTCAGCGCCATTACAACCAGTTGACTGTTCTGGGCGGTGTAAAGCACCTGACGAAAATCTTCATTTTTGACTGTGACATCTTCGATGTTTTGTATATAACCTTTCACGATAACTCCTTTAGTTAGTTGACGATTTTGACATTCTTATTATTTGGTTTGCTTCAATGAGGACACAGCTTTTTGGGCACACCACGGTTCGCGTTTTGCGCTGCCAGTATGCTCGCTAATCCTAATAACTAAAACTAAATTAATCATACAGCGAACACTCCCCAATCGTATCCGTTGGTCGGGGTAGGTTCGCCTCCGCCACTTGGGGGAGACTTCAAATCTAATAAAGGTGGCTAATCCTCAGTTCTATATCGTTGGGATTGACATTTTTTATGCTTGGCGCTTTATGTGGTTCTCCTATTGGGTGCTTCTTTCTCCCCCCTCACAGCTTTTGTTCGGTTACTTAATCATCTTGCTGGCCCAATTTTCGGTTCACTTGGCAATGACTACTTCGATATGGCGTTAGACAAGCCCCGTGGTAGTACTACATTTCAAACAAACACTATATGATCAGTTCTGACGTTTTGAAAACCATCTCTCTGAGTGCAGAAGTGGTTGTGCGAGCTTCGGCATAGTTGTAGATGTTAATCAAAAACAGGCGAATTACCTTCCGCCTGTTTTTGATTAACTTTTTGCATTGATCATCCCATTATCAACTTTGGACGATAGTGCAACGCCTCCGCCAAATGCACGGATTGGATTTCCCCACTCCCTGCTAAATCAGCAATTGTCCGCGCTAGCTTCAGGATACGATGACAGGCATGCGCCGACAAATTGAGCTGCGTCATCGCTGCCCGCAGAAGGCTCTGACCTTCATCCTGTAACTTACAAAATTGCCTAATCTCCCCGACGCGCATATCAGTGTTCGCAACGATATTCGATGATTAGATATTCTCAAAACGTATCAGTTGAATATTGCGTGCCGCCTGCACACGCTTACGTATCGCCTCGCTGGTCTCCCCTATTCGATCTCCACTCAACTTTTCATAATCCACACGCGGGACTTCGATATGAATATCGATGCGGTCCAATAAAGGACCCGAAATTCGCTTTGATATTTTGTTACCATCGCAGGCGCACAAGTGCATGGCTTAAGTGAATCACCATAGAATTCACAA
>Ga0302322_100005540_pt1 | contig 11080 bp, 17 predicted proteins | sample Fen_T0_2_FD_203757 | JGI IMG/M metagenome (GOLD analysis project Ga0302322, IMG submission 203757) | Peat permafrost microbial communities from Stordalen Mire near Abisko, Sweden - Fen_T0_2 | ecosystem: Environmental > Terrestrial > Soil > Wetlands > Permafrost | place: Sweden: Abisko... | reverse complement strand
GACTGCCTCTGACCTCTAGGACTTCCAACACCAATAGATTAGCAAATGATTCACTGGCCGTCAATGCTTTTTTGAAAGTTTTTAAGGATTCAATGCGGGTGCCCGCGTAAACCATTAAAACTAAGCGGGGATTACTCCCCGCCGTGATTACTTCTGTTCGAGGGTGGCTTTGAGCCACACATTTTTCTTATTCATTACTGATAAGAGGTGAGGAAAGTTACTTAGTAGTGTAATTGCCTTCGTGGTATTAGCACGAAACATCTTACTCAATTCGACTTGAACTCTTTCGGGAGAGACGCTTTCAAAGTCTTCATCACCAAAGTATCTAATGCCGCTTTCGACATTATAGGACATTTCAAAATTGAGCGAACATGCAAAGCGTAAAGCGCGGAAGATACGCAACCGATCTTCCTGAAATCGTTCAAATGAACAGCCAACAGTTTGAATGACTTTGTTTGTAATTGCCCCTTGACCATCAAACGGGTCAATGATTAGTATGTCACCAGCTTCACGGGCCATCGCATTCATCGTAAAATCACGACGCCGCAAATCTTCCTCAATGGTCTGTGCGGGAGTAACAGAGTCAGGGTGACGACCATCAGTGTAAAAGCTTTCCTTGCGGGCCAACGTAAAGTCAACGGCACCGAAAGGGAAAAGCTTTGCTTTGATACTGACAAACTGCGGACGTTCCTGATAGAACGTGGCACCCTGCTCAAGCAAATAGTTGCGCATAGCCTCATAGGAAGGGGCAAGCACAGCAAAGTCTCTATCGCTTGGGGGCAAGCCCATAAGCTCATTGCGGATTGAACCGCCTACTTCGTAAATACGGATGTCGGTCATGAAATGAGTATGACAGAATGTTTTGCTTTGTCAAATGGTTTTTAAGGATTTGTTGCGGGTGCCTTTATTAATGGTTAAAAAACCGTCACCGACGGTGTTCCTTTTCCAATTGGTAGAACATTAGGCCGACGATGACCAAGAAACAGATATTCTGAATTACGAGATTAGTCATAGATTATTTTGGGGGTGATTGGGGTCCACGCGCAACACGCCATCCTCGCACTTGCCCAAAACACGGCAAAGCTTGGTTTCGACTTCGACTGCCCCGCCCTGATTAACCATCTTTACCACTAAGTAGTGGGCAAGCCTCTGGGCGTTGCGCTCCTTCCATGCCCCATAGAGACAGGCCGAAAGGAATGAGACAAGGACAACAAGCACGAATACCAATAGGAGGATTGACGTTTCATTCATGCGAATAGAATAGTAGAGAATGGATTATTAGTCAACTAGTTTTTAATGAATTGTTGGTGGTGCTTCTAGTAAGGGTTAAAAAGAGAAACCATCAATAGATTATTTGAACTTCGTAGCCTGAGAATCGCCAATACGGGCAAACGCCTCATCTGCCTCTTGATTCCAAAAGAAATTACCTTTGATGGTATTGGGATTATGTTTGGGCTGAAAACGTCGAGCGCAATTTGAACAGACATTCATTGGACCTTGAGCCGCTTGTGTCCACGTTGGGCACCAAACTTTGAGACGGGCTGGACGATCACAAATAGCACCACTAAAGAATATGTTCTGACAGGTCATGCCAAGAGAATAGTTTAATGGGTATTGAAACGCAACTATTATTTTAATGATTCGGTGATGGTGCCCGCCCCCAGCCTTAAAAAAGGGGGACAAGCCCCCGTGATTATCCAACATCTTCGCCGATTTTCATGACTGCGGCGAGAGTTTCCCAGATGGGGCAGACTCCAGCCGCCCGCATTGTTTCAATGGACATTCCCCATAAGGGGTGACTGGAAAGACTTTCCAGAGCGAAAGCAACGCCAAGGATTGCCAATCCCAAGCCGATGCAAACAACTTCGTGAGTGTAGCGGAATTTCCGCAAAGTGCGGTTCCGATGCAACTGTTTTTTGATGATGTTCGCGACCTGCTTAACAGGCCAAGAAATCACCGAACAAACTATCTTGACAATCCACAGAATATCGTGGACGACACCCAAGACAAGCGAGTGAGCGCGCTTGTTGTTCCGACGCCGACTAACTACTTTGCGTTTCGTGCGTTTCATGGAGGACAAAATATCAAAGCTGGGGGAGAATGGCAAGTATTTTTTTGAAGTTTTTTTGGAGGCGCATGAAATAGAAGCTGGACTTACTACCAGGATCACTTTAAGACATGGCGCGGGTAGCCAGCACGATTCATTAAAAACTCTTTGACAACAAGCATCGTTTCAGTTAGTCTTGGGCCATGAAAACAAAGTCCTTCCTTGTCCTCAAAACTGTGTCGGATAACATGGGTTCGCTATTTGTGGCGTCCTACAATCCGCTTTATCAAACCTATGAGGTTGGCAAGCGGGTCGAGTCCAAGCATCCGCGTTTGCCGTTCTTCGGCGCTAAGGTTTATGATGAAAACGCTTTGGCCGAAACCATTCTCACAGATTGCATGGGTACTGGCCGTCGGGTATTCGTCGCGCAAGTCTTCGCCGATGACATCAAACCTACCTTCATCTTCAACGGGGACGTGAGCGACTCAACCGTGCCGATTGAAAAGACCTTACAGCATGACGATACAAAGGCAGATAAGTGGGGAAACCAGCGTTTCGTCCACGTCTCACGCATCAAATTGCTGGAGGAAATCCATCATGAGGATAAGGTCGGGCCAGCTTTGAAAAAGTGGGCCAAGAAGCTTCACATTCCGATGCTCCGCCCACCGACAAAATAAGCTGAACTTTGGTAAATAGTGAACGGGGTGAAAGCCCCGTTCATTTTAAGGATTAGTCGGGGCTAGGTTGTTGAAAGATTAAAAACAGTTTGACTTTCTATCTATACTAGTCTATTGTTTCAACATGAACGCGAAACAAAAGGTCGAAATTCAAGCCCAGCTTGACTCCATTGAAGCGGGTAAAAACTATCCTATGAATGTGGACATTACGGAAACCTACAAAGGAAAGAAAATGAAAACAACTTTCCATCTGGTTTCGTATTTCGTTGGGATGTATTGTGCCATTTACTGCAATGGCGCGATTGCCACCCAAACGGGCGACAATAATAACAAGACTTTCGTGGCCAAACTCAAAAAGGATATTAGCTCTGCCATTAAGCGCGGGGCAACTGTCGAAATCGGCGCAATTCACCCAATCAAAGTGCGTTGAACTAAATAGGGGAGTGAGTTCTCCCCGAATTTTTAATAGTAATTCGTGGGTGCCTTAAAGAAACCTTAAAAAGGGGGAAGCCCCCCACTACTTAACCCATCGGCACATTGTAGGCGAGCTTCTCATTGCAGTCCTCGCAAATGCGGGTGGCGTTGGCCATGACATCGGCACGACAGGGCGGGCAGAGAGTCTCGGTCGTCTCGTAACCAGCCGCGAGCATCTGTTGCTTGTTGAAAAACTGATCGCGTCCCATCTTGTCCCCATCTTCCTTGGAAACCTCGAAGATCGCACACTCGCCGCCAGCATTCAATCCAGCTTTGGTGACATTGGTGAGGGCTTCAATGGGTGACTCAGCATCAGTAAAGACTGCGCCGAATTGGGTTGCTATGGTGGAGAAGGAGAGCAGGAACGTTTTCATGCAAATAGAATAGCAGAACCCTAAATGCGTGCAAGGATTCTTTTAAGGTATTAGTATGGGTGCCGCCCATTATCCTTAAAAAAGAGGACACCTGCCCTAACCCATCCTACAACCCGCGAACTCTTCCAAGTCGGAAGTCCTGAAAAAATCATCGGGGTTGGAAGTCAAGAACAATTTCGCAACTTGGCGACATTTCTGCCGCAGAAAATGCCGCTGCCGCTTACGGGAAATCTTATGCAACCCGCGAAAATACATTTCACGCTTGACGGCATTTTTGATGGGTTCACTTGGCGCGAAGTTAAAGAGTCTCTCCACCTCAACACAAAGCTGAGAATCACACTCGCGAGCCGAGCCATAAGCATAGGCACCGATTCCGTTGTCAACTAAACGCGTTTCAAAATCCACTTGCGCGTCGATTTCCACGTCACCCAAGATCACCGTTGATTGGTAAGTCAATTCCATACAAGTAAAATACCAGACCCTTGAAATAACACAAGACTTTTTTGAGAAAGTTTTAAGGATTCGTGCGGGCAGGCTTTATTAATGGTTAAAAAAGGGGATTACTCCCTCCCCCTGAAAATGAACGCGAAGAGTAAGACCACACAAATGGTAAAAGTCATAAGAAAAGCATCAAAAGAAATGGCGTGTAAATGATCAACATCATGATGGTGACTGGATTAAGTCGGCTCATTTAATGAGATAGAAAACAAATCCCACCGCCGACACACTGCCCACCGACCCAAGCCACACCAAGATTATGCCAGTGAAGATTTCACCACACTTGCACGTATCGTCTAAAACGTCAGGTTGTTTCATGCGAGAACTATAATGAAAATCCTTTCCGCAGTCAATTACTTTTTAAGGTTTCGCATGGAGTGCCGCGAGTAATCGTTAAAGGAAAGGCGGGGACAAGCCCCGCCCTGATTAGCTTTCCCGTGCCTTGCGCGTAGCGCGCTTAAGTTTGTCAACGCCAACCTTGTGCGCAACATACATCCAAGCAGAGGGGCGCGACTCCAGTGCTAGCAGGATTTTTTTAATGTCCTTGCTCATAAATCAGACGTAGCGGATTTCCGTGATGGCCGAACGGCCAACCTGTTGACTCTTGATGATGCGGGATTCGGCTTCCCCCTTGCTAATGAACTCAGGGAAGATGTGCTGGTAGGTGGTCCCGTTCTTGGTGTAGATGACGAGGGTTGTGACTTTGTTGGTGCAGTTCGTTTTCATGGGGACAGAATAGCAGAATCATTTTAGAGTGCAAGGTATTTGTGAGAATCTTTTAAGGATTCGTGCGGGGTGCCTGCACATAGGATTAAAAGGGGGACTCCCCCCCCGAACTTAGGACTTGACAAACTCACTCAGGATGATAGCCTTGACCCAAAACGGTTTGGTTATGTCCACGGTCTTGGCGAATAGGTTTTTCGCCCCCTGTAGGAGACAGAAATCTTTGCCCTTGACTCGCACCATACAGTCAACACAAATTCGAGCCGCCGTGTCAATCGGAACGCACTTAACCCAACCCTTTTGCTTGGGGTTCTTGCCGCGAATGTAGAACTCGACAGATTGAATGTTTTCCGAAACAGACAACTTGCGAAAGAAGAAAGCCCCTTCTGGGCAGACCTTAATCGGGTCCAGAACGAGACGCATGGCATCATCGCAAACACCCTCACCATTAGGGCCGCGAAAGAACATCGAGAACGAGTAATTGCGTTTGAACAAGTATTTCATGCACAAAGAATAGCAAATAGAGTTTTTACAGTCAACTATTTTTTAAGGTTTCATAGCGGGTGCCCGCGTAAGGGATTAAAATTGCGGGGATTGGCTGCAAGTATAGGCCCGACCTGTTTTAAGCATTTGTCTTGACAGTGACATGCCACTGTTTCTAACATCCTGCCGCAACTAGAATTAAAGAGCCTTTTGCACTAGAGTTTTCACATTTAATCGCTCGCGAGACGAATCATTTGCTGCCACTCTTGGAACCAATCCCCGTAACCACAAATAGATTAGTTGATCCATGCTCAGGAGTCAACTGTTTTTTAAGGAATCGAATGGGTAGGCATTTTTTAAGATTAAAAACTAACTAACATAGACGTAAGACATTATTAAAATTACTTTCCCAACACCTAACCATACACTTCAAACCATCAATTGAATAGCGTTGCCAAGTCAAACCATCTTTTTGACAACTACCAAGATGATTGACATCAATTCCTCTATCACTTGCATAATAGGGAACATTAATACAATTCAAAAGAAAAGCATATCGAATCATCACAAATAGACTAACAGACCCTCACCTATTAGTCAACCACTTTTTAATGAATCGCATGGGCACCCATTGTATAGGCTTAAAACCAAAGGCCGAGACTCTTCGCCTCGACCTCTGGGGTTAATGCGGGCTATCCCGCGCTTGGTTCAGGGCAGAACTCCCTTCGGCCCACCCTCAAACGCACGCGGGGACGTGCCATCGGTGAGCGTCTGCGCATGGTCGCGCATGTAGGCGTTGCGGGCGTGCATGTAGCTCGACAGGCCGTTGGCCTTGGCGTGCTTCGCAGCGTGCATGTGACTGTTGATGTGGGTGATGAGGAGCAGATACATGTTTTTCATAACGGAAATAGAATAGCAGATGAATTTGAGTTTGGCAAACTATTTTGAGTAGTTTTTTAAGGAATCAATCGGGGTAGTATGATTAAAGGTTAAAAACTAATACTCCATAAGAACACATATTCTTAAGATATACAACGAGGTATTCCAAAAGAATCTATTGAGACGAGTTCTCATCAGTATTTTTTGTGATAGTTCAGAACAATATCACGATTCGTGAATAGCCACTGCGCGAGTAAATAGATGGTTTCCATAACGAGGAAAGATTAATACAACCACGCTCTGAGGGCAAGAGATATTTTAATGTTTTAATGCGGGTGCCGCGGATAAAGCTCGGCGAGATATTATGGGCGCGTCCATTATCTCATCTAACGATTCAACGGGCGCAACTGTTTCTTGAGTTACCACGGGAGAGAGGTCTAGTGGTGCCTCGATTGTTCCGAAAGCATTAAGAGGATTCATGGGATGGGAAGTTTTTCCACGGTATTGATAAAGGCCCGTGAACATTCAGCCAGAATGAATATCAGTAGCAGTAGCCACAGCCAATCTTTTTTAACTCGCTCAATCATGCGTAAAATATAGATTACTCGGCGCGAAATGTCGAGGACTATTTTAAGGAATAGATGCGGCACCCCTGCTATTAGATTAAAAAAGCCTACTTATAGGCTCGCTTGATAGACGCCCGATACTGCGCGGGAGTTTCGGTTTGTTCGGTGTGGGCGCGAAATTCATACTCGCCATTATCCCCGCAAACATATCCATGCTCGCGTTCCGTGGTTGCTGGAATGGAAAAGAAAGTGTCCGAAATGTCGCAACGGACTAAAACCAATACCTTGGAAACTGAATGCCGCACATATCCCCGACGGCGAAATTGCCCATAGTCTGAGCACATCATTTCACCCTCTAACCATGTTGGACCTTGCGTAGTGGGAAGGATTGGCATTCCCATAAAATTACCAGTGCGGGGTTGCGGAAGTTTTTTCATGTGCAAGTAAAATAGTGGATTAGCCTTTAATTGTCAAAACATTTTTAAGGAATCGTATGGGGTGCCTTTGATTAGAGTTAAAAAGGCTGGGTAGGTTTGACTGTTATCCTTTCGTGGAATTCGACACGATTGGCAGTCCTAACTACCCGCACCCTTTGCGAGGATGCCGCCTAAATCAGGGCAGGTTTCCAACTGGACCCGCAAAGGCAAAGTATTGGACTTGTCCAGAGTGTAGGTTCACACGGCGAGCGCGCAGATATACCCACATACGCGAGCGACCATTGAACTCGCGGGCTTGGACGAAGGCGATTGCCAAACTAATAGAGCAGAGTGATTTCATGCAAATACAATAGTCTATTGAGCCAAACTTTGCAAGAAGAGTTTTAGGGTTTCGTAATGGGTATCTTGGTTAATGGTTAAAAAGACTAACCCGAACGGTTAGCCAGAGTTTCTTTGAGTCGAGCCTCGTAATTTTTGAGGGCGTCCAAGACTGCGGGTTCAAGGGAAATGGTATTCGATGGACCACAACCATTCTCTGTCGTCAGAACAATAGCGTAACCATCAAAGTCGGCATATACGCTATCACCCAAATAATCTTTGAAGTTTTTTTCGGCCATGAGAAAATATACCAGATAGACATTTTCTTGTCAATTATTTTTTAAGGTTTCACAACGAGTGCCGCGATATTTCATTAAAACTAAGCGGGGACAAGCCCCGCCGTGTTTTAGACCGTCATTCCGAAAGCGAAGGCCGACGCCTCCATTGCGGCAACGGGGAAAATGCCCGCCTGTATGTCGAGCAAGAAATCGCGCTCGGCGAGATAAGTGTGGTATTCTTGTGACTCTTCAGGACTCAGCTTGGCGAAACTATCCACACGCGATTCAGGACTCAGGGCAACGAACTCGTTTGACATGTTATGTTCTTTCGTTTGAATGTTTACCGTGAGAAAAGAATACCATAGAACCAGGAAAGTGCAAATGAATTTTTAAGGTTTCGTGCGGGGTGCCATGATTATTCATTAAAAGTAAGGGATAACCGTCTCCCTAGTTTTACTCTGGGCCAAAATCTTCTATGTGCGTTCCGCCCCCATAGTCCTCATCGGTGCCAAAGCCAGCGGAAGCGAGCGCGCTAGCGTGGTCGCCGTCCATAGACTCGTTAGGCTGCGCGTCAGCATCGGGGGCGGGTTCGCCCTCGAATTCGCTCGTATCATTGCCATCGCCCGCGCCGTCGTCCACGTTGCCCGCACCACCATTGATGCGATCTTCCATAACCATATCAAGCAAATAATCTTCCATAGGCTGAAAGTATAGAGAAATCCAGGAACTATTCAATAACTATTTTAAGGTTTTAAGCGCGGTGCCGCCCGTATTCGTTAAAATGAAAGCTCGCGGGGTGAGTCACCCTCACGAGCTTTCCTGATTTGTTAGTTGCGCTTCATTAGTTGTCCTTTTGTTCAGGGTTATTCAACGGGGTGCCCGCCAAAACGCTTTCATCGTCGCACTGGTAAAGATCGAAATTACCAGCATGATGGGAAGCGATAGTCATCAAACTGGCCTGCGGCTCATTCCAATCACCATCCCAAAATCCTGACCCGTGGCCGTTGCGGGTCAGCCAAAAATCATGGCCCGCCCGCCGTTGTTCGGAGTCGGGCAATTCACCTAAATTGAATTCGGTGTAAAATGCCAAGCAATCGGTTTGCATCTTTGCAAGCGTAGCGGGTTCAATGTTGTCTATCGAAAACCGCTTATCCAAGGGCTGGCCGTCATCGCCCGTTGAACTCCACAAGGCACATTCAACATAAGCTTTGAAAAAACTATCCACTACAGGCAAGGGCACGAATTTAGTCATTTGATTTTGGTGTTAAGGGTTAAACCGTGCAAATACAATAATCGAAACGGCGGAAAGAGTCAACTACTTTTGCAAATTATTTTAAGGATTCACGCGGGCACCCTGTTCAAAAGGTTAAAAGATTCATTGCATAGTTCGGAGGTTCTGCTAATCTGTCCTTGTCGCAGGCAACCTGGCTCGCCCTTAAGGCGTCACCCAAAACCACACGGCAAGAAACCTAAACTAATATGAGCCAAACACGATCTCCGCCCGAAAGGGTGTAATTTTTCTTTTCAAAATTCAATAGATAGTAGTAGGAAGCCCATCAATAAAAGGTGGGCTTCCGAAGTTTTAAGGGTTTTAGCGGGCTGGCCGCGCCAAGGGTTAAAAAACTATTTTGAGACTTTCATCACAAAGATAGCGGCGACGATTAGCAGAATGATGGCGACCATTAGGAAAGTGTCCTCTCAAAATTAAAGGGGATATTGCACGGCACCTCTCCAGCCCTGTCCACAAATTGGTTGGTGTTCAACTCGCGCTTTTGCTCCTCGGTTCGCGGGATTCTCATTTGCGCTAGAAGCGAAACAAGGTTGCCCCGTAGGCGAGCACCTTCCCTAAACTCAGGGCGCGCGATTTCGTTGACTTGCAACTTGTCATTCAACGGTTTGCCAAGATTTATGTAAGAGGCTTTGATGTAATTCATTGTGCGGATAGCATAGCAGACACCAAAAGGAGTGCAAGTCTTTTTTGCGACTTTTTTAAGGTTTCATGCGGGGTGCCTTGGTTAACCCTTAAAGAATTACCCCGCGTTACTGAGCGCGAGGGTAACTCTTGAATGTTTTCAGCAAGTCGTTCTAGTGAGGTGCTACCCTGAAAACATGACAAAAACTATTGCGCCTGCACTGCTGAATTACGTGACCAATATAGTAATAAACTCATTCAAAGTCAACTACTTTCTCAAAAAATATCAAAATAAGTTCACTAAATAGAAACAAACGGGTGGAGGCCCAGTTTTTAATGCTTGGCGTGGGCACCCGCGAAAAACCCTTAAAAAACATGCCACCCGATGTGGCACGGAATTTGCTAGACGATTTTGAGGGCGACAATCCAGATCACCGCCAGTATAATCAGGATTTCCATTCGTAAACCATTTCGATTTTCTGCATTTTCACCATAAGCTGAGCTGCATTCAAGTAGGCGAACGCCCTACCGTCCGCCAGCGCGGCTCTATCCGCTGTCCCCCGATAGATCAACTCGGCATTCTTGCATATCAAATGCATCTTGACTAGTGCGCGAACCGTGCAAACCAGAGCATTGTTGAAACCGTTTGAATTTGTATTTGCCATACTATTGTTTTTGCGTTTGACCGTGCCTAGACTATAGGTCAGACCTTGCAAAATAGCAAGCACTTTTTTCATTTTTTTTCAAATACCTTCACAGCAAATACCGTGCCAAACGTTGGCCCAGCAAGATTCATGCCAGACTGGATTTTTAATGGTTGGCCGAGGGTGCCGCGAAAAACCCTTAAAAATTAGGTGTGCCAACGAAAAATGCCTCCCGCTTGGACATAGCGAGAGGCAAGGAAAGGTGAGGCGGAACTAGAACCGCCTCACCCTGAAACCGTTACTCGCTACCTAGCGAAATCAAATTCTTGGTTTTGATTTGAAAGCAAGGCGGGGCGTCGTTGTCATTGGGATACTCGCTTGCCAGCAAGTATTTTTTGACTTCGGCAAACGGCGTGACAACCCCGTCCAAAATCCATTCAGAACGGCGCGGCAGATTCGTGAAAGAGGGCGGATAGGCGCGAATGTAGGTGGTTTGGTTTTTGGTATTCTCAAGGATGAAAGGGTAGGAATGCCACTTTTCCCAAACTGGCAAGGGCTGAACCTCACCGCGCTCGCCTGCGGCAATGGCATCTTGAACGCTGGCCAGATTTTCGTACCCAATGCCAGTTCGGATATAGGCGGCAGTACGTTTTTCGATTTTGACGTTGGCGAATTCCTTGCGGATTTTCGCTTCCCGTTGCCAAACCGCTTGGATGTTTTGGCCCTTGCGCGCCGCTAGGATTGTCGTGATTTCATTGACTGTCATTTTT
>Ga0302322_100005538_pt1 | contig 11080 bp, 9 predicted proteins | sample Fen_T0_2_FD_203757 | JGI IMG/M metagenome (GOLD analysis project Ga0302322, IMG submission 203757) | Peat permafrost microbial communities from Stordalen Mire near Abisko, Sweden - Fen_T0_2 | ecosystem: Environmental > Terrestrial > Soil > Wetlands > Permafrost | place: Sweden: Abisko... | reverse complement strand
TATAGCAGTTAGATACATTGAAGGAAGTATTGACAATCTGCCTAAACCTTCAAATTATACATCGTATATAAACGAAGACAAACCCCTTGTAAAACTTCTGGAACAATACCTTGAATTTCTTTTAAATGGTGACCGTCACTCAGCAGGTAAAATGATAATTGAAGCCGTTGATAATGGAATCAGTGTTAAAGACATATACCTCCATGTTTTCCAGAGCTCACTGTACGAGGTTGGAAGGCTATGGCAGGAAAACAAAATTACCGTAGCTCAGGAACATTACATTACCGCAGCGACCCAGCTTATAATGTCCCAGCTCTATCCTTATATATCCAATAGCAAAAAAACTGGTAAAGTACTTGTTGCAACGAGTGTAAGCAAAGAGCTTCATGAGGTAGGTGTGAGAATGGTTGCAGACTTTTTTGAAATGGATGGATGGAATACATTTTATTTGGGCGCTAACACACCCACAGAAAGCATAATTCAGACTATAATAAGTAAAAAAGCTGATTTGGTTTTAATATCCGCAACTATCAGTTCCCATATTGGAGAGGTAATGGATCTTATTCGTACTGTTCGTAGGTGTGCAGAATGTAGGGATCCCAAGATAATTGTTGGAGGATACCCATTCAATGTTGACATTAACCTATGGAAGAAGGTTGGTGCAGATGGACAGGCAGAAGATGCAGAAACTGCGATTGAGATGGCTGAAAAATTAGTAACCGAAGATTTTGATAGATTTTAAATTCAATGATTTAGAAAAATCCCAAAAAAAATATAAATCATCTAAAAAATTGATTTTAGGGAGGCATTTTCCCGTACTTATCATAGTATCGAAAAGAATCTAAAAAATTATCCGCATAGGGCCATAATTCTGTGAATTCAGCAAATTTTTTAATCTTTTTTATGGTAGAACCATCAAGAACAGGCATCTTCATCTGCTGTTCTCATATCAACACCCAGGATGTGCAAAAAGTTTTTTAGTATCTTGTGTTTGTGTATAACTTCTTCAGCAATTTCAACACCTATTACATTCAATCGAATATCTTTATAAGGTTCGTAAAAGACAATATCCAGTTCAGCAAGTTTTTTAAGGGCTTCAACAACACTTGGAGGTTTTACATTCATTTCAGAAGCTATATCTTTGATTTTTATGACTCCCTTCTTCTTCTCAAGGTTGTACATAACCTCAAGGTAATACTCAACACTCTTGGTAAGTTTCAAGGAATTATCCATTCATATATCTCTTGCATATTTATCTTACAAATTTTTGAAATCCCTAAAAATATTATTTATTTTTTCTATTATTTTAATCCTTAAAATTATTTTTCAAATAACATTACCCCAACTGTGTTAACAAATTTTATTTAAATTAATGAAATATTTTAGAAAAATAAGAAAGAATTTATTAAAAAAAGTTTAGAACATTAAAAATATTTATAATTATTAACAGATAGAAGAAGAATAGTGATATATATTAATTTAAGTTGGATTATTACATAATTAAAATTTTTAATAACGAAAAGGATATAAATTAAGATAAATAATCTTATTATCCATATAAATAAATCTTATTCCCGGAAACTTTAGGAGAATCATTCAAATGGACAAATTTAATATTGAAATTGCAATACTAATAAGCTTCATATTAGGTCTTATTCTACCCCTGGTAGGTCTAGGAGGAGTGTTCTCATTAGTTGTTATGGGATTTGTAGCTACATACTTAACCCGGCCAGAATATACCAGTGCTAAGGTAGGTGCAATAGCTACAGGAGTATTCTGTTTATTCTTTTTCTTTTTCGGATTTTTAACGCCCCCAACGCTACCTTACGTGCTCCCCAACCCATTATCTCTGGGCATTATTATTACCTTCAGTGGGATATTTAATCTTATTCTTAGTTTGATAGTTTCCCTAATAATATACGGTGGGTTTGGTCTATTAGGAGGTTATTTAGCCGTGAAGTTCTTTATCGAAAAAAAAGAAAAAATAACAGAAATTCGGCCAAAAAAACCACGAAGAACACTTAAAAGAGCTTGAATATTTATTGGGAATATTATCTTGTGATATATTTTAGGTGTGGTTTTATGAAGGATGTTATAATTGTTGGATCGGGTGCTGGAGGAGCTACAGTAGCAAGGGAACTAGCGATCAAAGGACTAGATGTAACTTTGATAGAAAAGGGACCATTTTCACAAACTAAAAATGCTTATGAACACTATGAAAATATAGATGTAGGTGTAGAACTCTTAAAAACTAGCTGTATAGGCGGTACAACACTTGTGACTGCTGGAAACGCTGTTCGAACTTGTCAGAAATACCTAAATAATATAGGTATAGATCTGGAAGACGACTTCAAGGAAATAGAAAATGAAATGGGTGTATCTACCCTCCCAGATTCACATTTCGGTGAAGGTACTAGGCTTATAATTGAAAAAGCAGAATTTATGGATTTCAACGTCCAGAAAATGCCTAAATTCATAAACCCTAAAAAATGTAAACCATGTGGTAAATGTGCTTTTGGATGTTCAAGGAATTCAAAATGGACCAGTATGGAATATGTGAAAGATGCGTTAGACCATGGTGCAAAATTAATTGAAAATACAGAAATAACTGATTTGATTATTGATAATGGTGAAGTTAAGGGAGTAGAAAGTAGTAATAAGGAATATTTGTCTGACATCGTTGTGATATCAGCTGGTGGAATTGAAACCCCAAGAATATTGAGGAGAGCAGGGATAGATGCTGGTAACAACCTATTTGTTGACACATTTGTAACCGTTGGCGGCGTGCTTAAAGATATAGAGTTAAACAGTGAAGTACAGATGAACGCATTAATAAAATTAGATGATCTTATCTTATCACCGCATTATTCAACCATACTCCTTGATAAATTAAAAAAGTATCACGTGCGGGAAACCGACATACTAGGGATAATGATTAAAATAGCGGATGAAGGATCTGGAAAGGTTCGTGAGGATTATATTGAAAAATACAGTACATCGAAAGATGTTAGTCTTCTTTCTCAAGGATCTGCTGTTGCAGGTGCCATACTACAAGAATCAGGTGTTGATCCAACCACACTGACATCTACACTTGCAAGGGGAGCCCATCCAGGTGGTACCGCGGCTATTGGTGAGATAGTTGATAAAAATCTTGAGACAGAAATATCAGGACTCTTTGCTGCCGATGCTAGCGTTTTTCCTAGGGCCCCTGGAGCACCTCCCGTCCTCACAATTGTTGCACTTGCAAGAAGGCTGGGAAGATATCTTGAAAACGAGTTTAAATAATTAAATACGAGTATATTTATTCATAGTACCCTTTTAATAACCCGTAATCTTAAAAAAAATAATAATTTCCTTAATTTTTATAATATTTATTTAAATCTACTGATATCTATTATTGAAATTTGAAATTCTTTGAATTTACCTTCTTCATCATTTTTTGGGGTTGTTTCAATGTAAGCCATGAATGGCTCACCTTCTGCCCTTTTAATTTCAATTTGGTATCCTTGTTTTTTGCCTGTTTCAAGTGCTTTTTTATTGTGCTGATCAAATGAATCACGGGAGTCGGACTTAAGAAAACTGATAAATGATGTGTTGAACAGTCCACTTTTTGTAATGCCAAGAATAGATGCTCCTGTATTATTAACTTCAACGATTATTCCATCTTTTAATACTGTAAAGTATCCTACAGGTGATGAGTTGTAAAGATCGAAGTATCTTTTCCTTGAATCCAGGATTTCCTTCTTAGAACTGTCTAGTTCTTCCTTCTGCATTTCAATTTCTATCTGGTGCATTTGAAGATCAAGTACTAATTCTTTGAAATCTTCAGGAATATCTTTTAAATTATCAATTCGTGAGCTCAGTATTTCTTCTATCTGTTTTCGAAGCTCTCTAGTCTTATATGCAGTTGTTATTGCTTCTTTAATTTCAGTTCGTGTTTCGTATTTTAATTCTTCAAATACGATCTTGAATTTTGTGCCGTTGGTTCTATCGAGTATTATTTCTCCTTCTAGCTGCTGGACAAGATTGTTGGTTAATCTAAATCCAAGAGATTCTGTATTTTTAAAGTCTATGTCATTGGTTAATCCCACACCATTGTCAGCTATGGTAAGCAAAAATTTATTTCCATCGTAGTGCATTAAAGTTACTTGAATTTCACCCTCACTATCTGGGAAGGCATATTTTAATGAATTAGAAACCAGTTCGTTGATGATCAAACCGAGTGGAATAGCAGTTTCCATGTTAAACGAAACATCCTCTATATCAACTTTCAGTCTTATCCCTGGCGATGTTCTGTGACTACTGAAGAGGTCAGTTAGCATATTGGCCCCGTACTCTGCAAATTTAATGCTTGAAAGATCATCTGACATATATAAACGTTCATGCACCTTGGCCATGGATTTAACCCTGTTTAAACTATCAATAAACAAATCCAAATCCCTTTGATCCTTTACTTGTGTTGACTGAAGGGAAAGGAGACTGGAAATGATCTGCATGTTGTTATTTACACGGTGATGGATTTCCCTGAGTAAGATTTCCTGTTCCTTTAAAGATTTTTTGAGAAACTCGTTTTTAGCCTTTACTTCTGCTAATTCTATTTTTTCTTTCTCTGCTCTGTGCCTGTTTAAAACTATTTCCACATTTGTACGGAGTTCTCTTTCTTCAAATGGTTTGATTATATATGCATAAGGCTCTGTTAATTTAGCACGCTCCAGTATTTCCTCGTTTCTATAAGCTGTTAGGTATATTACTGGTATTCCGTACTTGTCATTGATCTTATGGGCAGCTTCAATCCCATCGATTTCACCTTCTAACATAATGTCCATTAGGACAAGATCTGCATGGGTTTCTCCTGCTCGAGATATGGCTTCCTCTCCTGAAGGAACTAAGTAGGGAACTTTATATCCAAGATCTTCCAGGAGGAATTTAATATCTTGCCCAATGAGTTCTTCGTCTTCAACAACCAGTATAGTTTCATTTACCATTTGATTTTACCCTATCTTTGTATTCCAATTCATTGAATATAAGATTATATTTGGTCCCATTACTTTTATCAAGTTCCAGGGTACCTTTTAATTGTTTGGTAAGGTATTTAATCAACTGCATTCCAAAGGTATCTGATTTTTCTGTGTCTATGTCATTAGGGATGCCTACACCGTTATCGCTTACAATTAAATTAAAGCTATTCTCATCTGAATGAAGTTCGATTTTAATTTCTCCAATTCTTTCATCTGGAAATGCATATTTCAATGAATTAGCTACCATTTCATCTATTAATAAACCGCATGGAATTGCTGTTTCTATGTTGAGTGAAACGTTTTCGACATCGATATCCATTTTTATATTACCTTTGTCGAGTTCATAGAAGTAAAGCAGGTCTTCTGCCAGTATCCTAACGTATTCATCAAATTTGATTTTGGTAAGATCATCAGATTGGTATAGTTTTTCATGTAAAATAGCAATACTTCTAACCCTATTTTGAGTTTCTTTGAAGATATCAATAGCTTCTTGATCTTTTATATATCTTGATTGGAGACGTAAAAGACTTGAAATTACTTGTAAATTATTTTTAACCCTGTGATGTATTTCCTGTAAGAGTATTTCCTTTTCTTTGAGTGAAGATTTAATTTTCTCCTCTGCAATTTTTTGTTCTGTTATGTCCTGTTCCGTTCCAACTATTCGTAGGGGTTTGCCATTTGAATCTGTTATAACTTCCCCTTTGGATGACAGTGTCCTTATTGATCCGTCTGGCCGAATGATACGGTAGTCGTTCGAAAAGGGCTTAAGTTCTTTTAAAGCGTGATTAATACTTTTCTGTACATTTGGTCTGTCCTCTGGGTGTATGATATCCATCATGGCTTCGTAGCTTTTACCAAACACTATTGGGTCTAATTTCATTATGTTATAAAATTCATCTGAACAGCTCATCTCAAGGGTTTCAAGATCCCATTCCCAGCTGCCTATATGTCCTATCTTCTGAGCTTCCATGAGTTGTCTGTGGCTATTTCTTAAAGCTTCTTCTGCCAATTTTCTCTTTGAGTGTTCTTTAACCTCTTCTAATGCCCTGTTAACTGCGTGTACAATCTTAGAAAGACTCCCTTTTAGAACATAATCAGTTGCCCCGCATTTTAAAGCTTCTATTGCGAAGTCTTCACCCATTTTACCACTAACAAAAATAAAAGGAACATCTGGAGATTTAACTTTTGCGATTTTCAAGGCAGAAAGGCCATCAAAATGAGGGAGTGAATGATCTGCAAGGATCACATCAGGTTTAAATGATTTTAATTCCCTTAAATAATCTTCTTCTTCTTCTACTCGTATAGATGAAAATTTCATTCCACTTCTTTCGAGTTCACGGTTAATCAACTCGGCATCAAATGGAACATCTTCAAGTATCAATATTTTGAGGTCTTCTTCCATTTTAAACCTTCTTAAATATCTTTAGAATATTATTTACAAAGTATTATTATAAATTTTTTTTTAGAATTTTGTGAATATAATTCATTATCAATAATATGAATATGATTTCAATTTATTTGTTACAATTATTGTACTGAAGCTCTCAATGTCATATTTATATCATAATTAATTCTTTATCTGTAAATTAGACCTTATAAAGCTATTGATTTTCAAATTGAGTTAGCAAAAAAAAATAGTGTTGAAGCTGTCCTCAAAAACATCTCAGACCAAAAATTTAAGGCCATTATTCTTCATCATTGGGAGCTTCTTTATTTAAATAGCTAATTTTTTTTGATTGGATAACTATTTAAATAAATATTAATTGTGTTTATACCATTAAGACGTCTCTTTTATAGGTTTCATTTATTACAGTTGCAAGTCCAACGTAAACTGCTGATAATCCTGTTAATATTCCTTCATAACCAGCTATCATGGTTATTGTGGAGTTTCCTGTTAATTCACCAGCAGTTAGAAGGAAGAAAAGTACTGCTAAAGTTATGAATACCACCTGAAGTCCTCTACTGAGTTTTAAAGCAGCGAAGAACATCACTATTGTGAATAAACCCCACATGAACAGATAAGACGCTAGGGAAACTGGATCGGGTGCAGTTGCTAGTCCCATCTTTGGCAAGATGAGTAGTAACACAAAACTCCACCAGAACAGTCCGTATGATCCGAATGCAACCATTCCGAAAGTATTGCCTTTTTTGTATTCCATCCAGCAAGCCAGTATCTGGGCCACTCCACCATAAGCTATGCCCATTGCAAGTATCATACTGTTTATTGGGTAAAAACCCGCATTGTGTATGTTCAACAGCACTGTGGTAAGTCCAAAACCTAAAAGTCCCAATGGTGCTGGATTGGCTGTTAAATCCTTTAATGTAACTCTATTTTCAGTCTCTTCAACCATATTTTATCCCCCTAGAGGGTTAGTTTTTTATACTCCTTAAATTTTATGTGATAGATTATTCTTCGAGTGTTGATGTGTCTCCGATGTCTTCTCCTGCTTCTCTGGCTCTTAAAACCCTTCTCATTATTTTGCCGCTTCTGGTTTTTGGTAGTGAATCAACCTGTTCAATTTCACCTATGACTGCTACGGGCCCTAATTCATATCTTACGTGTTTTTTGAGTTCTTCGATGAGTTTTGTTTTGAGTCTATATCCTTCTCTTAATATTACGAATGCTTTTATAACCTGTCCCTTAATTGGGTCCGATTTTCCAATTACTGCTGCCTCTGCAACTGCAGGGTGGCTTACAAAGGCTGATTCAACCTCTGATGTGCCTACTCTGTGACCTGCAATCTTTAAAACATCGTCAGATCTTCCCTGTATCCAAAAGTATCCGTCTTCGTCCTTCCTTGCCATGTCACCGGCCTTGTAAACTCCGGGAATCTTATTCCAGTATACCTCTTTAAACCTGTCCTCATCTTGATAAAGAGTTCTGAACATTGCAGGCCATGGTTTGGTAATTACCAGATACCCTCCCTTTCCAAGTGGCACTGGTTTGCCGTTTTCATCAACTACATCCGCTGCAACACCAGGTACTGGTTTGGTTGCTGAACCAGGTTTAAGGTAAGCTGAAGGTAATGGAGATATTAGGTGCATTCCTGTTTCTGTTTGCCACCATGTATCCATTATTGGGGTTTTTCCCTTTCCAATGTTTTTATAGTACCACATCCAAGCCTCGGGGTTGATAGGTTCTCCAACCGTACCGAGTATTTTTAGTGAGGATAGGTTGTACAGATTGGGATATTTGTTTCCAAACCTCATCAGGTGTCTAATTGCAGTAGGTGCTGTATAAAATTTAGTTACCCCATATTTCTCCACGATACTCCACCATGCACCCGGATCCGGGTAGTCCGGTGCTCCTTCGTAAACAACAGTTGTGGTACCAAGGAGTAGTGGTCCGTATATAACGTAACTGTGCCCTGTGATCCATCCGATGTCACCTGTGCACCACCACATATCATTGTCTTGTATATCGAATATGTTTTTGAGGGTGGTCGAGACGCCAACCATGTATCCTCCCGTTGTGTGAAGTACTCCCTTGGGTTTTCCTGTACTTCCTGATGTGTAAAGTATGAATAATGGATCTTCTGCATCCATTGGTTCGCATTCACATTCTGCTGGTTCTCCTTCTATTAATCTTTCGAAGAATATTTCCTTTCCACTCAGATCAGAAATTTGTATTTCACTTCCTGTGTGCTTTACAACTATAACGGTTTCAATGGTTGGACACTGGAGCATTGCCTCGTCTGAAATTTTTTTAAGATCTATAATTTTTCCCCTGCGGAAGGTTCCATCTGCGGTTATGAGTATCTTGATCTTGGCGTCGTTCATCCTTTCAACAAATGCTCCGACGCTTAGACCTGAATATACAACACTGTGTACTGCACCTATTTTGTTACAGGCCAGCATTGAAATTAGGAGTTCTGGGCACATTGGGAGGTACATCGATACTGTGTCCCCTTTTTTTACTCCCAGGTTTTTAAGTCCGTTGGCCATTTTGTTGACCTCACGGTAGAGCTCATAGTAGGTTAACTTTTTCTCATCCCCCCTTTCATTCACGTAGAGGATGGCTACTTGGTTTCTTTTTTCGGTATCGATCCACCTGTCAACTGCATTGTAGGCCAGGTTAATCTTTCCGTTTACAAACCACTTGTAGAAAGGTTTGTTGCTTTCATCTAGAACTTTATCCCATTTTTGGAACCAGTCTAGATCTTCTGCCTTTTCTTCCCAGTATTTCTCGAAGTCTTTTCCCTTTCTAATTTCGTTTTCCCAATTCTTTATGTGTGCTCTTTCTACCGTTTCGACATTTGGTTTGAAAATTCTCTTTTCATCCAGAAGAACGGTCGTATCGCGTTTCATTTCTTTCCCCGCCATTTAAAAATTCTTTGTCCAATTTCAATGATAATAACTAAGTTGATTTTAGTATATATATTTTTCGATGATTAATCATTATAAATCATTATTAATGATGATAATTTAATATAACTTCAAGCATAATTAAAATATACATTAAATATGTTACGAATTATTTATTTAGATTTAATCCCATAACTGCGGACATGACATCAGCTGGATCACTGATAGAAGTTATTGATACCCCTGTTTTTTTACCATCCCTTGAAATGCTGCATAGATTGGATTTATCATCAAATGTCTTGTTAATGTAACCAAAAACATCACCTTTATTACCACAATAACAGAATCTTCTACTTTTCCTGTTCTTCATCATCCAAATGACAATAATCCGTTTCCAACTCTTTAACCCATCAACCTGTTCCAATGTTAGGAATAGATGGTCAATATCGTTATTTTTATATAAACACGATCTTTCGTCTATATGCCATATTAAAAGGCCGTTAGCAGGTATTTTAGAGTCAAAACCTACTTGTTGACGATTTTCTACCAGGAAATATTCGAGTTCATTAGAATTCTCAATAAAAAGTTTATATATCTTTTATCATCCAGTACTCCGGGTATTTTATATGTTTTAGGTTTTCCTTTAACTATCTCTGGTTCAATCCCATCCTAGGGATGACCTGCAATATGCACAGGGAAGGGCAGGTGTTTTAGATTTGTCGTTGTTATATAACATTACTGTAAAAAAAACCTTTAATAAATTATTGGGAGATTTATTATTGATTAAAAGAAACTTGCCTGGTATTCTAAGTGGTTTAATTATTTTTATAATCCTTTTATTCGTATTTGTAATCCCAAATTTCCAAAATAATGATTTTAATGAACAATTAATTCAAAAAGTCTCCAATGGGGTGCCAGCTGATGAATTAATACCCCAAATTGTGAATCAGAGTATTTATGATAAACAAAATATAACTTATACTGTGAATCAACGCATATTCAATATCAATAAGTGGGGAAACGGAACTGTAGCATCTCAAACTGATTATATATATGAAACCCGCCATTATAATAAAATCAATTTACGAAATCAGAATTACAAATTAGTAAGGATAGAATATGCTAAACATGAGATATCTAAAGAAGAATTTTTACAAAAAATTAATGATTTAAATTATTAAAAAAATATTCTAAAAAAAATAAAAAAAATTAGGGATTGGGATTTTTTTCCCTAAGTTACATCATTGGTGGCATACCGCCAGGCATACCGCCCATTCCACCCATTCCTTCCATTCCACCCATATCAGGTTCCCTTGGAGTTGAGGATGCTATTACATCATCTATCCTTAGGATCATTTCAGCTGCTTCAGCTGCTGACTGGATAGCCTGTTTTTTAACCCTGTGAGGTTCGATTACTCCAGCTTTGTACATGTCCCGTACTTCACCCTTGAACACATCAAGTCCCATGTATAAGGATTTTTCGTGCGCTGCACGGAGATCAACTAGGGAATCTATACTGTCGAGTCCTGCGTTTTCAGCGAGTGTTTTTGGTACGACTTCGAGTGCCTCTGCAAATGCTGCAACTGCAAGCTGTTCCCTTCCACTTATGGTGTCAGCGTACTCTTTTAAGCCTCTTGCTATTGATATTTCTGCTGCTCCACCACCAGCCACTACTTTACCGTCTTCAACCGTTGCTGCGACTACACCAATTGCATCGTCTACAGCTCTTTCAATCTCATCTACAACGTGGTCTGTTG